>Ga0068860_100008260_pt1 | contig 10358 bp, 10 predicted proteins | sample KBSSwiS32_FD_66597 | JGI IMG/M metagenome (GOLD analysis project Ga0068860, IMG submission 66597) | Switchgrass rhizosphere microbial communities from Kellogg Biological Station, Michigan, USA - KBS Switchgrass S3-2 | ecosystem: Host-associated > Plants > Roots > Rhizosphere > Soil ...
CAGTCGCTCAGTTCCTTGAAGCCGAGCGCGAAGGGGTCTCCGCCGAGATCGAATGGCTGGGCCGCGACCTTCCTTACAGATCGTCCTCTTCCGAATAGACGCGGACGGTACGGCCGCTCGAGTCGGCCATGCCGCGATACATGGCAGGCGTGGTGAATCCCCAGGCCGCATCCCCAGTTGGGGATACTGCGATCAGCCCACCCTTACCGCCGAGGGCTGCGATGTCGGCAAGCACCGCATCGAGCGCTTCCTGTAGAGACTGCCGGCCGATCCGAACCCGCTCGGCGAGTTGGTGCGCAGCTACAGCGCGGATGAAATACTCTCCCGAACCGGTCGCGGAGACGGCCGCCGAGCGGTCGTCGGCATAAGTACCGGCTCCAATCAGTGGCGAATCGCCGACGCGACCCCAACGTTTGGCAGTGAGTCCGCCGGTCGACGTTGCAACCGCGACGTGGCCTTCGACATCGACCGCAACCGCCCCGACCGTCCCATATTTCACCTCATCGTCGAAGCCGCCGGCCGCCATCAGCTCTTCTAGCTGCCGACGCCGCTCGGGAACCTCGAACCAGCTGTTGTCGACCTGCTCGAAGCCGTGGTCACGAGCGAAATCGTCGGCGCCATGACCGCTCAGGAACACGTGCGGACCGCGCTCGATCAGTTCACGTGCGAGGCTGATCGGCGCTCTTGTCGTCCGAAGCCCGGACACCGCGCCGGCCCGCCGGGTCCGGCCGTCCATGATCGCAGCGTCGAGCTCGATGCATCCTGTGGCTGTCAGCACGCTGCCGCGCCCAGCATTGAAGCAGATGTCTTCTTCCAGAACCCGCACGGCGGTCTCAACCGCGGAGAGCGCACCTTCTCGTTTCTCCAGGACTGAGGATCCCGCTCTGAGCGCCTCCTCGAGCCCAGCCCGCGCGCATCGTTCCTGCTCGGGATCGAGCCTGCCCGGGCGCATCGACCCCGCGCCGCCGTGAACCACCAGACGCCATCGTGTTTCGCTCATGCGCCGGTCCTTAGCCGCGACACTAGCCAAGCGCCAGTTGACGGCTACTGCTGTTCATATTATTATGATATCAATTAAAGAGGGAGGCTGAATTGGCCAACGATAATGTCATTGCGCTGACCGCGACCAGCGAACGGCCCGCGTCCACGTACAGCGGATACCTAATGCTGATGGTCCTCCTGCTGGCGGTCTTTGCCGATATTTATGCGATCACATCGCTGCCGCAGGGCACGGGAGGAACGATGAACGTCATCACGCTCATCGCAGCGACGCTGATCTTCATCCTGGTCATTCCCGGCTTCTACATGCTCCAGCCCAACCAGGCCGTCGCGATCACCCTGTTTGGTTCGTATGCGGGGACGGATCGCAACACGGGCCTTCGCTGGACGTGGCCGTGGCTCGCCAAAAAGAAGGTGTCGGTGCGCGCCAACAACTTCATTTCCGACAAGATCAAGGTCAACGACCTGCGCGGCAACCCAATCGAGATGGCGGCGCAGATCGTGTGGCGCGTGGTCGACACTGCGCAGGCCCTGTTCGACGTCGATGATTATCGCTCGTTCGTCAGCGTTCAGGTCGAGGCAGCGATCCGCACCATCGGCTCGCGCTATCCCTATGACGATTTCGAACATCAGGAAGTGACGCTGCGCGGCAACCACGACGAAGTCGGCGCCGAACTCCGTACCGAGCTCCAAGCCCGTCTCGCCGTAGCCGGCATCACGGTCGACGAATGCGGCTTCACCCACCTCGCCTACGCGCAGGAGATCGCCGGCGCGATGCTCCGGCGTCAGCAGGCGCAGGCTGTCGTCGCCGCGCGCAAGACGCTCGTCGAAGGCGCGGTAGGAATGGTCGAGATGGCGCTTGCGTCGCTTTCGGAGAAGAAAGTCGTTGAGCTCGATGACGAGCGGCGCGCGGCGATGGTCTCGAACCTGATGGTGGTGCTATGCGGCGAGCGTGACACCCAGCCCGTCGTCAACACCGGCACGCTTTATCAATAGTTGCGGGTTGTGGCTGGCGCCGATCGCAAGGCCTATCCCTTAAGGGTCGACCCTGCCCTCTGGGCGGCGGTCGAGCGCTGTGCCTCGGCGGAGCTCAGGAGCGTCAATGCCCAGGTCGAATGCCTGCTGCGCGAGGCGCTCAGCGCACGCGGGGTCAAGCTCAAGGCGCCCACTTCCCGCAAGCGCGGAAGGCCGCCAAAGGAGAGATAGATGGCCGACGGTCCCGAGTGGTTCGCTCCGAAGCGCTATGGCTACGGCGCCGGGCTGCCCATCAGCTGGCAGGGTTGGCTGCTCACAATCGGCCTCGTCTTGCTCACCATCGGCGTCAGCGTTCGCTTAAGCCATCGTCCGCTCGAGTTGATCGCCGTCCTAAGCCCGTTCGTGGTCGCCTTTTGCGTGATTGCTGCGCGCACGACGCGCGGCGGCTGGCGGTGGCGCTGGGGCGAGGAGGACTAACCGACTGACAGGTCGCGTTGCTGGTTGACCAGCCGCCACTCGTCGAGATCGGCGAGCATGATCCGTGCTGCCTGTTCGGAAAGGTCCGCCGCGCGAGTCAGGGTGACGCGTTTGCGGAGCTCGTGATCAATCTGGCTGAGCGTGTGCGCCGTCGCCTTTGAGCGGAGCGCGTCGCCACCAAAGTCGGCCTGGAACCGGATCCCGAAGATCGCCGTACCGAGCGCGGGGAAACCTGCCGAAATCAAAGTAAACCAGTTGCCGTAATGGTCGACATAACGGGCCCCAATGGCGTCGCCGATCAAGGTCGCAATCGTGACCAGCACCGTGGCCGCGAACAGCACCATGCTGATCTGCTCAAGCCGATGGTCGAGCGCTTCGATCTGCTCGGCATTGCGAAGGTGGTAGCCAACCTGCGGCTCGATCTCGTGGATCGCGATAGCCTCGCCGAGCCGCGCTGCGCAGTCCTCGTCGATTGCGCCGGACGGGCAGGGCATCGCCCGCCAGATCCCGCTTGCATACCAGTCGATCCACCGCTTCGGCACGGGGTTGGTCTCCGTGCCCGGCGGATCGGGCGCAGCGATGCCAAGCAGCTTGAGGCTGCGCATTGGCCGCAGTCGCTCAGCAAGTTGGCGGTAGTCGAGCCAGCGGCGATGCCATTCCTGCCGTTTGCCGATGATCGCGTTGAGCATGATCGCAAGCGTGATCAGTAGTTCTAGCCCCGCCTCCTCGAACTTCAGGTGCGGTACCATGAACGTGGCGAGGCCGAGGCAGACGGCGAGTCCGCCCAGGATAAAGTTGAAGATGTGTCCGCTGCGGTAGGTCTGGGCGAAGTGCGTCGCAAGGCCATCGGCCCAGCTGTACGCCTGCTCTAGCTCGTCGATCGGCGCGTTGATGTTGTGCGCCTCTGCGCAGCCCGCGCGATAGCGGCGCCATTCATCCCGCGTCTGCGCATTCGCGTGATGGGCGGTGAGATCCCGCGCGCGGAACCGCCGCACGCCGGCCGCGCTCAGCAGCAGCGGATATTCGATCCGCGCCCGGATGTTGCGCAGGCGTTCGGTTCGGAACCACTTATAGAAGCGCTGCTCCTGTTGGTCCGGCGGCGGCATCAGAAGCGCATTGAGCAGGGCGTCCACATTCTCGCGATCAACCGGGCGGGTGATCTCTGCATCGTCAGCCAGCGTCAGCACCGCCGGGTCGAAGGCGCTCCACAACAGTCTCGGCTCCGCCATGGTGTCGACGGGTACGTGGATAATCGCGGTTCCTCGCCCTAGTGCGAACTGGACGACTTCGCCGGTGCCCCCGCGCCCGCGGGGCGGAAGGCCGTCCCAGACCGCGATCAGCATGTCGCAATGCGCGACGGTCGCTCGGCCCGTCATGACATAAGCCTCGAGACCGTTGGCTGGATTGCCAGGCAGCTCGAGCACTGACGAGGCGCGCCCGATCAATTCGTCGTACGTCTTGCGCGCGCGATCGTTAGCGAGGCTCGCGCGATAGGCGCTCCGCTCGAATGGCAGGATGACTTCGAGCTCCCAGCCATGCTCGAGCGCGACTTGGGCCGCAATCTGGTCGGCGCCGTCGGCGATGGGCGAAACGAACCGTCGCTGACACGGACCTGCAGCGAAGCAGTCGCGCTCGGTTTCGAGCAGGTCGCCGCCGGCAGCGGCGATCAGCTCGAGCGTATCGCGGATGCTCGTTCGTAGCGCTTCTAGTCCACCGCCTCGCAGCATGTCCGCGCGATGGCCGGTTACGCCGACACTGAGCACCAACGGTATCGCGGGCGACCCGGGCTGCCGGACCCGCCCGCTGGTTTTAGTGAGGTTACTCAGTCGCTGCCGCCATTATCGATGATCGGATCCACTGACTGCAACCCATTGTTGAAATTGAATCCGTAATAGAGCGTGACGGATTGGCCTTCGTTTAGATCAATGAAGAACAGCCGCTTTCCGTCCCTCGTGACGTTTGGGTTAAGGATCTGCGCCGAGCCCTGCGGCCCGGATTTCGAGCCCTCCCAAACCGTAAGGCCGCCAGGATCCTTGAAGGTCGCTGGCGTGTTGCCTTGGATGTCCACGACGAACATCGTCGGTCCGCTGTTTTTATCGAGCTTCGTTCTCGCTGAAGCCGGATTCTCCTCGGGGCCGTTGTTCAGCTTGACCTTCCACTCGTTCGTCGCCTGCTTCCAAATGAGGTGAACTTTTTCGACTTCACACGGAGTACGCAGGTTGTTGGGCTGCTTGTTGCACCCGGCCAGCAGCATTGTGGCTGCGCATAGCCCTCCGAAAATCTTCAAACGGCGCGATCCAAGCATCTAACTTCTCCCCATGTTGTTATCGTTTGAGGTCTGTCACTTCCCGCAAGCGGTAGCCCATCGCCGCAAGTCGCTGATTGAGTTGATGCGCTTCATCGACACGGCCGAGACGCTGAAGAATGATGGCATGCTCTTGGGTTTCGTTGGGCTTTTCGGCCGAAACGCGTGGCAATGCCTGGAATGCGGCATTCCATGCGGCCGTGGCCGCCGCTTTGTCGCCGAGCCCGCTTCGTGCGTCGCCCAGCAGCCGGTACGCCCGCGCCGTTGCAAAGGCGTCATTTGCGGCATCACTGCTCTTGGAGGAGCGCGCGATCCGAAGCGCCTGCTCGGCATCTTTAGCCGCATCGGGATTGGCACCTTTTGCAAAGTCGACATAGCCGCGCATGATCCAGCATTCACGGTAATCGTAGCGCCAGTCGGCGAGCTTCGGGTCCTTGGCGATCAACCGCGATATTATCGAGCAGGACGTATCGTTTTGCTGCGATGCCTCATCGGCCTTGCGGTTGATGGCGAGAATGTAGGCGAGATAATATTTGGCTACGGCCGAGTTTTCGAGCCATTTGCTGTTGTCCGGCTCGATAAGCGTGAGCTGTTCGCCCTGCGCAACAGCAGTTCGGGCGTGTTGTTCGGCAAGATCGTTCTGGCCGCGCGTGGCGTAGAGCATTGCGAGCTTGCGCTCGGCGCCCACCAGGCGCTGTCGATAGGCGACGTCTCCGGTGCGCCCCAGGAAAGAATTGAGGAGAGCCAAATGGCGTTCACGAAGGGCGATGGCGCGGTCGATATGGCCTGCGTCTCTCTCTGCGTCCGCTGCCCAGCCAAGGGTCTCAGCCAATGATTTTTGATAGTCGCGGTTGTTGGGATCGGCCGTCGCGAGTGCTTGGATCGTGTTGAGTGCCTGCTCGCTGAGGGCGGCACTTTCCGGGAAGCGCCGTTGTGATATGCGAACCGATCCAAGGTTCGTAAGGGCGTTCTGAACCTCCATCCGGTATTTCATATTGTTCGGATCGAGCGCGACCATTCCGTCCGCCAGGCGCTTGTATTCCGCAAGCTGGCGGGCCGCTTCGTCGAGTTGGCCGCGAACATAGGCGATCTCGCCTACGTAAAAGACATTCTGCGCATGTTCGAAAAGGCGCTCCGGGTCGTCCGGTTTCCGCCGAATGGCCTCGGCCGTTCCATTGAGCGCCTCATTATAGAGAGCGAGTGCTGTGTCGGTGCTTCCACGCTGGGTTGCCACGTCCGCCATCAGGCTCAACGCCTGCGAGCGCTGCGACAAAGCGCTGTCTGAAAGATCGGCGATCGGCTGATTGTGATAATAGTCGAGCACTCTGCCCCCGACGCCCGCCAACGCATCGAGCTTACCGATGGGCTCGAGCTTGTCTTTGAGGTCACCAAGCATGAAGCCGATGAGGCCCTCAGCCTGCCGCCGTTGCTCGCGCGCCGCGTCGCGGGCCTGGATCGCGGTAATTGCAAGTCCGCTGGTCACGGCCATTCCGCCGAGAGAGGCGGCGGCGAGCCACGCCATCCTCTTGTGCCGCCGGGTCTGGTCGCGCTGCACCAGGTCGTCGAGGCCGACTCCCAGCATCCCTGCGACCAGCTTGAGGAACGCAAGCCGTTGGCCTTCTCCGCTTGCCCGGAAATCGGCGGCAAGCGGTTCGGCGCGCTTGGTCGTCTGATGGCCGCGGCGATCATATTTGAAGCGAAGCGCCGGCGGGAAGCATTCCTCGTCCTCGCGTCCGGGAATGTCGCTGGCGAAGGGCTCGCCGGCGACCACCGCGGCGAGCACGCATCCCTCCGGCCGCGTCCGCTTGAAGCTCTCGATTTCCTGGTTCGTCCACCGGGATTTCGCCGCGGTCGGCGAGCATAGTACGACAAGGAATTGGGAGGCGGCCAATGCTGCCTTGATCTCTTCGGCGAGGTCGGCTCCGGCCGACAGGTCCTGCTCATCGCGGAAAATTGGCGTCAGCCGGCGTGGCACCACCCCATTGGCAGTCAATTTGCCGGCTAGAGTGCTCGGCACCCGGAAGCGCTCGAGCTCGCGGTGAAGCCAGTCGGCGAGCTCCTTGTCCTTATGGCTGTAGCTCAGGAAGGCGTAATAGCGGGTGCGCAGTCGCGGCACGCGGCGAGCTCCGATTTCGGCCTCGCTCACGCTGTCCATTCTTGGCAATCGCGCAAGCTTGGCCATCGCCGCCCCCAGCAATTCCGTTAACCCCGTTAACACAAAGGGATAAGTGGCGCGAATCCCGCGTTGCCGGTTTTCCTAGTCGGGCGAACCCCTTATATGGTGGGCATGTCCATCCGTCCCTGGCGCGATATCGAGCGGCGCAAGTCTCGACAGATCATGGTCGGCTCCGTGCCGGTGGGCGGAGACGCGCCCATCAGCGTCCAGACGATGACCAATACGCCGACGGAGGACGCGAGGGCGACCATCGATCAGATTCGCCGATGCGAGGAGGCCGGCGCGGACATCATCCGCGTATCCTGCCCGACGGCCGAGGCGACCGCGGCGTTGAAGGAGATCGTACGAGCTTCGCGTATCCCGATCGTTGCCGACATCCACTTCCACTACAAGCGGGCGCTCGAGGCCGCAGACGCGGGCGCGGCGTGCCTACGCATCAACCCCGGCAACATCGGGTCCGAAGAACGAGTGCGCGAAGTGATCGCTGCGGCAAAGGCGAATGGCTGCTCGATGCGGATCGGGGTCAATGCCGGAAGCCTCGAAAAGGACCTGCTCGAGAAGTATGGGGAGCCTTGTCCCGAGGCTTTGGTCGAAAGCGCGCTCGACCACATCCGTATCCTCGAGGACCACGACTTTCGCGAGTACAAGGTGGCCGTCAAAGCCAGCGACGTCTTCCTCGCCGTCGCCGCTTACCAACAGCTGGCGAGCGAAGTGGATTGCCCGCTCCACCTCGGCATTACCGAAGCCGGGGGGTTGATTGGGGGGACCGTCAAGTCGGCGATTGGAATCGGCAACCTGCTGTGGGCCGGCATCGGCGACACCATCCGCGTTTCGCTGTCGGCGGAGCCGGAGGAGGAAGTCCGCGTCGGCTACGAGATCCTGAAGGCCTTGGGCATTCGCAACCGTGGGGTCCGCGTCGTCTCCTGTCCGAGTTGCGCGCGCCAGGGCTTCGACGTGATCCGGACCGTCGAGGCGCTCGAAGAGCGGCTGCAGCACATCAAAACCCCGATGTCGCTCAGCGTTCTCGGCTGCGTCGTCAACGGCCCGGGCGAGGCGCGCGAGACCGACATCGGCATTACCGGCGGCGGGAACGGCAAACATATGGTCTATCTGTCCGGCGTCACCGACCACCACGTCCAGGATGCCGACATGATCGACCACATCGTGAGGCTGGTCGAAGCGAAGGCCGCCGAGCTCGAAGCCGAGCAGCATCCGACGCTAGACGCCGCTGAGTAGAGTTAGCCTTCTTTAACCGGTTCGGGCGCATCAATGCGCCATGGTCAAGTTGGTGCTTCTCCTGATCATGGGCACTGCATTTGCGCAGGGCATCGCCGCGACCCACCAGCAGCCACCTCTACTCATCCAAGACACGACGGTCGCCGGGCGCTAATCGACGCGGGTGAACCGCGTCGCGCAACATCCAGTTCAAGGCTTTGTCGCCGCGCTCGCCGCGGTCGCCGTTCTCTCGGTGATGGACGCCGTGATGAAGCATCTTGTGCTCGCGCTCGGGCTGTTCACCGTCAGCGTCTGGCGCTCGACAGCAAACCTCTTTTTCAGTTCCGCGCTCTATCTGCCCAGGCGCCAGAAGTGGCCGACCCGCAAGACCCTGTTGATCCACCTTTGTCGAGGTGTCGATGTCACGATCATGGCGGGGCTTTTCTTCTGGGGCATAGCGCGCGTTCCACTCGCCCAGGCGCTCGCGCTCACCTTCGTCGCGCCTCTGATTGCGATGATGCTTGCTCCCCTGTTCCTTAAGGAGCGCCTCAACGCGCGCCTGATCGGCGGGGCCGTTGCGGCGTTCGCAGGAGTCATCGTGATCGTTGTCGGACAAGCCCGCGGCGACGTGCGGCCGGATGTCCTGCTTGGGATCGCAGCGATCATCGGCTCGGCTATCTGCTATTCGGGCAACATCTTGATGATGCGGTGGCAGGCGCTTGCTGCCGGACCGCTCGAAATCAATTTCTTCCAAGCGATCGTCGTTCTCCTGATGTGGCTTGCTGTCATTCCCCTAATGGGGCTTCCGGGATGGCCGGCAGGCGAGTTTGGATGGATCGTCGTCGCGTCCGTCCTCTCGACAGCGGGCGGAATGCTCTTCGCCTGGGCCTATGCTCGCGGCGAGGCGAGCTATCTCGCGGTGACCGAATATAGCGGGTTCATCTGGGCATCGATCTGCGGCTGGGTCGCATTCGATGAGCGCGTCTCTCTCTACACAGTGGCGGGAGCGCTGCTGATCGTCGCGGGCTGTCTGATTGGCGCTCGAGGCAAGATCACCGAGCCCCCGGAGATGGACTATACCTAGCCCGCGCTCGAGGCGAGCAGGTTGATGCTGAAGGCCAATACGCCGATGTTGAAACCGAATGCCGCGAGCGAATGGAAGGTCACGATCTTGCGGATATGCTCACTTGTGATCTGCACGTCGCTGGTCGCAAAGGCCATGCCGCAGGTGAACGCGAAATAGACGAAATCCCAATATTTGGGCTGTGGCGTTCCGGGAAACTCGAATCCGTCGCATTCGGGGCTGGGGCTCATATAGGCGAGATGCGCATAGTGGAGCGCGAACACCATATTGCTGAACAGCCAAGCCAAGACCAACGTGAGCACGATCAGAATTTTGGTTACGGGCTCCGGATTGCGGCTGACGATCTCCGCCGTGATCGCGATAAGCAGGACCGTCATTACAATGCCGCTGATCACCAGCAGGCCGACCCGGTTGGCGTCGTTCTCAGCCGCGTGCTGACGGATCTCGGCTTCCTCGCGAGTGCTCAGGATGGACTGGCATGAGATCAGGAAGACCGCCGAGGCGACATCAAATCCGCTCATCATTCCGAGCCGCCAATTTCCGATCAGGATGATGCCTGCGGCAGTCGCAGCGAACAGGACGGCCATGAACAGGATGAAGCGCGGCGGCGCGATCATGTTGCCCATGGTGCGCGGCTTCGTCATGACCAGCGAGCGTAACAAGTGAACGCCATTCGTCCAGTGAAAGGATATTCATGCCTTGGCTTTGGCTGATCGTCGGAGGGCTGTTCGAGGTCGGCTTCACCACTTCCCTGCGTTTCGTCGACGGTTTCCGCAACTTGCCATGGACCTTGGCCTTTCTGGCCTCGGTGGGAATCAGCATGGGACTGCTGGAAGTCGCGTCGCGCGAGATCCCGATGGGTACGGCCTATGCAGTATGGGGTGGCATCGGTGCGGTCGGCACCGTGATTGTCGGCATCCTCTGGTTCCACGAACCGTCGAGCACCGTCCGCGTGCTGCTGATCCTCGCCATCGTCGCCGCGATCGCGGCGCTCAGGCTGACAGCCTAGCGCTGCGGCTCTAGCAGCGGCGCGACCTCCGGGCTTTCCTCGATCGAACGGTAGAATTTCGCCGTCGGGAAAGGGCCGCGCGCCTGCTCATAGGCATAGCCGAGGTTGAGCAGCAGCT
>Ga0068860_100008266_pt1 | contig 10356 bp, 5 predicted proteins | sample KBSSwiS32_FD_66597 | JGI IMG/M metagenome (GOLD analysis project Ga0068860, IMG submission 66597) | Switchgrass rhizosphere microbial communities from Kellogg Biological Station, Michigan, USA - KBS Switchgrass S3-2 | ecosystem: Host-associated > Plants > Roots > Rhizosphere > Soil ...
TACCTTCTTGCTTCCCTATAGTACGCCGGCCCGGCGAGCGTCAGGTGGTCGAATTCTAGTAGCTCGTGAGCGGTATGCGGGCGTACCAAGCGCCAAGAAAACCGGCTCGTCCGTCAGCCCAGACGATATGCACAAAATCGTCATCGACCGCGAGCGAGGAAAGGTCGTCGCCGTCCCAATTGTTGCCGCGATACTTTATACTTGACCGCGGAGGCGACGGCGAGTGGCTGACTTGAACCGGTGCGCTAAACTTACTGCCCCCATCGTGAGAAACGGCTGACCAGGCGCTGTAGTTCCCGCCCGGATACACCGCGAGCCACATCACTGCCAATTGGCCGTGCGGGGAATAGCCAATGTCCGGTTTAGTCATGGTCGCCCCCGGAACATTGCCCGCCGAAACGGGACCGTTCCAGGTCTTGCCGTAGTCGTCGGTGAGGAACACCTGCAATCCAGAATTGCCCGCGGTGAATGCCATCACCGCGAAGCGGCCTGGATGGCTCGGATCGGCTGCCAGTTGTGGGCTACCGAACCCGCCGAAGCCGGTTTGCTGTGGAACTTGGTACGGCAGGATATGGCGATCGAAGGTTTTACCTTCATCGCGGCTGGCGGCGAAGACAAGGCACGGACACTTCGCGCCAGTACTGGCTGGGGCGCTCGAGGCGACATAGGCGAGGCCAAGGACACCATGTGCCGCCCCCGGCTTACTGGCCCCACCGCTTTGTGGATAATCCGGCGAATCATAGGAGAAGATCGGTCCCCAGGTTTTCCCGTTGTCGCGTGAAGCACGGAAAAAAGTTTCCCTATGGGGCGGTTCCCCGCCCGAGCCGTTTCCAGGTATGTAGATAGTACCCGTGGACATATCGGTTATGAGGTACGGGCGATCGTAGGGCGTTTTGCCGAGAAACTCCGGCTTAACCCCGGGAGCATAGTCCTCCTGCTTGTTGTACTGTCCCATCACGTGCACTGGCGGTGAACTCCAGGTTTTCCCTTCGTCACCGGACCACGCAATGTCCGTGGCGCCGAACAGAAGACCGGGGCGGGGCTCTTTCTCGAGTTCAAGCTGTTCGGGAGTAGCGTTGAGGGGGAAAAAGTTCATCGCCCCGATGAAGAGAGTTCCGTCCGCTCCCGCTCCAACGAAGGCATCCGCGGTGCCGTTCATTTTAAAATAATCGCGGAATGGATCGTTAAAGAACCGCCACGTCCTCCCGCGGTCGTTGCTGACCGCGTACGTGGAGATCGAAGAGCCCGGCGTGTTGCGATACTTTACACGTGCGGCCACGCTGATCCGTTCCTGGCCGACGCCCAAGGGAGCGCCCTCCACGTAGTGCTGGTTGGCCATGGCTCCCACGATGATGTTATTAGGATTCTTCGGATTGATGACGATCACGGGCTCGCCAGCGCCGCGGATTGCGTCGCCTATGAGCAAGAATTCTTCGCCTTTGTAGCTAGTCGCCTGGTTGACCGGCAGGTCAGTCGCGGGCCCCTGCCCGTTTGCCGCAAAAACCGCCAGGAACGCGGGAACACCAGCAAACAGCCATTTCTTGTGCGTCATCGATTAAGTACCTCTCGCTTGTCCAGGATGGATGCCCTAGCGGCAGCGTATCCGAGGAGAGCCGCCGCCGCACCATCTTTCAAACTAGTGATTTGAATGCGACCCAACCTCAGAACTTAACATCCAGATTTATCTGTACCCGCCTCGCGTTGGCAGCCGATGTCACCTTCCCGAAATTCGCCTGCGTTAGGTTGGTCACCGGATTACCCCAACGGACAAAATTGAAGGGATTCGTAGCGTCCGCCGATAGCTTCATCGAAACCCGCTCATGAACGTAGGTCGTCTTGCTCACGGAGAGGGATTCGTTCTTAACCGAGAATCCTCGCAACCAATCCAAATTTCGCGCCGTGTTACCGAGAGCAAAGTTAGCTGGATTGGAAAAGGCCGCCGGATTGATGTACGTATCTTTGGCTGGATCGAAATCTCTCGGATTCGATTGGAGCGTCAAGGGCACCCCTGGATTGTAGTTAGCTCTTTTGTTGAAGCCGTATCCGCCCCCGGGAATTGCCGCCGCGGTGATCGAAAGCGGCTGGCCAGATCCACGCTCCATGAAGAAAACAACCTGCCATCCGCTCACAAGCCCGTTAACCAGGCCATTGCTGCTCTTCAATAAAGACTTCCCTCTACCGAACGGCAAGTCATAGGCGACGCTGCCCCTGAAGTCGGCCGGTATGGTGCCTGTCGTCACGGCAATGTCCGAAGCCCAGTCATACGGATTCTGGGCGACACCGACATTTGTCAGGTTCTTGGACCAAGTAAAACTTCCCATGAAGGTCAGTCCCCTGGAAAAGCGTCTGGTCACTTTCGTTTGAAGCGAATGGAAGCGTTGGATAGCGTCCTTCCCACCTATAACATTGATGGTGCCGTACTGGGGATAGGGGCGCAATGCCTGTCCGACCGTAGGAGTAACGTAGCTACCGAAGTCGGCCCACGGGAGCTTGATGCCAGCGGCGACCGCCGCGGCCGAAGTGGCAGGCTGGTTAAGCAGCGTACCAAGTGCGAGATATTTCGGATCGAGCGTATTCGGAGCGTGTAGACCGCCACCATTAAATCCGCCGCTTTCCAAATGGGTGCCGTGCTTGCCGATGTAGGTAAGGTCCAATACAGTGTTTGGCGTGAGCTCATACTGGAACCCGGAGGTCCAGGAAACAACCTGGCTCGCCCGGACATAATCCGGCCGGTACCACCCGATGGTATTGCCGTTCAGGAGGGAGGGACTTTGAACCAGCTGCGTGTTGGAATTGGGAAAAGCGCTGATCGGAAAGGTGGTGTCCCAATTGAAGGCGGGCGCGAAGCCGCCGTCCGCCGATAGCTGTTGTCCAACAACCCCCAATCCCTGCTGAGAAAGGTTGACAATGTTATCCGCGTTGTAATATACGCCAAACGACGAGCGCATGACTAACTTCGGAGTAATCTGATACGCATACCCGAAGCGTGGACTGAACCCCTTATTCCATGACTCCACCGTTGTCCGGGCATTGATCCTGCCTGGGCCGTTCCCGGAAAATAACAGGGCGCCGGGGAGATTGCCCGCTCCGGGGTTCGGCGTCGTCGGGCCGAAGTTGCTCAACCGGTCTAACTTATCGTAGGGCGGTGAATTGCTTTCCCAGCGAAGCCCAAGAGACAAGGAAAGCTTCCGCGTTACGTGCCATTCGTCCTGGATAAACACGGCTCGGTAGGGGAAGCGCGAGCCGAGGGAGAGCGGCCCTCTGACGGTAGCCGAATTCGTGGCGCCCAGCAAAAAGCTGGCAAACGAATGACCCCATAACTGGGACTGCGCCGCAAGCGGCTGACTGGTAGTCGTGGCGGCGAATTGATAATTTCCGTTCCCGCCCGCCTTTACGTTGTTATTCCAAGCTTCGTACGTCCAGTTGAATCCGACCTTCAAGAAATGGTTCCCTTTGACCCAAGTGACAGCGTCATTTAAGGCCCAACGGGCGGAGCCGAGAAGGGCGTACTGATTACCTCCCATGCTGATAGATGCATTGGGGCCTGCAAACCCAATCGCCGGGAAAGTACCGATATCGAATACCACTCCCTTGAGTCCCAACTTGTTGTCCCAGCCCTGGCCGAACGTATCGGTAACCGAGGGATTCACGTAACGGTCATACGCAAACGTGACGTGATTAATGAATGTGGGTCGGATGATGGAATCGAAGCTAAGGCGCCCGGTCTTGGCAGTTAAAGGCTGATCTTGCAGGCCCTCCAAAGGACTGGTTGCGCCCCAGCCGCTGCCAACAATCGATCGCGGTCGAAATTCGTCAGTGTAGGAAACAGAGATCTTCTGCTTGTCGGAGAAGCTGTGATCCACTTTGAACGTTTCCGTAAAGTTGTTAAACACCGGATTCGCCCCCGTACGGTTATTCCAGTTGTTCAGAACGCCAGGCCGGTCCGGGGTCGGCATGAGCGCGATTATGTTTTTGGAAACGGTGCTGAAGCGGGTAGGGTCAATTTTATTGCCCGGGAACTGAGTTCGCACACCAGCCGCATTGGTCGAAGCAGGATCGAAGATTGGTATTTGGGCACCGGTGGCATCCCGATAGTTGCTGAAGTCGCCCTGCCGGAACTCCAAGTTCGGAATGGTCTGCAGGGCTCCCGTAAAGGCGCCCTTGCTGTAGAAAAGATCATGCCCGAAGAAGAAGAACGTTTTGTTCCGGCCATCGTATACCTTGGGGATGAACATCGGCCCCCCGATGGTATACCCACCGCCGTTCTGGTGGTAGATCTGACGCGTAGTCGAGAAGAAGTCGCGGGCGTTCAGGGCGGTGTTCACAAAGTTGTCGTAGACCGTGCCATGCAACTCGTTGGTTCCGGATTTTATCGTGAGGGTGTAAAAAAAGGTTCCCGTACGCCCGTATTCAGCACTGAAAGCATTCGAGACGACATTGAACTCGCCATAGTGCTGTACCGCGGCGCCATTCTCCCAAACGGACCCGCGGAACACACCGGGGGCGGCTGCCGCGCCATCGATGAACACCTCGTTGGTAGAAGCTTGGCTCCCATCCATAACCGGCGCGATAGGGTTGGTCCCTTCTCCACCCGGCAGATACTGAAAGAAGGCTGTGATGTTGGCATGTTCGCCAAAACTGATCAGGGGCAGTTCGTCCAAGTACTTGGTCGTGAGACTTTTTGTAATGGTCGCGGTCGAAGTATCGAGTAGCTCTCCCTGACTGGTTACATCGACGCTCTGCGTCACCGCGCCGACCTGGAGCTTTATGTCCACGCGAACGTTAGTTTGCGAAGTTACCTGAACTGCGTCGGTGGTCGCCGTGCTGAAGCCCGCCTTCTGCACGCTGACCTTGTATTGGCCGAGCGGCATGTTGGGCGAATAGTACTGGCCAACTTCATTGGAATCCAGGCTGTATTTGGCGTTGGTGTCGAGCTGGGTGATCTCGATTTTGGCCTGAGGAACTGCCGCGCCCGCTGCGTCCGTCACGGTTCCCACGATCGAACCACGGTCTTGAGCTAGGGCCAGGCCAATGGATGCCAGAAAAAGCATAGCCACCCGAGACTGCATGTACATGTAGTACCTCCCTGAAACGGTGTTCCCTGCGAGCGATAGTTTACGGTACTACGCAAATCAAGTCAATACGGAACTTCATTCAACTTTAAAAACAACTTGTCACACAAGTTTGCAGTCTGCCTTAGCTTTAAGCTTCGTCCGATCCGGCATATGCGTGTAAGTCATTCTAGGGAATGGGCGAATTCGTGAGGGCATCGATGTGTTCTTCGACGGCCAGCCCTACGGTTGACAAGCGAATACCTCGCGGTTATTATCGATCGGGAACACTACCGTCGTAAGTTGTCTGAACATCATCAGTACAGCTAGTGGGGAACGAAGGAGCACAGCTGGAGTATCCGCAATGCCTGTGATAGCCGATGGAGGTAAGCACTTATGCCAATAGCTGCCGGCAGAACGCTATCGGCGATTCTGTTAATCGGAGTCTCGTGGATTCCAGCGTGGACTCAGCCCCAGCCTGTGGCTCAGAGAAAGATCTCGCCCAGGAACGGTTTTCTTTACCAGCCCAGTGTCGGGTCCTTTTGGGACCCGACCGTAATCTACGCCAACAATCAGTACTACATGTATACGATGTATGGTGGCGACGCGGTCTGGCTGGCGACATCGGCCGACGGAGTCCACTGGGAAGACTACGGAGTCGTTTTAAAGTCCCAGGATTTCAAGAACAACCGCGTGTGGAAGCAGTATGTCCACAAGGTCGGCAACCGGTACATCATGAACTACGGCGCCTTTTCCGAGCCGACATCGAATAACAACCTCCTGCGGTTTTACGAATCCGAAGACCTGATCCACTGGAAGTTTCTGTACGAGCTCCCCATCGATCCCAAGTTTTATCAGGCGAATGGCCGCTGGGATCACATGTTCATGATGCCCAAGAACGACGCGAAACCCAGTGAGGGTTACTGGGGATATGCCGTTGCGAACCCCATCGATCACGGCGGATTCGGTCTGATGGAATCGCCGGACGGTGTTCACTTCACGCCGCTCAAGGCTCCCGAAATACTGGCGGACTTCCGAATTCCCAATGTCGAACCGGGCGGAGTCAAGAAGATCGGCGGAAAATACTACATGATCGGCGGTGCCGGAAGCCATTTTGGATTTTTCGGATTTGGCGTCTATACGTACGTCTCCGATTCCCCTACCGGGCCGTTCCGTCCGGACTTGCCCGCATATCGCTTGACCGGAACCTCTGGCATGGATGGGACGAATATGGTCCATATCCTGACAGCGTTCGTGAAGGACAGCCCCGAGGATTTGGTCAGCGACCCGTTCACCTTCAGAGTCGCGGGGACGGACGGCCAAGGCACCTGGTTCCTGCCCATGCGTAAGGCGGTGGTCGACAGCTCAGGACATCTGCGTTTGGCTTACTGGAAGCAGAACGATCTTGCGAAAGGAAGTGAGATCGCCGCCGACGCGTCGCAGAACACGGCGGTATTCCCGCCCGGACAGACCGCCGCGAATCCCATCGTAAAAGTGTCCGGAGCCAAAGATTCCCTCCTGGTTTTTCCGGACAAGAACTGGCGCGAGTTTCCCTGGCTGGACAGCACCAAGACCCGCAAAGGGGTCGTTGTACTGAACCAGCGATTCGATCTCGACAATGGTGTGATTGTGGAGGGCCATATCAGCGCCCGTTCCGCGACGAGCAGCAGCCAAGCGCATGCGGGATTTTATATTGAGGGGGCCGAAAAGAATACCGGAACGGCCATCTTGCTACAGGTGGGCGAGCCACAGTGGCGGGAGTCGAAGATCGGCAAACTTCGCACGGACGTGGACTTCAATTTCGAGGCTCTGGATGTCACGGGGAGGAACAGCGCCACTGTCACCGGACTCGATAATGGCAGGGACCACACTTTTAGGCTTTGGCTCCGCGGTGGGCAGATGGAACTCTATATTGACGATATGCTGATGCAGTCGTTTTTCTTTTTCTCGCCCTCGGGAAGAATAGGCTTCATTTCTCAGGAGAGCGAAGCCCAATTCTCCCAGCTCCGCTGGTATGGCATGACGCGTTGAGTCGTGACGTCCCAAACGCAATTCCAAACTTGTCCTACCGGGTTGACAACAGCAAGAGATTGTACTAGTCTTTCTAGCGTGCTGACTCTAACTTGTCCGCTTATCTGGCTCGACAGATAACGAAGCAGTCTTGAATCCCGCGACTGGAGAGTGATTAAATGGCTGAAAATCGTTTTAACAGGCGCTATTTTTTTTACGGATCCCTCTTAGCGGGGGCCGCAGTTCCTTTCAGAGGATTGGGCGCTCCTGCCGCGGTGTCAGCGGTGGGCTACAAGTCCTTAAACGAAAAACTGAACGTCGCCTTGATTGGCCTGGGCCTGCGTGGGCCGCAGATCGTCACCGGGGCCGCAGCATCGGAAAACATCGTGGCATTATGCGATGTCGACGACGAACGTGGTGGAGCGGTCTCTCAGTTGTACCCCAAGGCAACCCGATACAAGGACTTTCGCAAGATGCTCGACAAGGAGGGGAAGAACATTGATGCCGTAATGATCGCCACTCCGGATCATTCGCACACGCCGCTCTCTCTGTATTGCATGCAACACGGAAAGCACGTCTATTGTGAGAAGCCGCTGACCCGCACCCCTTCCGAAGCGCGCCTGCTATCCGACGCCGCGGCAAAGTATAAGGTCGTCACCCAGATGGGCAACCAGGGTTTCAGCCATGAGGGCACCAAAACAGCTTGCGAGATTGTGTGGTCTGGCGATATCGGCGAAGTGCGGGAAGTGCACGCGTGGACCGGAGCCGTCAGCGGCGGGCAACTGAACCTGCCGCCCACCGGACCGGCATCGGAGGCTGCGCCGTCCACGCTCGATTGGGATCTGTGGCTGGGACCGGCTGCAGCGAGGCCCTACAATCCCAACTACAACTCTCACTGGCGTGCCTTCCAGGACTTCTCTACTGGAGGATCGCTGGGGGATTGGCTAGTGCATATTCTTGGCCCGGCGCACCTGGCCCTGCAACTCGACACCGTCTCGCCAGTCAGCGTGGAAACCGTCAGCTTGGAGGGCAAGAACCAATGGGTCTGGCCCTGGCGTGCCCACACGATATTTGAGTTTCCGGCACGTGGAAGTATGCCTCCGGTGACTGTCCATTTGTATCAGAACATGCGCGGCGATTTCCAATATCCTGCCGGGATGGTGGAAGGCGAAGCGCTCTTCCCCGCTATGAACAACCTTGCCGAGAAGGGGCGTCCTTCGCTTACCGACGACGCCGGAACTTTGCTGGCTGGAGGGGACCAACTGATGGCGGATGGCAAACCCGCGCCCGGAGTTCGTCTCCCTGGCCAATTTGGCGGGGGGGCTGGCCGAGGAGGTCGTGGTGGAGGGCGTGGCGCAGCGCCCCCAGATCCGAATCGCGGACCGGGCAATGGAACGGTATTCGTGGGGTCCAAAGGCTACATGGCCACGTCGCAGCGAGGCGAGGGTGTTTGGCTGCTTCCGGCATCACGGTGGTCGGAATACAAGCTTCCACCACAGTTGCTGCCGCGTGGCGTCAATCACCAGCAGGACTGGATTCGCGCCTGCAAAGGTGGCGCGGCCCCGGTTTCGCAATTCTCGGTTGCCTCGAAGTACATCGAATGGCTGGCGCTCGGACCGATAGCCCTGCGCGTGCCCGGTAAGCTAATGTGGGACGCGAAGAATCTGCGATTCAGCAACAGCGACGAGGCGAACAAGCTTCTCGCGCCGTACGTTCGCAAGGGTTGGGAGTTGAAAGTCTGACGGTTCGAAGGAACAGGGACACTTCAAACAAAACCCAACCCAAGCCGTTCATTTTAGACAAGTAGGTTCTCTGTTTCAGGCAAGCCATGTTCTTCTTCAGGTGGAGGATGCGTTCGGAACCCCTTAAGAGGCATGCGGTTGCCCCAGACAGATGATGGTTGTAAGATTGATTTGTGGCATCTTACGGTCCAAAATATAGACAGATCTGTGACAGTTTGAGGGCATCCATCGAGAGTGGCACATATACCACCGGTCTTCGAATGCCTAGTGAGCACGAACTAGTTCAAAGTTTTGGAGCATCGCGCGTTACTATAGGCCGTGCGCTCAAGGAACTCCAGATTGAGGGCTACATCGACCGTCGTGCCGGGTCGGGAACATATGTTCGCGCCTCAACCGCGAAGAACTTCACACTTGGCTTGCTCATCCCGGAACTTGGACAAACCGAAATCTTTGAACCCATTTGCCAAGGAATGGTCACCGCGCAAGCGGACCAAAACCACGTCCTGATATGGGGGCGTTCTATTGCTGGCCCGGAGACAACCGAGGCTGAGGCCAAAGACGTATGTGCTCGTCTGATCTCCAACCGAGTCTCCGGAGTCTTTTTTGCGCCGATTGAGGCGAACGCCCAAAAAGACGCGATCAATCGGGCCGTTTCCACCATGCTGACCGAGGCGCGGGTTCCAGTTGTTCTGCTCGATCGAGACATCGTCGACTACCCTTTGCGGAGCAGATTCGACGTCGTAGGCATAGATAACCGGCGAGCGGGTTACGTCGCCGCTCAGCACCTGATGGCAACCGGATGCAAGCGCGTCGGCTTCATCGGGCGCCCGCACTTGGCACCCAGTTGCGTGGCTCGCTACAACGGCTATCGCGATGCTGTTTCGAGCTCACCGGTGCACAGTGAGTCTCAATTTGTGGAGCGGCTGGATCCAGCTGATAAGACGACGGTGGCCAATGTGATGAAGCGGTATCGGCCCGATGGCATCGTATGCTCGAATGACCGCACTGCAGCGATGTTGATGAGAACTTTCTCTGAACTGAAGATACTGGTCCCCGATCAAGTCGGCCTGGTTGGGTTCGACGACGTTCAATACGCTAATCTTGTCAGGGTGCCCCTGACTACGATTCACCAACCCTGTGACCAACTGGGCGCCGCTGCAATTCAAGCGATGGCTCAGCGTATCAAGTCACCGCATATGCCGCCTCGCGATATTCTGGTGGACTTCCACCTCGTCGTCCGGGAATCTTGCGGCTCGCAGGCTGTCAGGCCATAGGGCATCAGTTGTAGTGACTTGGGGAAGCGAGGAGGCCTTCCGTTACCTCCGGCGGTGCAGTGTTCGCCGCCATAAAATGGCACGTCAGGATGTCTCCATCCGCGCCGCGCATTTGATCGAGATCTTCGGCAGCTTAACCCCGCCCTTGGACCAGTAGTACAACCAGATGGCTCCGAGCACGATCGGCAGAATCACAGTTCAATTGCGGCCCACTGAAGGTTAGGGCGCGAGGACTTCGTCCCACTCCCAAGAGTTCTCCGTCCTGCAACCCCACAAAAC
>Ga0068860_100008271_pt1 | contig 10355 bp, 6 predicted proteins | sample KBSSwiS32_FD_66597 | JGI IMG/M metagenome (GOLD analysis project Ga0068860, IMG submission 66597) | Switchgrass rhizosphere microbial communities from Kellogg Biological Station, Michigan, USA - KBS Switchgrass S3-2 | ecosystem: Host-associated > Plants > Roots > Rhizosphere > Soil ...
CATCACCAAGCTGGGCGTGGACGCGCTGGCCAGGTACTTCTTCAACGGCGACCCGAACTGCGTGCGCGACCTCACCTACGAGTGGCGGCAGAAGTTCATCCAGGACCACCCGTACCCGACGGACATCCCCACCGTGTCGCTGGGCACCAGCAGCGACAGCCAGCTCTCGCTGGTGGCGGGGCCGGCCGACTACACGAAGCTCCGCTACGGGGAGAAGACGGACGGCCTGGTGTCGCCCAAGGACGCGAAGATCCCCGGCTCCAACACCGTCACCCTCCCGGACCTGGACCACGTCAACTCCACCATCCCGAACTTCCCCCAGCTCTCCCACTGGGAGCCGGGCGACCTCACCGTGTCGCTGGTGGCGATGGCGCTGAAGTACCCGCCGGTGGTGCAGTAGCGAAGGACAGCCCCGGCCCATCCACGCGCCCCAGGGCCACCGCGAACCAGTCCCGCAGGTAGTTCTGCCGGACGGTCCACGGGTCCAGCGAGCCGCGCTTCGGCATCTGGTCGACCCCCCGGGCGGCGTACCCGGAGGTGAGGTCCAGCACGGGCCGCAGCTCGCCCTGCCCGGCGCCGGCCCGCGGGACGGCGATGTCGAAGCCGCGCCGGTCCATGTGCCTGAGGAGCCGGCAGACGAGCTTCGACGACAGGTCCGCGCGCAGCGTCCACGACGCGTTCGAGTAGCCCATGCACCACGCCAGGTTCGGCACGCCCCCCAGCATGGCGCCCTTGTAGAGGACGGCCTGGCCGGGCTCGAGCGCTCGCCCGTCGACGGAGATCGAGATGCCGCCGAAGGGCCGCAGCTTCAGCCCGGTGGCGGTGACGATGAGGTCCGCGGGCAGCTCCTCGCCGGAGGAGACGAGGACGCCGCGCTCGGTGAAGCGCTGGATGGTGTCGGTGACGACGCGGACCTTCCCGGCGGAGATGGCGGCGAAGAGGTCGCCGTCGGGCGCCAGGCAGAGGCGCTGGTCCCAGGGCTCGTAGCGCGGGCGGAAGTGACGCTCCACCGGGTATCCGGGCGGGAGCCGCTCCCGCGCCTGCTTCAACAGGAGGCGGCGCGCGGCCGCCGGAAAGCGCCGGCACGTCCAGTACCCGAACACGCCCGCCGCGATGTTCTTGAAGCGCACCAGCCGGTCCGCCAGGCGCCGCGGCAGGAGCGCGCGGAGGAGGTCCGCGGCGCGGTCGCGCTCCGGCAGCACGCCGATGTACGTGGGCGACCGCTGGAGCATGGTGACGTGCCCGGCGCGCGCGGCCATCGCCGGGACCAGCGTCACCGCGGTGGCCCCGCTGCCGATCACCACCACCCGCCGCTCCGAATAGTCCAGGTCCTCCGGCCACCACTGCGGGTGGACGATGCGGCCGCGGAAGGACTCCGCGCCGGGGAAGGCGGGCGCGTGGGCCGAGTCGTAGGCGTAATACCCGGTGCACAGGTAGAGGAACCGGCAGCGGAGCGGGCCGACTCCTTCGACGTCCAGCGTCCACCGCGCTTCCGCCGTGGACCAGCGCGCCGCGACCACGCGGTGGTGGTAGCGGATCTCCCGGTCGATCCCGTACGCGGCGGCGGTCTCGCGGATGTAGCGGAGGATCGACGGGCCGGAGGCGGTGCGCCGCTCGTGCTTCGCCGGGCGGAACGGGTAGCCGAGGGTGGCGATGTCCGAGTCCGACCGTACGCCGGGGAAGCGGAACTGGTCCCAGGTGCCGCCGACGGCGCCGCGACCCTCGAGGATGGCGACGCGCCTCGACGGGCACATGGTCTTCAGGCGGTAGGCGGCGCCGATGCCGGAGAGGCCCGCGCCGACGACCACCACGTCGAGGTCCTCGGCGGCGGTCATCCCCGCGGGGGCACCTTCGCCGCCTGGCGCTTGCTGATGGCCGCCACCACCGCCTGGTAGCGCCCGGGGAACAGCCGCTGCACCCAGTCCATGATCCGCGCGTCCCCGCCCACCAGCACGCGCCGCGCGTTGCGCCGGACGCCGCGGAGGATGATCTCCGCCGCCTCCTCCGGGGTGAGCCGGAACTGCTTCTCGAACTCCGCGGTGGCGCGCTCCGGGTCCACGCCCAGCTCGGCGAGCGAGGGGTGCGTCTTGGCCGCCTTGGCGATGTTGGTCTTGATGCCGCCGGGGTGGATGGAGGTGGCGTTCACCGGGGCGCCGGTCATCGCCAGCTCGATCTGGAGGCACTCGGTGAAGCCGCGCACCGCGAACTTCGCCGAGTTGTAGGCGCACTGCCCGGGGAAGGCGAGCAGCCCGAAGAGGCTGGAGGTGTTCACGACGTGCCCGTCGCCGGAGGCCTCCAGCTTGGGCAGGAACGCGCGCGTCCCGTGCACCACGCCCCAGAAGTCGACGTCCATGACGCGGCGGAAGTCCGCGTCCTCGGCGCCCTTGACGCTGGCGCCGTAGGAGATGCCGGCGTTGTTGAAGACCAGGTTGACGCGGCCGTGGTCGCGCACCACCTCGTCCGCCCACGCCCGGACGTCCGCCTCCTTCGAGACGTCGAGCCGCCGCGTGGTCACCTTCACGTTCTTCAGCCCGGCGGCGACGGCGGTCAGCGCCTCCTCCTGGAGGTCCGCGAGCGCGAGGTGACAGCCGTGCCGGGCCAACCCCTCCGCCAGCGCGCGCCCGATCCCCGAGGCCGCGCCGGTGACCGCGGCGACCTTCCCCTCGAAGGAGCTCGTCCTCACCTCACTCCTCCATCGGCTCGAACTCGCTCTTCGCGGCGCCGCAGTCGGGGCACATCCAGTCGGCCGGGAGGTCCTCGAAGGCGGTGCCGGGCGGGACGCCGGCGGCCGGATCTCCCTCCGCCGGGTCGTAGACGTGGCCGCACACCGAGCACTTGTACTTTCGTTTCACGTCGCCCCTCCCCAGGGCTTCATCCCGGAGATCTCCTCCGACTGCGCCAGCAGCGGCTCGGTCTGGAGACGCTCGCGGCGAAGCGCGTCCCGGATGGCCCGGTCCAGCTTCTTGTTGAAGATCAGGTGCGCGCTGTGGATGCCGGTCGGCTCGAAGCCGCGGGCGATCTTGTGCTCACCGCCCGCGCCCGGCTCGAAGACGGTCCGCCCCATCGCGATGCACTCCTCGATCGAGTGGTACAGGCACACGTTGAAGTGGAGGAAGGGGACCTCCTCGAAGCATCCCCAGTATCGCCCGAACAGCTTGCCCTGGGCGGTCAGGTTGAACGCCCCGGCGATGACCTCTCCGCCGCGCGACGCCTCCACCACCTCGATGTGCGGCCGCAGCGTCTGGAACGCCCGCGCGAAGAACTCGCGGTTGAGCTGGATCCGCCCCCAGGACATCTTGCGGCAAGTGGATTCGTAGAGCCGGTACGCCAGCAGCGAGTGCTCGGGCCCCAGCGCCTCCCCGCGCCGGGTGCGGATGGTGACGCCCTGCCCCGGCGCCGCGCCCTTCTCCCGGCGGATCTGGTGCCGCCGCTTGGACGTGAAACGCCCGAGGTAGTCGTCGAACGTCCGGTAGCCCGGGTTCTTCCAGTGGTACTGCATGGTGAGCCGGCGCGCCCACCCCAGCCCCTCCAGCAGGCCGGCCTCCGCGTCCGAGGGGAAGATGACGTGCACCGAGGAGCACCCCGCCTCGCGCGCCACCCCTTCCGCCGCCGCCGCCAGCTCCTTCTGCAGCGCGGCCACCGGCTCCCCCGGCGCCACCAGCAGGCGCGGCGCGGTGATGGGGCTGAGCGGCGCGCCCACCAGCAGCTTGGGGTAGTAGTTGACGCCCACGGCGTCGGCGGCGCTCGCCCAGCCGAAGTCGTAGATGTACTCCCCCATGCTGTGGTGCTTCACGTAGGCCGGCGACGCGGCCACCAGCCGGTCGCCGCGCCAGAGCGTCAGGTGCTGCGGCTCCCACCCGGTGCGCGCGGTGGCGCTGCCGGACGACTCCAGCGCGTCCAGCCAGTCCCACCGGACGAACGGCAGCGGGTCCGGCCCGGCGAGCGCATCCCACGCCTGGCGGTCCACCCCGGTGATGGAGGTGAGGACGCGCAGGCGGGGGGCGGCGGCCACCATCCCGGAAAGACTAACCGGGAGGCATCCGCTATGCCGCAGCCGCGGTGGGTTGCCCCTGGGAGGCCCAGAACCGGGCGACCAGGTCGGGGTTCATTTCGTTGAAGCCTTCGGCCAGCCACTCGGCGGCGTCGAAGCTGGGGCGGGACTGGTCGCCGGCGGAGTTGTAGTTCAGGCCGCCCGCGACCTGGTCCGCGAGCGCCAGGACGTTGATCCCGTTCTCCTTCAGGAACTTGAAGAAGGCGCCGAACTGGTCCCCCGGGATGCCCAATGACCGGGCGAGCGCCACCAGCCCCTCGTACATGGTGATCTCCACGTCGTCCCCGGTGTCGGCGGGGATCTGGTCGCCGAAGGCGGCCTCGAATTCGGCCTTGGCGTCGTCGGTGACGTAGCCGTCCGGGTTGCCGATCTCCGCCGCCGTCTTGGCCCAGTAGCCGCCGAACTCGGAGAGGTCGCTGTCGGGGAGGAGCTGCTGGACCATGTCGCGCAGGCGCTGGAAGTCCGGCATCCCGGAGTCGCCGCCGCGCGCGAAGTCGAGGTTGGCGACCAGGTCGTTCATGTTCACCCCGCCGTCGAGCATGGCCTTCACGAAGGCGTCGAAGTGCGCCGCGTCGATGTGGCAGGCCTCGGCGGCCTCGACGAGCGTGGCCAGGCCCGCGTCGTCCACGCCGTACTTCTCCTTGATGGACGCGGTGTCGCTGCCGCCGAAGTAGGCGCCGGCGACGGCCTGGTCCTGGGTGGTGACCGCCTGGTCCGGGTCGGCCTCCGTGCCGAAGAAGATCGCCTGGAAGTTGCCGACGATGTCCGCCATGTCGTTGATCGTCCGGATGGCCTGGAGGCCCGCGAGCGCGAACTTGAGCGGCTCGGTGAAGGCCTTGGTGAGCTGGAGCGTGCCCGCCGCGTCGAGGGCGAGCTGCCCGCCGGCGATGAGCTGGTCCAACCCGTCGCCGTTCTGCATCGCGTCGATGAAGTCCTTCACGTCCATCGCGCCGGTGACGAGGTCGCCGAAGATGGGGACCGCGCTCCCCACCGCGCGGCCGACGATGCTCATGATCTCGTTCTTCACCCCGTTGGGCAGGGCGTCGAAGAACCGCCCGAAGAGGTGGGCGAACGCGGTGATGCCGTCCTTGGTGAACGGCAGCTTGTGGCCGGCGACCTCGATGGTGCCGCCGCCGGCGTCGTAGTTGAGCAGCGAGGAGCACGCGTCGTAGAGCTTGTTCGCGGCGTCCGCGAGGTTGCCCTTGGCGAGCGCCTCCGCCACCTCGACCAGCTTGCCCGCGGAGCCGCTCCGGACGATGGCGGCGTTGAGCTCGGGGTCCTGGAAGAGCTTGCCCAGGCCGCCCGGGAGGTGGCCCATCGCGTTCAGCAGCGTGATCAGCCTCTCCTGGTCCGCCGGGTCGGAGCTCTTCGCCTTCTCGGTGATGGCGCCGGCGAGGTGCTCCAGCGCGGAGAGCGCCGCGCCGGGATCCTTGTTCGCGAGCGCCGCGCCCAGCTCCTGGATGAAGGGCCCCAGGTCCTCGTCGCCCAGGAGGTCCGCCGCCGCGGAGAGCATGTCCACCACGCCCTGCGGGAAGCCCAGCACCTCCGCCAGCTTCGCGCCCGCCTGCGCCAGGAGCGCCTTGTCCTGGGCCAGCGCCTTCAGCGCGCCGCCGACGTCGCCGCTGGCGAGCGCCGCCACCGCGGGCCCGAACATCGGGCTGGTGATCAGCGACTGGAGGAGGCCGTCGTCGGCGAGCTTGTGGATGAATTGCTTGGCCGCGTCGGAGACCGGGAGCTTGTCGATCAGGCTGGAGAGCAGCGACGGGTCGACCTTGCCGGCGAGGCTCACCGCGGCCTGCACCGCGCCGGACACGTCGGGGGGGTTCGCGGAGAGCGCCTTCCCCAGCGCGAGCGCGTCCTGGAACGCGGCGCCGGGATTGGAGATGCCCAGGGAGTCGAAGAGCTGCTTCACCTGCGGGAGGTCCGCCAGCGCGTCCAGCGCCGCGCCCTGCAGGCCGGTGTCGTTCTTCAGCGTCTCCAGCGCGCCGCTCCAGTCGCCCTTCGCGAGCTGGTCGATGAGCGTCGGCAGGTTGGGGTCCGCCGCCAGCTCCTCGAGGACGTTCTGGACGTCCGGGTTCTGGAAGAAGCCCTTCACCGAGTCCGGCAGCTGGTCCACCAGCTTCTGGAACACCTTCGGGTCCAGCTGGCTCCCCAGCGCCAGCGCCGCCTCGGCGATCCCCTTCACGTCGCCGTCCTTCACCGCCTGCCCCAGCTTCAGCGCGTCGGCCAGCGCCGCGCCCGGGTCCGAGATGCCCAGGGTGTCGAGGAGCTGCTTCACCTGTGGAAGGTTCGCCAGCGCGTCCAGCACCGCGCCCTGCAACGTCTTGTCCCCGGCGAGCGTCGCCGCCGCTCCGCCCCAGTCGCCCTGGGCGATCTGCCCGAGGAGGGTCGGCAGCTGCGGGTCGTTGAGCGCCGTCTTCAGCGGCCCGTCCGGCAGGTCCTTCGTCATCGCCGCCATCGCCTTCGCGGTCAGCTCCGGCGCGGACTCCATCGCGTTCGCGAGGTGCTGGAGGGCGGAGGTGGCGTCCCCGTCCTTCGCCGCCTTGGCCGCCTCCAGCAGCTCCGGCACGGCGTCGCGCGCCTCCTGGGCCTGCTCCGGGGTGATCCCCCAGTCCTCGAGCTGCTGCGCATCCGCGTTGGTCACCCCCTCCGGCCACCCTTCGGCCTGGGCGGTCTTGTCCTCGGTCTTCGGCTCGGTCTTCGGCTCGTCCTTGGGCTTCGCCGGGGCGGTGGGCGGTGGCCGGGTGGTCTCACCCAGGAGCTTGGCCTGCCGTTGGCGGGCCTGGGCGCTGGCGTTGCCGGTGTCGAAGCCGGACTGCCCCGAGAAGCCCTTGGCTGGCTGGGGCGTGGCGGGAGCCTGGGGCGTGGCTGGCGCTGCGGACTTGGGGGCGGTCGGGGGCGGAACCGGCGCCGGACGCGGCGCGGCGGAATCCATTCGTGGGTCGCTCAAGGTGTGGGTCCTCGGGGGAGATTTTCGTAAGGAGGACGGCCCCGGCACCGCGCACTTCCAATGAAGAAATGCAAAGGCCTCTGCACCACATGGACTGTCGGAGATCGCCCCTGCGATTAGACTTTTCAGCCTTGGTGGGCGACCTGAAGCAGCAGTTCCTGTCCAGCCTGGCGGCGCCGGCGCGCGCTCGCCTGGAGCCCGTCCCGGACCTGCCGGCCCGCCTGGAGGCGTGCGTGCAGGAGGCGCGCGAGGCGTGGCCGGCGCTCGACGTCCCCCAGGACGTGCTCATCCAGCGGCTCGCCCAGGCCCTGGGGAACGACGGTGGCGCGGAGACGCTGGAGGCGCTGCACGTGGGGGACCTGGCCCTGGCCATCGCCTGCGAGCGCCGGGACCGCGCCGCGCTGGACGCGCTGGAGCGCCTGGTGCTCCCCGCGGCGGCGAAGACGCGCCGGGGCACGCTCCCGGACGAGGTGCTGCAGCGGCTCCGGGAGAAGGTGATCCTCCAGGGCAAGCTGTCCGAGTACGGCGGCCGCGGCGCGCTCCAGCAGTGGCTCCGGATGGTGGGCACGCGCCTGTGGCTGGACGCCGGCGAGCCCGCGGGGCGCGAGGTGCCGCTGGAGGAATCTCCGGGCGCGCTCGACGCGCTGCTGGACTCCGATCCGGAGTTGAAGCTGCTCCGGAGCGAGGCGCGGGAGCTGCTCCGGAGCGCGGTGCAACACGGCTTCCGCCAGCTCTCGCCGAGGGACCGCAGCCTGCTCCGGCTGCATCACGTCTCCCGCCTCCCGCACGGCAAGCTGGGCGAGATGATGGGGGCGCCGCGCTCGACGGTGGCGCACTGGCTCACCCAGGCGCGCGACGCCCTGATGCAGGGCGCCCGCGCATGGCTGCTGGAGGAGCGCGCGCTCGACGCGGCGGAGCTGGAGAGCCTGCTCAACGCGGCCGGGAGCCGGCTGGACGTCACGCTGAGCGACGTGCTGGCCACCCGGTCCGGCGCCGGGTCCAACCCGTAGCGCTCACTTCCAGGCGCCGGGCCACACCGCCACCTCGGCGCGGAGCTCGTCATGCCCGGTGACGCCCTCCAGCTCATGTCGGGCCCGCTCCACCAGCGCCCGCGCGCGCGCCTGGTCGCCTCCCGCCCACAGCGCCTGCGCGAGCGCGAAGTGCCCTTGCGCCAGGTCGCCCTTGTCCGGCGTGGCCTCCGCCTCGAAGCGGCGGCAGACCTCCTCCAGCACCTCGATCGCCTTCTTCGCCTGCCCGAGCCCGAGGTACGACTGCCCCAGCCCGGTGAGCACCGTGTCGAGGTACGGGCTGTCCTTCCCCAGCGCCTTCTCGCGGATCTCCCGCGCGCGCTGGTAGCGCTCCAGCGCCTCCCCGTACCGCTTCAGATCGTTCAGCGCCCTGCCCTGGATGAGCAGCGGCATCGCGCGCCGGTCGTCCTCCAGCGGCAGCTTGGCCTGGTCGAACATGTCCAGCGCCCGCTGCGCGGAGGCGAACGCGTCCGCGGGGCGCTGCTCGGTGCGGAGCAGCTCCGACTCGTCGGTGAGCAGCTGCGCGACGCGGAAGGACACCGCGCCCTTCTCCCGGGTCGCGACCGCGCGCGCCACCTCGAAGCTGTGGTGCGCCTCGTCGTACTGGTGCTCCTGCCCCAGCGCCAGCGCGAGCGCCCACGCCGTGTCGCCCACCATCGGGCTCTCCGGCCCCAGCGCGGCGAGCTGCTTGGCGAGCACCGGGCGGAGCACGGCCACCGCCTCGGCGGACCTCCCCATGTCGCTCAGCAGCAGGCCCCTGAGGTACCCGGCGCTCAGCGACAGCGGGTGGTCCGGCCCCACCGCCTTGCGCTGGAGGTCCATCACCCGGTCGGCGATCTGCAGCGCCCGGTCCAGCTGTCCCAGGTACTCCAGCGCGATGGCTTGCCCGTAGAGCGCTCGCCCCACCAGGGGATGGCCCGGCCCGAACTGGCGCTCGCGCGCGGCCGCGGCCTGCCCGTAGCGCTCCACGGCCTCCGCCAGGCGCCCGCTCTCCCGGGCCAGGCTGCCGGTGGAGAAGAGGAGCGCCGCCTGCAGCTCGTCGTCGCGACCCAGCCGGCGCAGGTACGCCTCCGCACGTCGCTCCCACGCCCACCCCTCCGGGAGCCGAGCCAGCAGGTAGTGCGCCTGCACCAGCTCCACCACGGCCTCGGCGGCGCCGCGCTCGTCGCGCGACTCCTCCGCCGCCAGCTCCGCCTCCTCCAGCGCCGGCACCGCGTCCTTCGCCGCCCCGGTGAGGAGCTGCGCCTTCGCTTGCCGGATCAGCGCCTCCGCCAGCACCGGCGGGTAGGCCAGCGACCTCGCCTCCGCCACCGCGGCCTGCGCCGCCGGGAGCGCCGCGGGGTACCGGCCCGCGTCGTGCAGCGCCTTGACCCGGGCCAGCTTCTCCCGCAGCGCCTCCACCTTGGCGCGCGCCTCCGCGTCCTTCGGCGGGGCGACCGGCGCCCGCAGGGCGGCGGCGTCGGCGCAGCGGGAGATGGCCGTGAGCGCGCTCACCGCCTCCACTGCCTTGGCGACCAACTTGGGGTCCGCTTCGCCCAGCACCTCCAGCAGCGACCTCAGCTCCGTCCGGCGGTGCTGCAGGCACACCCGCTGGAGGACCGGCAGATCGAGCGAGGCGTCCTTGCGGCCGGCCTCGCACGCGGCGGTGCCCAGCTCCACCCAGGCGGCACCGTAGGCATCGAGCGAGCGCTGCACCGCCTCCCACGCGCCCGGCGCGTACGGCGCGCCCGTCTTCGCGAAGGCTTCCCGGAGCGATTGGCGCCGCGGTTCGTCCCACACTCCCGCCAGCTCCTCGGGCACGCGGCGGCAGGCGTTCACCCGCTCCACCACCGCCGAGGCGGCGAACCCGGCCGCGGCCATCGCCACCAGCGCGGCGCTCACCGCCGCGACGCGCCGCCGGGTGCGCGCGCGCCGGCCGGTGAGCTCGTCCAGCAGCACGTCCATCGACGAGAACCGGTCCGCCGGGTCCAGCTCCAGGCCGCGCCGCAGGACGGCCCGGATGCGGGCCGGCACCGGCGAGTCCGGCGGCGGGTCGCGCGGGGAGACCGGCTCGCCGCGGGCCATCCGCTCGCGCTCGGCGCCGCCGAACGGGCGGAGGCCGTGGAGCGCCTCGAAGGCGGTGACACAGAAGCTGAACTGGTCGCTGAGCGGTCCGGCGAGATGGTTCCGCAGCTGTTCGGGGGCGAGGTACGCCGGCGTCCCCACCACCGCGCCGTGGCGCGTGAGCGCGGGCTCGCCGGCGGAGGCGGCCGGAGCGCGCGCGCCGGCCGCGGGGTCGGGGAAGGGCCCCGGCTCCAGCCCGATCGCGCTCCGCGCCAGGCCGAAG
>Ga0068860_100008272_pt1 | contig 10354 bp, 11 predicted proteins | sample KBSSwiS32_FD_66597 | JGI IMG/M metagenome (GOLD analysis project Ga0068860, IMG submission 66597) | Switchgrass rhizosphere microbial communities from Kellogg Biological Station, Michigan, USA - KBS Switchgrass S3-2 | ecosystem: Host-associated > Plants > Roots > Rhizosphere > Soil ...
GGGACCGACTAGGGCCTGCTGATGCATCTGCCGCCGGACGAGTCCGTTCGAACCCTCTACATTACCTATGACGGACTGACCGACCCGCTCGGGCGGTCGCAGGTGCTGCCGTATCTCGTCGGCCTCGCGCAACGCGGGCATCGCATCACCATCCTCAGTTGCGAGAAACCTCAGCGGATGGATAGGGACGGCGGGCGAATTCGCAAGCTGTGCGCGGACGCGGGGATCGCGTGGGTACCGCTGAAATACCATAAGCAGCCGCTGATTGTTTCATCGATGATCGACGCTGCGGCACTGCAACGCGCCGCGACTCGGCTCCATCGCGCCGAGCAGTTCGATCTCGTCCATTGCCGCAGCTACATCCCGGCGCGCGCCGGCCTTGCACTGAAGCGCCGGTTCGGAACGAAATTCCTGTTCGACATGCGTGGCTTCTGGCCTGACGAGAAAATCGAGGGCGACAATTGGAACCTCGCCAATCCGCTCTATCGGACTGCCTATCGCTACTTCAAACGGCTGGAATCGCGCCTGCTGCGCGGTGCCGACCACATCGTCAGCCTGACCGAGGCCGGCAAGGCGCAGTTGCTCACGCGACCGGAGCTCGCCACCGACCCGGCGCCAATCACCGTCATCCCGTGCTGCGTCGACTTCGACCACTTCCCGCTTGCAACGGACGCGTCGCGCGCGGTCGCCCGGCGCACCCTCGGCATCGCCGCCGACGCACCGGTCCTCGGCTATCTCGGCTCGCTCGGCTCCTGGTACATGGGCAATGAGATGCTCGATTTCTTCGGCGTCTATCGGTCGCGCCATCCGGACGCGCGCTTCCTCTTCGTTACCCCCGACAGCCCGGAGTCCATCCGTGCCGCCGCAGCTGCGCGAGGAATCGACCGCGACCATGTGATCATCCGTGCGGCATCGCGGGAGGAAGTGCCACAGTATATGAGCGCCGCCGATCTCGGCATCTTTTTCATCGAACCGGTATTTTCAAAGACGGCCAGCTCGCCGACCAAGATGGGCGAGATGCTGGCGCTCGGGCTGCCGCTCGTCACCAACGCCGGCGTCGGCGATGTCGAGGCGCTGGTGAACGACCTTGGCTGCGGGGTCGCAATCCACGAGTTCAATGATGCGAGCTACGCGGCGGCGCTGGATCGTCTCGCGACCCTGCCCGGCTCGGCGCTGCAGCGGCGCGAGCGAGCGCTCGCCTGCTTCGACGTCAAGCTGGGCATAGACCGCTACGATTCGATCTATCGCCAACTGATCGCCTAGGCCGTTCAGGGGGGCTGGCCCCCGTTGGCAACCAAGGAGGGCGCCGTTAGTTGCCGCCACTCATACTAACGGGAAGTCGGTTCAGCGTGCAGAAACAGCGTATCTTCATCTCGGGCGTTGCCGGGTTCCTTGGCAGCCATCTGGCCGATGCTTTCCTCGCCGACGGTCACTCGGTCATCGGCAATGACAATATGATCGGCGGCTATCTCGACAACGTCCCCGACGGGGTCGAATTCTACCAGTTCGACTGCAACGATTTTGAAAAGTTGCGGCACCATATGAAGGGCGTCGACATCGTCTATCATTGCGCGGCCACGGCCTATGAGGGACTGTCGGTCTTCTCCCCGCACCTCATCACCCAGAACATCGTCGGCGCCTCGACCGGAATGATTTCAGCGGCGATCGCCAACAATGTCCGCCGTTTCGTCATGTGCTCGTCCATGGCCCGCTACGGCACCAACGAGGTGCCGTTCAGCGAAGACATGACGCCGCGCCCGCAGGATCCGTACGGCATCGGCAAATATGCGGCCGAACTGATGCTCAAGAACCTTGCCGAGACTCACGGGATGGAATGGGTGATCGCCGTCCCGCACAACATCTACGGTCCGCGGCAGAAGTATGACGACCCCTACCGCAACGTCCCAAGCATCTTCATCAACCTGATGCTCCAGGGTCGCCAGCCGGTCATCTACGGCGCCGGCACGCAGAAGCGGTGCTTCAGTTACGTCACCGATGACATTGCGCCGATGAAGCAGATGGCGTTCGACCCGGCCTGCGCCGGCGAAGTCATCAATATCGGCCCGGACGACGAGTTCGTTACCATCAAGCAGCTGGCGGAACTGGTCGCCAAGCTCATCCAGTTCGACATCGAGCCGGTCCACATGGCCGGGCGCCCGCAAGAGGTCGAGCTGGCCAATTGCTCGGCGGACAAGGCGCGGCGGTTGCTCGGCTACGAACCCAAGGTACGGCTCGAGGAAGGCGTCGGGCAGATGATCAACTGGATCAGCAACCGCGGTGTGCGGCCTTTCAGGTATCACCTCGACCTCGAGATCGTCAGCGAGATGACGCCGGACACCTGGTCGAAGCGGCTGTTCTAGGCGCACTGCTCGTATGGCCGAAAAACGCCTCCGAGTCCTGGCGCTCGCCAATAAGCCCTGGGGCCTGGCCCCCAATCAACGGTTCCGGTTCGAACAATGGGCGCCCCACCTTGCCCGCGATCATGGGATCGACATCGAGCTCGTTCCGTTTGAATCACCGGATTTGACCGCCGTCCTTTACAAGGAGGGCCACTACCTGACGAAAATGTGGCGAGTCGGTCGCGACTTCTTTCGGCGCGCCGAAGCCGTACGCAACGCGCGCACGCATGATGCCGTCCTGGTCTGCCGGGAAGCCGCGCTGATCGGCCCGGCTTTCTATGAGCGGCTGCTCAAGCGCGCCGGTGTGCCCGTCATTTACGATTTCGACGATTCCATCTGGATGCAGCAGCCCGACGTCGACAACAGCCTGTTCTCGCTGCTCCATTTCCACCGCAAGACCCGAACCCTGTGCCGGCTGGCCACGGCTGTCGCCGCGGGCAACGACTTCCTCGCCAGTTTTGCACGAGCCGCCAATGCCAATGTCCACGTCCTTCCGACAACCATCGAGCTTGGGGACTATGACGGTGCGCCAGAGCCGATCTCCGATCGACCGTTCGTCGTGTGCTGGACGGGATCGACGACTACCCTCGTCCATTTTGAGCACGCACGCCCTGCCTTGGAACAGATTGCGCGCGAGCTGCCACTGGTCGTGAAGATCATTTGTAATCGCCCTCCCGATCGACCCGTGGCCGGCGCCGAAATGCGGTTCGTGCCCTGGTCCGCGGAGACGGAGGCGCGCGAGATCGCCGATTCCCACGTCGGGATCATGCCGCTGCCCGACAATGAGTTCAGCCGCGGCAAATGCGGGCTTAAAGCCCTTCAGTGCATGGCCGCACGGCGACCGGTCATCGCCTCGCCGGTCGGGGTAAACACCTCGATCATCGAGCATGGCAAGAACGGGTTCCTGGCGGCGACGACGGAGGAATTCGTCGACGCGCTGCGGCGACTGGCGGACGCGCGCGAGCTGCGGGCCGAGCTGGGCACTGCAGCTTATGCCAAGGTTGAGCGAGAATACTCGGCGACCATCGGCGCATCAAAATTTGCCGACATCGTCCATTCGATCGCATAACGGCTTGTCCGGCATGGGACGATCACGAATCGCTGTCATCCTTGAGAATATGGAGCTCGCGCGTTGGCAGACCGACGCATTGCGAGCGCTTGCCCCCGATCACGACCTGGTCATCTGCAACTGCCTGAACGGCCACGGTAGCCCTCGTCGCGCGAAGCACGCGCTTTATTATCTCCTCAATTTATGGGCGATCAGGAATTTGCAGACTCGCCGCGTCGCGTTCCCGTCCGACCTTCGCCCGATCGCGCAATTCGACTTCGAGCCTACGGTTTCGGGACAATGGCAAGGACTACCTCCTCAGCTTCTAGAGCGGCTCCACGGCGAAAAGCCGCTGGCGATCGTCAAGTTCGGGATGGGATTGCTGAGCGTGCCGACGGGGCTCAACATGCCGATCCTGTCCTATCACCATGGCGACCCGCGTCACTTCCGCGGCCGTCCCGCCGGCTTTTACGAACTGCACAATGGCGCCGAACGCTTGGGGCAAGTCGTCCAGATTCTGACCAATGATCTCGACGCCGGAGCTGTCGTGGCGTTCGCGGAAACCAAGATCCACCCTCATTCCTATCGCGCAACGTTGGTTGAAGCCTACCGCGCGTCACCGCTTCTGCTGCGCTCGGCGATCGCGACGGCTCTTGCGGGCGACTCCACGATTTTTCCCAAAGGCAGCCTTTACCGACTGCCGTCGAACGGCACCGTCCTATCCTTTGCTCTTGCGCGACTTTGGCAGGCAGCGAAGCGGCTCGGATATGGAGCTTTTGTCGAGAAACGCTGGCAGATCGCCGAGGCGGATGCGCCGAGCGGCACATGGCCGGAACAGTTGCGGGAATTCCCCCCGGCCAACCGCTGGGAAGTGTATCCGACGCCGAAAGGGTTCCGCTTCATCGCCGATCCCTTCTTCGATCCGGAGGGAGGAATCCTGGCGGAAGGGCTCGATTCTGGATCCGGGCGTGGTGCCATCCTTCGTTTGAATGATGGGGTTGCCACACGGCTGATGAGCTCTGCCGACCATTTCAGCTATCCCGCTGCAATCACGGTGGAGGGAAATCACTACCTCATTCCGGAAATCGCCGAGTCCGACCGCGTGCGGCTGTTCAAGCTGGGGCCCGATGGAACCCAGGAAGTGAGCGAGTTCAGCGTCGATGGTTCGCCTCGATTAGTCGATCCCACGCTCTTCGAGCACGGGGGCGCCTTCTATTTGTTCGCCAACCGCCTTGAAGAGGGAAACGGAATTTTGAGATTATGGGTCGGGAAGCGCCTCGTCGGCCCATTTCGAGAACATCCGCAAAGCCCAGTGCGAATTTCGCCGGCCGGCAGCCGGATGGCCGGTGCCGTAATCGCGGATGGGACCGCGTTGTTTCGCGTCGGCCAGGATTTCAGCCGGCGTTACGGTGACGGGCTCCTTCTGTTCGAAATCAAAAGCCTGTCGCCGAATGATTACAGCGAGATGGAGCGATCCAGTCTCAAATTCGATGAGGTACGCGGACCGCACACCGTCAACGTTCGCGACGGAAAGCTGCTTTTCGATTTCTATCGCGAAAGCTTGTCGCTGTTCGCGGGCTGGCATCGCTTCCGCGTACTACTTGCGACGCGCTGGCGCCGCGACGCCTAAGGCTCATGAATGGTGCCCCTGGTCCGACTCGAACGGACACTCCGGTGAAGGAACTCGATTTTGAGTCGAGCGCGTCTACCATTCCGCCACAGGGGCACGCGGCGCCTTAGCTAGCGGCGCGCGCCCCACGCGGCAATGGGTTGCGCTTATGCAGTCGCGGGTGCCGCACCGCCGGCACCATACGGGTCCGGACCGTATTGGTTGTCACCGGCATCGCCCGGCAGGACAAAGAAGACGAGGAGGACGATCGCGCCGACCAGGGGGACGAACGCGATCAACAGCCACCAGCCGGAACGGTTGGTATCATGAAGCCGGCGGATACCCGCGGCGATCGACGGCACCAAGACGGCGAGGCCGAGCAGGCAGGTTACGATCCCGTAGGGTCCGACCATACCGGACATGCCGGTAACGGAATCGATGATCGACGCTATCAGATAGGCGATCATCACGGCGAGGTAGAACCACCAATATTCCGCACGCGGCGCGCGGCCGGTGAAGTCGGCGTATTTCTCAAGGATCGGACGCTTTGCCCAATCGATCGGTGTCATTTGAGTCATCGATGTTCCCCCACTCCTGTTGAGCGGGCCGGATGCTAGCAAATCAAACCGCAATCGCAACGATGAGTTCGTCTGCTGTCCGACGGCTCAACTGGCGAAGGAGAAAGCGGTCGGCGCCGCGCCATAACGGTTCGGGATGGTCGACCCTTTCTTGATGAACAGGGTCAGCAGGTTGGCGAACACGAGCAACGTGATGCCAAGGAAGCCAAGGGCGACAATCTTCGGCAGGATGCCGCGGAAGGCAAAGGCCATCGGCACCGCGAGCAGCATCACGCACGGCACGACCAATTCGCGGCCGCTCTTGCCCAGATCGTGAAGGCGGCGAACCGCGACCGACAATTGCGGAATGATCAGCAGCAAGCCGATAATCCCGGCCAATGCCGGACCGAAGCCGAGCAGCAGGCCGACCAGGCTCGCCAGCGCATTGGTGATGATCAAGAAAGCGAAGAAGCACCAGAATTCCTCGCGCGACGCGCGGCCCTTGAAGTCGGCATATTTCTTGAGCGTCTGCATCGCGGACTGGAAAATGAACATTGCACTGGCCCCCTGACTCACGCGCATCCGAGCGCGCCCCCAACAACAGTCATTTCATTTAATTTTCCGTTATTTGTCAATTGCGCGGAGCCTGGCGACGGTAGCTCAGCGCCTCTGCGACATGGATCCGTCCGACTTGCTCGGCGCCCGCCAGGTCGGCGATGGTGCGGGCGACCCTCAGGACGCGATGGAAGCCGCGGGCCGAGAGCCGCATCGCGGTCGCGGCATCGGCGAGCAATTTGCGGCCGGGCTCATCCGGCGTCGCGACGGTATCGAGGAGGTCGCCGTCGGCCTCCGCATTGGTGCGCACGCCGGAGCCGTTGAACCGCGCCGATTGCACGTCGCGGGCCGCAGCGACGCGACGCGCGACCTCGGCGCTGCCCTCGGCCGGCGGCGGCAGCGTCAGGTCGGCGGCCGATACCGCGGCGACCTCCACATGCAGGTCGATGCGATCGAGGAACGGCCCCGAGACCTTGGCCTGGTAATCGGCCGCGCAGCGCGGCGCCCGACTGCAGGCCAGCGCCGGATCGCCCAGATGGCCGCAGCGGCACGGATTCATTGCCGCGATCAACTGCACCCGAGCCGGGAAGGTCACGTGAGTGTTGGCGCGGGCGACGCTGACCGAGCCGGTCTCAAGCGGCTGGCGGAGCGAATCGAGCACCGGGCGCTGAAATTCGGGCAGCTCGTCGAGGAACAGGACCCCAAGGTGGGCGAGGCTGATTTCGCCGGGCCGCACGCGAAGGCCCCCGCCGACCAGCGCCGGCATCGAGGCCGAGTGATGCGGCGAGCGGAACGGCCGGCGACGACGGATTTTGCCACCGTTGAGTTCGCCGGCGACCGAGGCGACCATCGACACTTCCAGCGCCTCGCTCGGCTGCAGCGGTGGCAGAATGCCCGGAAGACAGGCCGCAAGCAGCGACTTCCCCGACCCCGGCGGGCCGCTTATCAATAGATTGTGGCCACCTGCCGCAGCGATTTCGAGCGCCCGCTTGGCGACCTCCTGCCCTTTGACCTGGGCAAGGTCGGGCCCGCCCTCGGGCGGTTCAGCCTCAGCCGCCGGCGGTGGCGGTAGCAGCGCCGTCCCTTTGAGATGGGCGAGCAGCGCAAGAAGATCGGGCGCGGCGAGTACGTCCAACTCGCCCGCCCAACTGGCTTCGCTGCCCTGGGCCGCGGGGCAGATCAGCCCCTTGTCGGCGGATGAGGCGTGAATCGCGGCGAGCAGCACGCCGGGCGACGCGGTAATCCGCCCATCGAGGCACAGCTCACCGACCGCGACGTAGTGGGACAAAGTCTCGGCGTCGGTCGCACCGATCGCGGCCAGCAGGCAGAGCGCGATCGGCAGGTCGTAATGCGAGCCTTCCTTGGGCAGGTCGGCGGGCGACAGGTTGATCGTGATCCGCTTGGGCGGGAGCGCGAGGCCGATCGCGGCGAGGGCGGCGCGGACCCGCTCGCGGCTCTCGCGCACCGCATTGTCGGGCAGGCCGACGATGACGAATGCCGGCAATCCCGCAGATAGCTGGACCTGCACCTCGACGGCGCGCGCCTCGAGGCCGAGATAGGCGACGGTGGCGACGGTCGCGGCCATCAGGCCCCGCCCCTCGAACATCCAGCGCTGGTCAGAATTCCCCCTAGCTCGGCGGAGCGAAGCTAGACCGCTATGGACTAATCCCGCAAGCCGCCTTGCGCGAAGCAAGGTGTATCACCAAATCAACACGCATGATCACGCGCGACCAATGGCGAAAGTTCATGGACAGCCCCGTCGTCGAATGGGGACTGTTCGTAATCGGTGTACTCCTGGTGATCGCGGGCTTCGCGATTGCGCCGATCCCGGGTCCGGGCGGTATTTTCCTGATCGCGCCAGGCCTTGCCCTGATCCTCAAGACCAGCCTGTGGGCCAAGCGGCACTATGTGAAGTTCAAGCGCTGGCAGCCGAAGGCCGGACGCTGGGCCGATTGGGCGCTTCGGCGCCGTTCGGCGAAGCGTCGCGAAGAGCTCGCCAAGCTCGAAGAAGGTAGCGGAAGCAATTGACTTCGCGTGAGCCCTCGACTATCGGCGCGCTCGACGCGGCTGCCTCTTTGGCGGCCCTTTTTCTTTGATTTAAGGCATGAGCGATGAAGCGCACTTTCCAGCCGAGCAACCTTGTCCGCAAGCGGCGTCACGGATTCCGCAGCCGCATGGCGACGGTCGGCGGCCGCAAGGTGCTGAACGCCCGGCGCGGCCGCGGCCGCAAGAAGCTCAGCGCCTAGTCTCAATCACCAAGCGCGCGGACTTCCTGGCTGCCAACGGCGGCAGGCGCGTGCCCACTCCCGGCTTTGTCCTTCTCGTCCGCAATCGCGAAGATGCGGACCCGGCGATGCGCGTCGGCTTCACGGTCACAAAGAAGATCGGCGGCGCGGTTGTCCGCAACCGCATGAAGCGGCGCCTGCGCGTGCTCGCCCGCGAAATCGTACCGGCAAAAGGCTTCGCCGGTTCCGACCACGTCATGATCGGCCGCGCGAAGGGCATCGAACGCGACTTCTCGTCGCTTCGCTCCGAGCTCGCCCGGGCACTCGACGGGCTGCGCGGCCAATGATTGCCCGATTGATGATCCTGGTCGCAAAGGGCTGGCAAAAGGGGCCATCGCAAATATTGCCGCCAAGTTGCCGCTACCAGCCGAGCTGCTCGGCCTATGCGATTACGGCAATCGAACGCTATGGGGCGCTTCACGGCGGTTGGCTGGCGCTGAAGCGCATCGGCCGATGCCATCCGTGGGGCGGCCAGGGCCCCGATCCGGTGCCCTGAAGAAAACGACGAGGATTATGAAGTGACCGACCGCAAGAACATGATTCTCGCCGTCTTGCTGAGCGCGCTAATCCTGCTCGGCTGGACGTGGGTGTCGAACAAATATTTTCCGCCCGCGAGCCCGCCGAGCACGAAGGTCGTGGACGGCAAGCAGGTTCCGGTACCGCAGCCGCAGGCCCAACCGGCTGCGACGACGCCGAAGGCGATGCTGAGCCGCGCCGCGGTCCTCGGCTCGACGCCGCGCGTGCGGATCGACACACCGTCGCTGCAAGGCTCGCTCAACCTCAAAGGCGCGCAGATCGACGACCTTGTGCTGGTCAGGCAGCGCGAGACCATCGCGAAGGATTCGCCGCCGGTCCGGCTGCTGTCGCCGATCGGCGCGCCGGGCGCTTACGTCGCCTCGCTCGGCTGGGTCGGCCAGGGCACTACCGCGCCCGATCTCAACACCGTTTGGACGGCCGATTCTCAAACGCTGTCACCTGGCCATCCGGTCACGCTGAGCGCGCAAGGCGCAGACGGCGTTCGCTACGAAATGAAGGTCGCTATCGACGACGGATATCTCTTCACCGTGGACCAGCGAGCGATCAATGCCTCGGGCAAACCGATCGCCCTGCGGCCGATCGGCTTCGTCAGTCGCGCAACGAAATCGAGCGATCCAGACACGTGGACGAACCATGTGGGACCAATTGGGCTGTTCGACGGCAAGGCCGAATACAACGTCACATTCGATAATTTGGACAGCAAGGCCCCAGGCTTCTGGGCCCGTATTTTCGGCGGTTCGGGGAAGCTCGGGGTCAACTCCTTCACGTCGACCGGTGGTTGGCTAGGCTTCACGGACAAATATTGGCTGGCCGCCCTGGTCCCGGCCCGGGACGCACAGGTTTCGGCCGAATTCCGGCGATCGCCCTCGGGCAGCTACCAGGCCTCCTACGCTCAACCTTCAACCATTGTCGCACCGGGACAGGCGCTGAGCACGCGCTCGCAGCTGTTTGCCGGCGCGAAGGAAAAGGTCTGGCTCGATCGCTACGAGGATGGGGGGATCCAGAAGATTTCCAAGTCGATCGATTGGGGATGGTTCGAATGGTTCATGCGCCCGATCTTCAAGCTGCTCGTATGGCTGAACAATACCATCGGCAATTTCGGCGTGGCGATCATCTGCCTGACGTTAATCGTGCGCGGGATCATGTTCCCGATCGCGCAGAAGCAGTTCCAGTCGATGGCCGCGATGCGCAAGATCCAGCCGAAGATGAAAGCGCTACAGGAGCGCTTCAAGGATGACCGCGCGCGCCAGCAGCAGGAAATCCTGAAGCTCTATCAGGAAGAGAAGATCAATCCGGCCGCGGGCTGCCTGCCGATCCTGCTCCAGATCCCGGTGTTCTACGCGCTGTACAAGGTGCTGCTGGTC
>Ga0068860_100008273_pt1 | contig 10354 bp, 9 predicted proteins | sample KBSSwiS32_FD_66597 | JGI IMG/M metagenome (GOLD analysis project Ga0068860, IMG submission 66597) | Switchgrass rhizosphere microbial communities from Kellogg Biological Station, Michigan, USA - KBS Switchgrass S3-2 | ecosystem: Host-associated > Plants > Roots > Rhizosphere > Soil ...
TATGGATAGTTTTGCAGGACGAATCATTTAAAAAAGCCGCACAGAATTATAATTTAAAATTGCTTGTGGATGATGATTTAGTAAAAAAACTTTATCATTCATTAGTAAACACTCCGCAATATCAATCGTATATTTTACTCCCATCAAGAGAAAGGTTATCTGAAAAGAATATGTTGCAATTTATTTTTTCAGATGTCATGCTGCCTGATGAAAATTTTATAAACCATATTGAAGAATGCTTTATATACTGGGATGATGATGGCGATATGATGATCACCTTGATGGCTGCTTTTTTTCAAAAACCGGGCACTTTTAATTTCAATGAAATACTCACAGAAGAAAAATGGGAATTCGCTAAAACTTTACTGGAATGTGTAATTGATAAAAAAGAATATTGCCTTGAGTTAATTAAACCAAAACTAAAAAATTGGGATTCGGAAAGAATAGCAGCGCTTGATATGATCCTTATGCAAATGGGTTTGTGTGAGTTTCTCTATTTTGAAACCATCCCGCCCAAAGTAACCATAAACGAATATATTGACCTTGCAAAGGAATACAGCACGCCACAAAGCGGTCACTTTGTAAATGGTATTTTGGATAATATACATAAAGAACTTTTATCAGGCAATAAAATTCAGAAGAAGAATTTTAGAAACAGCACATTATAAATACCTTTGCGAAAATTTAAAATGAATAGATTTTTTTTGATCATAGTTTTGCCGGTCATTTTGTTATCATGTGATATAAGAAACAGGAAACATAAACCAGATGTAACCGCCCAGGAGGATGCCGGAATTTTCAAAGATTCTACTACGGTTCAAACTATAGATTCGATATACAATTTTGGCAAAGTTACTGACGGTGAAAAAGTAGAATATAATTTTAAATTTAGAAACACAGGCAAGAATCCATTGGTCATTTCTTCAGCAACTGCGAGTTGCGGATGCACGGTGCCGGAAAAACCTGATGCTCCAATACCACCGGGACAAATCGGTTATCTAAAAGTTGTTTTTGATAGCAGGGGTCGTGTAGGCGAGGTTCATAAAGACATAACAGTAAGATCAAATGCCTTTCCGGCATTTCCTATACTACGGTTGGTTGGAGAAGTAGTGAGTCAGAATAAATAATTTTTAATCCTTCTTAGTGTTGTTCTATTGCAGAATACGGTAAGAAACAAACAAAACAATAATGAATTTAGCAACAATTTTTTTAATGTTTGGCCAGGGTGACAAAGGCGGTGGCGGAGGTTTTCAATTTGTATTTTTAGGATTGATGATCCTTGTATTTTGGATGTTTATGATTCGGCCCCAGGCTAAAAAAGCCAAATTGCAAAAACAGTTTTTACAGAATCTTCAGAAAGGCGATAAAGTAGTAACCATTGCCGGCATTCATGGCACAATAAATAAAGTAAATGAAGATGGAACAATGATGCTGGAAATCAATCCGGGCAGTTACATTAAAATTGAAAAAAGCGCTATTAGTATGGAATGGACGGCTAATATTAACAAGCCGCCGGTAGCTTCCAAGTAGAATGTTGAATCTATATGTAGATGGATATGTTTGATGTACGAAGTGTGATGTACGATGTAAAAGATAAGCCACTGAATATGACAATCGCAGTACAATATGTACAAGCAGTAACTCACTTTATTCCTGGACATTAAGATATCTAATATTTAACATCGTACATCGAACATCACATATCGTACATTGATCAGCAAAACTCATGCTTCGTATAGGATTAACAGGTGGAATCGGTAGTGGCAAATCCACGGTTGCGGCCATTTTTGAGGTACTGGGTATTCCCGTTTATTATGCCGATGATGCAGCGAAACGTTTAATGGATGAAAATGAAAATGTGAGAGGTGCTATTGAAAATAACTTTAGTAAAAAAGCATATACAGATAACGGCCTGAACAGAAAATATATATCGGAGATTGTTTTTAATAATCCTGGTAAACTTGCTCTTCTAAATTCTATTGTGCATCCGGCTACAATTAAAGATGCTGATGAATGGATACAAAAGCAAAATTCCCCTTACATAATTAAAGAAGCCGCATTGCTTTTTGAAAGTGGCGCTAATCAAAAACTGGATTATGTAATTGGCGTAAAAGCGCCATTAGAACTTCGCATATTAAGAGTCGCGAAAAGAGACAATGTGAGTCGTGAAGAAATACTGTCAAGGATGAACAATCAAATGGATGAAGAAGCAAAACTTGCTTTATGCGATTTCATAATAATTAATGATGAAGAACAGTTGGTAATTCCACAGGTACTGCAATTACACAAGAAGTTTTTGCGACTATCAAAGTAAAAATGAATTCATCATTCCCCTTTAGGGGATAGGGGTATTCAGCTTAATTTTTCCAACCCTTCCTTTATTCTTCTAAAACCTTCTTCTATTTTTTCCATGCTATTTGCAAATGAAATGCGAATACAATCAGGATTTCCAAAAGCAGAGCCTGTAACAGTAGATACATGAGCTTCATTTAAAAGATACATGCACAGCTCATCTGCATTACCGATAACCACGTCACCATTTTTACGACCGAAGTATTTCTTTACAGAGGGAAAAATATAAAAGGCTCCATCGGGAACATTGCATTGCATTAAAGGAAAATTTTTGAGTAATTCTGCTACCCTTAATTTTCTCTTTCCGAATTCTTTTACCATTTCATGTGAAGGTGTAAGATCAGCATTAAGAGCCGTGATCGCAGACCGTTGAGCAATTGAGTTAGTACCGCTCGTAAATTGTCCTTGAATTTTTTCACAGGCTTTTGCAATTTCAACAGGCGCAGCAATGTAACCAAGCCGCCAACCAGTCATCGCAAAGCCTTTACTTAATCCATTAATTAATATTACCCGGTCTTTTATAAAATCAAATTGCGCAATGCTTTCGTGCTGCCCAACAAAATTTATATACTCATAAATTTCATCACTGATGATAATAATCCGTGGGAATTTTTTAAATACCATAGCTAACTTTTTCAATTCCTCTTTTGAGTAAACAGCGCCGGTTGGATTACATGGAGATGAAAAAATAAAAAGCTTTGTGTTGTAACTGATGGCATTTTCAAGTTCCTCCGGAGTAATTTTATACCCGTTTTGAAGGGTAGTATTTACAAGAACTACTTTACCCTGCGCCAGCTTTACAATTTCAGAATAGGTTACCCAATATGGTGTGGGAATAATGACTTCATCTTCCGGATCTAAAACACTTAAGACGGCGTTGGCAAGGCTTTGCTTGGCACCGGTACTTACTATTATCTGATCGGGAGTATATACCAAATTATTGTCCCTTTGTAATTTATTACAAATGGCCTCTCTTAAATCAAGATAGCCGGCAACCGGTGTATAATGGCTCCAGTTTTCGTCAATGGCTTTTTTTGCAGCGTCCTTAATATGTTGAGGCGTATCAAAATCAGGTTCACCTAAACTCAGGTCAACAATATCAATTCCTTTAGCTCTAAGCTCCCGGCCAAGCTTAGCCATTTTTAAAGTTTCCGGTTCATTAAATCTTTGTAATGTGGATGAAAGTTGCATAATATCTTTTTAAAAAGCGTGGCAAAAGTAGGATAGAAATTTTTATGTGCCACAGCATTTTTTGGATTTATTTAACTGCCTAAAGTAGGTTAACTGAGCTTGCGTCCGGTAACGCTATACATTTTTAATATTTAATTGAAACAAAATTTGTGCTTGTCACAATTTTATTTTCGCTCGCAACAAGGCGTCGATTTATAAGATAAACAGCCATTATAAATTTATCGCTTATTGGCTCAACTTGATTAAATTGGGTTTAAATAAAAAAACTTGAATCTCCAACATTGGCAATTATTGACGGCATGGACAATGTATTGCGCTATCCATAGTGTACTGGCAGAAATTACGGTTAAAAATAACATTGAGAAATTTATGAAGGGGGGATTTAAATATTACAGGCCTCTATATTCCATTTTTGCATTTGTAGCTTTGGCATTGCTTTTATGGTTTCAATTTTCTATAGAAAGCCCGTGGTTATTTGCAAGGACTATATATGCATTTTTGCCAGGGTTAATTGCGGGTTTACCGGGCATGACAATAATGATCATTTGCATTAATAAATATTTTTACGAAATGAGCGGTCTGCAGGCAATACAAAACTTACAGGCAAAGAATACATTGCAACAAACAGGATTACACAAATATGTCAGGCATCCCTTATACCTCGGCACCTTATTATTTATCTGGGGATTATTTTTGATCTTCCCTTTAGTGAGCAATTTGATAGCCGCAATAATTATTTCATTGTATGTATTATTTGGGATAAGATTAGAAGAAAAAAAATTAAGGATTCAGTTTGGAGAGTCTTATATTGAATATGCTAAAAGGGTCCCGATGCTTATTCCGAAGAAGAAACCAAATCTTTAATAGATAGATAGATAAGCTAAGCCAGAAGTGCTACAGCGATACACGGATTTCTCTTGCTATTCCCGGTGTACTTAGTTTTCTTTACTAATAAACCGATAACCAATCCCTGACTCCGTAATAATATATTCAGGACGGTTTGCATCAGCCTCAATTTTTTTCCTGAGTTGTGCAATAAACACTCTTAAATATTGTGATTGATTTATGTAACCAGGCCCCCATACTTCACGCAAAAGATATTGATGAGTTAAGACTTTTCCTTCATTTTTTGCAAGCAGTGAAAGTAGCCTGTATTCAGTTGCGGTTAATTTAATTGATTCATTATTCTTTTTTATTGTCCTTGCTTCCAGGTCAATCGCTATTTCTCCGCAGGTAATGATTGTATCGCCTTCATCTGTCGCTGAATTGCGTAACGCAGAACGGATGCGGGCTAACAGTTCGCCGGTGCGAAAAGGCTTTACCAAATAATCATTTGCACCATTATCCAGCGCTTTTATAATATCCTCCTCACTATTTTTTACTGAAAGAATTAATACAGGATTTGTATACCATTCTCTTAACTTTTGCAATACAGATTGCCCGTCTTCATCAGGTAAGCCCAGGTCGAGAATGATCATATCAGGAGGATGATTTTCTGCTGTTATCAAACCGTTCCTTGCATTCTCCGCCTGGTTAACTGTATAGTTATTGCTCTGTAGAGTTATCTCCAGAAGCTTGCGGATCTGCGCCTCATCATCTATGATCAATATCTCCGCCTTATTCATTTTTGATACTTTTTAAATTGGATGTTTGCGTAACAATATGAATGGTAAACCTGCTGCCACCGCTTTTTAGATTTTGAAGATATACCGTTCCTCCCTGCGCTTCTGTGAAGCCTTTTACTATTGATAATCCCAAACCGGTGCCACCCGTTTTCGTATTCTTCAAACGATAAAATCTATTAAACACATTATCTATTTCTTCTTCAGGAAACCCTTTTCCATTGTCCTCGATTATCAACTCCAATGCATTAGCATGGCAATGAGCAATGATGTCAATCTCGCTATCTTCTTTTGTGTACTGCACGGCATTGTTTACAAGATTATAAATTATTTGTTCCATCATTCCCTTATCGAGTTTAAAAAAAGGTATGTCAGGATTTACGTTTACAGTAATTTTTTGAGAGATATTATTTTCTTCAATTCTTTTTACGGCATCGTATATCACTTCATTAATATCGCACCAATCTTTTTTAGGTTGAATAAATCCTGACTCAAGCCTTGACATGTTCAAAAGATTTTCCACTTGCTGATTAAGCCGGAAAGATGCCTTCGATATTTCAGCTATCAACTCTTCTCTGTTTCTTGTTGTAAGGTTATGATTGTTTGATTGCAAATTATCCGTTGCTCCTATTATAGCGGCTATCGGTGTCCGCAATTCATGAGAGAGGGAATTTAATAGCGTATCATACAGCTTTACTGTATTTGCTCTTTCTTCTTTCGCTCTTCCTATTTTTTCTATTTGCCGTATTTTATAAGTGAGCACGGCATTAACCGAGGCTATAACAAAATACATTAATAATAAAATGGAATCTTCTGTGGTGCCTACCTGTAAAGTAAAATGAGGAGGAATAAAAAAGTAATCCCAAATTAAAGCGCTTAATATAGCTGTAACAAATACCGGCATAATATCAAACAGAACAGCGACTATTGAAACAGTTAGTAATAAAATGAATGCTACTACTTTATAATCTAAATAGCCCGACAGTGAATAACACAGTGCAGAAATACCACACACCACGCTAATACTGATTAGCAGTTGATTGGGTTTACTTATTTTATTTATGAAAAGATCCATCGTGAATACAAAAGTAAACTGCTATTTATAAGGATGGCATAAAATAGAATACCGTATGTATAAGGATTTTATAAAGATGTGCCTTTGCTGTTGATTCTAAATAAATACCAAACGAAATTTGTAAAACTTTTTACGCCGCAAGCTTCATAATATGTTTCGTAAGAATTTAAATATTTGTAGTGAAAAAAAATATCAATAAAGTAACCGGCGCTGGTTTACTTATTGCATTGGGAATTATTTACGGAGACATAGGAACCTCACCACTCTACGTTTTAAATGCAATTATCAGGGACAAAATAATTTCTCAGGAATTAATTCTCGGTGGATTATCCTGCATCATCTGGACGCTCACGCTTCAGACGACAATTAAATATGTGATCCTTACATTAAAAGCTGATAACAGGGGAGAGGGCGGAATATTTTCCTTATATACATTGGTGCGCCGTCAAAGAAAGTGGCTTGTTTTTCCTGCAATGATCGGTGGCGCCGCGTTACTTGCAGACGGTATGATAACGCCAACCATTTCCGTAACCTCCGCGATTGAAGGATTAAAGCAAATGCCATTGTTAAGTAATATTCACCAGGGTACAGTAATATATATTGTGATTGGAATTCTCTCGGCGCTTTTTTTTGCGCAGCAGTTTGGCACTGCATCAATCGGAAAAACATTTGGTCCTATCATGGTCATATGGTTTAGCATGTTAGCCGTTTTGGGGTTTAGTCACCTCTATGTTGATCCGTATATTCTCAAAGCTTTTAATCCATACTATGCCATAAGATTATTAACGGTTTATCCCAATGGCTTTTGGATACTTGGGGCTGTGTTCCTGGCCACCACGGGAGCGGAGGCTTTATACAGCGATCTTGGGCATTGTGGCAGAGGGAATATTCGCATTTCATGGATATTTGTGAAATCTGCACTCATAATAAATTACCTGGGCCAGGGCGCATGGCTGCTTACCAACCATAGCGGTAAAATTTTCACTAAAGAAATTATTGATTCAGGTTTTAATCCATTTTATGGAGTAATGCCGGAATGGTTTGTGGTGATAGGAATTGTGATTGCGACAGTTGCCGCTATAATAGCAAGTCAGGCATTGATAAGTGGATCGTTTACCCTAATTAGCGAAAGCATGCGATTAAACTTGTGGCCTAAAATGAAAATAAATTATCCTACCGAAGAAAGAGGACAATTATTTGTGCCGGGTATAAATACGCTTTTATTTTTCGGATGTATTGGCATCACGCTATATTTCAGAACATCATCAAACATGGAAGCAGCCTACGGATTAGCCATTACACTTACAATGTTGGCTACCTCTGTATTATTTGCAAATTTTTTGGTATCAAGAAGAGTTCATAGACCACTTATATATTTATACCTGGTTGTTTATCTTACTATTGAATTAAGCTTTTTATTTGCCAACCTTAATAAATTCCCTCATGGCGGTTTTGTAACACTCATTATTGGAGGCGGATTATTTTTTATTATGTACACCTGGTTTAGAGCAAGAAAAATAAAGAACCGTTATGTAGAGTTTGTAAGACTTGAGCGATATCTGCCATTGTTGCAGGAGCTTAGTAATGATAAGACAATTCCTAAATATTCTACTCACCTTATATATCTTACCAGCGCCAACAATCCAAAAGAAATCGAGCATAAGATCATCTACTCTATTTTGAACAGGAAACCCAAGCGTGCCGATATTTATTGGTTTGTACACGTTGATACTTTAGATGATCCGTATACTTCAGACTACACTGTTGAGACAATTATACCTAACGAAGTTATCCGCATTGAGTTCAGGTTAGGTTTTAGAATGGAGCCACGTATTAACCTGATGTTCAAAAAAGTAATTGAGGATATGATTATTAATAAAGAAGTGAACATTGTGAGCCGATATGAAAGTTTACAGCGGTCTGATGCTGTCGGCGATTTTCAATTTATTGTGTTGGAAAAGTTTCTATCGCAGGATAATGAATTGCCTTTTTTTGAAAAGCTTATAATGAAAATACATTTCTGGATAAAAGATAAAAGTCTCAATGAGGAAAGAGGCTTTGGGTTAGAGCAAAGCAATGTTACGGTTGAAAAATTTCCGCTTATTGTTACTCCTGTCAGTAAATTAAAACTTAACCGGCTATTTCCAAATGAAGAGGAATGAACACAAGCCTTGTAAAAAAATTCTTAATCAGGTAGACAAGCTAAAACCAAAAGTGCTGCCAATTCCGATCTCACTTTTTACCCAGATTTTTCCATGCATTGCTTCTATGAATTCTTTGCAAATAGCCAGCCCGATGCCCGAGCCTCTTTTATCTGACCGGCCGGGTATTTGAAAGTAACGTTCAAATATGCGGTTGATATAAGCTTCATCAATTCCCTGGCCTTTATCGGCAACAGCAAAAGATATTTTATTATCGTTTCTTTCAACAATAATTGAAACCAAATTTTGTTCAGGAGAATATTTTATTGCATTGGTCAAAAAATTATTTAGCACCCAGCTTATTTTATCCTGATCGGCTTTTATATCCGGTAAATTCTTTTCAATTTTTTGTTCAAGGTGAATTTGTTTTTCTTTTGCTGCGCTAATTACCGCTGCAACAGACGATTCTATGATTTGATAAGGGCTCACTGACTGGATATTCAATTGAATTTTTCCGGCTTCTACCTGCGACATGTTCAACAACTCACTTAATATGCGAAGCATGCGTTGGTTATCATTCTTTAATTGCTGCACCAATTCTTTTTGCTCGTTTGTTAGTTCACTCACACGGTTATCCTCAAGCAATTTCAAACTGAAATCAGAAGAGGCTAATGGAGTTTTAAGTTCATGTGAAACAGTGGCAATAAAATTTGTCTTGGCAACATCCAACTCTTTAAAGGAAGTGATGTTTTTTAAAACAAGAACTTTATTGGTGGCCTCTCCCTGCTTAACTTCTATCATTTCTTTTGTATAATAATTCTCTTTGCCATCAAGTACAATTTTAAATGGATTAATGCTGTCGGTAGAAAATAAAAATGAAAACAGATCATTTTTTTTGCTCAGATCATCTATTGATTTACCTATTGTGTCCTGCACATTCAACCCCAGTAATTGTAGCGCCTGCTCATTTGCAAAAAGGACGCAATTGTCTTTATCAATACCAATACTTGCATCTTTCAAACTGTTGATAACTGCCTCTGCCCTTGCTTTTTCAAAAATTAATTTATTGAGATTGCTGCTTTCAAATTCTTCCAACCTTTCTGTCATATTATTAAACGCATCTGCCAATTGACCGAATTCATCTTTATTGTCCAGATGGATTCTGTGCTTGTAATTTTTTAGGGAAATCTCTTTAACTGCTTCTGTTAGTTTTTCAATTGGTGTTACAACAACAGAGGGAAAATTATAAGTGAAAGTAAGACCGATAATAAAAGTAAGGGCAACAATCAAAATAAGAATGTTTAATGCTGATTCTGCAGATTGCTCTGCCAGCTTATTCTTTTTTTCTATCGCATGCATATTTAATGCAAGGATATTTTGAATGTGAAGTTTTATATTATTATAATTTGCTTCACTGGTATCTCCATTAACAAACAGATTGAAAGATTGTCTTAGTTTCTTTGTTGTTTCCTTTTCGCCCGGTTCAGTAATATTATTCTCCTGCTTGTTTAAATAATAATCAAATTTCATTTTTGCAGAAGGATAGCGAAGACCAATACTATCTAATCTCCTTTGCATGTTATGACAATAATCAAGCGATACATAATTGTCTTTCAGAATATTCTTTGAATCTGCTTTTAATTTACTGAGATAATAAATACTTAATCCTCCGGATAAAATAAGCAGGAAAAAAAGAAAGAGTGTTCCAACCCTGATTTTATTTTTAATACTAACTGCCATTACGATAGAATGATAATGTCTACTTCATTTTTGGATAATGTTTTTAATAGTTGATTAAAAACATTCGTTTTTAACATAATCTGGAACAAGTTGAAATGCGGTTTACCTAAACACACGGTTGTTATTCCTTTTTCTAAAACCGTATCAATAATGGCTCTTGCAATATTTTCACTCTTTAGCCGGATAAGCTCCGCTCCTAACTCTGTTGCATTTTTAAAATTATTAATTAAATG
>Ga0068860_100008275_pt1 | contig 10353 bp, 10 predicted proteins | sample KBSSwiS32_FD_66597 | JGI IMG/M metagenome (GOLD analysis project Ga0068860, IMG submission 66597) | Switchgrass rhizosphere microbial communities from Kellogg Biological Station, Michigan, USA - KBS Switchgrass S3-2 | ecosystem: Host-associated > Plants > Roots > Rhizosphere > Soil ...
CGCTGCGCGCCGGCGAGCGCGCGCTGGTCCTCCCCGGCGAGCCGGTGGACCTGGGCGAAGCGCTCCTCGTCCTGGTGCCCGCGCCGGGCCGCTCCCTCACCCCCGCGGTCGGGCCCGAGGACCTGCGGGAGGTGCTCGCGCGCGCGTGCGCGGAGGTGAAGCAGACCGGCGGCGACGTGGTGGTGGCCCACGTCCGCGCGGACGACGCGCACGACGCGGCCACCGCGCGCGCGGCGGTGCGCGAGGCGCTGGAGCCGGAGGACAACCTGATCGCCGACCTGGACGGGAGCCACTGGGTGGTGGCCTCCGCGGGAGCGGACGGCGCGGCGCTGCTGCTGGCGGGCGTCCGGGCGCGGCTGAAGGACCTGCGGGTGAAGGCGTCCGTGGGCCTGGCCCGCCACGGCGCGCTGCCGGACCTGGACGGGCTGATCCGCGCCGCCCGCGACGAATTGGTGCCCTTCGAGGTCCCCCTGCGCCCCGACACGGTGGCCGCCTCCGCGGCGATGCGCGACGTCTACCGGGTGGCGGCGCGCGCGGCGGCCGTCGAGCTGCCGGTGCTGCTTTTGGGCGAGCCGGGCGTGGGGAAGGGCGTGGTGGCCAAGCAGCTCCACCAGCTCTCGCCGCGGAGCTCCGGGCCGCTGGTGCACGCCCACTGCCACTTCATCGACGAGGACGAGCTGGACGAGCTTCTGGACGGCGCCAGGGGCGGGGTGCTGTTCCTGGAGGAGATCGCCCTGCTGCCGGCCCCGCTCCAGCGCCGGCTCGCCCGCGCCCTGTCCCGCCCGGCCCGGCGCCCCGCGGACCGCTTCCGGCTGGTGACCTCCACCAGCCGCGACCTCGGCGAGGACCGCGGCTTCTCCCGCGCGCTGTGGGGGCGGATCTCCGCCTTCCGGCTCCACGTCCCGCCGCTGCGCGAGCGCCGGCAGGAGATCGAATCCCTCACCTCGGTGTTCGCCAAGGGCGCCCAGCTCACCGCCGCCGCCACGGACCGGCTCCTCCGCTACGCCTGGCCGGGCAACGTGCGCGAGCTGAAGCTGGTGATGGAGCGCGCGCTGCTGGACGCGGACGGCGCGGCCGTCGACGTGCCGAACCTGGGGCTGGGCCCGGTCCGGCGGACCGCCAGCTAGGCGGTCCCGTGTTGATGGACCCCGGTCCGGGGAGTCGGCCCGGCGCCCTTGATGCGCCAGAGCGTCAGCCGCGCGGTGTTGGTGTGCGAGATGACGATGTTGTCGCGCTGCATCTCCTCCAGCAGCTTCACCGTCTTGAACGACTCCAGCCCGATGGCGCGGGCCAGCGTCTCCGCGGAGGCGCCGCCGATCTGCCGGCGCAGCTCGAGGATGATCTCCCGCTTCAGCTCCACCTTCTGCAGGCCGTCCAGGTCCTGGGACCGCCACGCCTCGACAATGCCCAGCACCAGCAGCAACACCACCAGCCCCGCCAGGGCGGGGTAGACGATGTGGCTGTTCCGCTCGAGGAGCTCGAGGTAGTCCGTCTCCGGCTCCTGCGCCTGGCCCCGCCCCGCGAGCGCCAGCGCCAGCGAGCCCAGCTCAGCCAGGGCGTTCAGCAAGGCGCGGGCATCCTACGAGACGGCGCTCTCCAGCGGTAGCGCCTGCCCGCCCGCGGCGAAGAGGGTGGTGTTGGCCTTCTCCAGCAGCCGCTCCAGGCCGGTGCGGCGCTCGGCGCTGATCGCCACGCCCCCGTGGTCGCGGAGCAAGGCGTCGATCTCCTCCGGCGCCAGCAGGTCCGCCTTGTTCCAGACCATCAGCCTGGGGGTCTTCACCAGGTCCAGGCTGGCGAGGATGGACTCGACCGCCTGCACCTGCGCCTCCGCGTCCGGGTCCGCGGCGTCCACCACGTGGAGCAAGAGGTCCGCGTCGCCCAACTCCTCCAGCGTGGCGCGGAAGGCGTTCACCAGGTCCTTGGGGAGGTCGCGGATGAAGCCCACCGTGTCGGTGATGATCACCTCGCGCTCCTCGGGGAAGCGCAGGCGCCGGCTGGTGGGGTCCAGGGTGGCGAAGAGCTTGTTCTCCGCCAGCACCTGGGAGTTGGTGATGGCGTTGAGGAGGGTGGACTTGCCGGCGTTGGTGTAGCCGACGATGGAGATGACGGGCAGGCCGCGGCGGTTGCGCTGGGCGCGGCGCACCTCGCGCTCGCGGGAGATGGAGTCGATCCGCCGCTCCAGCTGGGCGATCCGGTCGCGCACCCGGCGGCGGTCGATCTCCAGCTTGGTCTCGCCGGGGCCGCGCCCGCCGATGCCGCCCGCCAGCCGCGAGAGCGAGTCGTCGCTCTGCGACAGCCGCGGCAGCAGGTACTTGAGCTGCGCCAGCTCCACCTGGAGCTTGCCGTCCGCGCTCTGGGCGCGCTGGGCGAAGATGTCGAGGATGAGCTGGGTGCGGTCCAGCACCTTGAGCGACGTCGCCTCCGCGATGTGCCGGGCCTGCGAGGCGGACAGGTTCTGGTCGAAGACGATGAGGTCGGCCATCTGCTGCATCGAGCGGAGGTTCAGCTCGTCCAGCTTGCCGTGGCCGATGAGGTAGCGCGGGTCGGGCTCGCGGCGCGCCTGCAGCACCTTGTCCAGCACCTCCACCCCCGCGGTGCGCGCCAGCTCCGACAGCTCGTGCAGCGAGGACTCCGAATGGGCGCGGTTCCCGTCCAGGCACACCGCGACCAGGATGGCCCGGTCCGTCCCGTTCACCGCGCGGGCGGACGCCTTGCGCGCCAGCTCCTGCTCCAGCCCCTCCAGCGTGGCCTCCACGTCCGGCTGCGGGTCGTGGACGGAGGCGAGCGTCTCGGTGCGCCAGTACTGGCCGGGGACGCCGTTCTCCGGCACCAGGTGCGCGTAGTGGAGCACGCCGGGGAGGCCGTCCTCGCCCACGCCCACGGCCGCCACCATGTCCAGCCGGAGGAGCGCCAGGTCGGTGAGGTCGTCCTTGGTCAAAGGCTCCGACTTGAGGTGGGTGTGGACCAGGCGGAGGCCGCGGAGGCGGACCTGGCCGGCGCGCGCGCGGCCGATGTCGGGCAGCTCCAGCTTGTGCGCGTTGCCGACGATGACCCACTCCACCGCGCCGCGCCGGTCCAGCAGGACGCCGATCTGCCGGTTGGTCTCGCGGGAGAGCTCGGTGAGGTGGCGGGCCAGCTCGGGGCTGACGATGTCGTGAGGGCCGACGCGGCGGCGGTACGAGTTCCGCAACCGCTTCAGCTCGCTGGGCTTGAGCCCGAAGGTGTTTCCGTAGATGTCGTTCAAGGCGAAGGGCTTGCGGATCAACAGGCGAGCCAGGCCCAGTTATACAGTGGCGGCCGTGAGCGGACGAGAGAGCCTGCGCTCGGCCCGGCGGGTGGTGGTCAAGATCGGCACCGGCGCGTTGACGAACGCCACCGGGAAGTGGAACCGCGAGCACTTCGAGGCCCTGTGCGGGGACCTGCTGTGGGCGGCGCAGGACCGGGAGCTGGTGGTGGTGTCCTCCGGCGCCATCGCCCTGGGAGTGGAGCGGCTGGGGTACGCCCAGAAGCCCAAGGACATGCCGGGGAAGCAGGCGTGCGCCGCGGCCGGGCAGAGCCGGCTGATGCGGGCGTACGAGGACGCCTTCGAGGCGGGTGGGCGGAAGGTGGCGCAGGTGCTGCTCACCCACGAGGACGTGCAGGACCGGCGGCGGTACCTCAACGCGCGCCACGCGCTCACCCGGCTCATCGAGGAGCGGGTGGTGCCGATCATCAACGAGAACGACACCGTCTCCATCGACGAGATCAAGTTCGGCGACAACGACACCCTGGCCGGGCTGGTGGCGGCGCTCCTGGAGGCGGACGCGCTGGTCATCCTGTCGGACGTGGAGGCCGTCTACGACTCCGACCCGCGGGCCAACCCCCAGGCGAAGCCGCTCCTGGAGATCGCCGAGGTGACGGAGGAGATCCTCGCGCTGGCGGGCGGGGCGGTGAGCGGGGTGGGGACGGGCGGGATGAGCACCAAGGTGCGGGCGGCGGCGAAGGCGGCGGAGGTGGGGGTGCGGTGCGTGATTGCCTCCGGGCGGGTGCCCGGGAGGCTGCGGCAGGTGCTGCGCGGCAAGCCGGTGGGCACGCTGTTCGAGCGCCGCCAGAGCCGGCGGAACGCGCGCACCGCGTGGATCGCCCACGCCCTGCACCCGCGCGGGCGGCTGCGCGTGGACGACGGCGCCAAGAAGGCGGTGCTGGAGAAGAAGAAGAGCCTGCTCCCGTCCGGCATCCGGCAGGTGGAGGGGAACTTCAACCAGGGCGACCCGGTGGACCTGGTGGACCCGTCCGGCGCCGCCTTCGCGCGCGGCCTGGCGGCCTACGGCGCGGACGAGCTGCGGCTCATCGCCGGGAAGAAGACGACGGAGATCGAGGCGACGCTCGGCTACCTCGGGCTGGACGAGGCGGTCCACCGCGACGACCTCGCGGTGCTGTGATGGGCGCGCTGGGCACGGTGCGGATGGACGAGGTGCCGGGCGTCTTCCGCCTGCCGATGGCGCTCTACGGCGTGCTGGTCGCCGCGACCCTCGACGCCTCGTTCCGGGTGATGGGCGCGGTGGCGCGCTTCGAGGTGGAGGGCCGGGAGGCGCGCGACGCGGCCGGCGCCGCCATCGAGGCCTGCTGGCACCAGGACGTGTGGGCGTTCCTGATGGGCCTGTCGCCCGAGCGGCCGTGGGTGTCCTTCATGCACCCGGTCGCCTCGCTTACGCCCTTCGCGACGTTCATGCGGTGGCGGGGCGGGCGCGTCGTCCTCGGGTCGGCGGGGAACGACGGGCGCGCCGCGGCGGAGGAGGTGCGCCGGCTCCTGCGGGAGGGCTTCAGCCTGATCGTCTTCCCGGACGGCCCGGCGGGGCCGGCGCGGAAGGTGAAGCCCGGGCTGCTGCAGCTGGCGCGGGACTCGGGCCGGCCCATCGTGCCCGTGCGCTTCGAATTCTCCCGTCCATTCGCGGTGCCCAGCTGGGACGCCAAGCGGATGCCGTGGCCGGGCTCCGTGGTCCGCAAGCGCTACGGCGCGCCCATCTTCGTGGGGGACGACCTGGAGGCCGCGGCGGCCGAGCTGGAAGCCGCCCTCGGCTAGACGGCTAGATGGTGTCGTTCCCCGGGCCGCGCGCGTTGAGCTTCATCAGCGCGCGGAACTCCGGGGAGTCCACCTTCATCAGCAGGAGCTTCACCTCGAGGTCGCCCTTGTGCGGGCCCAGCTCCAGCTTGCGGACCTCGCCGTGGTCCACCTGGACCCGGGAGGAGCCCTGCCGGCCGGGGACGGTCACGTCCAGCTGGAGCTGGAAGCGGCGCTCGCTCTGCTGGAACGGGGAGATGACCAGCTGGTAGTCGGCCACGGCGGCGCCGGGCGGGCGGCGTTCGGCGCGGAGGACCCGGCCGGTCTCCCCCAGGAACTGGGGCATGGCGATGAGGCGGCCCTCGCGGCGGATCTCCAGCTTGAAGTAGAGCGGCGTGCCATCCAGGCCGACGGCCGGCTCGGCGCCTGACATTTCGTCGCGGTCCGGCGCCGGGGCGTCCGCGCGGGACGCCAGTGGGACCGAGGCGAGCAACACGGCCAGGCTGAGGGCAAGCGCACGCATGGCGACTCCTCTTCTGTACCACGAGCAATCCGCGCGCCACCTCTGCTAGAGGCCATTGGCAGCATGGCGGCGTTCCTGGTGCACTACGTCTTCCTCTTCGCGCTGGCCCTGTGGGTGGGGGGCGGCGCGGCCATCAGCTTCATCGTCGCGCCGGCGGTCTTCGACAAGGCCGGCTCCCGGCGCCTGGCCGGGGAAATCGTCGGGCAGATCCTCCGGCGATTCGACACCTACGTCTTCGTCGCAGGTCCCATCGCCTTGCTGCTGGCGGGCTTCCTGGTGATGGGGGGAACGGTAGGTCCTTCTCGCACGCTGACGCTCCAGCTGGGCCTGGTGGCGGGGATGCTGGGGCTGGCGCTGTACTCGAAGCTGGCGCTCACCCCGGAGATCCGCAGGTTGCGAGACCAGCTGGGCGACCAGCTCGACCAGGTCCCCCGCGAGGACCCCCGGCGCCGGGCCTTCGGCCGCCTCCACGGGTTCTCCGTGCTGTGCCTGCTGGGGGAGATCCTCCTGGGAGCGTTCGCCATGGGGACGACCGTGATGCTGCTCACCGCGTGGGCGGGGTGACTCGGACATGAACCTGTACCTGGTGCGCCACGGCCAGACGCCGGCCAGCCGCGAGAACCGCTTCTCCGGGACGATCGACCCGCCGCTGACCGACGCCGGCCACGCCATGGCCGAGGCGCTGGGGGAGGCGTACGGCCGGATGCGGTGGGAGGCGGTCTATTGCAGCCCCCTGCTCCGCGCCCGCCAGACCGCGGAGCCGCTCTGCCGCCGCGCCGGGGTGGAGCCGGCGATGGAGCCCGGCCTCAGGGAGATCGACTACGGCGAGTGGGACGGGATGCTGCAGGAGGAGGTGAAGGCGCGGTGGCCGGAGGCGTTCGCGTACTGGGCGGCGGACGTGGCCAGCCGGGGCGCGCCCGGCGGCGAGACCGCCTTCGACGTCGCCGGCCGCGCCATGGCCGTGGTGGAGCGCATCCGCACCCGCCACCGGGAGGGCAACGTCCTCATCGTCTCCCACAAGGCGACGCTGCGGATCATCGCCTGCGCGCTGCTCGGCCTGGACGTGCGCCTGTTCCGCGAGCGCATCGCCCAGCCGGTCGCCGCCGTCTCGGAGTTCGAGATCCGCCCCGGCGGCCCGCTGCTGAAGCGGCTGGGGGACCGGAGCCACCTCTCCGAGGAGCTGAGGAACCTCCAGGGCACCTGAGGGCTACAGCTTCCCCGCCCCGTAGCGGAACGCCTGGTCGTCGAGCTGGAGGTGGCGTTCGGTCTTCCCGTCCCGCTCCACCAGGTCCGCGCGCTCGAGGTGGATGGAGTAGGGGACCAGGGTGGCGGGCTCGAGCACCACGACCACCCGCTTCGTCACCTGCTTCGTCACCATCCCCATCATGTCCGGCTTCGACGGGAGGGGCTTGGAGGGCGTGGTCTCGACCGTCAGCCGGACGCAGGTCTTGTCCTCGCACGCCACGCCGGTCTCGACGCTGGTGACCTCGGTGCACTCCACCTCCTGCTGGCCCTCGGGAGAGAAGGCGCCAATCATGGAGCCGAGCCGGAGCTTCACGGTGCGCTTCGACGGCTTGCCCGGGGTGAGCGTCACGCCGTCCCAGCGCCCGGTCAGCTCGTCCCACTTCTCCTTCGCGTCGGCGTTCATCATTCCTTCCACCTGCGCGCGGACCTCCGCCTTCTTGTCCTCCGGGAGCGGGAGCGGGCTGTGCTCGACCATCCGGTCGAAGAGGTCTCCGGGCTGGTGCTCGATCCCCTTGAACGCCCCGCGCTCGTCGAAGCGGACGACGAGGGGCTCGCCCACCGTCATCGCGCTCGTCATGTCCGGAAGCTTCACGTCGGAGGGCACCAGCTTGCGGAGCCCCTTCTCCTTCTCCACGTCCTGCACGGTGATCCGATACGTCGCCTCCGCGTTGAACTGCGGGAGCTTGGTGTCGTTCCGCGTCGTGTACGTGTGCTTGACCGTCCCCGACAGCTTGGCCGGCCAGGCGAAGTGCAGCGTCACCGGCGCGGCGCCCGTCATCAGCAAGAGCATCGTCGTGAGCATGGCGGCGCAGCCTACTCGCCAAGCCCTCCGAGCGACTGGTGTGCGCCTTGCACCACACCATCGCATCGTGATTCATGCGCCCCCAACCCCGCGGAACGCCGTTGCCCTGGAGTCTCCGCGGCTAGACTGCGCCGCCCCATCCGGAGCCCTCGTTGGATCGCGCTGAACGCCTGCTGGACCTGCTCGCCCTGCTCCTCGACGCGACGGAGCCGATGACCTGGGCGGAGCTGCGGGACGCGTTCCCCGAGGACTACGGGAGCGCCTCCGACGAGGCGGCGGAGCGCAAGTTCGAACGCGACAAGGCGGAGCTTCTGGAGCTGGGCATCCCCATCACCTACGTCCAGGGCGACGACGAGCGGAAGGACGGCTACGTCATCGACCGCGACGCCTACTACCTGCCCGACGCCGGCCTCACCAAGGAGGAGCTGGCCGTCCTCTACGCCGCCGGGTCCGCCGCGCTCGCCTCGGAGGCGTTCCCCGGCCGCCAGGACCTCGCCCACGCCCTGCGCAAGGTGGCCTTCTTCGCCGGGGAGCACCTCCCGCTCCCCCGCGTCCGCGTCGAGCTGGGCGACTTCGCCGGCGCCGCTCCCCACCTGGCGCCCACGCTGGAACAGCTCTGGGCCGCGATCGCCGCCCGCAAGCTCGTCCAGATCTCCTACTTCTCCCCGCGCGCCCAGGCCGTCACCGACCGCCGCGTCGACCCCTACGGCCTCGCCATGCGCCGGGGCGTCTGGGTGCTGGTCGCCTATTGCCACCTCCGCCAGGGCATCCGGACGTTCTTCGTCCACCGCATCCGCTCGCTGGTCATGAACCAGGCCAAGCCGCGCAGCCCGGACTTCGACATCCCGGCCAGCTTCCACCTGGACGACTACGTCGCCAGCCAGCCCTGGCAGTTCCGCATCCACCCGCCCGTGGAGGTCACCCTGGAGCTGTGCGGCGCGCTGGCGAAGATGGCGGCCGGCGCCTTCCCGGGGGGCAAGGTCTCCCGCACGGACGGCGGCGCGCGCGTGCAGCTGCAGGCCACCCACCTGGAGGAGCTGCTCCGCTACGCGCTCTCGCTGGGCAAGGACTGCAAGGTGATGGCCCCGGAGCAGGCCGTCGCCGAGTACCGGAAGATGGCCCAGCGCGTCCTTGATGCCCATGCGGACGCCCACGCGGAGGGGGCGCCATGAGCGACGTCCACGAGCGCCTCCGCCGCCTCCTCCTCGTCGTCCCCTACGTCTCCCGCAACCCGGGGGTCAGCGTGGACGAGCTGGCCCGCGCCCTGGGCGCCACCCGCGAGCAGCTCCTCAAGGAGCTCGACCTTCTGGCCATGGTCGGCCGCCCGCCCTTCCAGCCGGACGACTACATCGACATCTACGTGGAGGACGGCCGCGTCTACGTGGACCTGGACCAGCGGCTGGCCAAGCCGCCCCGGCTGACCGCCAGCGAGGCCGTGGCCCTGGCCGCCGCCGCGGAGATGCTCCGCCCCAACGAGGGGGACGCGCTCCACCTGGCCCTGCGCAAGCTGGAGAAGGTGCTCCCGGAGCCCTCCCGCGCCCGGTACCGGGAGATGGCCCGGCAGATCGACGCCGACCCCCGTGGCCCGGAGGAGCTGGTGGCGCTCAGCCGGGCCATCAGCCAGCGCCTGGAGGTGGAGTTCGAATACTTCACGCCCGACCGCAATGCGACCGAGCGCCGGGTCGTCCGCCCGCTCGAGCTCCGCCACCGCGGCCAGTGGTACCTCAAGGCGCACGACGTGAAGCGCGCCGAGGAGCGGGTCTTCCGCCTCGACCGCTGCCGGGACCTCTCCGTCACCCAGCGCACGTTCGCCCCCATCCGCACCACCGAACGGTCCATGCCGGAGTCGGTCACCGGGCACGGCGAGGTCACGGTCCGCTTCGCCGCCTCCGCCGCCCCGTACCTCCGGGAACGCTATGGAGATCGGGTGCGAAGCGCGGGCGGCGGGGTGGTGGATCTCCAGGTGTCCGGGGAGAACCCACGCTGGCTGGTGCAGTGGGTGCTTTCCTTCGGCGGGGAGGCCACGGTGATCGAGCCAGAATGGGCGCGCCGCGCCGTTGCGGGGGCCGCGAAAGCCTCGCTACAGTCGGCCCGTTCATGTCCTTCCAGCTGACGATCGCCGAAGGGAAAGAGGCGGGGAAGGAGTTCGTCTTCGACCAGCCCAGCGTGGTGATCGGCCGGACCGCGGACTGCGACGTCATCCTCTACGACCCCGGGGTCTCCCGGAAGCACGCCCGGATCTTCTCCCAGGGGAAGGCCTACTACGTCGAGGACATGGGCAGCTCCAACGGGACCAAGGTCAACGGGAGCGTGGTGAAGAAGAAGCAGCTCTCGGACGGCGACAACGTGGCGCTGGGCCCGGTGGTCTTCAACTTCACCTCCAAGGTGATCGAGGACATGGACACCGACCCCCGCTCGCGCGCCAACGCCAACGGCGGCGCGGGGGTGGCCAAGGCGGACACCCGCATCTCCCCGCGCGACAAGGTGAGCCAGAGCAAGCGGCAGCGGGGCCGCGGCCAGGCGCTCCTGCCGGCGGGCGCCACCCCGGAGGCGGCGCTGGCCCTCTCCAGCTCCAAGACCGCCTCCATGCAGGCGGTGAAGTCGCGGAAGCTCGCCCGCCCCGAGGTGCGCTCGCTGGACCGGGTGGAGGACGACGACCCGCCGGAGCGCCCGCGCGCGCTGGCCCGCCGCGACAACCGCCAGCAGCTCTCCGCTGCCGACCGCGCCCGCATCCGCCGCGAG
>Ga0068860_100008279_pt1 | contig 10350 bp, 6 predicted proteins | sample KBSSwiS32_FD_66597 | JGI IMG/M metagenome (GOLD analysis project Ga0068860, IMG submission 66597) | Switchgrass rhizosphere microbial communities from Kellogg Biological Station, Michigan, USA - KBS Switchgrass S3-2 | ecosystem: Host-associated > Plants > Roots > Rhizosphere > Soil ...
GCAATCGCGGTTCTCATCGGCTTAAAATGAGTTTTGCTGAGGATTTTGAAAAAGTATGGTGCCGAAGAGGGGCTCTACGGCGATACATTGTTTTTGCCGTTTCTACTGAGGATTTCGGATATCTTAGGAAAACTGCAAGTTTTGCGTTTCGCATCGTCCGCACCTCGGTTCTGTACGTACCCACTTGTACCTTAGTTGTTCCTCACTTGTTTCAACTTTGAGGACATTGTTGAGGGTAAGCCGCTCAACGTGATTGGCCCAACTCGATGTGATTCCTGCCACTCACAGAGCAACCTAAGTTGCCTGGACCAGTTTTTCGGGGATGTGCCAGTTGGGCATAGGACGTTTTTCTTGTTAGTGAGAACTGAGAAGAGTGGAAAAAAATCGAGGCGGATTGAGATGGCGGCGACGTGATCACAAACGACAGAGGACCGGGATATATATATTCGCAGCACTCGTTAGACATGAAGCTATCCTCAATGCTAATACGGTGCTTCTCCAGCCTTTATTTTATCTGTGATTTTCTTTAATTCCTCATCTGTAATAACAGTCGTGTCGATTCCAATCTTAGAAAGTAATGCTCGTGCTGTGTGCTCAGTTAAGTTGTCGAAATTGGTTCCTTCAGCATCTATATCCGGCAAACGCTTTGCCTGCTGAAAAGTAACAAACAAGTCTTGCTTAAAGGCTCTATAGAAATCACTTTTCGAGCTGTATCGAATAGCAGACTCATCCGGGCTGGATCGAGTAACAATAACAGATCTGGAAAATAGGTCTACACGAAATAGTGAGAATTTATTATTCAAGCTGACGTGAATATTTAGAAGAGGTTCACGTTCTTTCCATAAGTAAGCGGTTAATATGGTCGCCATCAGTTCTTGCTTAATAAATTTTAGCCGGTCGGGTATGGCTATTGCCGGGTTGCGACTATGATCTAAATTAGCTAGAAGCCTACAGGACGCATCACTTCCCGGATCCAGCACAATAATATAAATGTTCTTGGTTGATCGATCCCCTCGTGCTTCTTTCGCCAATGCCGGAAGAGTAACTGTTCGAGTCCACTTCGCTGTGTGTCCCCGATACCAAAATTCGCCGCAATCCTTCGAATCCTCACTGAGGATAATCTTCAACTCTCTGCCTGGTTTCACGACAGTAATTTCTGCCATCTCTTTAACCGAAGGGGTAAGCCACAAGAGTATCCCTGTAGTTACAATGCTGGATATAAGTGCGACGATAAAATTGTCGAGAAGAGAAGAGATTGCCGAATAAGGATGTGTTTTTATTTCGGCCCCGTTTTGGAAAATGACTGGAAGAACGAAGTACCTTATGCAAACGAGAGCTATGGTGGTGACGAAACAAGTCGCATAAAACTTCCGTCTGCTATAGGGGTTCCTTAATACTTCAGAATCAGAGTCGGGCATAATCTGTCCCTCAATTCAGGTGGTGAGTAATCAGGATAAAAGAAGAGTTCACCTGTCCGTAAGTTTAGCGCCAAAATAGGTATCCGGGATCCGACCTAACATTTCTAGCAGAAACATACGCCGCTCCTTAAAAGCCTCTTTTACTTCTTCGAGTACTATCTTCTTCTCCCAATCGCGCATAATCTTCGTGATGTTATCCTCCATCAATTCAGTAAAGGGTTTATCACAATTTTCATACCACCAAAAAAACAGGAAAGGTCCCACGAAGTGTGCTGCGCCGTCAGATGACGAGACTATTTTAACTTCGATGGGTGCACTTTCGAGCCTTTCTTTAGCATCAATAAGCTGCGCATATGAAGTGGCTGTATCTATGAAGTCACTTGGGAAGCCGGCGTCATGCAATTGGCCCCGCCCTTCCGTGATGGTAGCGGTTTGATCGGAACCTATCACCTTTCCATAATCATGTAGCCAAACGAGAGTCACTACCAAGCCTTTATCAGCATCATGGTAAATCTCACAAAGCTCTAACGCTATTTTTTCGACCAGTTTGAGATGATATTCAACATACCACTCGTGATGAACGAACGAAGGGTTACGAGCCAGATCAATAACGGCTTTCTTAAACTTAGCAATCGAATCTAAAATGTTATCTTCCTTCATTTGTTCCTGTCAGACCAGATAATCTAAATATCGTTGGACCCTCCGCTCAAACTCATTTGATTTGAATGGAATTGCAATGATATTCCCCTCTTTAGCGAGCCGTTGAACGGTGAGAAGACTCGATGTTTTTCGAATGAAATTCAGATGAAGAGTTATAGTAGAAGTAAGCTTTTCAGAATTTATTATTCTATGTAAAGTTGTATACTCAAGAGAGTACACGCAACCGGGATACAGATCGCAGCTGAAATTACATCTGATGCGTGCTTTACCCAAAGACTGTACCTTATAACCTAATCCCTCATCAGGAAAGCCACAGCGGTAGTGAAACAGCTCTTCGCCTTCTTCACAAAAATCAAACAACTGGAAGCTGTACTCGCCTGTTAATATTGCAGAACTGAAGTTCCACGAATGATTGTGTATATGTTCGGGCGATAGCGGACGTTGATTTGGCCACCATATATGTAGACGTAGCATATACTCTGGTTCGAGTGAAGATATAAGAGTGAATTTATCAAAGCCGTTATTATGGGTAAAACTGTTCGACGCGATTCTCTCGACTTGTAGGGGATTGCATAAAACTGACTCGAGCAGAGAATGAAATTTCTGCGGGACGCCTATTTCGCTTATGATGCTACGCGTCTCTAGGAACGAATTATTAGTCCTTATCAGTCTTTCTGTAATAAAGCTTTCCAGCTGTTCAAGATCCATACCCTAATATCTCCACTATGGTTAACTGATTCCATGAGTTGTTAGGCGTCCTTCGTAGGGTTCTCGAGAAATTCGTCTCGACGCAAATTACTTCTTGCCAGCGAATCTTACTTCATCACTTCCCGATACCAAGAGGGAAATTCGCCGCGCCGGTAGGCACTTTCGCTCTCATTTAGAGGGCAATTATAGCGACAAGCAGAGGGCAGCAAGTAACCGGTCGCAAAGTAAGTCATCACGACGGGTTAGCTGCCCGAGGAGGAGCAGTGTTGTATGCGAGCCCTTGAACGACTTGAAGAATTCCAGCGGTTGGAATGGATGGTTCTTCGAGACGGAGCAGTTACGTTGTACTTTCGTCCGCAGTGCTCGAGAAGACGTCGAGTAGCACTCCGTGTGCTTACCGCGCCTCCGTCGTTGAACGCTGATCGAGAAATTTTTCGTGCCGGAAATCTCTAGTAACTCGTGGGTGTGATCGCGTGAGGCTTACAATATCGGAACTAACATCCCATAAAGTGCATAAACGCATTTTTCCAACCGCTACTTAGCGATCTCTTGCGCGTCTGAAACTTGATTCTTACTGCCGATCCAACTCGTCAGAACACCGGTACACAGCAAAAGATCAGCAGTAGTAGATGGTCCAGTCCGGCTGTATTCGGAGTTTGCTACAACGCCACGCCAGAAGGGACGCATTGTATTCTGCGCCCCCGCGTAGTCTTTCTGTCCTTTTGGTCCAAGGCAGTCCGACACCTAAGCAGAGCTGAAGACCCGCAACATTACGTCCTGTAGTTTTCATCACCCACTCCACTGCGGCTGCGGTCAGTTGCTTCATGAACGCATCGTGTCATGCTGCCCCTAAACGCCCCACTCAAAGCCATATTTCATGTGCTAACGGCACATCACGAAATTATGTCTTGACAGTGGTACATGCCAAGAGTATATACGCTGCTTGCATTGACATTTATTCTTACGAGCACCTTGCACTTTTAGACCTTACTTTTACTGACGAGAGCTTCCTCTATCTTCGTTAGAGTTCAACTCCCGCCTGCTTGACAGCCATCAGACGCTAAGGAGTGAGTCGTGCGGCCTTACTCTATGCCACGCTCTACCGAAAAGCAGTTGTTGCTTTTGTCTCTGATATCTATCAGCGAGAAATGTAGTCCCGGGTGCGTCCTCTTAGTCCGGGTGCGTCCTCTTAAGGAATTCATCATGAAGCCCAAATCAACTCATGCCTTGATGCTGATCTTGTTTTTCGTATTGTTCTTTAGCAGTTCAGCGCCTGCTTACGCTGATGCCGTAGTAATAAGTACACTGAACCTCAGCAATCTTCAGATCACATCCATGGCTGGAAGTATTCAGTTCGGCGGCGCGTGGCAGGCCACTGCTGCCACACAAGCCACGAACAGTTTCGGGGAACTTAGTTCCCAGTTTGACTCGAGCCTTGGAGGTACGGCAGTGGCCAATGCCATGGTTAACTTTGCCAGCGCGCAGGGTATAGCCAATGCTGTAAATCTAACCGCCGGCGGTACAAGTCAGGTCAACATTACGGGCGGAACTTTCCAAGCCTCGTCCTCCGGTCAGGCCTTTCTCGTGAACACCTTCATGATCACCGGAGGCACAGGCGATGTGGATGTGACCTTCTCGGCGATGATCAATGGCATGCAGAGCTTGATGACCGACGCGTTTGGTGAGTTTGCCGAATCCGACGCGATCTTCACTCTCGAATTGGATGGCGATCCAGTTCTGTTTTCCGCGTCTCAACTTACCGGTGGGCCCAATACTTCCATGCAGCAGCAGATTGCGCAGGCACTTTCGAATACAGTGACCCTGCAATACAACACGACTTACCAGATCAATGTTGGCGTCGATCCTGACATCCCGCCGGTCACCAACTCGATTCCAGAACCATCAACAATAATTCTGATGATCTCAGGTGTAGGGTTCATGTTGGGTTTTGCGCGGAAGCGGCGGACTGCGACAACGTCTCCAACCACCACAGATAAGAGAGTCTTTCGAAAAGGCGAAATGTCATAGCGTCAGCGGGCTCCGCTCTAAGTAAACCTCATGGAGCTTGGAAAACTAAAAAAGTCGAGGTCGGCAATGAACAAGAATTCAACGGCCCAAGTTGGTTTGTTTGCACTCCTGTCGGTAAGTTTCTTTTTATGCCTGTCTACAATGGTCCAAGGCAAACCTACCGGCGGCGACCCGCCGTGCCGTTGACCGTGCAAACCGTGCGGTGGGAGTTCCTACCCTAACAACTATGCCGGCGGCGGCAGCGCCATCGGAATCAGCGAGGGAAACCTCAGAGACGCTTACGAAGTGATCGGCCTCAGAAGTGCTTTCGGCGCGACCATAGACTTTTTCCTGCATTACAACTCCTACAACGCCGACGGTTCCCGCGCGGTTATAGATACCGTTATGGGCTATGGCTGGACTCATTCTTACAACATCTTTCTCTTCAACCAGCGTGGCCACATGTTTCTCATGGATGGGGGCGGACGCATAGAGAAATATAAACTAGGACCAGGGGGCACATTCATCACCGGCCCTGGCTATTTCGACAAATTGGTCCGGACCTCGAGCACTACGTTCACCGTTACCACCAAGGACAAAACCGTCTCCACTTTAACTCTCGTTCCCAACACGCCGTTCTTCGTCGGTGGGGGACCAGTCTATCGCCTTACGAGCATTGTTGATCGCAACAACAACGTCACCACCTTAACCTACGTCAACGGTAATCTCACCAGCGTCACAGATACTTATGGGCGCAGCCTGGTGCTCGGCTATAACGGCCAGAATAAACTCACATCGGTCACAGACGCTCTGCTGCGGACCACAACTCTCGCTTACGATTCCACCGGTAGACAATTGCTAAAGATTACCGATCCTGAAAATCAGTTCGTTCAATACAGCTACAATTTCCTATATCAACTAACGGACAAGGTGGATAAGGATGGCCGCGTCTTTTCATATCTCTATCAGAATCGAGAACCCGTCGCCATTCAAGACGGTACAGGAGTGAACCTGTTCAACCTAACCAATCCTCTCAACTGGGCGACGGACTTCAACGAGTTATCGCTCAACCTAATGCGGGTTTACATCCCGACAACCACAAGTCAGACGGACGGGCGGGGCAACGTTTGGAGGCACGATTATGAGAGCCACGGCTATATCACACGAGTGATCGCCCCGGATGGCGCAACCACACGATACAGCTACGATCCCATAACCTTGATGCTCGCCTCGAAAACTGACGCCAATAACCACGCGACCGGCTTCCAGTATGACGCGTTTGGTAATTTAACAAAGATGACCGACGCTCTGGGTCATATCACTACCTATATCTATGAGCCGGTATTCAGCCACATGACGAGCATGACCGATCCGAATGGCCGAACGACCACTTATGAATATGATTCGCGCGGCAACCGGACGCGTGAAATTGATCCGTTGGGTCAAACTCGCGAGTGGACGTACGACAGCCACGGTAACGTACTTACAGAGAAGGACAAAAATAATAACCTGACGCAGTACGACTACGATTCTTTTGGCAACCGCCGGATGGTTATTGACGCCCTGGGCAATGTCAGTACCTTCTCTTATGACGATGTCGGCAATCTCACTTTCCGCACTGATGCCAATGGCCATTCAACCAGCTACGAGCATGACGGGATGGACCGCTTAATCCGCGAGACCGATCCGCTGGGAAAAATCACACACGCCTTCTACGACGGAATGAGTAATCTCACAAAAGTCATTGACCGCAACGACAACAGCACCTCGTACGAATACGATTTACGTCGGCGATTGGTGAAGACCACTGATGCTCTGGGCCAGATGATCAGCGACACCTACGACGGCAACAACAACCGCGTTTCCATGACCGATAAAAACGGTCATATGACGAGTTATGAGTACGACGTTCAGAATAGGCTCGCCACGATTATCGACGCGTTGAACAACAAGACAGTTCGCCATTACGACCCCGCTGGCAACCTGCTGACAGAGACCGATGCTAATAATCACACTACCGTTTACGAGTACGACGAGCTGAACCGGCGCACGAAGATGATAGACGCTGAAAACGAGGTCAGTCGCAACGAGTATGACATGGTCGGGTTGAGTGGCTGCCTGGAGTGTACCGGCCCAACCATTGGCTCCAGCATCATTACGAAACAGACCGACGGCAATGGCAAGGTCACCAATTCAAAATACGATGGCTTGGATCGCCTAATCTTGATGATTCGTAAGGAAGGTGACACTGCGGACACTATTGATTCGAGCGACGCCGTGACCAGATACGCCTACGATGCCAACAGTAATCGGGTGACACTGGCCGAGCCGAACGGCGATACCATGACCTTTGAATATGATGCGCTTGATCGTCTGATCAAGGAAACTAATGCTGCGGGGAATGTCACTACCTACGTACATGATGATGTGGGGAACATCATCACGCGGACCGATCCAAACACTAATGTCACGACAAACACCTACGATGCCAGAGATTGGCTAACCCAGGTAGATGACAGGGTCGGGCGGGTAGTCAGCTACACGTATGACATGGAGAAGAACCGCCTAACCCAAACTGATGGCAACGGCAACACGACTCGTTATGAATACGATGCGATCTACCGCGTGACTAAGGTCACCGACTCGTTAGGTGAAATGACCAGGTCTGATTATGACGCCGTGGGGAATCTACTCAAGGTTACTGATCGCAATGGCAACATGACAATTTATGCATACGATGCCATCAACAGACGCATTAGCACGACTGACGCGGTGATTCACACGACCCAGTACGAATACGATGGCGTAGGAAACCTGCGCAAGATTATTGACGGCAAACCAATCCCGGGCATCACGCAGTACCAGTACGACGGAGTTAACCGTCTCATAAAGGAAACCTACCCCGATGCGAACCCGAACATGCGCACTTTCAGTTATGACTCCGTCGGCAACATCAAGACTCGCACTGATCAAAAAGGACAGACCACTACTTACACCTACAATGACCTCTACTTTCTTGGTAAACGCGACTATCCGGTAAGTGCCGATGACAACATGACCTATGATCTTTCTGGTCGCATGCTCACCGCTGAGCGTGGGGGTTGGTTGGTTACCTTCGCTTATGACGGAGCAAACCGCGTTATCCAAAGCAATCAGAATACGAAGACTGTTACTTACAACTACGACATTCCCGGTCGAACGCGCTCGCTGAACTATCCCAGTGGGAGAAGCATTACAGAGCAGATGGACTTCCGCGACCGCAAGACGCAGATCAATGATGCAGTTTCAGCGCCTATCGTGCAGTACAACTACGATCTTGGTAATCGCGTCACGAGCCGTGCTTATCGCAACGGTATAGCGGCGAATTACACCTATAATGCCAACAATTGGATGCTGTCGATGGAGCATTCTTTGGGTGCTTTGCGCATCGTCGGCTTTGGTTATGCCTATGACAAGGAAGGCAACAAGAAGTTTGAAGAGAAGCGACATGATCCGAGCCACTCGGAGACTTATCAATACGACAGCGTCTACCGATTAATTGACTATCGAGTCGGACAACTTGTCGGCTCAACCGTCCCCGTGCCAGTGACGCAGACCACCTATAACTTAGACCCGGTTGGCAACTGGAACAGCAAGACAACCGATAGCGTAACGGAAACCCGCACGCACAACGCCGTGAATGAGATCACTTCAATTGATGCCGTGCCCATCGTCCATGACGACAACGGCAATCTGAGAGAAGATCAGTTCTATAACTATGACTATGATGAGGAGAACCGTCTCACCCAAGTAACACGCAAGATAGATGACGAGGTTGTCGGGCTATACCAATACGATGCTCTGGGCCGACGAGTGGTGAGAGTAGCTAACCCATTCGGCGCACCAATGGAAACCCGCTACTTTTACGACGACGCACGAATCATCGAGGAGCAAAGCAACATAGGTGGAACGCAGGCGACTTATGTTTACGGCAACTACATTGACGAAGTGTTGACGATGGATCGCGGAGGGCAGGCGTTCTATTACCATCAGAATACTCAGTTCTCGACCTACGCTCTGACGAATGCGACGGGTGCCATTATTGAGGCATATCAATACGACGCTTACGGCAGGGCCACCGTCTTCACAGGACCCGGCTCAGACGGGATCTGGTTCACCGGCGATGATCCACAAGCGGCGTTCAGCTCCATCGTCAATTCATTCACCTTCACGGGCCGTGAGTTGGACACCGAAACCGCCCTGATGCACTTTCGTGCCCGCGCCTACAATGCGGTTCAAGGGCGGTTCAGTCAGCGTGACCCGATTGGGTATGATGGCGGCACTAACCTCTATGAATATGTTACAGGGAACCCGACGAGATCGACCGATCCTTTCGGAAAAGCGACCTGCGAGGAAATGACGCCTCCAGGCTGCATTTATATCGGTAGCACATTCTCGATGGGCCAGAGAATCTGCTTCTACCTCTGTTGCCCCTGGAGGAATTAAGCAAAAGATTATTATCGTCGGTGATAATCGACAAGTTCTCTTTCACGTGCCATGTCACGTGCAGCTTCATTTCTGATTAAGCGATGCACTCTGATCAACAACGACCCCACTAGCCGTTCGAGGGCTTGGGTCGAAAATACACCAAAAAGCAACTAGGTTAATCAGTCGTGTCTATCATAAGAGTATTTTGAGCTGTAGCTTGTTCTTGTCTAACTCGGAGTTGGTATGGGTCTCCTTCTCGTCTCGTTCGCATGCTTGTTTCGTTAGATTTGGATAGAAGCCGAACCATTTCACAAACTGTTTCCCTTTCTAAGATGACGGAAAGAGAGGGAGTTACGTTGTGATACCAGTCATACGTTGATTGCTGACGGCTGAAACGTCGATAATACTGCCTGGTATCACGTAGCAGAGGGTAGTCAAAGCGCGGTGAGGGGACTTAAAATCCTCAGTCCACCCTCTTACCTCGTTCTACCAGACGATACTACGCAGTATTATCGACGTTTCAGCCGTCAAAGCAACTGAGGTCGTGCCTGGTATCACAAGGTGAGTCCCTCATCTTTCCCTCATCCTCATCTTCGAAAGTTTACTTGAGTAATTTGTAGGGAACCCATCTTATTGCGGTTGAAACGTCAACAAGACGCGAAGGACAACCTCCTGTCCCTTCGAGGTGTCAAAAGCCGGATTTTTAACTCAGGAATTGGTCCAATAATTGGGGGGCAACTAACCGAAAAGCTCTAGTTTCGATGGCGCGAATTTGAGGGAGATGGTCACATGCTTCAACTGAGGGTTCCGGTAATCGAGGTCCATTGTCGATGAACCCTCTTCCTGGTGTTTTGCTTCATTACTCGACTCAAGCAACCAGTAGATGCTGCCTTGATTCGCCTCGCCTCAAACGAGTGGTGAACGGTGCTTTAGTACACCTTCGATCGTCATCAGCACAGGTTCAAGGGTTCTCTGCTTTTGCTCGTCTAACTCCAGCAAAGGACACCGATGTTCTTGGTCCAACTTAAAACCAACGTTGCAAGGCTTTTTGTCCTGCTCAATAGTGAGAATTCCCCGGTCCTTATCAGTG
>Ga0068860_100008282_pt1 | contig 10349 bp, 8 predicted proteins | sample KBSSwiS32_FD_66597 | JGI IMG/M metagenome (GOLD analysis project Ga0068860, IMG submission 66597) | Switchgrass rhizosphere microbial communities from Kellogg Biological Station, Michigan, USA - KBS Switchgrass S3-2 | ecosystem: Host-associated > Plants > Roots > Rhizosphere > Soil ...
TCACCGCGATGCGTTGCGCCAACCGCAGCGTGGATCGGCGGTGGGCCACCAAGATGGTGGTACGAGTGGCCATCAACGACCGCAGGGTGGCGTGAATGGCTTCCTCGGTGGCGGAGTCCACCGCGGAGGTGGCGTCGTCGAGCACCAGGATCCGCGGGTCGGTGAGGATGGCCCGGGCCAAGGCCACTCGCTGTCGCTGTCCGCCGGAGATCGTGAGCCCCCGCTCCCCGATCAACGTGTCGTAGCCCTGGGGCAACTCGGTGATGAATTGGTGGGCGCCGGCGGCTCGCGCGGCGGCCTCGATGGCCTCGGTGCTGGCCTCGGGCCGGCCGAAAGCGATGTTGGCGCTCACGGTGTCGGAGAACAGGAAGGCGTCTTCGAACACCAGGCCCACGTTGTGGCGCAACGAGTCCAGCTTCAGTTGACGGACGTCGACACCATCGACCAGCACGCGTCCGCTCCAGGTGTCGTAGAAGCGCGGCAGCAGGGCCGTGACCGTTGACTTGCCCGATCCGCTGGCACCGACTAACGCCACGACCTCGCCGGGCGCCACGGTGAGATTGAAATCGTCGAGTACCGGCTGCGACATCGAATAGCCGAAGCGAACGTGCTCGAACACCACCTCTCCGGATGCCGGCGGCAGTTCGATGGCGTCGTCGGGCTCGCGCACGGTGGGAGTGGCGTCGAGCACATCGAGGATTCGCTCGGCGCCGGCCCGAGCTTGCTGGGCCACCGCGTACAGGCCGGCCAACATGCGCACCGGCGCCACCAGCTGCACGAGGTATGAGGAGAAGGCGAAGAAGGTGCCCAGCGTGAGGTGGCCCTGGATGGCCAGCCACCCGCCGAGCGCCAGCACTCCCACTTGGCCGAACGACGGAATCGCTTGGAACAACGCGGTGAAGCGGGCTTGCAGGCCCACCAACCGAGACCTTGAGCTGTACAGCGAGCTCGCCGTCTCGGCCAGATGGTCGAGCTCCCGTTGCTCTTGCCCAAAGCCCTTCACGATGCGTACGCCCGTTACCGCTTCGTCGACGACGCCGGCCACGTGGCCGGCGTGCTGCTGCGCGTCCCAAGTGGCCGGAAAGATGGTGGCGCGCATCTTCACCGAGACCCACAGCAATGCCGGCAGGGCCACCACCATCACCAGGGTGAGCGGCGGCGACAAGATGAACATCACCACGAGCGACACCACCAGCATCACCAGGTTGCCCAACACGATTGGCAGAAAGCCCAGCAGGGTCTGGAGCAGTCCCAGATCGGACGAGGCACGCGATACCAGCTGGCCGGTCTGTAGCTGATCGTGACCGGCAAAGTCGAGGCGTTGCAGCCGTTCATAGATGGCGTTGCGGAGGTCGTACTGCACGTCCAGGCTGACCCGGCCGCCCACCCAGCGGCGAAGGTAGGCCGACGCGAAGATGAAGGTGGCGGCGGCGGCCAGGAGCGCCAGCCACGGAGCGATGGGACGATCGTGGGTGACGATCCCGTCGTCGATCACGATGCCTTGGATCAAGGGCACCAGCGCCGCCACGGCCTGCCCGGCGATGGCGGCGCCGAAGGCCACGATGACCCCCCGCCGGTGGGCGAAGAGAAACGGGCTGAGCCGCTTCACCCATCCGCCGCTTCCGGGGGGACGGGGCTCCGGCAGTACGCGGTCGACGGTGGAGCGGGTGGCCATCGGCTACTCGAGGGAGTCGGCGAACAGCGGAGGAACGCCGGCCACGCCCAACTCGGCCACGTCTTCAACGGCCTCTACCGGCCCGGCGGTGGCACCAGAGTGGCGCACCGCCGTGGGCAGGTAGCGGTACACCCCGATGGCCGCGACCACCGCCAGCCCCGCGCCCACGGTGGCGGCCAACTGGACACCGCTGATGAACGCCTCTTGTGCTCCGGTTATCAAAGCGGTTCGGGCCTCACCGGTGAGGTGGCTGGCCTGGTCGAGGGCCTGGGACAACGACGAGGTGGCGATGGCCCGGTTCTCAGGAGTCAGCACCCCGGTGGCCGGAGGAAAGGTGTTGGCGTAGCGAGTGGCGGCCAGCGAGCCCATCACCGCGACGCCCATGGACGCCCCGAGCTCGCGGGTGGCATCGTTCATCGACGAGCCGGCGCCGGCGCGGCGCGGCGGCACCGCCGACATGATGGAGGACGTCATCACCGGCATCGCGTTGCTCATCCCGAACGACAGCAGCACGAACGAGCCCAGCAGGTAAGCGTACGAGGTGTCGAGACCGAGGCGTCGGAACAGAAGCAGCGCGGTGGCCACGCACAGGAACGACATTGCCACTTGACGGTGAGGTCCGATCTTGGCGCTGATGCGCGGCGTCATGGGTGCCACCGCCAGCATCACCGCCGCGGTGGGGAGAAACCGGAGCGCGGCCTGCATCGGGCTGTAGCCGAGCACCAGCTGGAAATACTGGGTGATGAGAAACGTGGTGCCGTACATGGCCATGAAGATCAAGATCATGCCGCCGCTACCGGCACTAAACGCAGGGTTACGGAAAAACGACATGTCGAGCATCGGCTCTTCGACCCAGCGCTCATAAAAAGTGAATGCCCCCAAGACCACGATGCTGATGCCGAAGGCGATCAACGTGGACGGGCTTAGCCAGCCCTTGTCCGGCGCCTCGATGAGCCCGTACACCAAGGCCACGATCCCGATGATCGAGAGCACCGCGCCGCCCGGATCGAGTCGAGCCTCATCGGGGTCTCTCGAGTCGGGTACCAGCACACGCCCGGTCACCAGTGCCAGCAGGATGAACGGGACATTGATAAGGAATATCGAGCCGTACCAGAAGTGGCCCAACATGAAGCCCGTGGCCACCGGCCCGATGGAGCCTGCGGCACCGGTGAAGCTGGCCCAGATGGCGATGGCCTTCGATCGCTCGTGCGCCGGGAAGATGTTGATGATGATCGACAACGTGGCCGGCATGATGAAGGCGCCGGCCGCTCCCATCACGGCGCGGCAGGCGATGAGTTGATTGATCGAGTTCGACAGGGCAACCGCCAGTGCGCCCGCAAGGAAGAGCAAAAGGCCGAATTGGAGGGCGAGCTTGCGACCGAAACGGTCGCCCAACGCGCCGGTGGAAAAGAGCAGCCCGGCGAACACCAGGGAGTAGATGGCGATGACCCACTGCAGCTGTGACGACGAGGCATGCAGATCGCGAGACAGGGTCGGCAACGCCACGTTCATGCTCGAGTTGCCGACGAACACGATGATGATGCTGAGGCACAGCACCGCCAACGTCCACCAGCGCTTGTCGTAGCCCACGACGGCCTGAGGGGCGCGGCGGCGAAGTCTCATGGGACCGAACCTATCGAAAAGTTAACGTTGACGTGAAGAATTGAGTTAGGGCAAGATCTGGCATGGCCGCCCAAATGTCGCCGACCGCCGCGGAGCGGCTGTACCGCATCGGAGAGCTGGCCGATCAGCTCGGGATCTCCGCCCGCACGCTGCGCTACTACGAAGAGCTGGGCCTGCTCACCCCATCGGGCCATAGCGCGGGAGGATCCCGGCGCTACACCGAGGCCAATCGCGACCGCGTGCTCAGGATCCGCGAGTTGCAGGCCATCATGGGATTCAACCTCGAGGAGATCCGCCAGATCCTGCATGCCGATGATCGGCTGGCCGAGATGCGCACCGAGTACAGCCGGGGGGTGTCGGCCAAGCGGCGAGCGGCCATCATCCAAGAGGCGCTCCGGCTGAACGCGCGCACGCAGGAACAGGTGCTCGCCAAGATCACGATCCTCGAAGCGTTCAACACCGAACTCGAGTCCAACGCGGACCGGTACCGGGCAACGGCCCGCGAGTACGGCATCGCCCTGCGCTCCGACTGAGGTCTTTTCCACTCAGTCGGGCTTGGCCAACATCACCTCGGTGGACTTGATGACCACGATCACCTCGTCGTCGGGCGCCAGGTCGAGATCTTGTGCCGAGGTCTTGGTGATGACCGCGGTGACGACCTGGCCGTCGGGAAGTTCGGTGGTCACGCTCGACATGACCTCGCCGTGGGATACCGCAGTGACTCGAGCGTGTAGCTGGTTGCGGGCGCTGATTCGCATGAGTTGTGACTCCTCGGGTGAGTTGACACCGCTGGCTTGGTCGATGGCCGCATCGAGGAACCGTCGCACCGCTCGGGTGCTTTCGCGCCGCCACAGATCTACGGGATCGGCTCCGGCGCCGGCCACGGTCAACGTATCGAAGTGATCCCGGAACACTCGTTGCTGGGCCTGCAGCAGCGGCTCGACCGAGGCGCCCTGCCGACGCAGCAACGACAGCTTCAGCAGCAGCTCCGTCCGGACGTCGCGCACGTGATGGACCGGGTCCTCCAACCACGCTCTGGCCACCCGCTTGCCCGCCGCCGTGCAACTCACCACCGCCCGGTCGCGGCCCTGATCGCTGGCTTGACCGGACCGCCGCACAAGCTCCTTGGTCGTGAGTTGCTCGAGGGCCCGATAGATCAGCGGTCGGCTCAGGCTCCATATCCGGCCCAGCTCGCCGTCGGGCGCCAGCTCCGTGCCGATGGCCCACCCGTGCCGTGGAGATTCCTCCACCAACGCCAGGCACACCAGTTCGCCGAGGGACAGATCCTGGGTGGTGATTCGAGGCGGCTTGGTGGCGGCGCGGGGCACGTCGGAACTGTACCGGCGGGTCGCCACCGTCAGGAGTTGAGGGTTGCACACTGAAGATGTGACTACTATCCGTCTCCGTGCGTAAACCCGTGCCGTACCTGTTGGTGTTGCTGGCCCTGTTTGGCTTCGTGGCCGCGAGCTGTGGCGACGATTCGTCGTCCCCGAGTGGTTCGACGGCGGCTACCACGGCGGCTGCGGCCGCCACGAGCGCCGCTGCGACGACCACCGCCCCCACGGCCAACCCGGCCGTCACCGGCCATATCACGGTGTTTGCCGCCGCCTCGCTGACCGAATCGTTCAAGGCGCTCGGAGTGGCGTTTGAGGCCGCCAGCCCCGGCACCAAAGTCACCTTCAACTTCGGGGCGTCGTCGGCGCTGGTGACCCAGATCAATCAGGGGGCCCCAGCCGATGTGTTCGCCTCGGCCGACACCGCCAACATGGACAAGCTGACCGCCTCGGGTGGGGCCGGGGTGACCGGTACGCCGGTCACCTTTGCCACCAACAAGTTGGAGATCATCGTCCCGAAGGGCAATCCCAAGAACATCACGACCGTCAACGACCTGGCCAATCGCGCCGTCGCGGTGGTCACCTGCGCTCCTGAGGTGCCGGTCGGCAAGTACACGCAGCAGGTCTTCGCCAATGCCGGCATCACCGTTACCCCGAAGAGCCTCGAGCCCGACGTGAAGGGTGTGGTGAACAAGGTGGTGTTGGGCGAGGCCGATGCCGGGGTGGTGTATGCCACCGACGTGAAGGCCGCAGGTGATAAGGCTCAGGGGGTGGAGATCTCGGACAACATCAACGTGATCGCCACCTACCCGATCGCCGAGACCAAGCATGTGAAGAACGCGCCGACATCGGCGGCCTTCGTGACCTTCGTGACCAGTTCTGCGGGCCAGGCCATTTTGGCCAAGTTCGGCTTCTCGGCTCCGTGACCCGATCCCCCGCTGGTCACCGTCACGTCCGGGAGAGTTCTGTTCCTCTGGGCGCCACGGCATTGGCGGTGGTGGCCATTATGTTCTTCGCGCTTCCCTTCCTGGGCCTGCTGTGGCGAGCCCCCTGGGGCGATGCATGGTCTTTGATCACGTCGCCCGACACCCTTGACGCGTTGCGGCTCTCGATCGTGTGCTCGCTGTGGTCCACCGGCCTGTCGATCGTGTTCGGAGTTCCCCTGGCCTGGCTACTGGCACGCGGCAGGTTCCCCGGACGGAGCGCCGTGCGCGCGCTGTGCACCCTGTCGATGGTTCTGCCCCCGGTGGTGGGCGGCGTGGCTCTGTTCTTTGCGCTCGGACGCCGGGGCCTGGTGGGCCAGTGGCTTGACCGCTGGTTCGGTATTCGCCTTCCGTTCAGCACGCCGGCCGTGGTGTTGGCCCAGACGTTCGTAGCGATGCCGTTCCTGGTCCTGACGGTGGAATCGGCCCTGCGCCAGCTGGATCGTCGCTATGAGGATGCCGCCCGCACCCTCGGATCGTCGCGGTGGTACACCTTCCGGCGGGTTACTCTTCCCGCCATGCGGCCCGCCCTCATCGCAGGAGCGGTGTTGGCATGGGCCCGGGCGTTGGGAGAGTTTGGCGCCACCATTACCTTTGCCGGAAACTTCCCTCGCACCACCCAGACTCTGCCGTTGGTGACCTATCTCAAGTTGGAGTCGGATCCGCCCGAGGCGGTGATCCTCAGTCTGCTGCTGATCGCCGTGTCGTTCCTGGTGATCCTCGGGTTGCGTGATCGGTGGCTCGGGGGCTTCACGAGCGGCGGGTAGGAGTGCGGCTGGCGGCTCGAGTCGGGCTCGAACTCGGCTCGCTGAAGCTTGATGTGGAAATCGAAGCGGAGCCGGGTGAGGTGCTGGCCATCCTCGGACCCAACGGCTCGGGTAAGACCACGTTGCTGCGCTGTCTGTCCGGCCTGCAGCCCATCGACCGCGGCCGGATCACCTTGGGCGATCGAGTGTTCGACGACCCGGAGACCGGCGCGTTCGTGCCGGCCGAGGAGCGTCCGGTCAGTGTGGTGTTCCAGGACTATTTGCTGTTCGGTCATCTCAGCGCGCTCGAGAACGTGGCCTTCGGGATGCGGGCCCGGGGGGTGGCGCGGGGGACCGCGCGAGTTCGGGCCAGGGAATGGCTGGAGCGCATGGGGCTGAGGGAGTACGCGTCGACTCGCCCACGGGAGCTTTCCGGAGGGCAGCAACAGCGGGTGGCGTTGGCCCGGGCCTTGGCCACCGACCCGCACCTGCTGTTGCTCGACGAGCCGCTGGCCGCGCTCGACGCCTCAACGCGCGCGTCGGTTCGACGTGACCTGCGCGACCACCTCGCGGGCTTCGACGGCGTGCGGGTGCTGATCACCCACGACCCGCTGGATGCCTACGCCTTGGCCGACCGGGTCGCGGTGCTGGAGGCCGGCCAATTCACCCAGACGGGCACGCTGGCCGATGTGGCGGCCCATCCCCGTAGCCGTTACGTGGCACAGCTCGTGGGCACCAATCTGCTGCGCGGAACGGTGACCGGCACCGCGTTCGCCGGGGCCGGCGGAGGGTCGCTCACCGTTGAGGCGGAGTCCGACGGGCCCACCTACGTGGCCATCCCTCCGCAATCCATCGCCCTCTACAACAATCCTCCGGCCGGCAGCCCGCGCAACGTGTGGCGGACCACCGTGGTCGACATCGATGCCCACTTCGACCGGGTGCGGGTGACGCTCGCTGATCCCTTGCCGCTCACCGCCGAACTGACGACGGCGGGATTGGCCGCGCTCGATACTCGACCTGGCGACTCTGTATGGGCATCGGTGAAGGCCACCGAGATCACCACCTACCCGGCCTGATGCGCGTGCCAGCGCCACCCGGGCAGATCACGGGGCTACTGCGACTCCTTCGTACACGTACCCCAGCGTCTTGGGACCTTTCATTTGCGAATGCTCCATGCGCTCGATGCGGAAGCCTGCGCCTTCCACGAGCGAGGTCATGTCGCGGTTGGCGTGACAGCCCCCGAACAATCGTTGCTGCATCGGATCCCAGCGGTCTTGCCAGCGGGCCACTTTGGGGTCGGGGGAGCGGCCATGCTCCACGAAATGGAACCGTCCGCCCGGCTTGAGCACTCGGCGGATCTCCTCCAAAGCCGCGGTGGCGTCGGGGATGGTGCACAGCGTGAACGTCGAGAGGGCGTGGTCGAACCGGTCGTCGGGAAGGTCAAGGGCCTGGCCGTCGAGGCCCGCCTGGGTGACGGGCACCGGTGAAGCCTCGATGCGCGGCTGCGCGTAGGCCCAACTGCGACCCGAAGGCTCGACTGCCCAGAGGTGGTTGGTGGCGGCGGGGAGGTAGGCGAGGTTGTGTCCGCTCCCGAATCCGATCTCGAGGACATCGCCCTCGAGATCGGCGCACTGCCGCCGTCGGTACCGTCGCATCTCGCCCGTGTTACAGGCGTGTTCGATGATTGTCGGCACCACTCGCTCGCTCCACCAGCCCATAGCTCATCTTCGCACGACGGGCGCCGAGCCGAAGCCAGAAGGGTGAGTCCCGGCAACTCGAGACCGTCGCGGGAGCAGTACCGCTCGACCCGGTGAGCCGCTAGCGACGGTGCAGGATCATCGGCATGGCGCGCGGCCTCAACGTGATGCGGTATTCGCGTTCGACCACGGCGTCGGCCTCGAGCTCGGGTTTCCAACGCGCCGCGATGGTGGCGAGAACCAGGATGGCTTCGGTCCACGCGAACTGCTCGCCGATGCACGACCGAGGCCCGGCGCCGAACGGCATGTAGGCGTACCGCGGAACTGCGCCTGAGCCTTGCCCCAGCCAGCGATCGGGATCGAAGCGCTCGGGGTCGGGGTACCACCTCGGGTCGCGATGCAACACCCAAGGGCTCGCTACCACGGTGGTTCCCGCAGGAACCTCTGTTGCCCCGAGGCGCAGGTCCTCGGTGGTGGAGCGGCCAATGATCCAGGCCGGCGGATACAGCCGCATCGATTCGGTGACCACGGCCCGCACGAAGCCCAGCGCCGGGAGGGTCTGGAAGGTGGGCACGACACCGGCGAGAGTGTCGACCTCGTGCTCGAGGCGAGCGGCGACCTCCGGATGCTGATGGAGGAGCAGCCAGGTCCAGCTGAGGGCATTGGCGGTGGTCTCGTGGCCCGCCAGCAACAGGGTCATCACGTTGTCGCGCACCTCTTGGTCGGTGAGGCCGGCCTCGCCGCCGTCGTCGACCGCGGCCACCAACGCAGAGATGACGTCGCCGCGATCGGTGGGGTCGATGCGATGAGCGGTGACGATCTCATCGATGATTCGCGTGAGCGTTCGAGCGGGCTGGACGTCGATGGCGCCCGGGTTGCCCGGCGAGAACGGCACGCCCTGCATCTGGCGGAACGCTTCGATTGCGTCGGTGAGGGCCAACCGGATCGATTCGCTTTCAGAAGCGAGGTCGAGTCCGAAGAGCGTGCGGCCGACGATGTCCAACGTGAGATCCGTCATGGCCCGGTGCATGTCGAGCGTCGAACCGTCGGCCCAGGCGTCGCTATGGGTTCGAGCTCGATCGGCCATCACCGCGCCGTATTGTTCCAGCCTGAACCGGGCGAAGGCTGGTCCCACCAGTCGGCGGGCCCGGGCGTGATCGTCACCTTCACTGGTGAGGAGTCCGTTGCCCAACAAGGCGCGGGCCTGCCGCAGTCCCGGACCCTTGGTTGTTACCGCGGCATCGGCCACAAGGAGTTCGCCGACCAACGCGGGGTCCCTCAGGAAGAGCAACCGCCCGCCCGGCGTCTCGAAGCCGATGGCGTCTTCTACGCCGTCGGTCAGCGCCAGCAGCGCGGCACCGGGATCGCTCGTCAGATCGATGCCGCCGAGGCGGCTGAGCAACCCGTTGAGATCATTCCAAGGGGTGGTCACGGACGTCCTTTCCAAACTTTCCGCGTCCGATGCGGAAATGTCGCGTACTTTTTCGGACTGGCGTGCATCCCAGGTGGTGACAACCGACCGCAGTCGCGCGGTCGCTTACCCCCAAGGAGTTGCATCATGCCGCACACCCTAAAGATTGCCGCCGGTGCGTTGGCCACATTCGCCGCCATCGCCGTCCCTGCCACCGTGGCCTCGGCTCTGCCCGCTACGTATACGTCGACCTCGATCGGAACCACGACCGTGGTCATCCCGCCCAAGCCGGTGGTCCCTAAGTTCCCCACGGTTCCGATCGGCCCGGCTACGCCCCTCGCGGCCCTGTCGGATTTCTCCGTCACCACCGACTCGGTGATCGCTACGGCCACCATCCACTTCAACGGCTCGGTGAGTGATGTCACCGTGCGCTGGGGCGACGGCTCCTCGAGCAGCCGCAACCCGAGCATCGTGAGCACGGTGGCCGGGGCTCCGCAGGATGCTCCCGGCACGGTCACCTTCCAGCACGAGTACGCCGCCGGTCCCAACGGAACGGCCTTCAGCCTCTTCGCGACCGGTCAGGTCACCAGTGCCGCCGGCACCGAGTCGGACGTGCGCCAGGTCACGATCACACCCCGCTTCCGTGTGAACGCGTACCAGGCGTACTTCGCCAACGAGTACGAGTGCGGCGACCCGTTCTACGAGAGTGAGACGGAATGGCGAGTCGACCGAACCCTCACCACGTTCTCCAACGGTCAATCCAGCTCCGCCACCAAGTCGTGGAGCTTCGACCGCGCCGCCGACGACAACATCGTGCCGGAGTACGACTTCATGGTTCTGTCCGGTAGCCAGGTGCAACTGGACCTCACCATGGCCGATC
>Ga0068860_100008283_pt1 | contig 10349 bp, 8 predicted proteins | sample KBSSwiS32_FD_66597 | JGI IMG/M metagenome (GOLD analysis project Ga0068860, IMG submission 66597) | Switchgrass rhizosphere microbial communities from Kellogg Biological Station, Michigan, USA - KBS Switchgrass S3-2 | ecosystem: Host-associated > Plants > Roots > Rhizosphere > Soil ...
ATGTTTGCATCGAACCAGTCCGCCACCGGCTTCAGCGCTGGGTGCGCAAGGTCGCGTTCCAGCAAGGCCCATACGCGCGGGATCATGCCGAGATAGCGCGGTTTCCCGTCGCGCTTCCACAGCCGCACGAAAATGCCCACAATCTTGGTGTTACGCTGCGCGCCAAGGCGCGCGTAATCCGCCAGCAGCGTCTCGGCATCGGCACCCGACCCGCGCAGGTAGTGATCGAACATTGCCGCTTCCAATTCGGGAGAAACGTCGCGCCGGGCATCCTGCAGCAGCGAAACGAGATCATAGGCCGGATGGCCGATGAGGGCGTCCTGAAAATCGAGCAGGCCTTGCTTCTGCAACGAACCCAACAGCATGATGTTCTCGGCATGGTAATCGCGCAGCACCGTAACGCCGGGTCGCTGGCGCGGCAGCAGGTCGGCCAGCACTTTTTCCCAGGCGGCGGTGAAGCCGTTCACATCCACGTAGATGTTGCGCGCCGGGCAGTACCATTCGATCAGCAGCCGCACTTCGCGCAGGTATTCGCTCATCGTATAGTCAAGGAACGGCCCGGGCGGCAGTTCGTGCAGGGCAACGAGCGCATCGACGGCAGCCGTGTAGACCTCGGTTTCGTCCCTTGGCCACTGATCCAGATAGTCGCGCATCCGCGCTTCCCCGAAATCCTCCAGCAGCACGAGCCCGCGTTCCGGCTTCTCGGCAAGGATTCGCGGCGCGCGCATCCGGTTGTCGTCCAGCCAGCGGGCGGCGCGCAGGAACGGAGCGACATCCTCCTGCGGCGGCGGAGCATCCATCAGCATCGCGCTGTCATCGCCGCGCTTCACGCGGAAATAGCGGCGAAACGAGGCGTCGCCGGCCAGCGGCACGATCGCGGCATCGCCCCAACCAGCGGATTGAAGGAAGGACTCGACGCCCTCGGGCAGACTCGCAGGGTTCACAGGCATGTCGGCACTCGCCCTAGCCAATCCGCACCCGGCTCGACAATGGCGATCCGGCCCTCATCCGCAACTTCGAGGCGGATCGAGAGGCAGGCGGTCTCATGCGCAAAGCCGCCCGCATGATCCGGCCACTCGGCCAGCAGCGCCGCGCCCTGCCGGTAGTCGTCGAGGCCGATCTCCTCGGCCTCCTCCGGTGAACGCAAGCGATAGAAGTCCGCGTGGACCAGCGGCAGGCGAACGGACGGTGGATCGTAGGTTTCGACGATGGTAAAAGTCGGCGAAGGAACTTCGCCCTGATGCCCCAGCGCCGCGATCACCGCGCGCGCCAGGGTCGTCTTGCCTGCCCCCAGCCCCCCGGTCAGCGCCACCACGTCACCGGGGCGCAGTTTGTCCGCGATGGCCGTGCCGAAACGCGCCATTGCGGCGAGATCGGGAAGGTCGGCCTTCACGGCAGTTCGACGATAGCGGCGGTGCCCTGCCCGCTTTCGGACATCAGTTGCAGCGTTCCGCCATGCGCCTCGATCAATTGCCGGGCGAGCGGCAGGCCCAGGCCCTGGCGGCGTTCCACCGTCTTGCCATCCTTGCTGGCCTTGATGCCCTCCAGCGCACGGGCAAGTGCGCGTTCGTCCATCCCCGCGCCGTTATCGGAAACCACGATGCGGGCCAGATCCTTGCCGCCCACTTTCTCACGCGAGACCTGCATCAAGATCCGGCCACCGCGCGGCGTCGCGGAAATGGCGTTGTCGATCAGGTGGCCGATGGCCCGGCCCAGCCTGCGCCGGTCGCCCGTGATGGAGCGCACCAGCCCCTTGCCCTGCAAATCCAGCGTCAGGCCGGCCTGTTCCAGCCGCGCGCGCCGATCTTCCGCCAGGCCCTGTACGAACGGCATCAGATCGATCTCTTCGTGTGCCAACGGCAACATGCCGGCCTCGCTCTGCGAGAGGTCCAGCAGGCTTTCGATCTGCTCGCCGAGCCTGCCCACGGAAGTGAGGATCGCACCGACATATTCGCGTCCGCTGTCATTGAGATCGCCGCCGATCCCGGCCTCCAGCAATTCCGCAAAGCCGCCGATGGATGTCAACGGGGTGCGCAGTTCATAGCTCATGTTGGCAAGGAAGCGCGTCTTCACCGAGTCTGCCTCCATGAGCGCAGCGTTGCGTTCGCGCAGCGCCGTTTCCGCCTTCTGCGAATCGGTAATGTCAAGCACGATCAGCAGTCCGTTGCCATCGGGCAGCGGCATCCCGGCAAATTCCAGCGTTCGTCCATCCGCCAGCGCGATCCGCCCGCCAGTCTGCTTGCGGTCCAGCGTGGCCGCCTTCACGACATTGCCGACCGCCTTGGCCTGCGCCGGAGTCTTGAGGCGCGGTGCAATCTTCTTGAGCAGGTCTTCGATGTGCGGGTGGGTATCGAGGAAATCGCTGTCCATGCCCCAATCGGCAGCGAAGCGGCGGTTCCATATCTGCATCCGGCCATCAGGCGCGAACACGGCGACCGATTCGAACAGGCTGTCAAACGTGGCGGTTCGGGTCCGCAGCAAGGTATCGCGCACTGCCGACAGCCGCAATTGCTCGGTCCGGTCCTCGACGATCAGCAGCAGCCCGCCGTCGGGTACCGGCTGCGCGACCATGCGCAAGTGGGTGCCGTCCGCCAGCGTCCAGGCCTCTTCCTGCACCTCGCTGGCGAAGAACCACGTTACTTTCTCGCGCCGCCAAGCCGGGAAATCCCGTGCTTCGGGGGCGCGGCCCGCCTCGCGCGCAGCATCGAGGAAGCGCTCGAACGGCGGCGGATCGGCAATCTGGGCGGCGGACAGCTTGAAGATGCGCTGAAACGGCTGGTTGGCGAAGACCAGCCGGCGGCGGGCATCGAACTGTGCCACCCCGGCTGAAAGCTGGTCCAGCATGGCCCGCTGCGCTTCACGAAAAGCGCGGAACGAGCGTGCCATTTCCTCCAGGTCTTCAATGTCGACGGCATAGCCCGCGACGCCTTCGTCGCCGAGAGGCAGATCGCTGACCCGAAGGCTGCGCCGCTGGCCGTCGATAGTGACCGAGACGATCCGCTCGATCGGCTTGTTTTGCGCTGCCGCCTGTGCCGCCACCTGCGCCGGAGACACCCCGTCCACCGTCTCCACCAGCTCGGTGCCTGACGTGACAACTGCCTCCGCGCTCTGCCCGGCAACAGCGGCGACATAGGCGGAGTTTACCAGTTGCAGGGCACCGTCAGGGCGGCGGAACCACATCGGCATCGGTGCCGCTTCGATCAGCGAGACCAGCGCCGCAAAATCGCCGCGCGCCCGCAGCGCCTCGTCCCGCAGCTTGTTGAGTTCGGTCTCGCTATCGGAAAAGTCGAACACCCAGACCAGCGCTGCGCCGCCGGGCGAGACCTGGGGATCGGCCAAATGCCCCTTGAAGGCAAGGCTGCGCCGCGACCCCACCGGGGTTGCCGTCATGCGGAACGATGCGCCGGACTTTTGCGCCCGCAGCACCGCCTGCGAAAGTTCGCCGAGCTTGTCCGGGCTCAAGCCCTTGCCGTTCTTCGATAGCTCGGACAAGTATTGCGGAGCAGTGTCCAGCCCGAGCCACTGCGCGAGGCGCGGAGAAGCCTCGATGCGGCCATCCGTGCGGACCAGCAGGGGCAAGGCCGGCGATTCCTCGACCATGCGGCCCAGCCGCCGCGCCTGCCGCAACTGCCCCTCGGCTCGCTTCTGGCGCGCGCGCGCGGCAAGAATGGCCCAGCCCGCCGCAAGCGTCCAGGCGGCGAGAATCAGGCCGACCAGCAGGGGAAGGAAGCGTTCTGTTTCCATCGCTTCCGGCTATGGTGTGCGCCGCCCGTCCTGACAATGGGGAGCTTGGCTCAAGTCCCCATCATGCTGTGGACGTGCGGCAAGTTTATTGACGTCAGTAGCGGTAGTGATCCGGCTTGAACGGTCCCTGTTCGGGCACGCCGATGTAAGCGGCCTGCTTGTCGGAAAGCTTGGTCAGCTTCACGCCCAGCTTTTCCAGATGCAGCGCGGCGACTTTTTCGTCGAGGTGCTTGGGCAGCACATAGACCTTGTTGTCGTACTGCTCGTTCTTGGTGAACAGTTCGATCTGCGCGAGCGTCTGGTTGGTGAAGCTGGCGCTCATCACGAAGCTCGGGTGCCCGGTAGCGCAGCCCAGGTTCACCAGACGGCCCTTGGCCAGCACGATGATCTGCTTGCCATCGGGGAAAGTCACGAGATCGGTGCCCGGCTTGACCTCTTTCCAGTCATAGTTGTCGAGCGCGGCGATCTGAATTTCGCTGTCGAAGTGGCCGATGTTGCAGACAATCGCCTTGTCCTTCATCTGCTGCATGTGCTCGCCGGTGATGACAGCCTCGTTGCCGGTGGCAGTCACGAAGATATCGCAGCGTTTCACCGCGTCTTCCATGGTAACGACTTCATAGCCTTCCATCGCCGCCTGCAGCGCGCAGATCGGGTCGATCTCCGTCACCATCACGCGGGCGCCGCCGTTACGCAGCGAGGCGGCGCTGCCCTTGCCAACATCGCCGAAGCCCGCGACGCAGGCGACCTTGCCGGCCAGCATCACGTCGGTCGCGCGGCGGATCGCGTCGACCAGCGATTCGCGGCAACCATAGAGATTGTCGAACTTGGACTTGGTGACGCTGTCGTTCACGTTGATCGCCGGGAACGGCAGCTTGCCATCCTTGGCGATGTGATAAAGGCGGTGGACGCCAGTGGTGGTCTCTTCCGAAACGCCCTTGATCGCGTTGACCGAGCGCGAGAGGTAGCCCGGCTTGGCTTTCAGGAACGCCGTCAGCGCCCGGACGAACTCGATCTCCTCGGCGTTGGCAGGCTCGAACAGGGCCTCGCCCGCTTCCACCCGCGCGCCCCACAGCGCGAACATGGTGGCATCGCCGCCATCGTCGAGGATCATGTTGGCGGTCTGTTCGGGATGCTCGTCACTGGCCCAGTCGAAGATGCGGCCGACATAGTCCCAGTAATCGGAGAGGCTTTCGCCCTTGATCGCATAGACCGGGATGCCGCGCGCAGCGATGGCGGCGGCTGCATGGTCCTGCGTGGAGAAGATGTTGCAGGTGGCCCAGCGTACTTCGGCACCCAGCGCCACCAACGTCTCGATCAGCACCGCCGTCTGGATCGTCATGTGCAGCGATCCGGTGATGCGCGCCCCCTTGAGCGGCTGCGCAGCGCCAAATTCCTCGCGCAGCGCCATCAGGCCCGGCATTTCGGTTTCGGCAATGGCGATCTCGGCGCGGCCGTAATCGGCGAGGCTGATGTCGGTGATGGCGTAATCGTGGTTCAGTCCGGCGGTGTTGGACACGGGCGTATTCTCCAAGGATGCGTCGCAAAGGAGCGTGCGGCGCTCCTGAATGAAGGCGTCCCTAGCGATTCAGGCCCGGCGAATCAAATATAAAGCAATCTTTATATGACTCCGGAAGCGTACCCCTACCCTTCCGGAGTCCTGGATGTCAGCGCCGTGCGAGCGCGAGGAGCGGCACCGGCTGACGTTCGAGCAACTGCCCGGCCGCTTCGATCAACGTGTCCTTGCCGCGTGCGTCCGCCAAGCCCTGCGCAACCTGCTTGAGCTGCGCGCAATCGAGCCACGGATGACCGTTGCCATACTCATTGGCCATCGTGACGCTCATCTGATCGAGCGCGCGCACCGGGTTTTCAAATCCCTGCGCATGGAGTTCGCTGCGCAGATCTGCATTGGCCGCGTTGAGTTCCGACAGATGGTTGCTGGTGAAGCGTCCATAATCCGGCTGAAAGTCTTCGGTTGTCTTGCGGCAGCGCAGGCCGGTCACCATCAGCATGATATCGAGCCGCCGCAGCTTTTCCGCAGAGGTCATTGATATGCCGACCTGTGCCTGCACCGGCACTGCAACGCCCACCGCCGCCACGATACCCAGCAAGGCCCCGAGCAGCATGCGGCCCCCGCCGCGTACTCCCTTGTTTTCCCCGATTTCCATTGTCTTCAGTCTCCTGCGCACGGGATCGTGCGCAGGTTCGACCATCGGCCATTCTGTTTACCCGGAATTAAACTGCCGGGGTAAAGCGAAATTCACCATGCTCTGCCGTTGCCGCCCGGCCACGGGGGCTTATATCCACCCTGCGATTCATTTGCAGGAAAGGAATTACCCCATGACCATCGCCGTAGGTGACAAACTCCCGGACGTTAAACTGATGAAGGCGGGCGCCAGCGGACCCGAGGCCGTGCAGACGGGCGAATACTTTGCTGGCAAGAAAATCGCGCTGTTCTCGGTGCCCGGCGCGTTCACGCCGACCTGCTCGGCCAAGCACCTGCCGGGCTATGTCGACAAGGCTGCCGACCTGAAGGCCAAGGGCGTGGATGAGATCGTCTGCACGGCCGTCAACGATGCCTTCGTGATGGGCGCGTGGAAGATGGCTTCCGGCTCCGACGACGTGACGATGCTGGGCGACGGCAATGGCGAGTTCGCCAAGGCCGTGGGTCTGGAACTGGACCTGTCCGGCGCGGGCATCGGCCAGCGCGGCCAGCGCTATTCGATGATCGTCAACGACGGCGTCGTCGAGCAGCTCAACGTCGAAGCGCCCGGCGCGTTCGAAGTCAGCTCGGCTGACTATATGCTCGGCCAGCTCTGACAGCAGCCAAGGCTTTGGAGGCGGCGCGGGAGTGATCCCGCGCCGTTTCATTTGGTGCACTGCGGCGAATGGCAGCATCGGCGCGGCGCTACCTATTGCCAGCGCCCCTGCAATGACTTGCCGCCGGAACAGCGGCGCGATAGCGTCTGGCGATACACAGGAGGTTTCATGGTGCGTTCGGTAGTTGTCACTGGTGGTTTCGGGGTTCTTGGTCATGCGGTGGCGGAAGCCTTCGCAGCGGCGGGCGACAGAGTGACGCGGATCGACTACGCGCCCGAGCCCAAAGTTGCCATTTCCGGCGCGCTCGACATCGGCGGAATCGACCTGACCGACGCCGACGCCACGCAGGCCGCGCTTGATCAGGCGGTCGCAGCGCACGGTGGGCTGGATGTCCTGATCAATGTGGCGGGCGGATTCACCTGGGAGACGCTGGAAGGAGGATCCATCGCATCCTGGGCAAAGATGCAGTCGATGAACCTGCTGACGGCAGCGACGATTACCCAACTGGCGCTGCCTGCACTAAAGGCGTCGGCAGCAGGAAGGATTGTCAACATTGGCGCAGGAGCAGCAATCAAGGCGGGCATGGGCATGGGCGCCTACGCCGCGTCGAAATCAGGCGTCCACCGCCTGACCGAAGCGCTGGCGGAAGAACTCGCGGGCACGACCGTAACGATCAACGCTGTGCTGCCCAGCATCATCGACACGCCGACCAACCGTGCCGACATGCCGGACGCAGATTTCTCGGCGTGGGTGCAGCCCGCAGCAATTGCGGACGTTATCGCCTTCCTCGCCTCTCACGCGGCCCGGTCGGTCACCGGCGCGCTCATTCCGGTGACGCGCGGAGCCTAGCGCCTGACGTAAACCACCACGTCGCCGTCGGTCCAGACGCGCCGCCAATCCGGGTTGCGCGACAGTTCGGCGGCGAGCGGTCCATTGTGCGAACTTTTCAGCAGGAATGCCGCGACTCGCCATTTCGCAAGGATGTCGCGCAGACCCTTGTGGCCGCCTTCGATGTCGCCGTTGAAGTGCCATTCCTCTGACGTGTAGCGATAATAGCGACCGTCGTAGGCAACCCGCCAGTCCGGGTAGCCCGCATCGATGATCGGGCCGCCATAGGGGAAATCTGCATAGATCACGCCGTGCACGTCCTGCAGCTTCAGCCGGGCGATGGCCTCCATCGGCAACGTGTCGCTGAACCGGGTCGGCGCGGCGAGCGGCGTCAGCACCGCGACCAGTCCGACTGTCAACGGAGCGAGCCAGCGCGACAACCCGTGCGTTTGCGCCGCCTCATCCGCTGTCGCCAGCCGCGCAATCACCGGCACCATCGCCACCGCCCAGAACAGCACGAAGCGATAAGTCAACAACACCATCACGAACAGCGACAGCGCGACCGCCGCTTCAGCCAGGTCGATCCGCCGCGGCCTTTTCATGGCCATGTATAAGGTCAGCACGGCGACTACGACCACCGGCACAGCGTTCGTGCGATTGGCCGCGATCCACAGCGGCAGCCACTCGCTTGCGCCGATGGCCATGCTGGCCTGTGCATTGCGCGCGGAAACTGCGAGAATCGAGAATCCGTCAGGCGTGGCGAAGATGGCGAGCGCAGCGAGCGGCACCAGCATCGTAGCGGCAACCGGCGCCGCGCCCTGCCCGCGCCACCGCCGGTACCAGTCCGCCGCCGCCGTCACGCCCAGCACCACGAGGGCGACGCTCACCGAAGGATGAAGGTTCTGCCACAACACCAGCAGCGGCACTGCCAGCGCGACAGTCGTCAGCGGCCGCAGTTCCAGCCGCAGCAGCGCCAGCAGCAGGCCAAGGCACAGCGCCGCGAAACTCTGGGGGCGAATACTGGCGGTGGGCAGCGCCGCCATGAATGGCAGCAGCAGCGCCATGACGACTCCTGGCGCCGCAGCCCCCCGCGCGCGGCAAGCCGCCGCCACGGCCCAGAAGCCGCCAAGCCAGCACAGAGCGTCGAACACGCGCAGAGCGTTCCAGCCGCCCAGTCGGCGCACGGCAGCCATCGCGGCTTGCCCCAGCCATGCAACGCCGGCCAAGGGCTCATCCAGATGCGAAGCGGCAAACGGTTCGCGCAGCACCGGCCCGCCCCGGTCCAGGATCAGTTCGCCCAGCTTGAGCTGCCAGAAGATATCGACGTCCCAGACGTGGCGCAGCAGCAGGACCAGCAGCATCGCCGCCGGAAAGAGCATCAGCAGCCAGTCCACCAGCGATGGGGCCGCAGCCTGCGGCGGCGACTTCACTTGATCCCGCACTCTTCAACGTCCCCCGGCCCTTGCACGGCACACGTTGCCGTGAAGGCGCGGCGGGTCAATAGCCCATCAGGCTCAGCACTTCCTTGCGGCTGCGGTCGTCCTCCAGAAACGTCCCCATCATTCGGCTGGTGATCATGCCCACACCCGGCGTCCGCACGCCGCGCGCGGTCATGCAGGCATGGTGGGCCTCAATCACCACCGCCACGCCTTGCGGCTTGAGGTTCTCCCAGATGCACTGCGCCACTTCGGCGGTGAGGCGCTCCTGGATCTGCAGGCGGCGGGCGAAGCCGTGCAGCACGCGGGCCAGCTTGGAAATGCCGACCACGTGGTTACGGGGTAGGTAGGCTATCGCCGCCTTGCCTATGATCGGCGCCATGTGATGTTCGCAGTGCGACTGGAACGGGATGTCCTTCAGCAGCACCACCTCGTCATACCCGCCCACTTCCTCGAAAATGCGCGAGAGGTGGAGAGCCGGGTCTTCCTGATAGCCCTGGCAATATTCCAACCATGCGCGGGCCACACGCTTGGGCGTGTCGATCAGGCCTTCTCGCGCCGGGTCGTCGCCGGACCAGCGGATCAGCGTGCGGATCGCGTCCTGCACGTATTCCGGCACCGGCGGCTTGCCAAGCGGATTGTCTTCGTCGGGGCCAACCAGGCTGCTCATCCCGAAAATCTCCTTTTCATTCTCTCCTTCAGGCGAACCCGAAGCAAATGCCCCTTGCGCCTGAACAATCCGCGCCGCTCGATCGGCTCGAACATCTCTCCCGGGCGTTCCGGATCAAGTACCGCGCTATCGGCAATCGCTCTTTCAGTTTCGGATAACCGTTGCAAGCGTAATGGCACCAGCCGCTTGCCCTTCATCGGCAGCGCATCGATCGCGGCGAACATCGAGCCATGTTGCTCCAGAGCCTCGGAAACCTGCTCTTGCGAAACGCCGCAATGCTCAGCCAGCAGGCGGTGACGTATCCGCGTTATCGCACCCCCGATATGGGAATTGGCCGGACGGGCGGCATCGATGAACACGTCGCACTCGCTGTCCAGGCCCATCGAACGGTTGTTCATGTTGGCCGAGCCGACACGCAGGAGTTCGTCATCGACGATCATCAGCTTGGCATGGACATAGATCGCCGCATCGTCAGCAGCCAGCGGAGTCATGATCCGGAACCGCCCGGCATGGTCGGCCCGCTGCAGCGTATCGACCAACCGCACCCGCGCGCTGTCCATCGCCACCTGCTCCAGCCAGCCATCGGCGCAGACTGGATTGATGATGAGAAATTCCGGCGGCTCCGGCTCCATCAACCGCTCGACAATAGCCTCGGCGATGCGGCGCGAGGCGAAGTACTGCGTTTCGGCATAGATAAACCGCTTGGCCCGCGCAATCTGCTCGACGAACAGGTCTTCGATCTCGCTGATCTGATCCAGGTCGCTCCATGCTGCGCGCGTGCGGGCGATGCCGATCTCGACGTTCTCGAACTCGGCGTCCAGATCGTCGGGCCAGGGGCTGCCCTCCTGGGGACC
>Ga0068860_100008289_pt1 | contig 10345 bp, 6 predicted proteins | sample KBSSwiS32_FD_66597 | JGI IMG/M metagenome (GOLD analysis project Ga0068860, IMG submission 66597) | Switchgrass rhizosphere microbial communities from Kellogg Biological Station, Michigan, USA - KBS Switchgrass S3-2 | ecosystem: Host-associated > Plants > Roots > Rhizosphere > Soil ...
TAACGGTGTTTCCAACATCGGACCTATTTACGGCGCGCGGTTAGTCATGAAGGCTGTTCAACTTTTATTCCTGGTTGTTCCTGCCGTTCGCTTGTATGCATGTATGTGCCGGATATTTTTTACGATTCCCGCAAAGTTGATCACCTGGTATGGCGGCAACCGGTGGCTGGTTTAGAGATTTTGTAAAACATCGCGGTAACCCCTGCCCACCGGTATAAGGAAACCGTTTATTTCTATGGTGTCGGCTGTATACGACTGTATCTTTGTTGTGGCTATGATAAAAGAACGGTGTACCCGTTTAAATGCATTCGCAGGAAGCAGCGCTTCGATCTCCTGTGTACTCATTTTTGACACGTATATCGTTTTGGTGGTGACTATACGGATATACTCCCGCTGGCTTTCGATATAAAGCATTTCAGCAAAAAGAATTTTTATTTTTTTCTTCTGTACCGGCAGAAAGATTCCATCTTTCGCTTCGTTTTGCGCGAGATGCGGATGTTGTAACTGTTGCGCTATCCTTACTTTTTTGACCGCTGCCAAAAAACGATCAAACTCAAAAGGTTTTAGCAGGTAATCGGTAACATTCAGGTTAAAACCTTCTACTGCATACTGGTGATAGGCGGTAGTAACAATAACAGCAGGCGGATGGATCAAGGTTTTTAAAAACGCCATGCCTTTTAGTTTGGGCAGGTGAATGTCGAGGAAAATAAGATCTGTTGTATTGTTCCTTAACCATTCAGTAGCCAGGATGGCGTCTTTAAAACTTGCCTGTAATTCAAGAAAAGGCGTATCCCTGATATAATCTGCAAGAACTTTCACCGCCAGGGGTTCGTCTTCTATGACAATGCATTTTATTTCAGACATGGCTGGCAAGATTAATGTGTAAACTGGCTGTGAACACGTACGACTCCCATTCAACAGTCAGCCGGTAATCGGTATACAGTAATTCCAGCTGCCGGCGCAGGTTGGAAAGGCCAATGCTTTCACGTTCAGGGTTAAGACTAATGGGTTCACCGGTGGAATTTTTTACAATAAAGGCTAACTGCCGTTTATTGACTGAAAGATGAATATCAACGAACGGTTGCTGCCTTGTTTCTGAAGCCCCGTGTTTGAACGCATTCTCTACCAGCGGCATCAGCAATAATGGCGGCAAAGCCTGTAGCCTGTCTTCAATATCGTGATTAAAGTTAACGCGTAAAGAATCATCATATCGTAATTTTTCCAGCGCGATGTAGTCGGCCAGGATTTTCAGTTCCTGTTCAATGGCTATATAGTTGCCTTTTGTTTCATATAGCATATAGCGCAATATCTTTGAAAGGTGCAGGATAGATTCAGCCGCAAGATCGCTCTTATCCCTGGCCAGCGAATATATATTGTTCAGCGTATTGAATAAAAAATGCGGATTTGTCTGCGCTCTTAGGTAATTCAGCTCCGCTTGTTGCTTTTCAATGCGCAATTGCTGTGTTGTCTGTTTCAACCGGAAATAGTTGTAAAGATGCCGGATGATCCCGAAAAATACCAGCGACCCCATACTGTAGCCCATCCGGTCCGCTACCGCAGCGGAAACATTTTTATGCGATATCAACGGCGTATAGAAATGAACAGCTATGCCCGTATTCCTCCAGGCATACAATCCCCATGAATATAAAAAAACATGCATTGTTAGCAGCAGCACCGACCGAATGATTCTTTTAAAGCTAAGACCGGGCAATGTGTATTCAAACAAGAAATAATTTATCAACGTCACATAACTTACTCCCCATATATTGTTGAGCACCCGTGGGAAAAATGTATCCGGGTGTTGTCCCGCATCCGTCAGCACGCCAATGAAAAAAAATGCGAGCCCCAGGCAACCATATAACCTGAAGCGTTTCCAGTTCCACAGTTTTTTCATCGTGTTTTTTTTAATGGGCTAAATATCGGCAAATCTTTGCCAATCCTGTTTCCAGGCAGGGTTGTTTGTAGCCCCAAAACAGTTGTTTGTAGACAACTGCTTCCAATCCTCTGCTGAATAAAATATTCTTGCATTAACAAAACCGGGAAGCATGAAAAAAATAATACAATTCGGTGAAAATGTTGAAGGCTATCAGATAGCTGTCTTAAATGAAAGGGAAATCAGGGCGGCGGCGGGCATCCTGTTCCTGGCCACTTTTATATCCCTGATGTTAATTCTTTTCAAAGGCAATTTTATTCCCATCAAATATGTGATAACCATTTTTCTTACTGACTTTATCATCCGCGTTATGCTGAACCCGGCACTGTCACCAACACTTATCATTGGTAGGCTGATTGTTGGCAGCCAGGTTCCGGAATATGTGGGCGCAAAGCAAAAAAAAATTGCCTGGATAGTGGGCATGGCGCTCTCCGCTACCATGTTTATACTAATGGTAGTGTTTAATTCCTACAGCCTTATCACCGGGATTGTATGCTTGATTTGCCTGGTATTTTTGTTCTTCGAATCAGCGTTTGGCATTTGCCTGGCCTGCAAGTTTTACGGCTGGTTTTATAAAGAAAAAACCCAGTATTGCCCGGGCGAAACCTGCGATATTAAATCAAAACAGCCAATACAAAAGACCTCTTTTATGCAATTACTGGTGCTGGCTTCTTTTGTTGGCTTTCTGACCCTGGCTATTGTATTTCTTCGCGCTGAATATGCCAAACAACCGCACGCTTTATTTGGGAAAAGGTCAGTATCAAAAAACATACATACGAAATGAAATACCCGCCTGGTTTCCTCGAAAATCATTTTGCGGGCTTTGCCAAACATATCATCGGCAACCGGCAATCGTTCAGATCTTCTTTTGGCGATCAGGAAATGCTGTATGCCGACTGGACTGCAAGCGGCCGTGCCTACCAACCGATAGAAACCTTTATACAAAAAGAGATACTGCCCTTTGCAGGTAACACACACACGACGGCCAGTCATAACGGCCACCTCATGTCTAACGCTTATGATCAGGCTAAAAAAATAATAAAAGAACACGTGCATGCAGACGCCGGAGACGCATTGATTTTTTGCGGCAGCGGAATGACCCATGCGGTTAATAAATTGCAGCGTATACTTGGTTTGCGTTTTCCAGAACGGCTGCAAGACTATGTGAAAGTGGATATGGCTGTGTTGTTTCCCGAAGAGGATTCAAAACCGGTTGTTTTTATCACGCACATGGAACATCATAGCAACCAGACAAGCTGGCTGGAAACCATTGCTACCGTAGTTATTATTCCACCAGGGCGCGCCGGCAATGTTGATTTAGCCGCCTTTGCAAATTTGCTGGAGCAGTACCGCACCCGGAAAAATAAAATAGCAGCTGTAACAGCATGTTCCAATGTAACGGGTATACAAACGCCTTACCGGCAAATCGCCCAAATGATCCATGCGCAAGGCGGCTATTGTTTCGTGGACTTTGCATGCGCTGCACCTCATGTGCAGATTGACATGCATCCGCCCGACAAGGAAGCTTCGCTGGATGCAATTTATTTTTCTGGTCATAAATTTTTAGGAGGGCCCGGCACTCCGGGGGTACTGGTTTTTAATAAGGAGCTTTATCATAACAGCATTCCCGATCAGCCAGGCGGCGGTACCGTTTTTTACAGCAACCCCTGGAAGGTACATGCCTTTTTGCCTGAAATAGAAGAAAGGGAAGACGGTGGTACCCCTCCGTTTTTAGGCGCAATAAAGCTGGCGATGTGTATCCGGCTGAAGGAAGCAATGGGAATAAACAAGATGCTGGAGCGGGAACGGGAGATAAACGCCATTATTTTTGAACGATTCAGCCGGATAAAAAATACGGAAATATTAGCAGCGAATTATAAAGAAAGGCTGGGGGTATTCTCATTCATTGTACCAGGAATGCATCATGACTTATTTGTAAAAATACTCAGCGATCGATTCGGTGTACAGGCAAGAAGCGGTTGCTCCTGCGCAGGCACCTACGGGCATTACCTTCTTGGTGTGGATAAGGACAGGTCCCTCCAAATATTACAAGCCTTGCAAAACGGTGATAGCCTGTGCAAGCCCGGATGGATTAGGCTATCCATTCATCCAACTATGAGTGATGCTATCATTCACCGCATGATGGACGCGGTAGAACAAACCGTTTTACACCGGGCCGGCTGGAGCAAAGACTACCGGTACGACCCGGCTGCCCAGGCATTTGTGTTTGCGTCTGACAAACAGCCTGCCGATCCGGAACCGGCAAGCTGGTTTACTGTGGCGCACTGGAGAAATTATGCCGGTCACAGCAATTTTGTGGAAACCCATCGTGGATAACAATCCCGTTCGGGAAGCCCGCATTGCTTTCAGACATAAGATGCTGAGCCCCCGGTCAAAAATAATCAGGGCCAGATGCTTTTTAAATTGATGTACTCAAGTTTCTTAATTAATATATTATCGGGCGACTCTATATGAATTTGATGATACGGCTTACTGGGAAAGAAAATTGCTGTCATCACCGTTAACCCATCATCAGCAAATAATTCTACAGAACTTGCATCGATCAGCAATGAAATATTCATTTTAGCGCGATCTGTAAACCGGGGTGCCACATGCCTGGCAGCAAACTCTTTTTGAAATGTTGTTTTACCGGATTTGCTACGATCAATAAAATATTGATGTTGCTTTTTATCGTAGCCGATGATTAATTCCTCACCCATATCATTTGAAACAATCAAAGAAAAATCTTTTACCTCTTCAAAATTCAGGTTAAGGCGGCAGGGGAGTGTTGGTTTTTGCACGATGCCCGCCATATCAATAGTTTTGTTGATTTTTAAATTGGAAATGATTATCGGCTTCGATTGGATATTAGTCAACTCCCTTACTGGCTCAGCGGCAATCAAAATATCTTTTCCCAGGTGTTGTAGTTTTAATTCCCTGGGTATTGTCATTGCATTTCTCCAGGTTTCGGTGGGAACCATATTAGCGTACAGCCAGTTACTCATCCACCCCAAAAATATTTTCCGGTTACCCGTATTTGACCACGTAATACCTGCGTATTCGTCCGGACCATAGTCCAGCCACTTAATATCTGTATTGTACGGTGTAAATTTATTCCCGTCAAAATCGCCCAGGAAATATTGGGTGGCTGAACCGTTGTTCGGGCCACCGGGGTTTAAATTAACGATTAGCACCCAAACTTTTTTGCCATTATCATCCAGCATAAACAGATCAGGACATTCCCAAACACCGCCATGTGCGCCAACAGATGCACCAAACTCGCTTTCTCTTATCCAGCTTTTCAAATCTTTGGAAGAATAAAAACTGATATGGTCTTTCGTTGCCAATGTCATGATCCATTTTTTCAATGGTTCGTACCACATTACTTTCGGGTCACGGAAATCTGTTATGCCCGGGTTTTTCAAAACGGGATTGGCGGCGTATTTCAACCATGTCTTCCCGTTATTGAGGCTGTAGGCCAGACTTTGATTTTGAAAATCATTTCTTCCTGCTTTTTCCGCTTCCGCATTATGCTGTGTAAAAATAGCCACTAACGGAGTCTGGCCATTTTTGCCAAAACCGGCAGTATTATTTTTATCCACTACCGCGCTTCCGGAAAAAATAGTGCCGATGCTATCCGGATAGATAGCAATGGGTTCTTCCTTCCAATGAATCATGTCGCTGCTGGTGGCATGTCCCCAATGCATAGGCCCCCAGACCGAACTGTATGGATGGTATTGAAAGAACAAATGATAAGTACCATTAGAGTATACCATCCCGTTTGGATCGTTTATCCAGTGTGCCCGGGGTGAAAAATGTACTTGCGGGCGGTACACTTCGTCCTTAGGGAGGCTTGATGGCTGTGCCATCATTTCTCCTGTGATAAACTGGAGAACCAGGCAATTTAGCATAACAAAAAACACTTTCTTTTTCATACTTGTTATTTTATAAACGATCTTCCTGCTCGATAAAAATTAAAAAAGGAGGAAGCAGAACCCCCTCCCTGTAAAATTATACGTTTGTGTAACGGCTGCTGATACTTTTACACTTTAAAATTACTTACTATCAATAACCGGGATTTTGCTTGTACAGGCCATTGGTAAAAGTGATTTCAGATTGTGGAATGGGCAGGTATTCATCTCTTCCCGCTGTAAATTTAGCCGTTGCTAAAAAGGGCCTTCTTGTTTTCTCAACAGCTATGTAGGCGTTCAAAGTTGGTTCAGCAATCCCCCATCTTACCAAATCAAAGAAACGGGCGCCTTCGGTTGCAAATTCAAGGCGTCTTTCCCATTGCAAAGCAGTTCGTGCATAGGCCTGCGTCCAGCCTGCGGCGGGATAATTCTTTACATTATAATTTGAAGCAAAACTGCCATCTGCTTTTTTTAGCCTTCCGGTACTTGCTGCAGCCCTGGTTCTTATTTGATTGATCAGCGGTAAGGCACTGGCCTGCTGCCCTAATTCAATATACGCTTCAGCCTGTATCAGCAAAACATCATCGTACCTGATAATATCATAATTATGCGCAGTACCCATAAATGGCCCGAGCTTAAAATAAGAAGGACTTGTTGCCAGTTGCTGGTAACGCATGCTGTGAAAATTGCCATATACACCGGGGTCACGCACCCAACTGTTGCTGAAGGGTTTTGTATTATCATATTTATACGGGTGGCCGTCAATACCCACGGTGTGGTCTAACCGAACATCCACCGTTGCTGTAGCTAAATTGGCAATGCTGTTATTGAAAGTTGTAAAATTGGGCAGGCCATTTGCATCTGTGGTATGTGCATTAACTAAGTTTTGACTGGGGGCATGAAAACCACAGCAGCCATATTGTGGTGCACCGTGCGGATAATTCAATCCGTCTTCAAAAGACATTCTGCCCGAGGTAGTACCATCGTTGATAGTGAACTGGATAGCAAAAACAGATTCGGGCCCATTTTCAGTTTCGGCCAGGAAATTATCCGCAATATCAGGGCTTAAAGAATATTTGCCCGATGAAATGACTGCCTGCGTTAAATTAACTACTTCCTGCAATCTTGCCTGGCTGATTCCTGTTACATGATGTGTTGCATCCTGTGTATAGGCCTGGTACAGCCTCAACTTGGCCAGGTAAGCCTGGGCAGCTAATTTATTAGCTCTTCCAATTTCTGTTTGGGTTACAGGTAAATTATCAATGGCATATTGAAAATCTGCCGCAATTTTATTCCAGGCGTCTTCGTTGCTCAGGGTATTTGAAACTTTCAGCACCTCATCATTGCTGAGTGTTTCATCAAAGATGGGAATATTCTTGTACAGCAATTTCATTGTAAAATAGCTGTGTGCCCTTAAAAACCTCAATTCACCTATTCTTGCTTTTTTTAAAGGATAAGCTGTTTCAGACAACGCATTAACAGCCCGGAGTGCCACGTTTGCGCGGGCAATGGATTTAAAAAGATTTTGCCAGGTGCGGGTAACAAACCAATCCATATTTGGGGTAACCAGGTTATAATGTTCCAATGCATCTACATCTCCCACATCACCAGTACCGCCCCCGCCTTTATAAGCATCATCAGAATGTACACTGCCAAATGCCCAATTGCTGTAGATAGGACCTACCATATCACCATTTCCGATAGCAGCATACGCTGCAGTAACCAGGCCATCCACGGCAGAGGGCGATGTTAAATCTGTAGATGATAATACGCCCGGCGGAGTATAATCAAGGGCCTTTTTGCATGAACTAAAAATCAATAGCCCCGATGCCATAAACGATGTTATAATTAGTTTTTTCATTTGAAATAGTTTTATTTTTAAAATGATGCATTGATACCAAGCGTAAATGTTTTTGGTATGGGTACAGGATCGAGGTCTATTCTTTCCGGATCGGGGCTTAAATAGCTTTTACTTTTGAACCAGAATAGGTTCTCAGCCATTGCATAGAAGCGTAACCTGGAGAAAACAGATTTTGTTACCACGTTGTATCCAAGTTGGATATTACGCATTTTGAAATAAGAAGTGCTAACCATAAAATAATCGGAAGTGCGCCCTTCATTATTATTGTCTTTCAATGTTAATGCCGGTACAGATGTCTTAGTATTGGTGGGTGTCCATCCATTAAATACACCTGGCCCTACATTTTCCCTGCTTTTCATCAGGTTGTTGAACAGCGTGTATACGTCAAACCCTTTTTTACCGGCTACACCGGATCCAAATAAGGATAAATCGAATTTCTTATAAGACAAATCTATTCTTACACCATATTCCAGCGAGGGAAGCTGGGTGCCAATCCAATCCTGGTCATTGGCATCAATTTTTCCATCCTTATTAATGTCTATATAGCGAATTCTTCCCGGTCCAGCTCCAATCTGGGTTGGGGCTTTATTTACTTCGGCCTGTGATTGAAAAATGCCATTTGTTTTGTAGCCAAAAATATCAAACTGGGAATGGCCGAGAATGGTATTGCCTACAATACCGGGATAAGCCGGACGTACATTTTCGGGAAGCTCTGTTACCTTATCCCTGAAATGAGCGAAATTCAGTTTAACATCATATTTAAAATCTCCCTGGCGCTGACTTTGGTAACCAATTGAAAATTCCCATCCCTTATTCGTTTTTGTTGCGCCGTTGACTGTCTTTCTTTGTCCTTCGCCTAATACTGCTGCAACCGGCGGTGTAATCAGTATTCCCGTTGTCTTTCTTGAAAAATAATCGAACGAGCCATAAATTTTATTTTTTAAAATACTGAAGTCTACACCGGCGTTGAGTTCTTCTGTAGATTCCCATTTCAAATCGGGGTTGCCTGCCTGTGATTGAACGAAACCTGAAGGTAATGTGCCCGTGTTGACACCCGATAATGAATAAGCGGTACCAACATTATAGTATTGTTCAAAGAAACCACCAGTAAGCTGGGCCTGGGTGGTTCCATACCTGGTGGCAAAAAGCGTATTCCTGGTAGCATCGCCAATTTCCTGGTTACCTACCCGGCCAAAACCTGCCCGCAGTTTTAATTCAGAGAAAAGGGTGTTGTGTTGCATGAATGCCTCCTTATCAATTTTCCACCCTACGGAAGCCGCCGGAAAAATACCATACTGGTTATTTGCGCCAAAACGGGAAGAACCATCACGGCGAACTGTAACCGCTGCCAGGTATTTATCAGAAAAATTATAATCAAGCCTTGCAAACTGTGAAAATAATTTGTGGCCTGTTGATCCGCCGGTAGCGGTTGTATTGCCGGTGGCTGCGTCTAAGGTAAAATACTCTTCTGTTTGAAGCGCATAGCCTTCCTTTTTAGTAAAATTAAAGTCCGTATGTCTGGTGAGGTACTCTGTTCCGGCTAAAAATTTGAAATGATTGTTTTGATTCAAATCCCAGTTGTAACGCAAGGTGTTGGACCAGGTTATCCCTAAAAAATGGTTTTGATCAAAAGATAAACTATTGGTTGTGCGGGCCAATGCCCCTTCCACGAAAGTGGGCGAAATAACTTTGCCGGAATAAGTGGCATTGTCTGCACCTATATTTGATTTGAAAAACAAATTTTTAATGGGTTGTATTTCTGCAAATACATTGCCGAGTGTACTCAGACGGTTTGCATTGTTCCATTTTGCCAAATCCTGCATGTGCAATGGATTGTTTCTGTCAGAGTAACCCGCGCCCAATTCGCCGGCATACGTGGTACCATCTTTTTGATAAACGGGAATGGTGGGCGCCAGCGTGACCGCTAAAAATGTGGTGGAAGCACCCCCTAAATCCCTGGACGTTAAAGTCTCGTCAGAGTTGGCCACGCGGAGATTGAGACCAAATACAACTTTATCATTAAAAGAACGCGTGATAGCATTGATACTTCCACTCAGGCGTTTATAGCCGGTGTACCTGAGCATGCCGGTATTCTTAAGATATCCAAAATTTATTTCTACCGACGAGTTTTTAGTACCTGCAGAAGCTGTTAAACTATTATTGGTTACCAATCCTGTTTTATACATTACACGCTGCCAATCTGTGTTGCCGGAAGGCGTATTGGGATCTCCGCCAACAAAAGGTTTTACCGTAACAGCTTTTAAAACGGGATTGTTATAATCATTGTTCCAATCGAAATTGTAAATTTCCCCATAGCCGGCCGCAGGGTCTTGTCCATCATTAACAGAAGCCTGCCACAGTGCTTTACCTCTGTCCAATGAATTCAGCATTTTGAAGCGCTCGGATTTTTCTGACTGAGCGGCTATACTGGTATTAAATTGAAAGTTTACTTTGCCATTGGTATTGCCACCATTTTTTGTAGTAACAATAATAACACCATTAGAAGCACGCGCCCCATAAATAGATTCTGCAGAAGCATCTTTTAAAACCTGTACCGAAGCAATGGTTGCGGGGTCCATATTTTGAAACACTTCCGGCCTTGTTGTAGCGATGCCATCTATAATATACAATGGATCGTTG
>Ga0068860_100008292_pt1 | contig 10341 bp, 6 predicted proteins | sample KBSSwiS32_FD_66597 | JGI IMG/M metagenome (GOLD analysis project Ga0068860, IMG submission 66597) | Switchgrass rhizosphere microbial communities from Kellogg Biological Station, Michigan, USA - KBS Switchgrass S3-2 | ecosystem: Host-associated > Plants > Roots > Rhizosphere > Soil ...
TGCATGCGCTCGCTCCTGCCGTCGCTCGTGCGCGACGCCTCGGCGGCGCCTGCGGTCTACGCGGTCGAGACCTCGGCCGTCGAGCTGACGTGGGTCGTGGGCCCGCCGCTCGCGCTCGGCATCGCCGCGCTGCTCTCGACGGGATTCGCCCTGGCGGTCGCCGGCGCCGTGCTCGCAGGCGGAACCGCGCTCTTCGCGGCGCAGCCCGCCTCGCGCGCGTGGCGGCCGGAACCCGGCGGCTGTCGCACGAGTGGAGGGGCCCTGCGCGTCCCGGCCATGCAGACGCTCGTCGCGATCTTCGTCGCCATCGGCGTGCTCGTCGGCGGCGTCGAGGTGGGCGCTGCCGCAGCGGCTTCGGCGCTGGGGAGCAGTGCAGCGGCGGGCCCGTTGCTCGGCCTCTGGGGCCTGGGCTCGCTGGCCGGCGGCATCCTCACCGCGCGCCTCGGCGGGGGTGCGCGCGGTGCCGCGGGTCTCGCGCTCGTGCTCGCGGGCTTGGCGACCGCGCATGTCGCGTCGGTTGCGGCGACCGGCAGCCTCGTCTCCCTCGGAGCCGTGCTGCTCGTCGCGGGTGCTGGGCTCGCACCCGCGTTCGCCTCGGTCTACGCGATGGTCGAGCGCGTCGCGCCGTCCGGCGTCGTGACAGAGGCGTTCGCCTGGCTGAGCACCGCAATGGCGCTGGGCGGGGCGGCGGGATCCGCCGCCGCGGGTGCCCTGATCGAAGGCTCCGGGCCCGCTGCCGCTTTCGCGCTTGCCGGTGGCGCCGGAGTGGTCGCGGTGCTGGCAACCGTCACGCGCGCCCACACGCTGGCCGAGTCGCCTTCCCCGCGCCGGACGCACTGGCACCCCTCGCGGGTAACGTTCGAGGGCGTTGAGTGAGACCAGTCAGCCGGTCGAGATCCTGCTTACGGTGAACCGCGGTCGCGGCCGCACCCTCGGGGCACAGATCGAAGATCAGCTCCGGGCCGCGATCCGGGACGGCGCGCTCAGGGACGGGACGCCCGTGCCGTCGACACGCGACCTCGCCCGCCAGCTCGGTGTCTCGCGGCGCGTCGTGGTGGATGCATACGCCCAGCTCGCCGCCGAGGGGTATCTGAATCTGCGCCAGGGAGCCCGTCCGAGCGTGTCCGCCGGCGCCGCCGCAGCCGAGACCGGCGCCGGGAGGATCGCGCCGGCGGCTGCGCGTGTGCGCTTCGACTTCCGCCCGAGCCGGCCCGATCTGTCTGCCTTCCCGCGGGCGTCCTGGCTGCGGTCGTTGCGCGCCGCACTGGCGAGCATGAGCGATGCGGAGCTCGGCTACAGCGATCCGCGCGGGGCGACCGTCCTGCGCTCGGCCCTCGCCGGCTATCTCGGCCGGGTGCGTGGCGTGGTGGCCGAGCCCGAACGCGTGGTCGTGACCTACGGCTACGCGCAGGGACTCGCTCTCGTGTGCAGGGCGCTGGCCGCCAGGGGCGCCCGCCGTATCGGGATGGAGGACCCCAGCAACCTCGACGATCAGGCCATCGTCACCGGAGCGGGCCTCGAGCCCGTGCCGATCGGCGTGGACGCGGACGGCCTGCGGGTGGACGAGCTGGCCCGCCGGGCGCCGGACGCCGTGATCGTCACGCCGGCGCATCAGCAGCCGACGGGTGTCGTGCTCAGCCGCGAGCGGCGTCTGGCCCTCGTGGACTGGCTGCGCCGGCAGGGAGCGGTGGCTGTCGAGGACGACTACGACGCCGAGTACCGCTACGACCGCGCGGCAGTCGGGGCGCTCCAGGGGCTCGCGCCCGAGCAGGTGATCTACGCGGGCACGACGAGCAAGACGCTTGCCCCCGCGCTCCGGCTGGGCTGGCTGGTCGTGCCCGCCGCGCTGCTCGAGGGCATCGCGCAGGACAAGCTCGTCAGCGACCGCGGAGCGGCGCGCATCGAGGAGTACGCGTTCGCCGATTTCATCGCGCGCGGCGAGCTCGACCGGCACCTTCGCCGCATGCGCGGGCGCTATCGGAAGCAGCGCGATGCGATGGTGCAGGCGCTCGCGCGCGAGCTGCCCGAGGCCGTGGTGACAGGCATCGCGGCCGGTTTGCACGTGACGGTCGAGTTGCCGGAGGGCTCTGACGCACAGGCCATCCGCGACGAGGCCGCCCGCCACCGGATCGTCCTCAACTCGATGACCGATTACCGCGATGCACCCGAGACCGGCTCGACGACGCTGATGCTCGGGTACGGGTCGGTTCCCGAGCCGGCCATCGAACCGGGCGTACGCGCGCTCGGCGAGGCGGTGCGTGCCGTCGCTCAGCGAGCGGCCGGCGCCGGCGCGTCGACCGTCGTGTGACGGCGCCGGAGCTCCAGGAGCAGCAGCCCGATCGCTGTGGCCGTGTACGGCACGACGAGGGCGTATGCGATCGAGCCCACGACGTTGATCAGAGACAGAGGCAGCCCGGTCGTGAAGATCAGGACGATTCCCACGGCCGGCCCCAGCACGAGCGTCGTGGCTACGAGCACGGTCGTCAACGTGCCGGTGCGCTTCCAGTCGCCGCGGACGAGATCGGCGGACGCGCGCATCGCGTCACGGCCGGAACGACCCTCGATCACGACCTGCCACGGCGTGAACGCCCAGTCGACGGCCTTCTTGAGCGCGTACGGGATGCCGATCAAGGTGAGGCACAGCCCGACCAGTGAGATGGTCACCAGAAGCTGCGTCGTGATCAGGGGCCACGCCCGGCGGGCGACGGCGCTGTAGGCCGGGCGCCAGCCGGGCCGGCTGCCGGCGAGCTCGTCCCGCAGCACGACGCTGACCAGCGCAACGACCAGGGTGTAGGCGACCGCCGTGCTGAAGGTGCCTGCGATCAGCGCGATCGCCGCGCTCGCCGCATCCGAGGCGGTGGCGTGGCCAAGCGCATCCACGAAGCCGTTCTCGAAGATGAGCTGCTGGAGCAGCGCCGCGAGGAGGCTGAGTGGGACGAACACCGCTCCCAGCGCCAGCAGCTCGCGGCCGCGCACGCCGTAGACGCGCGCGGCCGCGGTGAGGATCTGGCCGGTGCGCCGCGGCTGGTCGAGCGGCACGACCGGCGCCGGGCTCCAGGTGGTGCGCCGCGTGAGATAGACCGCGAGCAGCACGATCCCGGCGACCAGCGCGTAGATCACTCCGGGGTTGCGGGAGAGGCGGTTGTACAGGATCGAGCCCTTCGCGATCACGCCGCAGAAGACTCCCGTCACGCTCGGGCCGAAGCTCGATCCCAGCGGCACCTCGGGGCTCGACGAACGCAAGTCGTCCATCCAGCGGAACGGCTCGCGCCACTGCGAATGCTGCGCCGGTCCGTCCGGGCCGTTGTTGAGCGCGGGCTCGTACTGCCCCCATTTGCCCTCGTAGGAGAGCCAGGCGAACGGTCCGGTTCGCACATCGCCGTTCGGGACGACGACGGCATCGACTGAGATACGACGCGACGGGGCCGTGGCGTCGTCGCACCCGAACCCGGAGCCGTTCTGGCCGGTGCCGAGATAGAGGGCGTCGTCGTAGTAGGTCGCGTGCGAACCTGAGGCCGGGTAGATCACCGGGTGATCGCCCTCGCGCTGGAGCTTGCTCGAGCTCCAGCTCGCGAGCTCGCCACCTCCGTGCTGCGCGAGTGCGATGCGACTCGGCGGGCGCGCGAGGGCGTCCTCGACAGAGCTCGTCCCGTCCCAGGCGATCTGGATCATCTCCCAGTCGCCCTCGTGCACGTCGTTGAACTGGTTGAAGTACCAGAAGAACCAGTACTGCAATGCGATGCCCTTGACGCCGGGCTCGCCCAGGACGTGGGCGTAGGTGGTGGGGCTCTTGCCCTGCATCAGGTCGCGCGAGGCCTGCTCGTACGTGCAACCGGCGTGCAGCGGATCGCCGGGCAGGTCGAGGTAGTAGGTCTTGCCCAGCCCGGCGAGCCGGCCGGCGGTCGGAGCCTTGGCCACCAGCTCGAATCCGGACTGATCCTTGGACGGGCCGCGCAGCAACTGCACGGCAGGATTGCCGAGCACGATCGAGACCGGCGCCGGGACGAACTGCTCGCCGCTGCTGTCGCAGGGCTCGGACTGCGCTTTGAGCATCACGACAGGCGCGTAGCGATTCGCGAGTTGCTGCGCGGGCGAGTCGTCCGCGGCGCGCGCGAGTGCGGGGCTCGCGCACGTGAGGGCAAGGGCGACTGCCGCGACCACCAGCACGGGCGTAGAGCGCGTACTGGGTCGGGACGCCCGCGGCACGGTGTGCGTAGTCTCGCTCAGTCAGCGGACATCGGCGCGGGCGGGCGGCGTTCCCAGGATCGCGGCGACGAGCTCCTCGACGCGGATCGGCTTCGAGATGTAGCCGTTCATGCCGGCCTCGAGGCAACGTTCCCGGTCGCCGTCCATCGCATTCGCGGTCATCGCCACGATCCAGGGACGCCCCTCGAACGGGATCTGCTCGACGATGGCCCGGGTGGCCTCGAGGCCGTCCATCTCGGGCATCTGCACGTCCATGAGCACAAGGTCGTACGGCTGGCGCTCGACGGCCTCGACCGCTTCCAGCCCGTTGGCGGCGAGGTCGGGCTCGTATCCCATGCGCGAGAGCAATCGCGTGGCGAGCTTCTGGTTGACGACGTTGTCCTCGGCCAGGAGGATCCGCAACGGGTGCCGGGCTGCCTGCCCCGGATCGAGGTCGAGCGACGCCGGTGCGCTCGTCGCGCCTCCGGGCGCGACCTGCTCCGCAGCCGCACTGGTGGCGATCGTCAGGTGAAAGGTGCTGCCCTCGCCCGGCACGCCCGCGCTCTCCGCCCACATCGTCCCGCCCATGGCCTCCGCCAGGCGCTTGGAGATCGCGAGTCCGAGACCGGTGCCGCCGTACTTGCGGCTGGTCGCCGCGTCGGCCTGGCTGAACGACTTGAACATGCGGCCCATCGCTGCGGCCGAGATGCCGATGCCGGTGTCCGCGACCGAGATGTGGAGCTCGAACGCTCCGCTCTCGTCCGGAGTGGTCCCCTGTGCGCTGAGCACGACACTGCCGCGCTCGGTGAACTTGACCGAGTTGTTGAGCAGGTTGAGCAGGATCTGGCGCAGCCGGCTGACGTCTCCCATCAGCGTGTCCGGGACGGCAGCGTCGATGCGCGACGTGATCGTCAGTCCCTTCTCCGAGGCGAGCGAGCGGATCAGCGCGACGGCGGCGTCGACGCATTCGCGCAGGCTGAACGGCGCCATCTCGAGCTCCATGCGCCCGGCCTCGATCTTCGAGAAGTCGAGGATGTCGTTGATGATCGTCAGCAGCGCCTCGCTGCTCGTGCGGATGATCGTCGCCTCCTCGCGCTGCTCTGCATCGAGGTCGCTGCGCAGCAGCAGGCCGCTCATGCCGATGACCGCGTTCATGGGGGTGCGGATCTCGTGGCTCATGGCCGCGAGGAATGTGCTCTTGGCCGCGTTCGCCGCATCCGCGGCCTCGCGGGCCTCCCGCGCCGAGTGGTACAGGCGCGCGTTGTCGAGCGCGATCGAGGCGAGCTGCGCGAAGCGCTGGAGGCGCTCGACGTCGGATTCGCCGAACGGCCGCTCGTCCGAGCTGTCCCGCGCCACGCCGAGCGTGCCGACCGTGTCGCTGCCGGACAGCAGCGGCACGCCGACCAGCTCGCTGATGCGTCCCCGCGGGAAGTCGTCCATACGGCCCTCCCACGCGTCGTAGTTCTCGATGACGAGCGGCGTACCGGACTGCCAGACGCGGCCGGCCACTCCCTCGCCGAGCGACATGCGCGCCCCGAGCTCCTCCTCGAAGACGCCCGTGGCGACGCGGTTCTCGAGCTCCTCGCCGTCCGGGCTGCGGATATAGAGGTACCCGTGCGTCGTGCCGAGGAGCTCACAGGCGCGAGTCAGCAGCTCGCGCAGGAGATCATCGACGTCGAGCCGGTGCATCACGCCGAGCGTCGTCTCGTGCAGCGCGCCGAGCTCGGCGTTCTGCAGGCGCAGCTCCTCGGTGCGCTCGGCGACCCGTTTCTCGAGCCCTTCGAGCGTCTCGCGCAGCTCGGCCGTCATGGTGTTGAACGCCGTGGCGAGCACGCCCACCTCGTCATGGGTCGTGACGGGCGCCTCGCGCGTCAGGTCACCGGCCGTCACGGCGGTCGCCGTCTCGGTGATCGCGAGGATCGGCCTCGCGATCCGCCGGGAGAGCAGATACGTGCCGAGGCCGAGCAGGAGGACGACGAGTAGGCCGAAGCCCCCGATCGTGAAGCCGAGCCGGCGGGCCGGCGCGAACGCCGACTCCTGGCGCATCTCGGCGACGAGGGCGGTGCCCGATTCCGGCAGCCAGCGGTAGGCGCCGATCACCGGCACGCTGCGGTAGTCGCTGTAGAGCGCGTGCCCGCTCTTGCCCCTGAGCCCACGGTTGATCGCAGGCGAGTGCACGGTGCCCGCGTAGGCGCCCGTGCGCAAGCGCTGACCGACGAACGTGTTGCCGGGCTCCACCAGGTACATCTGGCCGGCCGAGCCGAGGCCGGTGGACTCGAGCACGATCCCGTCGAGTCGCTCGAGGCTCAGATTGGCCGCGAGCTCGCCGATCTCCTGGCCGTCCTGGTCGAACAGCGGCGTGCTGATCGTGATCGTCGGGTGACCCGTGAGCTTGGAGTGGTAGATCGGCTGTACGGCCGTGATCGCGGAGGAGGCCTGCACGAAGTACGGCTCATGGGCGACCGAGGCGCCCTCGTGCTCCTGGGTCGTCGACAGCTCGACGACGCCCTTCTGGTCGAGCACCATGTACTCCTCGGCGTCCGCCGTCTGGCTCACCACGCCGTTCAGCGTGCGGAGGATCGCGTCGTGCGCCTGCCGGCGCGTCGCCGCATTCGTCGAGGGCGACAGGAGCTCTCGCGACAGGCGCTTCAGCTGCGGGTCGCCCGACGACTCGGTGCCGCCGAGGAGTTGCCCCACGAACACGACGTTCCTGCGCTCGTCGTCGAGCCAGTTGCCGATCGCCCCCGACTTCTGGTCGGCGGCCGCATCGAGGCGGTCGTAGATCGAGCTCTGCAGCGAGCTGCGCGCGCGGACATATGCCAGCACGCTCACGGCCGCAACCATGAGCACCGAGAGGATGAGGAACGAGCCGACGAGCCTGACCATCAGGCCGCGCCGAGGCAGCCTGAGCCTGCTCATCGGCTCGTCACCGCCCCTCCACTACTTGACCGTCTGTCCGATCGTCGCGAGGTCGAACTGGCCGGCCTTCGTCGCGTAGTCCTTGCCGAAGAAGTCCTTGATCGAGAGCTTCTTGAGGGAGCCGTCGGCATGCAGGCCGGCAACCACGCTGTTGACCTTCGCGACGAAGGCCTTGACGTCGAACGACGAGAAGCGATCCACGAATCCGGTCGGGTACATGAAGAACGCGGGCTCCTTGATCGCCCGCAGCGCCTCACCGCTCTGGATCGCCCCGTCCCCCTCCGGCGCAGCGCACAGGAAGGCAGCGAGCTTGCCCTGGGCGACCTTCTTGAGCCCGGGGTTCTCGACGTCGAAGATGGCGATCTTGGGGTTCTTGACCTTGAACACGACCTTCACGCCGGGAATCGTCAGCGTGCGCTTCAGATACAGCTCGTGCGTGCAGCCCGCGCAGACGCCGACGGTCTTGCCGTCGAGATCGCTCGGCTTCCGGAACTTCGAGCTCTTCGCGACGAAGAACAGCTGCGGCGCGGCGTAGTACGGCTGCGTGAAGTAGAGGCGGGACGCGCGATCGGAGTTGATCGCGCCGGAGCCGTACGCGATGTCCCAGCGGTCGTTCCAGTGGCCGCTGATGATCTCGCTCCACGTCGGTGTCACGAAGCAGGGCTCCACGCCCAGCCGCTGCGCGACCAGCTTGCCCGTGTCCGCGTCGTAGCCGCCCATCTGATTCGCGGTCAGCTGATTGGCCGCGCACTTCGTCGTGGCGAGCCGCTTCGCGCCCTTCACGGCATACGACTGCGGCGGATACGCAGGGTCGGTGGAGAGGATGAGGGTGCCGCGGGCGAGGATCTGCGCGAGCTTGTCGGTCGACGGGTCGCCCGCGCCGTGTGCCGAGCGCAGCGGGGTCGAGGCACTGCCACTGGCAGGCAAGGCGGCGAGGGTCAGGAGCATGGCCGCCATCGACAGTCGGCGCCGGCGCAGAGGTTGCATGTCTTCGTGTCCTTTCGTGGGCGACGAACGCTAGGAGACCTGCTGCGCAAGACGTGAGACGTCGAAATGACCTGCCCGGGTCGCGAAGTCCGTATGGAAGTACTTCAGCGAGGCGCGGCGCAGAGCTCCCTGGGCGTGGAGGCGCAGCACGATCGTGTTGACTCTGGCGATGAATGCGGTGTCGCTCAGACCGGAGCTCCGGTCGACCGCGCCGGACAGGTATGCGACGTACTGGTCGCCGCCGACGGGCCTCAGCGGGAGGCCCTCGGCGATCGCCTTGCCACCGACGGCTACCCCGCACAGGAAGGCATCGAGCTTGCCTCGAGCCACGTCGGCGAGCCCGTTGCGCTCGACGTCGTAGCCGACGAACTTTGCGTGGTCCACCAGGAACTTGACCTTCTGTCCCGGCAGGTCGAGGTTCCTCTGGATGTAGTTCTGCGCGAAACAGCCGGTACAGCCACCGAGCCGCTTGCCCGAGAGCTGCTGAACGGACTCGACGCTCGAGGACGTGCGGACGAAGAACCGCTCGGCCTCGGCCGAATACGGCTGCGTGAAGTAGAGACGGGTCATGCGCTCGCGCGTGATGCCCATCGAGACGAATCCGATGTCCCAGCGATCGCCCCAGTGCCCGCTGATCTGCTCGCTCCACGTCGGCGTCACGAAGCACGGCTCGACGCCGAGAGCCTGGGCGACGAGCTTGCTCGTATCCACGTCGTAGCCGGCCATCTGGTTGCCGGTGAGCTGGTTCGCCGCGCATTTCGTCTTGGCCAGCCGCGCTACTCCCTTGACGCGGTACGACTGCGGTGCATAGGCGGGGTCGGTGGAGAGGATGAGCGTGCCGCGGGCGAGGATCTGGGCAAGCTTGTCGGCAGACGGGTCACCTCCGCCGGCCGTCGCGCGAGCGGGACGACTCGTGGCCATGCCCGCGACGGGCACCGCTGGGATGACCAGCAGGACGATCGCGATCGCCAGGCCACGCCGGCGCCGAGGGTGCATTTCGTTCCGTCCTTCGCGGCAGAAAGGCCAGGCGACGAGCGCCCGGGTGGGAGAGACTTGCACGCGCCGGGGCGGCGTGCAACAGTCGCGTCGAGTTGATGCCGGGGGGAGTGGGCGCGGAATGGAGGCGTCGGGCCACGATGCGGACGCGGCGGCGATGCCCGCGCTGGACGCTGCGCTCGCGCAACTCGAGGAAACCGTCGGCGATCGCGAGTTCGTGGCCGAGCTCATCGGGGACTTCCTCGACGGGTTGCCTGCGCAACTGGCGGCGATGCGGGAGGCCTCCTCGAACGGAGACGACGAGGAGCTGCATCGCGTCGCGCACACGCTGAAGTCGAACGCCGCCACGTTCGGTGCAGAGGGCCTCGCGGAGGCGTGCCGGGAGCTCGAGCAAGCTGCTCGCGGCCCCGATCGGGCGGATGCGCGCGAGCTGATCGCGCGCGTCGAGGCGGATGCCGCTCGTGCGGAGTCCGCGCTCGCAGTGGCTCGTGACGAGCGGTCCCCGTGACGGACGGCCGAGGCGAGATCCTGGTCGTGGACGACGACCCGCTCAACCGGGCCATCCTGAGGCGCGGCCTCGAGCGCCAGGGCCACGCCGTGGCGACCGCCGAGGATGGTGTCGAGGCGCTCGCGGCGATGCGTGCGGGCGACGTCGACCTCGTCCTGCTCGACATCGTCATGCCGCGCATGGACGGGTTCGAGGTGCTCGGCGAGATGAAGGGCGATGCCGCGCTGCGCGACATCCCCGTGATCATGATCTCCGCGGTCGACGACCACGACAGCGTGATCCGCTGCATCGAGCTTGGCGCCGAGGATCACCTTCCCAAGCCCTTCGATCCCGTTCTGCTGAGGGCGCGCATCAACGCGGGCCTGGCGCGCAAGCGACTGCACATGCTCGAGCGTGAGCGGCTGCGCGACACGTTCGCGCGTTTCCTGCCCGAAGGGGTCGTCGAGGAGGTGCTCCTGCGCGGCGGGAACGATGCGCGTCTGGGAGGCGTCCGGCTCGACGCGACCGTCATGTTCTGCGACCTGCGTGGCTTCACGTCGTTTGCCGAGCGCACGCCGCCCGATCGCGTGATCGACGTGCTCAACCGCTACCTGGGTGAGATGACGGATGCGGTGCTGGACGCGGGCGGCACGCTCGTCGGCTTTCTGGGCGACGGGATCCTCGCCATCTTCGGCGCACCCATTCCGGCCGCGGACCATGCCGACCGCGCGCTCGCGGCCGCCCGCGACATGCTCTCGGAGCGCCTG
>Ga0068860_100008293_pt1 | contig 10341 bp, 8 predicted proteins | sample KBSSwiS32_FD_66597 | JGI IMG/M metagenome (GOLD analysis project Ga0068860, IMG submission 66597) | Switchgrass rhizosphere microbial communities from Kellogg Biological Station, Michigan, USA - KBS Switchgrass S3-2 | ecosystem: Host-associated > Plants > Roots > Rhizosphere > Soil ...
CCGCAGCAGTCACTGTCAGTGTTGCCGGCGTTTCTTACGCTGCGTTCAACCCGGACCGGGTCGAGAAGCACGCCCGCGAGGTGGCCGGCCAGGCCACGTGCCGCACGGTGGACGCGGCGATCGTCGCGTACGTGGCCCTGCACGACGAGGCGCCGCGGCGGACCGCCGACCTGGCCGATTTCGTCGACGGGGACATCACCGCCTACCGGATCGTCGACGGGCTGGCCGCCGGCCCCGGCTGCCCGGTGCACCGGCGGCGATAGCTCAGCTCGCGGTGGCGTGCCGGGCGTCGGCCAGCGCCTCCAGGGTCGCCACCCGCAACGCCTCGCTGCGTGCGTACAGCGACGCCCCCGGGCCGGGCCGGGTCCGCCCGGACAGCCCGCTGAACGACCCGCCCGCCTCGGTCACGATCAGCGACGTGGCCGCGAAGTCCCAGATCTGGCCGCCGGTCTGCATCGCCAGATCGATCTCGCCGCGCGCCACCAGCAGGCCCGGGTGGATCGTCCACGGCAGCGGCGACGTGACCTTCCTGAGCGGGGCGACCAGGTGGGGCGCCCAGTCCTCCGGCACGACGGAGAGCCGGCTTCCCTCGACCGTGTCCGGGCCGTCCGCGGCGACCCGGATCGGCGTGGCCGCCACCGCCCGCCCGCCGACGATCCGGCCCTCGTAGGCGCCCTCGCCGCGGACCGCCCACCAGATGCTGCCCTGCGCCGGGTGCGCCGCCACGCCGACGGCCATCTCGCCGTCGACCTCGAGGCCGAGCAGTACCAGCCAGCGGTCGTCGCCGGTCACGAACAGCCGGGTCCCGTCGATCGGGTCGACGATCCAGCGCCGCGAGCCGGGTTTGCCGCCCTGGCTCTGGCCCTGCTCCTCGCCGAGCACCGCGTCGTCCGGCCGGGCTGCCGAGAGCACCTCGCGCACGGCGGTCTCCACCGCCCGGTCGGCCGCGGTGACCACCGAACCGTCCGCCTTGAGCTCCCGCGGCAGGTCGGCCAGGGCGCCGAAGTGCCGCAGCGCCACCGCCGCCCCCGTGATCACCGCACGCTGCGCCACCTGAAGATCAGTTTCCACCAGGCCATCCTGCACGCCGGCGTCCGAATTCCCCCGCATGTCACCCTCCGCGATCGCCTCGTGTCCCACCCCACCCGCCCGAGACTGCCACCCGGTGTCGGGGACGAGAACACCACGCGTCAGGGGCTGGTCCGGCCGTCCGCGCAGGCCGCCGCCGGGGTGAGTCGCCGATGCGAGCGGGTGTCAGCCGGCCGGGGCGTGCAGGGTGATCGTCGTCCAGGCGCCGACGTGCACCTGGTCGCCGTCCTTCAGCGAGCGGGTCTGGCCCGCGCCCAGCGCCTGCTGCTCGTCGTTGACGTAGGTCCCGTTCGTCGAGCCCAGGTCGGAGACCAGCCACACCCCGTCCACGCTCAGCGTCAGCAGCGCGTGGCTGTGCGACGTCCCCGGGTCCGAGTCGGCCAGGTCGATCTCCGGGTTGGTGCCCTTCGAGCGGCTCCGGCGCCCGATCCGCACCTGCGGGGCCGGCAGGTCGACCTCGCGGGACGGCGCGTCGGCCGGGAACTCGACGCCCTCGATCGCGTTGTCCTCGAAATACTTCCGGTCCACCGAGATCGTCGCCGTCCACTGCGCGGCGACCGGCGCCATGACCTCGGTCGGCGGCACCAGGGCCGGCACCTTGCCGGTGCTGTGGTCGTACCCGCAGTCCTCGCAGAACCGGCTCCCGCCCGCCCGCGGCGCGCCGCAGTTCGGGCAGGGCGCCCCGGCCGCCGCCGGGGCAGCGGCCGGCGTGGCCGCGTGGGACCCGCCCGGCGCGGCGACCGGCAGCGACACCGTGGTGGCGCCGCCGATCTTCGCCCCGCACTCGTCGCAGAAGTCGTCGGTGCTGGACTCGTGCCCCCTCGGGCAGGTGTAGGTGGTCACTGCGCCCGCCCGACCCGCACCGTCTTGGTCGAGCGGGTGTCCAGCGCCATCTCGTCCGCCGCCTCGACCTTGCGCCGGAGCCGGACCGTCCCGGTCGCCGCGTCCTCGATGTCGACGACCGTGGCGAGCAGTTCCTCGGTGGCCTTGTTGCCGCTGGCGTGCGCGAGCTGCGCCGCCCGGCCGAACTTGATCGTCGCGGTGCGGTCGTCGCCGGCCTTGCGCGCCTCGATGCCGGCCTGGATCGCGTCGGCCAGCTCGGCCTGCCCGGTGTAGTGGGCGACCTGCCGGTTGATCCGGGTGGAGAGCGCCGAGTCCTCGGTCCACACCGCGCGGACCAGCGACTGCGCGTGCACCGTGTCGCCCTCGACCACCGAGACCCGGGCGGCGAGCATCTCGTCCCCGGCCGCGCCCGGCGCCACGTCGACGCAGACGTGGTAATCGCGGCTCTCCGCGCCCCACGAGCCCAGCGGGTAGCGCCCGGCCCGCGGCCCGTCCTCGGCCCGCTTGCCGGTCAGGTCCATCACCTCGGGCTCGACCTGCTTGACGAAGCGGACCGTGGAGTTGACCGGGGTCCACACCTTCAGCTGCACGTCGGCGCTGGTCTTGCCCATCGCCTTGGTCATCATCTGCTCGAACGCGGCGGTCAGCCCGGACGGCTGGGCGACGATGTCGACCGTGCCCAGCAGGGCCGTGGCGATCTTGCGGAGCTCGGAGACCTTCCAGTTCACCCCGACGCCGCGGCAGTCGCAGGTGAACCGGCCGGCGATCGAGTCGAGCACCTGCTCGAGGTAGCCGTGCCGCTCGCCGTTGTCGCCGTCGGTGAGCAGGATGGCGTGCGCGATGTCGCCGGGCCGCTGGGCGAAGAGCTGGCCGGCGAGCAGGAGCCAGGCGCCCATCGCCGTACCGCCGCTGGCCTGCAGCCGGTCGATCGAGCGCACCGCCTCGGCCCGGGTCTGCGGCGAGGAGACGGCGAGCTGGCCGGGCGCGGGGAACAGCTGCTGGGCGGTGCTGACCCCGGCGATGATCGCGAAGTTCACCCCGTCGTCGATGCACTCGACGGCGGCCTTGGCGGCCTGCCGGGCGGCGTTGATCCGCCCTTCGGCCTGCATCGATCCGGACGCGTCGACGATGATGATCTCGGTGGCCCCGGCGGTGCGCCGGCCGCCCTCGGAGCCGGACGAGGTGACCGTGATGATCGCATTGACCTCGGTCGCGCCCAGGGCGAGGAACTCGTTCTGGAAGGCCTCGGCGGTGTACGGCATTCCTACTCCTTGACTTTCTCGTCGGCAGGGGCGGGGATCTCGACGGCGGGGATCTCGTCGGCAGGGGTCTCGGCGGGGATCTCGTGGGCGGGGGTCTCGCCGAGGGCCTCGTGGGCGGGGGTCACGTCGGCGGCGGACGAGACGGGGATCAGGGCCACGGTGATGTTGTCGGCGCCGCCCGCCGCGTTGGCGAACTCCACCAGGCTGCGGGCGGCCGAGATCAGAGTGCCGCCCGCGCGCAAGTGCGCACGCACCGTGGCGGCGAACGCCTCCGGGTCGGGCAGGTAGTTCCACAACCCGTCGCTGCAGAGCACCAGGTGACCGGCCCCGACCACGGTGAACGCCCCGGTCCGGGGCAGCACCGGGGCCGCGTCCGCCCCGAGCCACGCGGTGATCGCGTGCGCCTTCGGGTCCTGCATCGCGGCGATCGGGTCGGCGCCCATCGCGATCGCGTGGGTGGCCCAGGAGTCGTCCTCGGTGAGCTGCTCGGCCGGCCCGTCCGGCGGCAGCCAGTACGCCCGGCTGTCGCCCACCCATCCGATGTTGATCTCGGCGCCGCGCACCGTCGCGAGCACGATCGTGCAGGCCGGGTTGGAGGTCGTCCGGCGCGGGTCGCCGCTGTTCACCAGGTCGGCCACCGCCTGCTTGGCCCCGAGGATCGCCGCGGACACGTCCGGCGACCCGGCCAGCAGCGCCCCGGCGGTGTTCGCGGCGGTCTCGGAGGCCACATCCGGGTCGAACGAGGCGGACACCCCGTCGCTGACCACCACGTCGACGTCGGCGCCGCGGACGGCCAGCCACATCGCGTCCTCGTTGCGGTGGTGCCGCCGGCCCCGGTCGGTCACCGCGGCGGCGACCTCGCCGCGGTCGTTCTCGATGTGGTCGCGTGGCCGGCCGGCGAGCATCCCGCAGTTCTGGCAATAGCCGTCCTCGCCGACCCCGCCCGGTATGCCGCAGTTCGGGCACGGTGCGCCGAGCGCCCGCCCGCAGGCCTCGCAGAAGGCCGCTCCGGCGGCGCGCTCGTCGGCGCACGAGGCGCAGTCGGTCATCGTCATCGGACCTCGTTCCTCAGGTACGTGTCCGCGGGCGGGACGCGTTCGCCAGGTCCACCAGGCGGATCTTCTCGGGGCCGTGCGCGGCCTGGGCCATTTCCCGGTACGCGTCCTCCAGCGCGAACCGGACGTCCCGTTCCCGCACGTCCCCGCTGCGTGTGGACCCCAGAACCGTAGCGGGCAGCGCCCGCCCGCCGCTCACCGACTGCAGTGCCTGCTCCAGCAACTCGGCCCGGAGCGCGGCCAGCTGGGCCGCCTCGATCTCCAGCCGCTCGATCAGAGCCGCCGCCGCGGACAGCGAGGTGACGTCGGCGGCCGCCGCCGGATGTGCCCTGACCAGCGCCCGCACCGCCCCGACCTGCGAGCTCCGGTACGCCGAGGAGGTGCCCGGCACCCGGTTGTACGCCTCGACCGCGCCGTTCCGGTCGCCCGCTCCGAGCCGGATGCGGGCCAGCCCAGCCGCGGCCGTGGTGTACGCGGGATCGGTCCGGCTGACCACGTCGTAGTACTCGGCCGCGGTGGTGTCGCCGGCGAGCTCCAGCGCCAGGCCGAGGGCCAGCTGCGGCGCCAGCTCGCCGGGCAGCGCCGAGTAGACCGCGTCGAACCGGCCCCGGGCGTACTCGAACTGCTCGGTCGCCAGCGCGAGCAGTCCGTCGTACCAGGCCACCCGCCAGTCCGCGCCGTCGGTGGCGAGCAGCGTGTCGCGCGCCTCGCGTGCGGCCTGGAAGTCGGCCATGTCGATGCGCGCCCGCAGTGCCCGCAGCCGCACCTCGACCGTCTCCTCGGGGGAGTTGCGCAGCAGGGTGAGCACCTCGGACGGGTCGGTGACGGTGACCGAGGCCAGGAACGCGGCGGCCGGGTCGGTCAGGTCGATCAGCGGGCTGGGCAGGTCCTGCCAGCGCGGCACGTCGCTCTTGAGGTCGGTGCGCAGCTCGCCGGTGAACAGCCGGGACGGGGCGGGGCGCGGCTCGCCGCCGGCCGCGAGCACCTGCCGGAGCACGCCGAGCATCTGGTCGCTCATCTCGCCGGCGTCGACGAACCGCTCGGCCGGGTCGAGCCGGGTGGCCCGCAGCAGCAGCCGGTAGAACGACTCGTACCGCTGGTAGACGGCGAACTCGCCACGGTCCGGGAGGCTGTCCTTGAAGGTGCTCTGGTAGCCGCGGAAATCGGTGGTGAGCACCGCGAGCGTACGGCCGATGGTGAACAGGTCCGAGGCGATGGACGGGCCCTCGGTCGCCATCTCGGGCGCCTGATAGCCCACCGTGCCGTAGATCGCGGCGTCCAGGTCGTCGATGTGCACGACGCCGCCGAGGTCGATCAGCTTCATCTGGTCGCCGGACTGGATCACGTTGTCCGGCTTGAAGTCGCAGAAGATCAGGCCGCGGTCGTGCAGGTAGTTGAAGGCCGGCATGATCTCGAGGACGAAGGCGAGGGCCTGGTCGACCGGGATCGGGTCGGCGTTGCCGCCGTGGGCCGCGCGCCGCTTCTTGAGCATGTCCTTGAGCGACTGCCCGCCGACGTACTCCATCACGATGTAGCCGGCGCCGTCGTGCTCGACGAAGTTGTAGATCTTGACGATGTTCGGGTGCTCGACCTCGGCCAGGAACCGCCGCTCGGCGACCGCGGCCGCCAGGGCGTCCTCGTCGCCGGAGTTGAGCAGGCCCTTGAGCACCACCCAGCGGTCCGAGACGTTCTTGTCGACGGCCAGGTAGATCCAGCCGAGACCGCCGTGGGCGAGCGCGCCGACCACTTCGTACTGCCCGCCGACCAGGTCGCCCTTGACCAGTTTCGGGGTGAAGTTGAACGGCTCGCCGCAGGACGGGCAGAAGCCGGAGGCCCGCCCGGGGCGGTCGCCGCGGGAGCGGCCGACCGGGTTGCCGCACTTCGCGCAGTACCGCTTCTCCTCGGGCACCTCGGCGGTGGCCATCACCGCGGTGGCCGGGTCGGCCTGCACGATCGGGGTGACCTCGACCAGGCCGCCGCCGAACCGGCGGCGTCGCGAACCGGTGCGGGAGCTGCCGGTCCGGCCGGTCGATCCGGTACGCGTGGAGAGCGCGCCGGTCCGCGCCGAGTTCTCGCTCGCCCGGCGGCTGGGGGAGCTGCCGGCGCCCGCGGCCTTCATCCCGGTGGCGCTATTTGTCCCAGCAGCGCTATTTGTCCCAGTGGCGCCATTCGTGCTTGCACCGCCGGTCGTTCCGCTGCCGGCAGTCGTTCCCGCGAGCGGGGCCATGCCGCAGGTGTCGCAGTAGCCGTCCTCGATCGTTCCGGGGCAGTTGCGTTCGCACTTCATCGGCCGTTCCTCGCGATCGTGGCGGTGAGCGCATCCTGATAGGCGTTGACGGCCGCGCGGGCCGCGTCAAGATCGCACGGCGCCGTGTAGAGCGCCGTGCGTGCCGCATCGGCGAGCGGCGTGAGCTCGGCGTTCTCGCCCAGCCCTCGCCGCAGCGCCTTGGCCCGGTAGGCGTCCAGCCGGCCGCGCAGTTCGTTCCGGGCGACCAGCAGGCCGTCGTTGTGCGCGGCGGCGTCGCGCAGTGCGGCCAGCCGTTCCCGGGCGCGCCGGGTCCAGTCGGCCAGCCTCGGGCTGATCAGCGCCCACTGCCCGGCGGCGGCCAGCGCGTCCACCGCGGCGAGGTCCGGGCGCAGGTCGGGCCCGCGTACGACATGAAGGTCCTGCTCCCGGAAGCGATCGGCGGCGGCGTCCAGGGCGGCGTCGGCGGCCCGCTGCGCCTCGGCGAACTGGTCGAGCAGCGCGTGCGCGTCGGCGAGGCGCTGGGTGAGAGCCTCCTTCAGCTCGGCGGCCGACGTGCGCTCCGCGTCGGCCCGGGCGACCAGATCGCGGACGGCGGAAAGCTCCCGCTCGTCCACCCCCAGCGGATCGGTCGCCAGGGTGCGGGTGAAGGCGCCGAGCCGGCGGTCGGCCTCGTCGATGGTCGCCTGCGGACCGCCGTGCAGCCGGATCAGCACCCGCACGTTGTCCACCGCGGTGGTCGCGTCGGCGGCGGCCGGCAGCAGCTTCTGCCACACGTCGCCGGCCTGGGTGGCGACCGTGACGGCGGTCCGGAAGGCGGCCTCCATCGCGGACAGCAGCTCGGCCGGCGAACAGGTGGTGTGCACCTGGCCGGCGCCGAGCAGGCCGCGCTGGGCGAGCGGCACGATGCTGGTGGACAGCGTGATCGACCGGCCCTGCACCCGGTGCACGAAGGCGGCCCGGTCGGTGTCGCTGAGCTTGCGCTTGTCGCGCAGCGAGCGGGCCTCGGCGATCACGTCGGTGAGCATCCGGTAGCCGTCCCACAGCTGGGTCAGCGCGTCGGTGGCGTCCGCCCAGGCGGCGGCCGTCTTCCCGGTGAGCTTCGTCTTGTCCAGGTCCTTGCGGGCCGCGTTGTCATCGAGATCGACCAGGTTCGATGCGATCGCGGTCATCGCGGTCTCGAGGCGGAGCAGCTCGGCGTCGGCCGGTGCGATCGACGGAGCGGTCATTTGTACTCGGCCACCGGTGGCGTCGGCGCCGGGCCGAAGGCCCCCAGCCATTTCTTGTACGTGGCCGTCCAGGTGCCGTCGGCCCGGTTCTTCGCCAGCACGGCGTTGACGAACGCGGTGAACTCGGGGTGCGATTTCGACATCGCCATCCCGTACGGCTCCTCGGTGAACTTCGAGCCGACCACCTTCGCGTACGGGTCCTGGGCGGCCATCCCGGCCAGGATCGTGTCGTCGGTGGAGATCGCGTCGACCTCGTTCTGCTGGAAGGCGACCAGGCAGTCGCCGAACGCCGCCTTGGCCACCGGGATCGGCTTGGACTTGACCTTGCCGATGTTGTCGAACGAGGTCGAACCGGACGCGGCGCACACCTTCTTGCCGCCGAGGTCGTCGATGCTCTTCGCCTTCGAGTCGCTGGAGACCAGGACCTTCTGGCCCGCCTCGTAGTAGATGCTGGAGAAGTTGACGTCCTTCCAGCGCTTGCAGTTGGCAGTCATGGTGTCCGCGACGATGTCGACGCTGCCGTCCATCGCGGAGCTGACCCGCTTGTCGTACCCGATGACCTTGATCTGAAGTTTGTCGGGAGTGCCGAAGATGGCCTGCGCGATCTGCCGGCCCATGTCCACGTCGAAGCCCTCGACCTTGCCGGTGAACGGGTTGCGCGAGCTGAACAGCAGGGTGTCCTGGCTGGTGCCGAGGATGAGCCGGCCCTGCGCCTGGATCTTCGCCATGTAGGTGCCGGCCGGCATGTGCCCGGGCGGCGGGAGCGAGGCGGCCGGCTTCAGGCTGGCGCGCGGGTTGCACGAGGTGTCGGGCGCGGCGGCCGGCGCGGGGGAGGTGGCGCCCGGGGCGGGCGCGGTGGCCGACCCGGGCAGGGCCGAGGAGTCGCCGCTGCATCCCGCCAGGGCGAGAAGGATCGCGGCGGTGCCGACGACGGCAAGACCGATTCGCGTACGCATGGCAGTCCTTCCGCTCGTCATCGGTATTCCTGCAGGCGGGCCCGGATGCCCATGCCGGCCAGTACACAGATCGCCAGCGCGGCGATCGGGCCGAGCACGCCGAGCAGGCCCAGCCCGCGGCCGGCGGCGTGGATCTGCTCGTTGAAGGCGGCCTTCCGCTCGTCGAGCGCCGAACCGATGCCGGCCGTCACCGCCTCGAAGGTCTGGCCGGTCGGGGTGCTGATGGCGAGCTTGACCGCGTCGTCGTAGCTGCCGGCGGCGTCGAGCGAGCTCACCTTGTCGTGCACGGCGAGGTACGCCTTGTGCTTGTCGCGCAGGTCGTCGGTGAAGTACCGGTTGCCGAGCGCCGTGGTGAGCTGGGCGGACGCGTCCGCGAAGTCGGCGGTGTACTGGCTGCCGCTGCCGTGCGCGGCGAGGGTCAGGGCTTCGTCGCCGCGTTCGCGCAGCGCCAGGATGCGCGCCTCGGCCAGCTGCGCCACCGGCGTCGAACCGGCCTTGTCGGCCTGGTCGAGATGGCTGCTCTGGCCGACCAGCACGAAGACGGTGCCGATCGCGAGCACCACGGTCAGCGCGGTCGCGCCGACCAGCGGCACGTTGAAGGTGCGGTGCGTGGTGCGGCTCAGGTAGCGCTGGGCCAGCAGCAGCGCCCCGGCCAGCGCGAGGATCAGCACCACCAGCAGCCCCGCCCAGACGATGCTCGCCGCGCTGCGGTAGCCGTCGTGCACGCCCCGCTGGGCGGTCCGGAACAGGTTCTGCGCCTGGGGGAGCAGGGTCTGCCGGTTCAGGTCGGAGGCGGCGGACAGGTACGACGACCCGACCGGCAGCCCCTGCCGGTTGTCGGCCCGGGCGGTGGCGACCAGCGCCGAGTACCGGGCGACGCCGTTCGACAGCGCGCGCACCGAGGCGGCGCCCTCGCTGCCGTCCGCGGTGAGCCGGGCCGCCGCGCTGATCGCCGTGGTGGCCCGCTCGAGGTCGTCGTTGTAACGCTGGGTGAGCGCGGCCGGCTCGAGCCCCCCGGCCAGGAACGCCTGCGCGGCCGTGGTGTCCGCGTCGGCCAGCGCCGAGTAGATCGTCTCGGCCTCGACCAGCAGCGGCTGCGCCCGGTCGCCCAGGTCGCTGGTGCCCGCGGAGGTGGCCGCGCCGGTGATCCCGGCGAGCAGCCCGGCGAGCACGCCGAGCGTGACGAGCAGGCCGAGGAGCAGTTCCAGCCGCCCCGGCGAGGTGTGCCGCAGGCTGCCCACCCGGCGGAACAGCCCGCGTCTGCGTGGGGCGGGCATGACGCCGGCCGGACCCGCCGCTACCTGCGTGCCCGGAGACGGCCGGGCCACCAAGGCTGTGCTCAAGCTTCCTCCGTCGGGCAGTGCCACCGCCCGTCCTACTGTGCGGTATCCGCGCAAGTGATCATTCCACTCCGCCCGGCCCCGCTCGGACCAAGGGTCACCGGTCGGCAACTCCCGGCGATCGGATGAGTGTACGGAGAGGCCGCGCCCGGCGGTGACCCCCACCGGGCGCGCAATCCGCGACGAAACGGCCGTTCAGACAACTTTCGGGCGCCACCCCACGTCCGGACGCGCAGCCGGGTCCACGCGCGCCCGGGCGACGGCACCCTGACGTCGGTCGCGGGCGCCGGGGACGGCGAGCCCGAGCGGCTGGACTCCCGCG
>Ga0068860_100008295_pt1 | contig 10340 bp, 5 predicted proteins | sample KBSSwiS32_FD_66597 | JGI IMG/M metagenome (GOLD analysis project Ga0068860, IMG submission 66597) | Switchgrass rhizosphere microbial communities from Kellogg Biological Station, Michigan, USA - KBS Switchgrass S3-2 | ecosystem: Host-associated > Plants > Roots > Rhizosphere > Soil ...
AGGCCGATTTCGCGCTCCACTTTTTCTAGGTCCGCGCGCACCAGGTCGAATATTTCGAGGGCGGAGAGAGTTTGGCCGATCTTGCCGAATGCCATGGGAATCCTTCAGTCTAACGCCAAATGCCGCCAATTGTCCGCTGTAGTTGCGGCGATCTCATCCGCGGCCACGCCGCGTAGCTCGGCCAGTTTGCGTGCCGTCTCGACGATGTAAGCGGGTTCGTTGCGTTTGCCGCGTTTGGGGACCGGAGCCAAAAATGGCGCGTCGGTTTCGATCAGCAGGCGATCGGACGGCGTGATGCGCGCGGCTTCTTGTATCGCCGTGGCTTTCGGAAACGTGACGATCCCTGCGAAGCTGATATGGAAACCAATCGCGAGCGCCTGTTCGGCTTCGCGCGGGCCTTCGGAAAAACAATGGATAATTCCGCCGAGTCCGCTGGGGGCCCAGTGCTCGCGCAGCAACGTAATCGTGTCGTCCCAAGCGGAGCGCGTGTGAATCACGATGGGCTTCTGCGCGTCGCGGGCGATGCGCATTTGCTCGACGAATACATCGCGCTGGACGTCGCGCGGAGAGTGGTCGTAGTGGTAATCGAGTCCTATTTCGCCGATGGCGATGACTTTCGCGTGCGTGGTGAGTTCGGTTAAACGTAAATACGTTTCTGCGGTGGCGTTGGCGGCGTCGTGCGGATGGACGCCGATGGTGGCGTATATAAATGGATAGCGTTCGGCCAGGCGGATGCCGGCTTCCAGATCCGGAGGCCCGTCGCCGGAGCCGATGGCGACCATGGTTTCGACGCCGGCGGCCAAAGCGCGTTCGATCACGGCTTCGCGGTCTTCGTTAAATTGTTCGCTGTCTAAATGGCAATGCGAGTCGATCATTTCAGGCGCGCGCCGATGGGCACGTCTTCCAGGAAGCTGGCCAGCACAGGGATATCGCCCTCGCGCGATGCGGCCACGATCATGCCTTGCGATTCTATGCCGCGCAGTTTGCGGGGAGCTAGGTTGGCGACGATCACTACTTTGCGTCCCACCAGCGCTTCGGGCTTGTAGGCGCCGGCAATGCCGGCCATGATGCTGCGCGGTTCGGTTTCGCCGATGTCGACGTGCAGGTGCAGTAATTTGTCGGAACCTTTCACCGCCGCCGCGTCCTTCACGATGCCGACACGCAGGTCGACTTTAGCGAAGTCGTCGATGGTGATTTGGGGCGTGCCGGTTAAAGGAGGCGGGTCGGGTTTTTTGCCCAGCAACTCCGATTGCCGCGCGACTTCTTTGCCTTCGAGTTCCATCATCTTTTCGATGGAAGCTTTCACATCCGCGCGTGGAAACACCGTTGCCAGCGCGCCCAACGCTTGGTTACCTTGCAGGCGTCCCCAATGCAGGTCCGCCGTTTTCACGAGATCAAGGGGCGCGGTGAATCCCAACTGCGCCCAGATCTTCGCGGCCGATTCAGGGAGTATCGGCGCCAACAATGCCGTGGCGATGCGCAACGCTTCCGCGGCGGTGTAGAGAACTTCGTCCAAACGTTTTGCGTCGACGTCGCCGCCTTTGGCCAACTTCCACGGGGCCTGCTCGACGATGTATTTGTCGACGGCTCCGATCAAGGACCAAACGCTTTCGAGGGCTTTCGAGAATTCAAAGCGATCCAGCGATTCCATGGCAATCGCCGTGATTTCCTGGGCGCTTTGTGCGATCTGCTGGTTGCCGTCGCAGACTGGAATTACGCCACTGCGGTATTGATTGATCATTGCCAGCGTGCGGCTGGCGAGGTTGCCGAGGCCGTTCGCCAGATCGGAATTATAGCGGCCGACAAGGGCGTCGTAGCTGAAACTGCCGTCCTGGCCGAACACCACTTCACGCAGCAGGAAGTAGCGCAGCGCATCGGTGCCGAGCACTTTGTGGATGGGCGTGGCGCGCACGATGTTGCCGCGCGACTTGCTCATCTTATCGTTCTCAAACAGCAGCCAGCCGTGCGCGAAGATGCGCTTGGGCAGCGGCAGGCCAGCGGCCATGAGGAACGCGGGCCAATAAATCGCGTGAAAGCGGACGATTTCTTTGCCGATCAAATGCAGGTCCGCGGGCCACAGGTCTTCGCCGGCGACGGCGCTCATGTAAGTGGTGAGGGCGTCGAACCAGACGTAGAAAACGTGCTTGTCGTCGTTGGGCACCGGGATGCCCCACTTGATGGTGGTGCGGCTGATGGATAAATCCGACAAGCCCTTCTTGACGAACGCGAGGACTTCGTTGCGCTTGGTTTCGGGGAGGATGAAGTCGGGTTGTTTCTCGTAAAGGTCCAGCAGCTTCTGTTGGAAGGCGGAGAGTTTGAAGTAATAGTTTTCTTCTGAAACCGTTTCCGTCGGGCGTCCACATTCGGGACACGGGTCCCCCGGTTTCGCCTCATTGACGTACAGCTCATCGAACACGCAGTATTGGCCGGTGTAGCTGCCTTTATAGATGTAGCCATTGTCGAGGCAGCGGCGGAAGAGATCCTGCACTTGGATGGCGTGCTTGGCGGCGGTGGTGCGCTGAAAACGGTCGATGCTCAGGCCCAGGATTTCCCACTGGTGCTGAAATTCGGCGGAAATAATGTCGGTGAATTCCCGCGGCGTTTTGCCGGCGGCTGCGGCGGCGCGCTCGATCTTCTGGCCGTGTTCATCGGTGCCGGTGGCGAGCACCACGTCGTAACCTTGCATGCGCTTCCAGCGCTTAATGGTGTCGGCGGCAATGGTCGTGTAGGCGTGGCCGATGTGCGGCGCGGCGTTTACGTAGTAAATCGGGGTAGTGAAATAGTATTTCATTTCCTGACTTTCAAATAAGCTTCTTGCGCGGCCGCGATAATCTTGGGCAGCGGAGTTCCGCTTTGGATCGCTAGGGCGCGGCAATCCTCGTATTCGGGAGTGGCGGCGCCGTGGCCGGAAACTTTCATTCTAACTTTGCCGTGGGGGGTTTCGACTTCGATGATGCGGCGTTCTTCGACGCGGCGCTCGGCGGGGTAAATGCGCAAGCCCAGGGTTGAAGTCTCGGCGAAGATGATGTCGGCCAGGTGCTCTTGGTGCTCGGGTTTTGCGATTACGCGGAGGAGAGCGCCGGGGCGGTTCTTTTTCATTTGTAATGGAGAAAATGATGCGTCTAGCGCGCCGGCTTCGAGCAAACGTTCAAGCGCGTAGCCGAGAACTTGGGGGCTGGAATCGTCGATGTTGGCTTCGATCACGCTGACCAGCGTGGCTTCGGTGGCGGTGGTGCGGTCGCCTACCAGGACGCGAAGGACATTTGGTTGATCTTTGAAATCGCGGTCGCCGGCGCCGTAGCCGATGCTCAAGATGCTCATGGCGGGGAGCGCTCCGAAGTGGGCGGAGAGCGTGGCGACCAAGGCGGCTCCGGTGGGCGTGGTGAGTTCGACGGCGGGGCCGCGGGCGTAGATGGGTTTACCTTCTAACAGAGCGGCTGTCGCGGGGGCGGGGACGGGGAGCATGCCGTGTTCGGTGTTGACGGTGCCGCTGCCGACGTTGATGGCGGACGTATGGATTTCGCCGATGCCTAGCAGGTCGAGCGCTACGCAGGCGCCTATGATGTCGGCTATGGAATCGACGGCTCCTACTTCGTGGAAGTGCACTTTTTCCACCGGGACGCCGTGGACGCGGGCTTCGGCTTCGCCGAGGCGCCGAAACACATTGGACGCGTTTTGTTTGGCGCGATCGGTGAGGGGGGACTTGTCGATCATGCCAAGGATGTGTTTCAGGTGGCGGTGGGCGGGGGCTTCGGCGGGGACGATTACGCGGAATTTCGAGGCGGTTACGCCGCCGCGGCGGGTCTTTTCTACTTCGAATTTGGCGCCGGTTTCTAGGGCTTCTAACGCGTCTATTAGGGGGGCGGCGGGGGCTCCGGCGTCTAGCAATGCGCCGACGGTCATGTCGCCGCTGATGCCGGAAAACGCGTCGAGATAGGCGATTCGCACTCTTTGATTATAGGGGGAGGTTTGTGGCCGACGTAGACGTCGGCCGCGGGCCGGAGGCCCGCCCTACAATGGGTGGAGGATGGTAAATGGCTAAGAAGGCGGGCGGAAAAAGTGTTCCGGCGCGAGTGACTCGCAGGGCGGCGGCGCCGGTTGCGGAGGCGGCTTTTCCTATTGTCGGCGTGGGGGCTTCGGCGGGGGGGCTGGAGGCGTTCACGCAACTGCTGGAACATTTGCCGGCTACCAGCGGCATGGCTTATGTGCTGATTCAGCACTTGGATCCTACGCATGCCAGTCAGCTTCCGGAGATTCTGGCGCGGAAATCTGCGATGCCGGTGCGGGAGATTCGCGGGGAAACTCCGGTGGAAGCGAATCATATTTACGTGATTGCGGCTAGCGAGAATCTGCGGATCGAAAAAGGGATTTTGCATCCGGTGGCGCGGCCGACCGAGGCCGGCGTCCGGAACATGGTGATCGACGATTTCTTTGAGTCGCTGGCGCTGGATCGCGGCAACTTGGCGTTCGGGATTGTTTTATCGGGGACGGCTTCGGACGGGACGATTGGGCTGCGGGCTATCAAGTCTGAGGGCGGGATCACGTTCGCACAGGAACCCGGCACGGCGAAGTTTGACGGGATGCCGAGCAGCGCGATCGCGGCGGGTGCGGTGGATTTCGTGCTGCCGCCGGAGGGGATTGCTAAGCAACTGCTGTCGCTGGCCGGGCATCCTTACCTGAATCACAGGGGAGAGAAAGCGAGTGAGGCGGAGAAGGCTTCGGCGGACGGAGATTTGAATCCGATTTTCGGGGTGCTGCGGTCGGCTACCGGGATCGATTTCACTCATTACAAGCACAATACGATTCTGCGGCGCATCGAGCGGCGGATGGCGCTGCATGGGATCGATAACCTCAAGGATTATTCGCGCAAGTTGCGGCATGACCGCGGGGAGGCGAAGATCCTGGCGCAGGAATTTTTGATTAACGTCACGGCATTTTTTCGCGAGCCGGAAACTTACCGGATTTTGCATGAAATGGTTTTCCCTGGGTTAATCGAGGGGCGGGCAGCAGAAGATCCGATTCGTGTCTGGATTCCGGGGTGTTCGACCGGCGAGGAGGCTTATTCGCTGGCGATGGCTTTGACGGAGTTTCTGGAGGAACGCGATGCCTCCTTCGGCATTCAGATTTTCGCGACGGATCTGAGTGATCCGGTGATTGAGCGGGCTCGGTCTGGGGTGTATATGGAAAACGCTCTGGGAGGCGTTTCGGCGGACCGGCTGCGGCGGTTTTTTGTGAAGAGGGATCGTATTTATCAGGTGAGTCCGGCGATTCGGAGCTTGTGTGTTTTCGCGCGGCAGAATCTGACGAAAGATCCGCCATTTTCGAAAATCGATCTGATCAGTTGCTGCAATCTGCTGATCTATCTGGGGCCGGTGTTGCAGAAGAAGGTCATCTCACTGTTCGACTACGCTTTGAAACCGGGCGGCATTCTAGTGCTGGGAAGCTCGGAATCGGTGGGGGCGTATTCGGACTCGTTTGAGATTGTCGATCGCAAGCAACGAATCTATTCGAAGAAGCGAAACACTCTTCCTCATTCTTGGGAGGAGCTTTCGGGCGGGAATGCGGGGCTGGGATTGAACGTGCCGCAGGCCGGCGCGGGCGAGAATTCCGGTCCGCTGAAAAATATTCAGAAGTTTGTCGATCGGATGCTGCTGGCGGAGTACGCGCCGGCGGGGGTGATTGTCGACGATGGGCTGCACGTGTTGCAGGTGCGCGGGGAAACGGGTCATTATCTGCAGATTCCTCCGGGGGAGCCGACTACCGATTTGACGCGCATGGTGCGGCCAGGTTTGCTGGCGGCGTTGCGGTCCGCTATTCGGAAGGCTCGCCAGCAAGGGATTCAGGTGAAGGAGACGGGGCTGCGGGTGCAGAGCTCGGGGGAAGTGCGGAATGTGGATCTGCGGGTTTCTCCGATCCGCGATCCGAATAGCAAAGAGCCGTGTTTCCTGATTCTGTTCGATGACGCGACGCGGCGTAAAGCGCCGGCAGTCAAGAGAGTGGCGAAGGCTCCCAAGCGGGCGGCCGAAGAGGTGTCGCGGTTAGAGGAGGAGCTGCGGGCGACGCGGGACTATTTGCAATCGATCATCGAATCGCAGGAGGCGGCGGCGGAGGAACTGCGGTCAGCCAACGAAGAGGCGCAGGCGACCAATGAAGAATTGGATACGGCGAAGGAAGAATTACAGGCGTCGAACGAAGAATTGAATACCGTCAACGATGAGTTGAGAGCGCGGAACCTGGAGCAGAGCACGTTGAACAGTGACCTGCGGAAATTGCTGGGCAGTATCAATGTTCCGCTGGTGATGGTGGGGAGAGATTTATTGATCCGCTGGTTTACGCCGGCGATGGAGCCGCTGCTGAATTTGCTGCCGACGGATCAAGGGCGGCCGATTACCGATCTGCACTCCGGCAGAATTCCTAATTTCCGCGAGCTGCTGGTGGCGGCGCTGGCGGGCGAGGAAAACCAGAGTGTCGAGATTGAGAGTCCCGCGGGGCGGTGGCTGTCGCTGCGCATTTTGCCCTACCGGGGAACCGATAATTCCGTCGATGGCGCGATCGCCACGCTGATCGACATCGACGATTTGAAACGGGCGCGGGACTTGGCGGAGGCGGTGGTGGCAGTGGTTCGGGAGCCGCTGATGGTGCTCGACGCGGGGCTGCGCGTGAGGACGGCGAATCCGGCGTTCTACCAGATGTTTCAACTGGTAAGCGGGGAGACGGAAGGGCGGTTGATTTACGAAATCGGGGGTGGGCAATGGAACCATCCGCGGTTGCGGCAGCTATTGGAAGATGTGCTGCCGAAGCGGAGCTGGATGAGGGATTTCGAACTGGAGCAGGATTATAAGGGCATCGGTGTGAAAAAAATACAGCTCCATGCGCGGGAGATCCGGCAGGGGAATGGGGAGCGGATGATTCTGCTGGCGATCGACGACGTGACCGCAAAGAGTGGCTGAAGAGCACCAGTTCGGTGGTTTGCGGCCGGGTGCGTGGCGCGGGTATCGTTCAGAATCAGCGGGTTGATCCTGGCAGATGAAGTGCAGTCATCGGGTGCCGGAAAGGTGTGGCTCCTTATGATGCGGCTGATTTCGAAACCCATGATTCGGACGACGCTGGCGATCCTGTGTATTGCCGTAGTGCCGTATGCGAGTTCGGTGGCGATGGCACAATCTTTTCCGCAGACGCAGCAGCAGCTGTTGACGCCGGAGCAACTGGATAGTCTGGTGGCACCGATTGCTCTTTATCCGGACCCGCTGCTGAGCCAGGTGCTGGCGGCGAGCACGTATCCGTTGGAAATTGTGGAAGCGCAGCAGTGGCTGCAGCAGAACCGGGATCTGTCGACCCAGCAATTAGTGGAGGGGGCCAAGCAGCAGAACTGGGATCCGAGTGTACAGCTGCTGGTGGCATTTCCGGATGTGATGGCGCTGGTGACTCGCGACATTCGCTGGACTACGGATCTGGGCAATGCGTTTCTCACGCAGCAGGCGGATGTGATGAATGCGATCCAGCAGCTGCGCTCCGAGGCGAGCGATAACGGGCGGTTGCGGAGCACGCCGCAGCAGATCGTGAGCACGGAAACGGAGAACGATGAATCGGCGATTCAGATTGAGCCGGCGGATCCGCAGATGATTTATCCTCCGGTTTATAATCCCAGCTACGTTTGGGGGCCGCAGGTGGCGGGTGCGTATCCTGCGTTTTCTGATCCCCGGGCGTTCTCTTATCCGCAGGGCGACTATGGTTCGCAGGGCGATTACGGATCGGGTTTCGGATCGGGGACCGATATTGGAGGGTTATTTTCGGGACTGCTGGGCGCGGCGGGAACGATTGGGTCGGGACTGGTGGGGTCGGGCTTCGGCTTGGGAGGCTGGGGGTGGGTGCTCAATTGGTTTACGCATAGTCTTTTTCAGAACGGGTCATTCTTGAATGGCTTTGGTTTTGGCGGCTCGGGATTTAACAATTACGGCGGCGGGTTCAATGGGGGTGGAGTTTGGGCGCATAATCCGGCACATCGATTGGGAGTGCCGTACTCGAATGGATTTGTTTCGACGCGCTATCGGGGCGGGGAGTTCGGGGGGCATTCCGGTTCTTGGCGTTCCGGATTCGCGGGTTCGGGGCGGTCGGGATTTGACGGATGGCATCGGCCCGGCTTTAATTCATCGGCGGCGGGGGCGTACCGGTCGGGTTTCGCAGGGAGGGGCAGTGGTTCTCGGGAGAACTACCGGGGCTACGCGAGCGCGAACGTGATGCCGCAGCGGATGGGGTCGAACTTTCGGGGATCCGCTGGGTTCGACAGAGCGCCGGAGCGGATGGGGTCGAACTTTCGGGGATCCGCTGGTTTCGACAGAGCGCCGGAGCGGATGGGGTCTAGCTTTCGGGGGTCGGCTGGGTTCGGTAGAGCGCCGCAGCAGATGGGGTCGAACTTTCGAGGGTCGGCTGGGTTCGACAGAGCGCCGGAGCGGATGGGTTCGAATTTTCGAGGGTCCGCTGGGTTCGATAGAGCGCCGCAGCGGTCGGGGTCGAACTTTCGAGGCTCTGCTGCGTTCGACAGAGCGTCACAGCGGCCGGCCGCGGAGCACTTCAATTTCAGGAATTCTCCATCGACGCAAAGGTTTTCCGCGCCGCGGGAGTCGTCGTCACATTTTTCTGCGCCGCGTTCCTCCGCGCCACGGGGATCGTCGCACTTTTCGGGGCATTCCGGCGGGGGACGTTCCGGTGGCGGGCATTCCGGCAAGGGTCCGCGCAGACGCTAATCGCGGTTAGATCCACTTCCTGCGCAGCAGCCAGACTTTGATCAGTTGCGTGAGGACCACGTATCCGAGCAGTGTAAGCGCCAGGATCGGCCAGTAGAGCGGAGGCAGGTGCGCGAGGCCCAACGCGGACGCCAGCGGAGAGTAGGGCAACCAGATTCCGAAGGCCATGATGGATATCGTGGTGGCCGTGAGCGGCCAACTCGCGCGGCTTTGCAGGAAGGGAATCTTGTGAGTGCGAATGACGTGGATGATGAGGGTCTGGGTCATGAGCGATTCGACGAACCAGCCGGTTTGAAATACGCTGGCACGGGATGGGTCCCAACAATTGAAGACCCAGAGCATGACGAAGAACGTCGTGTAATCGAAGATTGAGCTGATGGGGCCGATGAACAGGATGAAGCGCTTGATTTCGTCGATGTTCCAGGGGCGCGGGCGCGCTACTTGCTCGGCATCCACGGCGTCAATGGGGATGGGAATCTGCGAGAAATCGTACAGCAGGTTGTTGGTTAGAACCTGAATGGGTGCCATCGGGATATAGGGAAGGAAGGCGCTGGCGCCGAGGACGCTGAACATATTGCCGAAGTTGGAGCTGGCGCCCATGCGGATGTATTTGAGGATGTTGGCGAAGACTTTGCGGCCTTCGATGACGCCTTCCTGGAGGACCATGAGGTCCTTTTCCAGGAGGATGAGATCCGCGGATTCTTTGGCGATGTCGGTGGCGGTGTCGACGGAGATGCCGATGTCGGCGGCGCGCAGGGCGGGAGCGTCGTTGATGCCGTCGCCCATGAATCCGACGACGTGTCCCTTGCCTCTGAGGGCGCGAATGACGCGCTGTTTGTGAGCCGGGGAGAGGCGGGCGAAGAGCGTGGCTTTCTCTGCCGCCGCGGCGAGTTCTTCGTCCGACATTTTCTCGATGTCGGCGCCGAGGAGCATGGGATCGGCTGCCAGGCCCACGTCCTTGCAAACCTTGCGGCTGATGAGTTGGTTGTCGCCGGTGAGGATCTTCACGGCAACTCCGTTTTTATGGAGGGCTTCGAGCGCACTTGCGGCGCTGCTTTTGGGCGGGTCGAGGAAGGCGACGTAACCTTTTAGCACGAGATCGCACTCGTCGGCCTTCGAACAGATCTTCTGCAACGGCAGTTCCTTGGTGGCCACCGCCAGGACGCGGAAGCCATCGTTGCTGAGGCTCTCGTATTCATCTTTCAACTCCACGATCAGAGTGGGGTCCATCGGCGAGAGCGTCCCATCGAGCTCGAAGTGCGAACACTGATGGAACACGGCTTCGGGAGCGCCTTTGGTGAGCAGGATGGCTTTTCCTTGGGGGTCCTGGACCAGCACGGACATCATGCGGCGGGTGAAGTCGAAGGGGATTTCATCCAACTTTTTGTAATTCTCGATCTGTACCTGCTTATGGTCCAGGATGGCGCGGTCGAGCAGGTTTTTGAGGCCGGTCTGGAAGTAGCTGATCAGGTAGCCGTCCAAAAGCACTTCCTCCGATTCCTGGCCGGAGACATCGCAATGGCGCTGGAGGACGACGCGATCTTCGGTGAGGGTACCGGTTTTGTCGGTGCACAACACGTCCATGCCACCGAAGTT
>Ga0068860_100008299_pt1 | contig 10336 bp, 11 predicted proteins | sample KBSSwiS32_FD_66597 | JGI IMG/M metagenome (GOLD analysis project Ga0068860, IMG submission 66597) | Switchgrass rhizosphere microbial communities from Kellogg Biological Station, Michigan, USA - KBS Switchgrass S3-2 | ecosystem: Host-associated > Plants > Roots > Rhizosphere > Soil ...
GGATGCGGCGAACATCGAGGTCGACCGCATCGAGATCAGTTTCGGGATCGACCCGTCGACGCTGGTCGCGGGGTTGCAGTCGGGTGTGTACAACTGGGCGCAGCTGGACCCACAGCTGGCCGAGGAGGCCGAGCGAGCCGGGTTCGACGTGTTGGCGAGCACGGACCGGCACTGGACGTCGAGTTTCCTGAGCCTCAACGTGAACAAGGCTCCGTTCACCGATCCCGCGGTGCGCGAGGCGATCCGGTACGCCGTCGACCCGGAGGAGTTCTCCACGAAGCTCGGGTTCGGCCTGTCGCAGCCTGCCCATCAGCCGTTCCCGGGGGGTCACCCCGGCTACGTCCCGGCGCTGGACGCCGAGCACGGCCACGACCCCACGAAGGCGCGGGACATCCTGGCGAAGGCGGGCTACGCCGACGGCGCGATCTCCTTCGACCTCAACGGCATCGCGGGGAACTTCGACCAGGCCGCGGAGGTGCTGCAGGGCCAGCTGAAGGCCATCGGGATCACGGCGAACATCCGGCTGCTCGACCAGGCGAACTGGGCGAAGGGCTACTACGGCAAGCAGTTCGCCGCATCGTTGTTCGGCTACGTCGGCCGGGACTCGCACGTGCAGGCGCTGACCGAGCACTACGACGCCGGAGGGGTGCTGAACCTCAGCTCCCCGTACACGTCGCCGCAGTTCCAGGAAGCGCTCAAGGTCGTGCGCGCCACGCCGATCGATGCCCCGGACTACGAGACCACGCTGCAGGCGGCGGCGCAGGCGGGCTACGAGAACGGCTCGACGGTGTCGTCGTACACGTCCCCGAGCGTGGTGGCGAAGGACAAGTCGATCTCCGACCCGCCCGCGATCGACGGCTACCAGAGCTGGAAGGGCGTGCAGATCACGCCGACGGACTGAGGACGGTGCTCCTGCCGGGACCGTGGTTCCGGGTGGTCGCGGCGCCTCAGGTCCCGCAGTAGGTCACGTGCGGCGTCCCGCTCGTCGGAGCGGAGCGGAGCGGGGCGGGCCGGGTCGTCGAGGCCCGGCCTGCTCGACGACGGGATCGCGGACGGCCGCGGCAGCGCGGCGTCGGTGACGTGGTTGCACGGGATGTGGAGGGGGTTGACCCGGTATCACTCGCGATTCGTCCTCGAGGGGTCACCTCCCCGCAGTCGGGTGAGGCGATCCCCGAAGCGGGCGGATAGTCTGAGGATAGTGAGAGGGGGTGGGCGATGGCGTTGCGGTCGGACTGGTCGGGGCGGGCGTGCCCGATCGCCCGGGGGGTCGACGTCGTCGGGGACCCCTGGGTGCTGCTGATCCTGCGGGAGGCGTTCGCGGGGGCGACGCGTTTCGACGAGTTCGCGGCGCGGACCGGGATCACGGACAAGGCGTTGAGCGGGCGGCTCAGGCAGCTGGTCAGTACCGGGATACTCGACCGGACGATCGTCGGCGAGGGTTCCCGGCCGCGGCCGGAGTATCGGCTCACCGAGGCGGGGGCGGCCACCCTGCCCATCCTGCATGCCTTCGCGCAGTGGGCGGACGACCACGGGCCGCACGCCGAGCGCGGGACGCTGGGGATCAACTGTCGTGGCTGTGGTGCGCGTGCCCGCAGCGCGGACGTCTGCACGTCGTGTGGCCGGCGTCTGGAGCCGCAGAACGTGCGATGGACGCGCCCGGGGGAGTGGGACGGGGCGCAGGTGGAGCTGCGTGGAGGACGCGCGGGCTGAGCACTGTCCCGTCGGCCACTTTGCTTGCTTAAAGCAAGCTCATGGGCCAGGCTGGCGGCGGGAAGGGGACAGCGATGCGGATCGTGGTGGTCGGTGCGGGCGCCGTGGGCGGGTGGTTCGGAGCCGCGTTGTCGCGGGCGGGCGTGGACGTGTCGTTCCTCGTGCGGGGGCCACGGGCCCGGCGACTGCGTGAGGAGGGGTTGGTGCTCGTCGACCCATCCGGTGAGCGGACGGTTCTGCGGGTGCGCGCGGTGACCGTCGTGGAACTCACGGACCCGGTCGACGTCGTGCTGCTCGCGGTGAAGGGTGCTGCGCTGCCCGCGGCGATGGAGGACATGGCGAGAGCGGTGGGGCCCGAGACGGCGGTCCTCCCGCTGCTCAACGGGATCGGGCACCTCGATGCCCTCACCGAGCGATTCGGGCCGGGCGTGGTGCTGGGCGGGTTGTGCCTGATCGCCACCACCCTCGACGCGGACGGGGCGGTCCGCCTACTGAACCCTGGAGCGTCCCTGCAGTTCGGAGAGCTCGACGGCCGGGTGTCGACTCGAGTGGTGGACATCGCCACGGCGTTCGACGCCGCGGACTTCGAGTCGACCGACTCCTCGACGATCGTCCACGACATGTGGGAGAAGTGGCACTTCATGGCCACCGGCGGAGCGACCGGCACGCTGCTCGGCGACGCGGCGGGCCGGGTGACCGCGGTCGAGGGTGGCCGCGAGGTGGTCTCGACGATCATCGCCGAGGCGTCCGCCGTGCTGGCCGCGGCCGGACGGCCGGTGCGGGACGAGGCGCGGGCACGGGTGGAGGGCGCGCTTCTCACCCCGTCGTCGGGCTTCACGACGTCGCTGTACCGAGACCTCGCGGCAGGGCGACGCACCGAGGTGGAGCCGATCCTCGGTGACCTGGTCCGCCGGGCGGAGGCCCTCGGCGTGCCGGTGCCGACGCTGGGCGCCGCGGCGGTCCGGCTGCGAGTGCACGAGAACCGGGTGCACGAGAACACGGCGGGCTGAGGCGGCCATGGTGACCACGCTGCTGACGGCCACGGGTGAGCGTCGCGCCACGACCACGGTCGTGCTGCTCGCGAACTTCATGTGCAACCTCGACCTCTGGGTGGTCAACGTCGCGATCACCGCGATCGGCGGCTCCCTTCACGGGAGCTCGCTCGCGGGGCTGTCCTGGGTCATCAACGGCTACGCCATCGCGCTCGCGGCGCTGCTCGTCGTCTCCGGGCGGGCCGCGGACCGCTACGGGGCGAAGCGGATCGTCCAGGCCGGACTGGTCGTGTTCACCGTGGCCTCGGTGCTCTGCGCGCTGGCGCCGACCCTCACCGCGCTGGTCGCGTTCCGCGTGCTGCAGGGGATCGGGGCGGCGATGCTGACCACGGCGTCGCTGAGCCTGCTGCTCGGGGTCACGCCGGTCGACCAGCGCGCGCACGCCGTGCGGAACTGGGCCGCGATCGGCGCCCTCGCCGCAGCGACGGGTCCGACGATCGGCGGTCTGCTCGTCGCCCTCGACTGGCGCTGGGTCTTCCTGATCAACCTGCCGATCGGAATCGCCGCGGTCCTGCTCTGCATGCTCCGGGTGCCGCGCACGGCCGACCGGCCGGATGCACCGCACCCCGACCTGCCCGGTGCGGTCCTGCTGTCCGCGGCGATCGCCGCGCTGGTCGCGGTCGTCGTCGAGGCACCGGCGGTCGGATTCAGCCCGGCCGTCGCCGTCGCCGTCGCGATCCTGGTCCTGGCCGGTGCGGCGTTCGTGGTCCGGACCCGCGTGCACGCCGACCCGCTCATCGCCCCGGGGCTGCTGCGGCAGCGCGGGTTCGGAGCGGTCAACGTGGCCGTGCTGGTGTTCTCCGCGGCGTTCGGGATCATGCTGTTGGCCAACTCGTTGTGGATGCAGGACGTGTGGCACTACAGCCCTGTCGTCACCGGACTGGCGATGGCTCCCGGCCCGCTGATGGTGCCGCTGACCACCGCGGTACTGCGCCGATACGGCCGAGGCGTGCGGCCGATCGTGTTCGTGATCTTCGGTGGCCTCCTGTTCGCCGTGGGCATGGCATGGGCGGTCGTGGCGCGCACTCCCGAGCCCGCCTACCTCACGGCGGTGCTCCCGCAGCTCGCCGCGACCGGGATCGGGGTCGGGCTCGCCATGGGCAACCTGCTGGCCACCGGATCCTCCCTCGTCCCGAACGACCAGGCCGGTGCAGGCAGCGGGGTTCTCAACACCTCCCGCCAGGTCGGGTCCAGCATCGGGGTCGCCGTGCTCGTGTCCGCCCTCGCCGCCACCGGCCAGTCCGTCCGCGGGTTCGACCTCGCCTGGGCCGTGGCCGTCGCCGCAGGCCTGCTCGTCGCCGTGCTCGCGCTCCTGCTCGCTCGACGCCGTGAGACCGTCGACGGGCGAGACGGGGGATCTCCGGTGGGTCCCTGAGTGGATCCGGCGGGCTGCGGGCTCAACCCGGGAGCACGACGAGACCCAGCCAGAGCAGGACCGGCGCCAGGACACACACCACGCCGGTGTAGCCCAGCATCTGGTTCTGGAAGGCGGTGCGATCGTCCACCCGCGCGTTCGCCAGCACGAGGGCACAGTTCGTCGAGAACGGACTCGGTCTGCCCGGACAGGACCGCGAGGCGGTCGAGGACGCGGTCGCGGTCTCCGCGCTGCCCGCAGCACCGCCGGCTTCCTCCTACGTCCACGCGGCGGTCGAGGCGCCCAGGCCACCAGCACCGCGAGGTCGGCGTTGGCGCCGCGCGTGGCCGAATCGGTCATTCCGAATACCTCGTCGCCGATGCGTACTCCCGGAACGTCCACACCGATCTCGCCCACGACGCCCGCCGCGTCGAACCGGTGCGGAAGGGGAGCGGCGCGGGTACCCGCTCCCGCAGCGCGCCGGAGCGCAGCCGTCCTTCGCCGGTGGACAGTCCCGAGGCCCGAACCCCGAGGCGGATCAGGCCTGGACCGGCGTGTGGCTCACCGCCCTCGACGACCTGCACCACGTGGGGCGGTCCGTACTCCGTGCCGATGCGGGAGGTCGCGCGATCCGCTGGGGTCGGCGTCGCGACGCTCCCCCGCCACCCGTCAGGCTGCCGCTCGTCCGGCAACGGGGGCGCGGCCCCGAGCGCGGCGATCTCGTCGCTCACCCGAGGGGCGAGCACTGACGCCACGTCGAGATCGTCGGCGCGGGCCTCCCGGCTCAGGTTCACACGTGCGAGGTCGTCTATCGCTGCTGGAGAGGCTGGACCGGGCGCGAGCGCAGGTGTTCGTAGACGACGGACGTGCGGACGTCGGCCACCTCGCGACGTTCGGTCAGCCGGTCGATGACGAAGACGTAGAGCCCGTTGGTGTCCGGGACGCCGACATGGATCAGGAAGTCCTCCGTCCCGCTGGTGACGAACAGGCCGAGGACTTCGGGCAGGGTCAGGACCCAGTCGCGGAACGCCTCGATGCGATCGCGCGAGGGTGGGCGGATGCGGACGGCGATCAGCGCCTGGACGGCCCGGCCGACCGAGGGCAGGTCGACGTCGGCGTGGTAGCCGGAGATCACGCCGCGGGCGACGAGCCCGCGCACGCGCTCCAGCGAGGTCGACGGCGCGACACCCGTCTGGGCCGCCAGCTGTCGGTTCGTCAGCCGTGCATCGTTCTGCAGAAGGCCCAACAAGGCCAGGTCCAGTGAATCTAGTTTCGGATGTTCGCGATCTGCTGGCAGGAAGTTCGGTTCGTCGGCCATCGGTCGATACTAGTAGCTAGCGTTCGTGGACGTGAGCGAACGAAACACGTCCTCGGCCGTCCGCGGTGTGGTTCCGGTGCTGAGTGCCACGGTGCTCTGGGGCACGGTGGGGCCTGCACAGGTGATCGCGGGTTCCGACGCCGACCCGCTGGCGTTCGGGGCCGCACGGCTCCTCCTCGGCGGTGTCGTCCTGCTGCTGATGTCGGCCGTGTCGCAGCCGGGCGATGTCGGCCGGTGGCCCGCGCTGGTGAGGGGCCCCGTGTTGGGCTGGCTCGTGCTCGCGGCGGCCTCGACGGCGGCGTACCAGGCCGCGTTCCTGAGCTCGGTCGCGCGAACCGGAGCAGCGCTGTCGACCGTCATCGCGTTGGGTGTCGCCCCGCCCGCGGTCGGTGCCCTCGCCCGGCTGGTCGGGCTGGAACGGCTCAGCCGGTCCTGGTTGCTCGGGACCGTCGCCGCCGTGGTCGGGACCGCGCTGTTGTCGTTGCCCACCGCGGCGGTGCGAGTGGACACGCTCGGCGTACTGCTCGGGGTGCTCGGCGGGGTCTGTTACGGCGCATACACGGTCGCGGCCAAGCGGTTGGTGGACAGTGCGGCCCCGACCTTCGTCGCCGTCGCCACGACCCTCGTTCTGGGTGGCGCGATGATCCTGCCGTTCGCCCACGACGTCTCCCGCGTCGTCGTCGAACCCGATGCGGTGGCGCTGGTCGGCTGGTTGGCCGTGCCCGCCACCGCGGTGGGCTACCTGGTGTTCGTCTCCGGTCTGCGGCACGTCACGGCGGCCACCGCCGGGACCCTGAGCCTGGCCGAACCGCTCGTCGCCGCCGTACTGGGGATCGCCGTGCTGGGGGAGCGGCTGCCCCTTCCGGCCGTGGTGGGCGGCTGCGTGCTGCTGGCGGGCATGGCCGTCGCCACCCTCCGGCCGTTGGACCGACGGGCCACCCCTGTGACGGTCTAGCGGTCGGGAGACCCGGTGCGCACCGTCGCGCGGCGCGGCGGCGTCGGTCGGGCGACGCGGCGACGCGGCGACGGACGCAACCGAGTCCGACCTCAACCGGTTCGTCGGGCGCTGCGCCCGAGCGCGAGCGACGCCCCCAGCAGGGACAGGCAGACCGAACCCACGAGGATGTTGACCTCGACACCCCTGAACGTGTTGGCAGGCGAGTCGCGGAACTCCTCGTCGATCAGCGCGGTGCCCGGGAACGCGGCGGCGCCGTACATTCCCAGCCACGGCGCGGACAACATCGCCGTTGCGGTGAGCAGGTTGTGGTCCGGGTCGCCGTGGGGTGAGGTCACCAGCCGCATGCCGACGACGCCGAGCACCGCGCTCATGACGATGTACTGGGCGTTGTGGAACTTGGCGTGCGCGGGCCATCGCGGGTTGCGCAGGTGCTGGCGGGCTGTCACGGGCAGCAGGGCGTCGACGACCAGCGGTCCGACGGCCGTCCCCGCGGCGATCAGACCGACCAGCGCGCGCGACGCTCTCTTCCTTGCAGTCATGACGATCCTCGATTCGGATAGGCGCTCAGCGAGCGTTCGTGGAGCAGATGATGGGGGGCGCGCTCCACCGCCGCGGCGGCGCACGCATGGACCACCGAGACCCAGGCGGCCGTACTGTCCACGCCGGACCGTCGGCGTCCGCAGCGGTCCCGCGCAGGCCCCCGGGGACGGTGCGGTCAATCCACGGTGATGATCACCTTGCCGCCCCGGGGGGTGCGGTGGTGTTCGAGCTCGGTGAGCACGGCGATCGCGTCGTCGAGCGGAACGGTGCGCGCGATGGGAATCTGCAGCTGCCCCTGCGCGGTCATTCGGGCCACCTCGGCGAGGTCCTCCGGGTTGGGTCGACCCATCATCACGCGGTAGGGCCCCGGCAGCGCGCTCCTGGCGACCTTCGACGGCGTCGGGACGATGTCGAGGATTCGGCCGCCGCGCTTGACCAGGGTCTGCGCCGCAGAGGCGGACAGTGTGCCCGCGGTGTCGAAGACCAGGTCGAATCGTCCTGCCAGGCGCGCCGGGTCGAAGTCGAAATCGACGATCGGGTCGATGCCGAGTGCGCGCGCCTCATCCACGGCGGTGGCTCGGCAGCTCCCTGCCACCGAGGCACCGGACGTCAAGGCGATCTGGGCTGCGGCCCGGCCCACCCCGCCGAGGCAGCCGTGGACGAAAACGGTCTGCTCGGGTCGTAGCCTTCCCTTGACGCGGACGGCCTGGAACGCGGTGATCCCGACGACCGGGATCGCCGCGGCCTGCTCGTAGGACAGTTCCGCCGGCTTGCCCGCCACCGCCTTCTCGGCGGCGATGACCATCTCGGCGAACGCTCCCGCCTCCTTGAGTCCCGTTCCGCCGAGCACCTGGTCCCCGACCCTCAGCCTGGTGACCCCCTCACCGACGGCCTCGACGACACCCGCGAAGTCGTTGCCGATTCCCCGTGGGAAGCTGCGGCCGGTCATGAGGCGCATCTCGCCGTTGCGGATCTTCCAGTCCATCGGGTTCGCGGCCGCGGCCTTCACCCGCACCAGGACCTCGCCCCGTCCCGGTTCCGGTGGTGCGAAGTCCTCCAGTCGCAGCACTTCGGGGCCGCCGTACCGATGGTATTGAATGCGTTTCACGGTGGGCATCGTCATCCTCCTGCCGTTGGGCACTCAGTGGTGCTGGTGCTGGTGCTGGTGTTCGGTCCACACGCTCGGTGAGGTGGTCCAGGTCGACCGCGGAGGATCGTTCGCCGGACCTCGACGCGAGGTCCGGATCGACCCGAGATTCGGAGAGTCGTCGCCTGTCCACAGCGATCGTGTATTCCCGCTTGCCCGCTTCAGTGGGTACTTCTGCCGCTCAGAGCGAAATCTGTGGACGGACTCGTTGTCTCGACATGACCTCACCGTAGCAGTGATGTCCCGCCGCGACATCAGTGTCGTCGACATCCCGGCGTGACGTCCGCCATCACGCCGCGGTCGCCCTCGTCGGAAGCAGCGCCCAGATGCGCCGCACCGGGCGCGGCGAACCCGTCGGAGGTGGGTGCGAGTGCCCGGCTTGGAAGCCGGTCTCGGCGACCCGCCGGAGTTCCGGCAGCGCGCGATCGATCTCGCACGCTCCAAGGTCAAACCCGTCGGCGAGATCGCCAAGGACCTCTCGATCTCGGAGTCGTGTCTGCGGAACTGGATGTCCCAGGTCGACGCCGACGAGGGCACCTCGAATTCGACGCGGCTGTCCAGCGACGAGAAACGTGAACTCGCCGAGCTGCGCGAGAAGACCCGCCGACTTGAGGTGGGGAATGAGATCTCAAGCGTGCGGCCGCGTACTTCGCCCGGGAGAACGTTCTCCCAAAGTAGTCTTCCCGCTGGTCCGTGAACTCGCCGACGACGGATTCGACGTCGCGGTGACCTGCCGGGTCCTCGGCGTGCGACGCCAGGGATACTACGAATGGCGCTCCGGGGTGAAATCGCTGCGGGCGCAGGAGAACGAGCTCCTCGTGAAACACATCGAGAAGATCCACCACAAGTCCCGACAGACCTACGGGTGGCCACGCGTGCATGCCGAGCTCACCCTCGGGCTGGGCATGAGGGTCAACCACAAGCGGGTCGCCCGCCTGGCCCTGACGAGATCTGGTGCACCGACAACACCGAACACCCCACTCGAGAGGGGAAGATCTACTGCGCGGCGGTCATCGACGCGTTCTCCCGGAAAGTCGTGGGTTGGTCCATCGATGACAACATGCGCACCGAACTCGTCATCGACGCCCTCGGTATGGCCATCTTCCGGCGACAGCCGGAACGACTATCCACCATTCTGTTCGGGCGAAGACTGGTCGACGCCGGCCTCGTTCCGTCGATGGGCTCTGGGCCAAGCTCAATCCCGGGCGGCCGGACCGACGTGGACGAGTGCGATGTCGAACTGCTGGTCGCGAAAGGCGAGGCAGGCATCTTGAGCGGTGTTCACCGTTCGCCGGGCGCGGACCTCGTACTCGGATGCCTCGGGCTCGGTCTCGCTGCCGACGCGACGAGTAGTGCCGTGGAGGGTCGTCGCCGCGTCGTGGTCCTCGTACCGGTCGGGGTTTGCGGTTGCCGATCCGGCGATGGGGTCGAGCCGAGCGAGCATCGGCGTCAGAGTGGCAGCTGCGGCGTGCTGCTCTGTGCGCCTCATGAGCGCAACTCCTTCCCTCCACCTGGCCATGAACGGCTTGTAGCGGTTGACCGCCGAGAGCCGGCCCCCCCGAGCGCCCCATCGGGAAGACCGGCTCTGTTGCCTGCCGGATCTGGTGTGGGCGCGTGGTCTCGTCGCCGGCGCTACGCGATGCGGAAGTTCGGGTAGCCGGCGGCGGCCTCTTCGTCGCACCTCTGCCGGTACTGCCCGACGCCGCCGATGTAGGACAGCAGCCGGCGGGGCTTGCCGGGGACGTTGGAGCCCAGGTACCAGGAGTGGGTCTTGGGCACCAGCGTGGCCGAGGCGACCTCCTCGTGGTGGGCTACCCAGGCGTCCTCGCCGGCCTCGGTCGGCTCGATGACGGTCTTGCCCTGCTCGCGCATGCTGCGGATGGTCGCGTTGATCCATTCGGTCTGCTGCTGCAGGCAGGTGGTCATGTTGCACAACGCCGCGGACGGGGCGAGCGGCACGGCGGTGGTGAGCATGTTCGGGTAGCCGTGCACCATCAGGCCCATCGTGGTGCGGATGTCGCGGCCCCAGTCCTCGGTCAGCGACCGGCCCCCGCGGCCGCGGATGTCAATGCGGGTCAGCGCCCCGGTGCCGGCGTCGAACCCGGTCGCAAGGATGATCACGTCGAGTTCGTGGACGCTGCCGTCGGCGAGCTCGATGCCGGTGGGCAGGATGCGGGCGATGGGGTTGTCCTTGACGCCCACGAGGTCGACGTTCTCGCGGTGGTAGACCTCGAGGTAGTTGGTCTCGAGGGGGACC
>Ga0068860_100008301_pt1 | contig 10335 bp, 9 predicted proteins | sample KBSSwiS32_FD_66597 | JGI IMG/M metagenome (GOLD analysis project Ga0068860, IMG submission 66597) | Switchgrass rhizosphere microbial communities from Kellogg Biological Station, Michigan, USA - KBS Switchgrass S3-2 | ecosystem: Host-associated > Plants > Roots > Rhizosphere > Soil ...
GAAGACACTTCAAGGTTTTTTATTACCGGCAGATCCATATCACTTAAAGCATACCCGATGTTTTCCAGGAAATTCCACGATTCAAAACTGATATACTCGCCACAAACCCTGTGAAAAGGATACATCTCTTTTTCTATTACTATAACCTTGAAATTTTCGTTTGCCAACTGAATGGCAAGCGCAAGACCCGCAAGCCCACCGCCAATGATGGCAACATCATACAGCTCCATCTCTTTTTCGGAAGGAAATGTGAGCGTATCGGTTTGGCTGACTATAAGGCTCATAGATGGTTTGCTTTTGCAGACTGGCTGGTGATAAGCCAGCGAAAAGCCCATTTCCATTTAACGTTGTAAGATGAAATACCCGATTGCTCCAATAAGTCCATCCATTCCCTGCGCACAAACCCGCGTTCAACAGAAAGAGGCGCGTCATTTTTTACAAGATAAGACTTTGAAAAAAGCCGGGTGAGTATTTTTATGGAATAAAATGCTAAAAAATGACGATGCAGATCATTGATGAAAAAGCCTATACCTGCATGTCTGCACATCCATTGAAGCATAGACTGTAATTCTTCATTGGTAAAGTGATGGCAAAAAAGAGATGAGAAAATAATATCCGGTTGATGCTCGCTAAAAACCACTTCCTTATAATCGGCGGTAATCAATTGTGTGGCAGCAGGCAGTTGCGCCGATGCTACCGCAATACAATCTTTATTGCAATCAATGCCGATAAGCTGCACCTCAACTTTATTTTTAACGCACCACTTATAAATGGCCAGCAGGTTATCGCCACCACCACAACCCATCTCGCAGACAGAAACCTTTTTCCTGTTTTGCACCATCCGGCGGAACCCCTCTATCGTGATAGCATGACCGCCAAGCCAGGTATTGATAACATTCAGCTCTCGCATATTCTGCCGGATATCGGCGGCAGGAATATTTTCACCGTCGAGCAGTTCCTTTTTGTATGAGCGGGAAGAGAAATTCAATTATTTTAAATTTTGAATTTTAAATTGGCGGGCATCAGCGTTCCATTCAAAATATAAAATACAACATTTAAAATAATCAGGCGGAAAGCACAAAGGTTTCCATGCTGAGCCCTGGTCCGAATGCCGCGCCAAAAAATTCTGCTGAACTGCCATTCTTGTGTTGCTGCATCATTTGTTTCAGCACAAAAAGAATGGTGGGCGAAGACATATTGCCGTACTCTCTCATGATTCCATAGCTGGCCTGTAAAGCGGCCTGGGGTAAATGTAAGGTCTTTGCAATAGCGTCAACAATTCTTTTACCACCGGGGTGTATGCACCAGTTGGTAACACTTTCTTTTGTCTTGCCCCCATGATCAAGAGCACGAGCTACCAGGCCCTCAAAATCTTCTTCTACCAGGTCGGGTACATAACTACTCAGGGTCATTAAAAACCCTGTCCCGGACAATTCCCAGGCCATATCTTTTTTTCCTTTGGTCAATACTTCAGCATAAAAACTATCAATATGAAGCCCCTGCCTTTTAAAAGAATCGGCGGTGATAAAGATTGCTGCGGCACCATCGGCAAACAGTAAACTGGAAGCGATATTGTCCATGGTGGGCTCCTTCTGAAAGTGAAGCGTACACAGTTCGGTGCAAACAATCACCACTTTTGCGGCTGCGTCGGATCTGCAGATCGCGTCGGCAATCTTCATAGCATGTATGGCCGCATAGCAGCCCATGAAATTAACAGAACTGCGGTAAATGTTTTTGGGAAGATCCATCAATTCCATCACCTGCAGGTCCAGGCCGGGCGCGCTCATGCCCGTGCAGCTAACCGTGATCAGGTGGGTGATCTCTTTTGCCGGGATATAGCCATCAATGCATTCCCGAATGGCATCCACGCTCAAGGCCGGCGCATACTTGTTATACCAGATCATCCTTAATTCCAGCGAAGGGAAAGGCTCAAGGTTTTCTGAGTGCGGATAGAACTTCCATTCATTGATGCCTTTGTTATAGTCGGGTATCACAGAATGCCGGGTATCAATGCCGCTCTGGTGGTATAAGAATTTTAGTTTTCGCTTGTCCGTTTCAGTCATGGCATATACCTCCTGCATAAAATGCATGATATCTTCCTGCCGATGCTTGTGTTTCGGTACAGCCGTTCCTATGGATATTATTTTACTCAATCAATGAATATTTTCCAGATAACAAGAATAAGAAAACCCAGGTTAGTGCAAATAGATGCTACCTTATTCATCCGCATAGTATTGCTGAAACTGGCAGCTGCTGTATCCTTCCACACTTTTCGTGCCCATATAAAGAAATATACGATGATTGGGAGCATACAGGTTGCCAGCACAAAAAATTTATTCCATTCAAGTTCCGAAAAGAAATGGTAAGCCAGCGCTATGAATGCGATAAAATATACAATCGCGGCAAATATAAATGTGCCCCGGTAACCAAGCCGGCTGCTGATGCTTTTAACGCCGTCCTTTTCATCTGCTGCATGCTGGTATACCTGGGTAAGCGGGTAAAAACCGCCGATCAATAAACTGCTGGCCAGCATGCCGCTTACTGGTACATTATAAGTAACCGGCTCGTGACAGCCATGGTATACCAGCCAGAAAGTTACAGCACCCTGGAAAATCACTACTGTCAGGTAGCCGGCAAATGGATGTTTTTTTAGCCTGATGCCCCGATAGCTATAGGCCCTGGATGCAAGAATGTAGAGCAATATCCCCAGCGCAAACCAGTTGCTGATAAATAAACTGGTGGCCACTGCCATTGCATCCATGATAAGCGTTACCACGTACAATTCATGCGTGGGCTGCATCGGGTCTTTAATGCCGCCGATACTGCCTTCATCGCGATCCATATAACTGTTATAGCCATTGCTGGCCGGATATACCAGCAAATGCAGGATCAGGAAAATGATCAGGGCCCGCCACCAATTGGTATAGGCTACGCGGCTCAGCGCGAACAAATAAACCGGCAGCAGGAAAAAAGAAAAATGAAACCGCAGTAACTGTAGGGTTGATTTCTGCATGTTTCAAGGTAGGAAAAAGCAGGCAATTAGCCTTTAGCTATTAGTGATCGTCGTTAGCAGCTTTTGCTAATCATCAAAAATATGTTCAATTCTTTACCGAGCTGTAACAATAGTTTGTAGAAGCCCGGAAAATAATCAAGTGATCTGCATAGCAAATCTATGCCTGGCAGGTTTTATACCATAACTGGTTTATAGGTGTAGAAGCGCCAGTTATTATTTCAACCCTTTTTGTGCTGGTTGATTCACGCTTTTGGACAATTCACATCTTTATCTGTTGCCGGGGCAACGGCCCTGTACCATATTTGCACCCGGAATCATTAACTATTAAACTTGTACATGAAAAAAAGATCAATTGTAATAATGGCATTTGCCTTAACAACCTTTAATAACATCCGGGCACAGGAAACTTTTTCCTACAAGGTTTCCGAAATTTCGCTTGCTCCTTTCCGGCGACTGGCAGTAAACGCCGATATTGATGTGGTATTGCTGCAAAATGATACGCTGAAAAAAGCCTTTATCGAAGGCGATGAAAGGCTGGTCAACGATATTAAAGTGATTGTTTCCGATGGGGTATTGACTATTGCTGCCGCTCATCGTGTTTCTTACCGTGGAAAATTGCAGGTAACCATTGCCGTAAACAATCTTTCCCGCATCGATATCAATGCCGCCGCGGGCATTGCATCCCTGAATATCTTGTTGTCGCCTAAACTATCGGTGATCATGAATGGAGATGGTAACTTACAATTAGCTTCTGCCGGTTATATTTCATTTACCGGTTCCGGTAGGCATGAAGTAGCATCCCTGCGAACGGAAAAAAAGACCGGCCGCAAAATTGAGTTTTATGAAAATTTATCGGATTAAACAGGAGTACAATAAGCAGGACGGATAGTTGTAAAAAGTAAAGGTGAGCACGAAGCCCACCTTTTACTTTTAGTACCGCAATATGTTTTTAAATAAGCATCCGCAAAGGCTCTTCGAGCAGGCTTTTCAGCGTAAGCAGGAAAGCTGCACCGCTGGCACCATCCACTACCCGGTGATCGCAGCTCAAGGTTACTTTCATAACGTTACCCGGTTTTACCTGGCCATCTTTTACTACCGGCACCTGCTGTATGCCACCCACGGCCAGTATGCAGGCATCGGGCGGATTGATGATTGCGGTAAACTCATCTACCCCAAACATACCCAGGTTAGAAATGGTGAAGGTGCTGCCTTCCCAATCGGCGGGTTGCAATTTTTTATCTTTCGCTTTTTGTGCAAATTCTTTTACTTCGGTGCCGATCTGGCTCAATGTTTTTGTATCGGCAAAACGAACCACGGGTACCAGTAAGCCGTCTGGTACAGCTACGGCAACGCCAATATTAACGTGGTGGTTGACCCGTATTTTATCGCCCAGCCAGCTGCTGTTGATGGCAGGATGCTGTTTCAATGCCAGCGCAGACGCTTTCAGCACCATATCATTAAACGAAATCTTTACTTTGCTCACCTCATTGAGTTTGGCGCGGCTTTCAACGGCTTTGTCCATATCAATGGTCATGGTTACATAAAAATGCGGGGCACTGAATTTGCTGCCTGCCAGGCTTTTTGCAATGGCCTTGCGCATCTGTGATACCGGTATTTCATCAAAGCTAACCTGCCCGGCGGGTGAACTGGCGACTGGTGCTGCTGCAGCAGTTTTTGTTTCAGCGGCGGCTGGTTTATAATTATCAATATCAGATTTAGTAATTCTTCCGCCGTCACCGCTGCCCTGTACCTGTGAAATATTGATGCCTTTTTCGGCAGCCAGTTTTTTTGCCAGGGGAGAAGCTTTTACCCGCCCGTTAGTTCCTTCTTCATTGGGTGCTGCGGTTGCTTCTTTAGCTGGAGCCGCATTTTCAGTGCCGGCCGATCCGTTGGCTGATGCGCTTGTTTTTTCGGCCGCTGCCGCAGGCGCTGCCACACCGCCTTTTGCAGCTGCCACAATTTTATCTATATCTACTTTTCCTTCTTCGCCAATGATACAGAGTAATGCATTCACGGGTACTTTATCACCTTTCTGTGCGCCTATGTACAGTAATTTTCCATTCTTATAACTTTCCAGTTCCATGGTGGCTTTGTCGGTTTCAACATCTGCCAGTAAATCGCCTTTTTTTACCGTATCACCCACTTTTTTATGCCAGGCCGCAATAACACCTTCGGTCATAGTATCGCTGAGCCTTGGCATCAAAATTACTTCGTCTATCTTGGTTAAATCCATTGCCTGGGCCGATGCGGGTGCCGCCTCTTTTTTAGGTGCCGCTTCTTGCTTTGGAGCTTCTTTTTTTGCTTCTGTTTTGGCGGGTGCTGCTTCTTTTTTTGTGTCGGCAGCAGCCTTGCCGCTGCTGTCTTTTACCAGCTTGGAAACATCTTCCCCCGGCGCGCCAATGATGGCCAGTAAATCATTTACCTGCAGTTTACCTCCTTTATCGCTGCCAATATGCAGCAGGGTGCCATCTTTATAACTTTCCAGTTCCATGGTGGCCTTGTCGGTTTCCACTTCAGCCAGCAGATCGCCTTTCTTAACGGTATCGCCCACTTTTTTATGCCAGGCGGCAATCACACCTTCGGTCATGGTATCACTTAAACGGGGCATAAGAATCACTTCAGCCATAATAATAAGATTGGTACAATTTGAACGTCGAAATTAAGGCAAAAACAGCAATTGATAAGGGAGTGTTTTTTTAGGTGGAAACAGGCTTTAAAACGCTATTCAGCAGCGTTGTGTCACTCACTTGTACGGCATTACATAATGCGGCGCCCGCTGTTCAACCAACACTACAACAGGGTTCCTCTCAGAATGATGGCCGCAATACTAAAATAAATTACCAGGCCGGTTACATCTACCAGGGTAGCTACCAGTGGTGCGGACGAAGTAGCGGGGTCTATTCCAAGTTTTTTCAAAACCATAGGTATCATGGAGCCGCTCAAAGTGCCCCATATTACAATGCCAATGAGAGAAAAGAAAATAGTAATGGCCAGCAGCAGCCAATGATCGCCATAATGATACAAACCAAGTTTTTGCCACACCGTGATACGAAGAAACCCAATAGCGCCCAGCAATATACCCAGGGAAAGACCGGATAATATTTCACGGCGCATAACATACCACCAGTCTTTTAATGATAATTCTTTTAAAGACATCGCACGTATAATCAGTGTGGCTGCCTGGGAACCGCTGTTACCTCCGCTGGAAATAATAAGCGGAACAAACAAAGCCAGTACAATGGCTTTGGACATTTCTTTATCGAAATAGCCCATGGCTGTTGCTGTAAACATTTCTCCCACAAACAGGATGATCAGCCATCCCGCGCGTTTGCGCAGCAAGGAAAAAAAAGGCGTTTTTACGTATGGATAATCAAGTTCTTCCAAACCCCCGAATTTCTGAATGGCGGCAGTGTCTTTCTGTTCGGCTACATCCAGCACATCATCTACCGTAATAACACCCAGTAATATATTATCATCGTTGGTCACCGGCAATACCACCCGATCGTATTCCTTAAACTTGGAAACCGCTTCTTCTTTACTGTCTGTCATTTTCAGGCTGATGCAAAATCCATCGAGGATATCATCTATTGTTTTAGACGGATCATTTAGCACAAATCGTCTCACGGGTATATCATCAATTAACCTTCCTTTTTTATCTACTACATAAATTACATTGGCCGCTTCTGAATCTTTGTGAAACTTCCGGAGGTGGGCGTTGGCCTCGGCAATGGTCATCTGGCGATCAATGGTAGCAAAATCGGTATTGATGATGCGGGCTACGCTTTTTTCAGGGTAGCCCAGCAAATCGTGGGTGGTCTTTTTATTGGTTTCCGTCAGCAGGTCAAGCGCGGCAGATAATTCTACCCCTTTCAGCAAAGAATAAAAATTCAGCCGGTCATCGGAGCTTAATTCATTTAAAATATAAGATGCTTTGTCCTTTGGAATATCTGCAATGATCTTTTTCTGCAGTTGTGTATCTATATATGGAAAAACCTGTACCTGTTTAGTAGGTGGAAAGGAGACAAAAGCAGGAATGGCTTTCTCAGCTGGGATGCTGGTGAAAATAGTAGAGACTTCAGAGGGATGCACATAGTGTTTGTCTTTAGAAAGACCCAGCAGCCCTGTAAAATCTCCTTTGAGTATTTTTGTTCTGATCTCCTTGAGCTTGATGCCGGATTGTTTTAAAAAATCAGCCATGGGTAATCGGTTTAACTGCTGTAATTTAAGACGATCTTCGTTGGATTCCTGTTAATATAATTCTATTTTGCCCGGCATGAATGCTGGATTATAGTTCAAAGTGCAGGCGCAGGGCCACGATATGTACGGGGCCCCTGTCGCGGTTGTAAGCAGGATGAAGAACAAACTGGTAATCGGGACTTATAAATACATGCAATGGCATAATATGGTAACTGTAAAAAAATTCGATGATGTGTTCGATGCCATAGTTCAACTGCCCGTCGCCGATAATAAAGCCATACCCGCCATTCTTTATATAATTGCGGTGAGGTGTTGAAATGCCGTTACCTACATAGGCGAGCCCCCATTTATCCATCGGGCGTTTCCAGGCGGTTCCATTAAACGAGATACCGGCCGAAAAGCTGCGATCAATTTCCGTGTAGGCCCAGGTCTCATTGTTGCCATCGTTCCAACTATACCGCAAAAATCCACCGCCGTTTTTTACATCGTATTCAGCATTGATATAGAAGCCGGTTTTGTCGCGACTGTATTTCCTGGTGGAAGTGATATCGGGCGGCATTGAAAGCGCTAGGCCATCTTCAATGGCTTCGTTGTAATTGCCCATCCGCGATTTATTATAAAAGCCGCCGATTCTCACAACCACATTTTCTTTTGTGTTGACCACCCATTTTTTTTCTGCTTCCAGTACGCTTCCAAACGCGGTCCCAATTTTGGTATCCAGCTTCAATCCGTTGGCTTCCTGCGGCACCTGCACGGCTGCGGTGCGGATTGCCCAGGACGGTTTTTTCAATTCAAGTACCAGCCCGTTGGTGTAACCCCGGGTATTGGCGGGATAGTCCCAGGCCCCGGCCGTCATCAGGCTCCAGTTCATGAAATCTGTTCGGGGGTCATGACTAAAACTGTTATCATCAAAAAAATCTGCCAGGCAAAATTTGCCTGCACGTATAGAAACGTAAGATGCCGGCGCATTTTCCCGCAACTGGTTCTGATCATCTTCTACAAGACTGGTAGCAGCGTCCAGCGCAAACTTTTGTTCAAAGTAAATTCTGGCCACATATAATTTGGGTGCGGCGCTGCCAATGCGAAAAGTTTCGCCATTGGCGAAGCCGGCGATACCGGTGGCCTTGCTAAGACCTTCTCCGCCGGCTATTTCGGGATTGAAATAAACGGCGGAATTTTTCCATAAGCGCCTGCCGATATAATAGGTGTTGGTAAACGATGTCTTGGTTCCCTCAGAAGTCTGCAGGCTATTGTTGCCCGTATACTTTGCGCTGAAGTTGAAATGGTATTGTGGTATAACGGTGGCTTGCAGGTGCAGGCTCCAGTTTTCTTGAACAGCCGTGTCTTTTATCAGTTGCGCGTTGAGCCCGGTGCTGAAAATTACAATGTGCAACAATAGTAGTAATAAGCATCTCTTCATCAGGTGTAAAATTTGTGCCGCAAAAGTAATTAATAGGAGACATGTGGTATCAATACCATAGCGGTAATCTTTGCAATATGGATGCGTAAATAAAAAATAGGGAGGAAAAACTGCTGCCGCAGGTGAACCGGATTTTAACCGGATAAAAAAGCCCTTTGTTTTTTATGGATTTGTGTTTAAATGAAGTCTTAATAGCAAGCAATATTATTCCGGAACATATTTGTCCTGGTGAATCAACTGCTGCGGCCGCTGGAGTTATTCATCCTCACTGGTTCCTTTACCCGGGTTTCTTTAATCAGGCAGGCCTGCCCATTTATTTTCAGAAAGCTGCACGCAGAAAACTTTTCTGCGCTGTGCATTATTCCAACAATTAAAACTATTTATTATGGAAATGGGCAAGATCCTTTCAGCCGATGTGCTGGACATCATTTTTGATCAGCGCAACAAAGAATATGGCGCGTATGATCTCAGGAAAAACTACCAGCGGCGTTTAACGAAATCTTTAACGGTCACATTACTGGTGGTTGTTTTATTATGCTTAACGTATATTTTATTGGGTTCTATGAAGTCAGGCTCAGTTGAAGAAGTGTTGGTGCATGATTTAGCACTGGAAAAAATTCCTGAAAAAGATAAACCGGTGGAAAAACTGCCACCGCCTCCACAAAAAATAATCCCACCCCAGGAAATTAAGATGCTGAAAAGCACCCCTCCCATAATTGTAAAAGGCGAAGTGCCGGATGATGAGAAACCGCCATTAAACGATGACCTCGACAACGCGAAGATAGGAACGGTGAATACGGCAGGGAAGGATGATGTAGGTATAGTTGCGCCGGTAGAGGAAGGTAAAGGAGTTGTAGCCGTGCCGGAAAAACATGATAACGGTGATGAAACATTCAGAAAGGTTGAAATAGATGCGCAATATCCCGGAGGTTTGGAAGCATGGCGTGCGTTTCTTGTTCGACGGCTGGTTTATCCCCAGGAAGCGGCTGATGAGCGAATTCAGGGTACCGTGTATGTGCAGTTTATTGTAGACAAGGAAGGGAATGTAAGCGATGTCAATGCGGTTAGCGGGCCGGCGGAATTATATGCCGCTGCGGTTAGCGTAATTAAAAAAAGTGGTAAATGGGAGCCGGGCATTCAAAATGGCCAAAAAGTAAAATCATACAAAAACCAGCCCGTTACTTTTAAGCTGAGTGATGATTGATAATGGCTGACATTTCGTTGGTTTCTAAAAGCAAGAGGTCATTGCATTACCGTGATGACGTCTTGTTTTTTCGATTTGCACAATGCGTTCCTACGGAACGCTGAACTATTTTGTCGATGATTCTACCCGCAAAATGTTCCGCTGGAACATGATTGGCGTTCCGGGTTGCTTCGCTCGGTAGAAATAATTTGCAGGTATCGAAGGCCTGTGTTTATTTTTCGTTTGCTGGAAAGTTTTTTTGCCCTGCTATTGCACAAAGCGTTCCTACGGAACGCTGAACTATTTTGTCAATGGTTCTACCCGCAAAATGTTCCGCTGGAACATGATTGGCGTTCTGGTTTGCTTCGCTCGGTAGAAATAATTTGCAGGTATCGAAGGCCTGTGTTTATTTTTTGTTTGCTGGAAAGTTTTTTTGCCCTGCTATTGCACAAAGCGTTCCTACGGAACGCGGATATTTTGTCGATGATTCTACCCGCAAAATGTTCCGCTGGAACATGATTG
>Ga0068860_100008310_pt1 | contig 10330 bp, 8 predicted proteins | sample KBSSwiS32_FD_66597 | JGI IMG/M metagenome (GOLD analysis project Ga0068860, IMG submission 66597) | Switchgrass rhizosphere microbial communities from Kellogg Biological Station, Michigan, USA - KBS Switchgrass S3-2 | ecosystem: Host-associated > Plants > Roots > Rhizosphere > Soil ...
GGATGAATCGGCGTCTTGTTCTGGTTGAGGTGCTTGATGAACTCGATGATGCCGCCCTTGTAGAGGAAGGTGTGGTCGCGGTCATCGCGCTCGTCCTCGATGACGATCTTGAGGCCCTTGTTGAGGAAGGCCATCTCGCGCAGTCGGTTCGACAGGGTGTCGAACGAGAACGAGACCTCCTCGAAGATCTTCGCGTCGGGCTTGAAGCGGACGATGGTGCCGTGCTTGGCCGTCTTGTCGCCGGCGGCGATGTCACCCTGCGGCACGCCGTACTCATAGCGCTGCGTCCACACACGGCCCTGCCGCCGGATCTCGATCTCGAGCCACTCCGACAGGGCATTGACCACGGAGATGCCGACGCCGTGCAGGCCGCCGGAGACCTTGTAGGCGGAGTGCTCGAACTTGCCCCCGGCATGCAGCACCGTCAGGACGACCTCGGCCGCTGAGCGCCCGCTTTCCTTGTGCATTTCCACCGGGATTCCCCGCCCGTTGTCACCCACGGAGCACGAGCCGTCCGAGTGGAGAATGACCTTGATGCTGTCACAGTAGCCCGCGAGCGCCTCATCGACCGCATTGTCGACGGCCTCGTAGACGAGGTGATGGAGTCCGTAGGCCCCGGTATCACCGATGTACATCGCGGGGCGCTTCCGAACCGCCTCCAGCCCCTCGAGGACCTTGATATCACTCGCGTCGTAGCTATCCGCGCTCATGCAGCCCCTCGCAAAGCCGCGTAGCTGGCGTCCCTCACATCTCCGTCTCTGACCTCCCACCAATGGGCCTCGGCGGCATCGGACAATGGCGCGTCGGCGGTAGTCAGGAACACCTGGCCAACGCGCGAGACATGGCTCAACACGCGTTCTTGGACACCCGGATCGAGCTCGGACAGCGCATCGTCCAGCAGGATGACCGGAGCGCTTCCGACAGCCTCTTCAACCGGGCCCGCTTCCGCCAGACGCAATGTCAGCGCCATCAAGCGTTGCTGTCCCCGCGATCCGAACGTTCGGAGGTCCCGTCCCTGCAGAGCGACGAGAAGATCGTCCCGGTGGGGACCAACGAGCGTTTGACCCCGGCGGATCTCCTCGGGAAGGCGAGCGCGCAAGCGCTCATGAAAAGATGCTGGCGTGGGCACATCACCCAATACCGATCGATACTCGATAGTAATGCTCCCACGTCCTCCCAGGGCTGGATACAAGCGTTCAGCCTCCGCGCCGAGAGATGCGACGCCCTGGCGGCGCCTGGAAACAATCTCCATACCGAGGTCGACGATCTGCTCATTCCAGGGTTCGAGACGATTGTGACTTCCTCCACCACTCACCTGGAGGAGATGATTGCGACGTGCAAGAACCTGCCGGTACCTCCGGTGGGTCGACGCATACGACGGATATATCTTTGCGACAAACCCATCGAGGAAGTTGCGGCGCGCCTGCGGTGCCCCATTGACGATGGCCAGATCCGCCCATCCAAACGGGATGACCCGCGCCCACGTACAACCTTCTCCCATCAACGACCAGACACCGTCCTCGCGAGGTGCCAGAATGCGACGAAGCCGGCGCGAGGAGTCACCACGTCTGATCTCACCACTCACGGCGGCGCTTTTCGCCCCCCATCGCGTCATCTCTAGCGGCTTGGCGCCTCGAAAGGACCTTCCCACGGCTAAAAGGGCAAGTCCCTCGAGGAGATTCGTCTTGCCCTGGGCATTGGGTCCCGTGAGAATATTGAGCTTCGGCACCGGGTTGAACAGGAGGCTCTCGTAACTGCGAAAATCGGCAAGCTCTACCGTCTCAATGTGCACCCGATTCCCGCTCCTCTGGGACTTCAGATCCTCATAGGCATGATAACACAGAGGGATCCGTCGTCCTCGAGGCTTTTGAGAACTCCAGGGCTCAACGCGTCCTTGACCTCGAGCACGACCTGCTCTCCGGCCTGCGCGCCGACAGCATCCAAGACATAGCGCGAGTTGAACCCGATGGTGATCTCTTCACCGACGTACTGGACCTCCATCTCCTCCTCGGCTTCACCGTAGTCCGCGCTATACGCTGCCAGCTTCAAGACCCCGGGTGAGAGGACGAACTTCACCGGCTTGGTACGCTCCTCCGAGAGCACCGAGACCCGCCGGAGGGCCGCCGTGAGCCCGTCTTTAGGGAGCAACACCCGGTGAGGGTGCGCGCGGGGCACCACCTGCTCGTAGTTCGGGAACGTCCCTTCGATCAACCGAGCCATCAGGATCACGTTCGGCATGCGCAACATGAACTGATTGTCGCCGAGCGTAACCTCGACCTGTTCACCCGAGCCCACGACCCTCGCGATCTCCTGCACGGCTTTGCGGGGAACGATTCCGGTCACGGCGACCTTGGTCTCGCCGATGGGACGCACCGCCAAGGCCAAGCGGTGACCATCGGTCGCCACCAGCCTCAATTCGTGATCGTGAAGGGCCATCAGCACACCGTTGAGGGCATAACGGCTCTCATCGTGAGAGATGGCGAACATTGTCTGGGCGAGCATGTCCCGGAGCAGCTTGCCGTCCACGGTGACCCAGTTGTCCGTTGCGATGGGTATGACGTGAGGATAATCCTCCGCGGCCAACCCCACGAGCTTGTACGACGCGCCCCCACACCGCAGCGCGACCCAGGCATTTTCCTGGACCTTCAGCGCGAGGGGCGCCGAAGGCAGCTCTTTGGTAATTTCCAGCAGCTTGCGCGCGGAGATCGTCACGGAGCCCGCGGTAACAACGCGGGCCGGAGCCGCGACGCGCACGCCGACCTCGAGATCGGTTGCCGTCAGGCGCAGGAGATCGCCTTCGGCCTCGACCAATACATTGGCGAGGATCGGCATGGTCTGGCGAGGCTCGACGATGTTGTGAACCATCTGGAGGCCCCGGAGAAATGCGTCGCGATCTACATGGACTTCCATAAAAGACTCCAGTTGTTAAAAAGAGAAGAGAAAAGAACCCGTCGGAGTAAGCGTAGGCGGGGCTGTGGATAGTGTGGAGCAGCGAAATAGGCGCGTGAACCGAGGGAGGGACGGGGTCGGGTGCAGTGGATAGAGAGGTGGAGGGTTGGTGAAAAGATGGGGATCACAGGGGGAAGCTCTGGGTGATGCTGTCGATGGTCTTCTTGAATTTGGGATCCTCGTTGAGGAGGTTTTGGATTTTCTCGACGGCGTGGAGGACGGTGGTGTGGTCCTTGCCGCCGAAGGCGCGGCCGACTTCGGCGAGTGAGGCATGCGTGAGCTGGCGGGCGAGGTACATGGCGATCTGCCGCGGGAATGCGATGGCCTTGGTACGCCCCTTGGCGCGCATGTCGGAGAGCTTGACGCCGAAGAAGTCGGCGGCCTTTCGCTGGATCTGCTCGATGGTGATGACTTTCTCTTCCTCGCTCCAGAGATCCGCGAGGACTTCCTGGGCGAGATCGGTATTCATGTCGCGTCCGCTCAGGGAGCAGAAGGCGATCATGCGGGTGAGGGAGCCCTCGATCTCGCGGATATTGGCTTTGATGCGACTGGCGATCAGATAAGCGACGTCATCAGGGAGCAGGATGCGCTCGATCGCCGCCTTTTTCTTGAGGATGGCGACGCGGGTCTCGAAGTCCGGTGGCTGAATGTCGGCAATGAGGCCCCACTCGAAGCGGGAGCGAAGGCGCTCCTCGATCTCGGGAATCTCCTTGGGTGGAGAGTCGGAGGAGAGGACGATCTGATGGCGGGCTTCGTAGAGGTCGTTGAACGTGTGGAAGAACTCCTCCTGGGTGCGCTCCTTGCCGGAGATGAACTGGATGTCGTCGATCAGGAGGAGATCGATGGTGCGGTACTTGGCGCGGAACTCGGCGGTGCGGTCGTAGCGGATCGCGTTGATGAGCTCGTTCGTGAAGCGCTCGGTGGAGAGGTACAGCAGGCGGAGGGACGGGTAGAGGCGAGCGATCTGGTGGCCGACCGCGTGGAGCAGGTGAGTCTTGCCCAGGCCGACCCCGCCGTAGATGAAGAGCGGGTTGTAGGCCTTCGAGGGCAGCTCGGCGACGGCTTGGCAGGCCGCCTGGGCGAACTGATTGGAGTTGCCGACCACGAAGGAATCGAAAGTGTAGCGAGTTGACAGGCCGGACGGGAGGGACTGGGGGTCGAGCGCCGGAGCCGAGTGGGCGGGGTGACTGGCGGGCAGAGCCGAGTCGATGACGATCGAGACGCGCGGATTTCCGCCGAAGATCTCGCGGGCCGCGGTCTCGAGAGCGCCGAGATGGTTCTGCATCAGCCAGTCGCGGGTGTACTTGTTCGGGGCGGCGATTCTGAGGTCATCGCCGTCGAGCGCGGCGAGGCGACACGGGCGGAGCCAGGAGTCGAGCGCGCTCGCGGGCAATCGACGCTCGAGTTCGGTGAGCATGCGGTCCCATAAAGAGGTGAGCATTTCTGGCACCTTGGGCATCAGGGGTGCGGGGAGTTACACACAGAGTTATCCACAGATGTGGATAACCGTGCACGGTCGCGGGTTCCTGGGGCGGCGGCGCGGAAATACAGGCCACGAAGCACCAGGCGGCGACCTCTCTTCGGCTCGATCAGCGGTGGACGAGAGAGAGCTCGTCCTGCATCGTGCTCTCGGGCCGAGCGCCGGCCACTCCGGGCTCAGGGGTTGCTCGGGAGCACGAGAGAGCGCACGTTACCATAGGCGTGAACGGGCCTGCAAGAGGGTCGCGCGCCTTGACTTGTCTGGGGGGCGGTCAGTAGACTACTGAGGCTCTACGACCGAAAGGGGACCTCATGAAAAGGACATTTCAGCCGAACGTCCGGCGCCGGAAGAAGACGCACGGATTCCGCGAGCGCATGAAGACCCTGGGTGGTCGAAAGGTGCTGAAGCGACGCCGGGCGAAGGGGCGAAAGCGACTGACTGTCTAGCGGGGGCGTGGGGCAGCGAGCCCGCGGTCCCCTGTCGGTGGGACGGAGTCAGCGTCTTCGGGCGGGGGAGTTCGAGGCGATTTTCCGGCAGCGCGGGCGGCGGGAGGAGCTGGAGAGCTTCATCGCGCTCTGGCGGCCGTGTCCGGGTGAGGGGAAGGTCGGCTTCGCCGTTGGCCGGCGGCTGGGCGGAGCGGTCGAGCGCAATAGGGCGAGGCGGCGCCTGCGCGAGGCGTATCGGCGGGAGCGCCCGGCGAAGAGGGAAGGGTTCGATGTAGTGTTCGTGGGTCGCTCCGCGTTGCTCAGCCGCTCGTTTGCTGATCTGCGCGGCGATATCCAGCGGGTGCTCCGGACACTCGCGCGGAAGGCAGAGTCCGGAGCCAAGAGTGCGGCAGGAGGGACAGAAGCATGAGCGCGTGGTCCGCGCGCCTGGCCGCCCGGCTGGTGCGGGTGTATCAGGTGGTGCTGAGGCCGCTGCTCCCGCCCGCGTGCCGATTCGAGCCGAGCTGTTCTGAGTATTCCCGCCAGGTGCTGCTTACCCATGGGCTGGCCGTCGGCGCCTGGCTGAGCATTCGCCGTATCGCTCGGTGCCACCCCTGGCACGCTGGTGGATACGACCCACCCCCGCTGCGCCAAGTGCCTGATCCGGAAGGACGACCAGGAGACTGATGGAAAAGCGAGCGATCATAGCCGCCATGCTCATGGCGGGCCTGCTGATGGTGTACCAGTTCATGTTCGTTAAGCCGGAGCCGCAGCAGACGGCGCCCCCTGGAAAGAAGGCGGAGGCGCCCGTTTCCCCGGGCTCGAATCCGCCGGCTGCTTCCACACCGGGGCCCGTCCCGGCGACTAGTCCTCCCCCTGCGAAGGAGATACCCCGGCCCCCGGAGCGGATGGTGGTCGTCGACACGCCCTTGTACCGGGCGGAGGTCGGCAGCAACGGGGGAGAGATCAAGACCTGGGTGCTCAGATACCGCGGGGAGAAACCGCTCGTCGTGGCTGGGCTCACGGGTTCCGAGGGGCTGGAGGTTGGCAGGGCGGGCGCTCCGCCGCAGCCGGTAGCGTTCTCGATAGAGCCGCAGGCGCTCAAGCTCACGAAGGAGAATCCGGCCGGCACGCTGACGCTCGCAGGGGGGGACGGCTTCGGGCTCGAGGTGAAAGAGACCCTGGGATTCCACGCCGACTCGTACGTGGTGGAGCAGAGCATCAAAGTCGAGAACCGCCACAGCGTGGCCCAGAGCGCCGAGATCATCCTGCCGTGGAGAGCGCCGGTGGAGTGGCCCAAGGAGCTGGGCGAGAAGTTCCAGGGACAGCATCCGATCCGGACGGTGCGGCTCGCCGGGGGCTCCGTGATTCGTGAGGACGTGCACAGCGTGGCGGAGCGGCGCGCGGAGGGCTCCTGGATCGCGCTCGAGAGCGAGTGGTACCTCGCGGCGCTGATTCCTCAAGGGAGCGGGTGGCATCTCTCGGAGCGGAAGATCAGCCAGAACGTGCCTGGCCAGGCCAAGCCGAGAGAGCTTGTACAGATCGAGGTTCGGACAACCCTGCCGGTGCTCGAACCGGGGCAAGCCTGGGAGGGCAAGGTCACGATTTACGTGGGACCCAAGGAGCACGCGCGCCTCAAGGGGGTGGGGGCCGGGCTCGAGAAGTCGATTTACTTTGGCGGGTTCCCTCTGCCACAGTCGTACGGCGGGCTGCCGATGGAGTGGCTCGCTGTCCCCATCATGGCGTTGATCAACATCTTTCACGCCTACTCCGGAAACTACGGTGTGGCGATTATCCTGCTGACCATCATCACGAAGGTGCTGTTTTTCCCGCTCACGCTCAAGAGCATGACCTCGATGAAGGCCATGCAGACGCTGCAGCCGCAGATCAATGCCCTGCGCTCGAAGTACAAGAGCGACCCGCAGCGGCTGCAACGGGAAACGATGGAGCTGTACCGGGCCAACAAGGTGAACCCCCTCGGCGGCTGCCTGCCGATGGTGGTGCAGATCCCCATCTTCTACGCCCTGTACGTCGCGCTCTCGGTCTCGGTGGAGATGCAGAACGCGCCGTTCATCTGCTTCGGGCGACTGCCGAAATGGATGCCCTTGCTCGGCGGGCAGGATCTGTGGATCTGTGACCTGGCGGCATACGACCCCACGTATATCCTTCCGCTGCTGATGGGGGCGTCGATGTTCGTCCAGCAGAAGATGCAGCCGGTGATGGGAGACCCCCGGCAAGCGAAGATGATGTTGTTCATGCCGGTGCTGTTCACCTTCATGTTCCTCAACCTCCCGTCGGGGCTGGTGTTGTACTGGACCCTCTCGAATGTGTTCCAGATCGCCCAGCAGAAATACATGGAGCGGGGCGCCAAGAACCAGAAGCCAACGGCCCAGAAGCCGACGGCCCGCGCGCTCAAGAAGGCGTGAGCGCGGCTTCGTCCCCGGCCGGCCGACCTGAGACGGACACGATCGTCGCCATCGCCACGCCGCCGGGCGCTGGCGCGATCGGCGTCGTTCGAGTCAGCGGTCCGTTGGCGCTCGAATGTGTCTCGCCACTGCTGCGAGCCGTCGGAGGCGGAGAGATCGAGGCGGCCCGTCCGCGCGCGCTGCATCGGGTGCGCGTCGTGGATCCCCAGACGGGCACCCAGCTCGACGACGCGCTCGTGGCGTTCATGCCCGGTCCTCACTCCTACACCGGCGAGGATGTGGTCGAATTGTCATGCCATGGCAGCCCGGTCCTGCTCGCCGAGATCGTGAGCAAGCTGGTGGCGGGGCGCGCCCGGCTGGCCGCGCCCGGAGAGTTCACGCGGCGGGCCTACCTCAACGGGCGCCTGGACCTGATCCAGGCCGAGGCGGTGGCGCTGCTGATCGGTGCGAGAACCGAGCGCGCAGCGCGGCTGGCGGTGCGGCAGGTGGACGGGGCCCTGTCACGCGAAGTGTGCGCGTTGCGGGAGCTCCTCCTCGACCTGGTGGCGGGCCTGGAGGTGTCGCTCGACTTCCCAGAGGACACGGTCGGATGGTCAGGCGAGGCTTCTCAGGTGCGGGGGAAGGAGATCGCAGGCCGGCTTGCGGGCTTGGTGGCGAGCGCACGGCGCGGGCGGATCGTCGACGGAGGACTGACGGTGATGCTCGCCGGGGCGCCGAATGTCGGGAAGTCGAGTCTCCTGAATGCGCTCCTCGGGCGGGAGCGGGCGATCGTGTCGCCGAGCCCCGGCACCACGCGCGATCTGGTGGACGGGGAGGTCATCATCGCCGGCGTGGCGGTTCGCCTCATCGACGGGGCCGGGCAGGGGATGCCGCGTGACATGATCGACGCCGAAGGCATGGCTCGGAGTCGCCGAGCGACCGAGGAGAGCGACCTGGTTCTGGTGGTGCTCGATCGGAGTCGGGCGCGCGCGGCGGTGGACGCGGACATCCTTGAGCTGACGGCAGGCCGCCCACGGTTGGTCATCGGGAGCAAGGGCGACCTGCCGGCGGTGTGGACCGATGAGGACATCGACTGCGTGTGCTCGACACGAGGCGAGCCGGGGATCGAGACATTGCGGCACCTCCTGGTGGGCTGGGTCGAAGAGCGGCTGGCCGGAGACGCCGAGGAGGGCGGCATTGTGGCCTCCCTACGGGTCACGGAGCGCCTCGAGGAGGCCAAGTCGGATCTGGAGGAGGCAGTCTCGGGGCTCGAGCGCGGGATGCCCTTGGAGGCCGTGTTGATCGACCTCCGAGCGGCGCTTCGGGCCCTTGACGAAACAACGGGCGCACAGCCAGACGACGCGATTCTCGATCGGATCTTCGCGACGTTCTGTGTAGGGAAGTGACGTGCGGCAGGGCGGCCGGGCGCGGCAATCGGCGCTCGACCACCTGGCGCACACGGCCCGAGTGCTGAGCGGTCGTCCCCTCGACGCGAAGGCCCGGGGACAGTTTTCCCAGTATCTCGATTTGCTCCTGCTCTGGAATCGAACCCAGAACCTCACGGGGTTCGAATCACCTCCCGAGATCGTGCGGGGACTTTTCGAGGATTCTCTCCTGTTTTTGCCGCTTCTACCCGATCGACCCCTGCGGGTGGTGGATATCGGCGCGGGTGCCGGCATCCCTGGTATGCCACTGCGAATCATCGACGCTGGGATCGAGGTGACCCTCATCGAGTCCAAGCGCAAGCGAGTGTCCTTCCTGAAGACGGTGAGACGAGAGCTTGGGCTCGAGAAGAGCGTGGTGATCGAGGAGGGACGTGCCGAGGTGCTCGTGTCCGAGGTAGTCCGGCGCGACGGGCCCTTCGACGTGGCCGTCGCCAGGGCGGTAGGCAATCTCAGGCAGGTGCTTCCGAGTGCGCTTCAGTATCTGAAGCCGGGCGGGGTGTTCATCGTTTCGGCACCACCGCCCACTCGATTGGCCAGTCTGAGCTCGGAATCACTGGGTGAATGGCGCATCTTGGACTACCCTGACCTTGGCTTGAAACGGGGATTTTTCGTCGCCGAACGACCGCCTTGATCGCGGATTGCGATTGGGCTACTGTTCCACGTGAAACAGTGAGGTGGGCAATGTTCCACGTGGAACGCCCGTAGGAGCCAATTGACGTGAAGGTCATTGCGGTCGTCAACCAGAAAGGCGGGGTTGGGAAGACCACCACCGCGGTGAACCTGGCCGCGGGCCTCGCGCTGGCAGAGCAGAAGACCCTCCTGATCGATCTGGATCCTCAGGGCAATGCCACGACGGGGCTTGGTATCGATAAGCAGAACCTGAAGGTGACGATTTATCACATCCTGATCGAGGGCCGTTCGATCGAGGAGAGCATTCAAGCCACGGCACTGCCATTTCTAAGCATCGTTCCTTCGGACATCGACCTCGTCGGTGCCGAGATCGAGCTGGTCAGCATGGAGGAGCGCGAGCGACGTCTCAGGCGCGTGCTCGAACCGATCAAGCACGATTACGCGTTCGTCATCATCGACTGTCCGCCATCGCTGGGGATCCTCACGCTGAATGCGCTCAACGCGGCCGACTCGGCCCTCGTTCCCCTCCAGTGCGAGTACTACGCCATGGAGGGCCTTGCGCACATCCTGAAGACGATTTCCTTGGTCCGGGAGCGGTTGAATCCCGAGCTCAAGGTCGAGGGGATTGTGATGACGATGTTCGACGGACGCACCAGCTTGGCGGCTCAAGTCAAGGCGGAGGTACAGCGCCACCTGGGCGACCAGATCTTCACGACCGTGATTCCGAGGAATATCCGGCTCACCGAAGCCCCGAGCCATGGCAAGCCGATCATGCTCTACGATCTTCGCTCTCCGGGGGCTATCGCCTACCTGGAACTAACGAAGGAGGTTCTCGCTCATGTCTAACAGACACGGGCTCGGCCGGGGGCTGGGCGCCTTGCTGTCCAGCACCTCTGAGACCACCACCATAGCCCCGCCGATCGAGCTGCCGATCGCCGCGATCAGCCCAAATCCCAATCAGCCAAGAAAAGACTTTGATGACAATGCTTTACGAGA
>Ga0068860_100008311_pt1 | contig 10330 bp, 8 predicted proteins | sample KBSSwiS32_FD_66597 | JGI IMG/M metagenome (GOLD analysis project Ga0068860, IMG submission 66597) | Switchgrass rhizosphere microbial communities from Kellogg Biological Station, Michigan, USA - KBS Switchgrass S3-2 | ecosystem: Host-associated > Plants > Roots > Rhizosphere > Soil ...
TTTAGTAATTTGAAAGGTTTTCATAATGAAGCTGTTGATTTACAACTCCCACTACTCCCTTATAATTTTTATTGCCTGTGTTTGATGTAAGTAGAGCTATGTAATAAACCGTCTTCCATAATCTCCCTATCAATTTTTCATTCCTTATTTCTTCTTCCTTATTTCCCATTTCTTAACCGATCCATTTTAAAAATTACCAGTTGAAAGATTTATTGTCTTTACTACAAAATAGGGTAATAACTAATCCGGCTTAGGGTAGAAAATGGCCTTTAGCATGTATTATTTTTGAACAGTCATTTCATTCAATAGTCCTTTTTTGTTGTAACCAAAATTTTTTAAGTTATGAGAAAGCTATTACTGCTATTCGTCATGCTCACAGGAGGTGCCTCAGTCGTTTACTCTCAGCAGCTCGTAGTAAATGGGTATGTTACTGGTCAGGATGGAAACCCGGTTCCCTCTGCCACCGTACGTAGTAATATTGGAAGTGTTGTCACGCAGACGGATATGAATGGCCAGTTTAAAATTTCTGTCAGTAGTAATGCGGTCCTTACTATTTCATCCGTTGGGTATGAGCCTGCTGAAGTGGGAGTCGGTGGCCGGTCAACTTTGAATATTACACTTGCAGTAAATACCAAAGCTTTGAATGAAGTTGTTGTAACCGCACTGGGTATCGAACGGCAGCAAAAATCTTTGGGCTATTCAACAACCCAGGTGAAGGGAAAAGACCTGGTTCAATCAAGGCCCGTCAATGTGGCTAATGGGCTCACCGGGAAAGTCTCCGGATTGCAGATCGGTACAATAAATAACGGGATATTTGCTCCCACGCGAATTACCTTACGTGGAAATCGTTCTTTAACCGGGAATAACCAGGCTTTGATCATTGTGGACGGAGCTATTTATTATAATGATATCAGCAACCTGAACCCGGACGATATCGAATCCATTACTGTGTTAAAAGGTTCGAGCGCTGCCGCGATCTATGGATCGGATGCCTCTAACGGGGTTTTGGTCATTACTACAAAAAAGGGAGCTTCAGGCAGGCCCTCGATTAACTTTTCTTCAACAGTTCAACTGGAGACGATAGCTTATATGCCGAAACTTCAGAACCGGTTTGGGAGTAACGGAGGTGAAAGTTTCCCGCAGGATTTTGATGATCTCAGGTACTATATCCCTGATGAAAATCAGCAGTTTGGTCCGCAATTTAATGGCAAGTTGGTTCCTTTGGGAAGGCCGATAGGGGATGGAAGCTTGTGGATGGTACCCTACTCACCCATAAAAAATGGGAAAAGAAAGTTCTTCGACGATGCCTTTACCACACAGAACAATATTTCCTATAGCGCAGGAGATGAGAAAAGCAGGTTTTTTCTAAGTGCGCAGGATGTGCATACAAATGGAGTAATGCCGAAAGACCATGGAAATAGGGATGTATTCAGGGCCGGCGGATCCAGAACCTATGGAGTTTTCTCTGCAAATTTTTCTGTAAGTTATACAAATAAGTATACCAACACCACCAACACGGGTGATATATACAATAATGTTTTGAATGTTCCGCAACACGTGCCTTTGACCAGTTTAAAAGATTGGCAGCATAATAAGTTTGCAGATCCCAGCGGTTATTTTAATGACTGGGCAGACAACCCGTATTTCATTATTGATAATGAAAGAAACAAAACGACGGTAAATGACCTGGCGGCAAATGTACAGTTAAACCTGCAGGCCCTATCGTGGTTGCATTTGAGCTATCGTGCTTCGGTTAACAATTCAAGTTCGAGATATGAATTTATCGGGGGAACAGCGCACTACAATACGCACGCTCAAACGAGTGATACTGTGATTTATTCCAACTCCGCCGGAACGGGCCTGGATACCGCTTTTGATTATGTAAAACCCCAGGCTACCGGCCCAAGTACTACACAGGCCCATTATAATACTTCCACCTATTCTAATTTCCTGTTTACTTCCGACTTCCTGGCAACGGCTACAAAAGACCTCAATAAGGATTTTACGCTCACAATTACCCTGGGCGCATCTTATATAAATAATAAGATTAATTCTTTGGGAGTGAATGCGGGTCCTTTATTTTTACCGGTGTACAATGTAAATTCTCTAACGGGGATTCCGGCCCTAGCCCAATACAACAACCAGGCTAAAAAACTGGGATATTTTGGAGATGCTACCGTTGGATATAAGAACTATGCTTTTTTACACGGTTCCTATAGAACGGATATTGATTCGAGGTTATCCAGTAAAAATCGCTATATACCTTATTATGATATTGATGGCTCTGTTGTGTTGAGTGATATGTTCTCTTCGATAACAAGCGATAAGGGCCTTAGCTATTTAAAAATAAGGGCTGCTCATTCTTTAACGGGTAATGCTTCTGCGCTTGGCGGTGGTTCTCCCAACATTGCAGACGGCGCCTATACTACGGAACCGACATTCAGGTCTGCACCAGGTTTTCCATTTAATGGACTGGGGGGCTTTCTTTTGAATACTAATATCGCCAATCCAAATATTAAACCGGAAAAAATAACCGAAAATGATTTGGGTGTTGAATTGGCTTTATTTAACAACAGGATTTCACTCGTGGCAAATATTTACCAGCAGAAATTAAAGGACGGGATTGTGTATACCAGTACGGCCAGTTCTTCAGGTTTTACTTCTTCCCTTATTAATGCGGCCAGTACGCAAACCCGCGGTGTGGAAATAGAGTTAAAGGCAACAGTTATTAAATCCAGATCGGTTACCTGGAATGCGGGGATCAACTATACAAATATTCAAAGCAAAGTACTTTCTATAAACGGGGATCTCCAATCCATTAATGTTGGACGTGCGGCTTACGCGGTCGTAGGTCGTCCATACCCGGTTATTGAAACCGGGGATTGGAGCAGGGATCCCCAGGGGCATGTAATTGTTGACGCGATTACCGGGAACCCTACTTATGACCCGAACTTAAAAATTCAGGGGAACGCAAACCCGACTGACCTTCTCGGACTTACTACCAGCTTAAGCTGGAATCATTTCACATTAAGTGCAACAGCAGATTACCGGGGTGGATATAAGGTCTTTAATTACGTAGGCCGCACGATGGATTTTACAGGGATAAGCATCACTACAGTAAAAACAGGGCGGCAGCGCTTTGTATTCCCCAATTCCGTCGTAGACCAGGGTGGGGGTAAATATGTTGAGAACACCAATGTAACAACGGATGATGCCGGTTACAATTTTTGGGGAGGAACTTATTTGAATGTAGGATCCAATTATATTACCAGCGGCGCCGTCTGGAAATTGAGAGAGATAGTTTTGAGATATGATTTTCCAAAAAAATGGTATTCCAAATCAAAGATTTTCCAGGATATGAGTTTTACCTTATCTGGCAGGAACCTGCTCATGCTACGGCCAAAGACAAATATCTGGACCGACCCGGAATTTAGTGAAGATACTGGTAATGCAGTGGGAACAAATTCTTTAAATCAAAGTCCGCCAACCAGGATTTTCAGTGGTACCTTATCATTAAGGTTTTAATGATTGTTGAACTCCAAAAATTATCATCATGACTAAAAAAATAAATATAGTTTGGGTATTGACTCTCCTATTAGCGATAATGCTGGGATCGTGCAAGAAAAGTGATTTTGATATTAATAGCCCGAATCCAAACCAACCGTCTACGGTGCCACCCAATTATGTATTGTCGGCTGCATTATCATCAACAGCGAGCATTGTGTTGGCAGGTGATGGAGACTTTGCCAATGGCTGGATGGGCTACTGGGCAACATATGGAGAACAATCTCCCGCTGTGCTGTCGTACAATATTACCAGTGATTCTTATGCTGAAAACTGGGATGATACTTATGTGATCCTGGAAAACTATAAGTTTATTGAAGATCAGTCTGCACAAGCCGATAAGGCCTATTCCCTCGCGATCGCAAAAATTATGAAGGCTTTTCACTTTCAGCGGTTAGTGGATTTATATAATAATGTTCCCTACAATGATGCGTTGATTGCGACAAACAGTTTTCCAAAGTTTGATGAAGGCGGGGCCATTTACAAGGACCTCATTCTTAAACTGGATTCTGCAGTAGATATTATCAAAGGTGCAAACGTGCTGACGGTGGAGACCCTTGGTTCTAACGATGTAATGTTCCACGGAGATATGGAGCTATGGGTAAAATTCGCTCACACCCTGAAATTAAAAATTCTGATGCGCCAGACAGAAATCTCTGGCGGCCCTGCTTATATACAAAGTAATCTGACAGGCCTGACTACCGACGATTTTTTAGGTGCCGGAGAAGACGCAGGGATAAATCCGGGCTATTCAAATTCTTCTGAAGAACAACAAAGCCCCTTATGGCGGAATGTTGGATATAATACCGATGGGTCTCCCAATGGTGGCCATTTTTACAACCGGGCAAACAGCTATGCTGTAGATTTTTATAAAGCAACTAATGATCTGCAAAGAATTGAGAAGTTTTATGAAGAAAACAGGGCCGGAATTATCAGGGGGCGGGCTTTTGGAAGCAGCGATGTAGGGCAAGGTAATGATGTCATATCGGGCTTTGGTTCAGGTATACTTAGGGCTCCCACAATGGATGCCTACATTCTGCCTGCATTTGAGAGCCTGTTTATCCAGGCAGAAGCTGCGGAGAGAGGATTTATTCCTGGTGATCCTGTCGCTTTATTTAAGGAAGCGGTGACAGAATCCTTCCGTTTGTTAGGCGTTGCTGACTATGAAAATGCAGCCCGGGCATTTTATTCCCAGCCCAGTGATAAGGTAAATATTGATGTGGCGTCTAATAAGATTAGCACAATCATCTTACAAAAATGGGCCGCCCTGAACGCATACGATCCGGTTGAATCCTACAGTGACTGGCGAAGGCTGGGCATACCGGCTGACCTCCCTGTTTCAGAGTATCCGGGAACCACGGCCACCCATATCCCGTACAGGCTTTTGTACCCAACGAGTGAATATCATTACAATGCGACCAATGTAAATGACCAGGGAAATATCAATCAGTTTACCTCCAAAGTATTCTGGATGCCTTAAACGAAAAAATTAAATCGGTATGAAAAAAATATCTCTTTCTTTGCTGGCATTAATTATGCTACTGTCTGCATGTCTAAAAGATAAGCCTGCTGTTGATTTTAGCACAGTGGGTACTATCATTGAAATCTTGCCGGTAAATGGAGGAGGCCTGGAAAGCTTTGATGGGGCAGAATTGAATTTCGACCCGGCGGAAACAATAGATAGCGCGGCCATCGTATTGAATATTGCCTCCCCCAACGCTTTGAATACAGCCTTGACTATCAGCATGGCAGTGAATGACGATATACGGACTACTTACAATGCAGCTAATCCTGTTCAGTATGATGTGTTCCCCGATTCTTTGTATTCTTTTCCGGTTACTTCGGTAATCATTCCTGCTGGCAAGCACTTAGATACCCTGCAGGTGTATTTTTATCCCTCAAAGATTGATACAACACAAAATTATATGCTACCCATAAGCATTCACGATGCCCAGGGACAAACCATTAGCGGCAATTTCGGCACGATTTACTTTCACACAAATGCCAGGTGAATTCCATAAAATGGGGGACGTTATCAAGTCAATAGTTATTAAGTCAGTAGTCATTAAGTCGTTGCTTATTGAGTCATTGGTCATTGAGTCATTGGTCATTGAGTCAATGGGCAACGTTACACTCTGGAGTACTGGCACCCCTTAGACAGATCAATATTGACCTAATGACTATTGACTAATGACTAATGGTCCACTGACATTATCTTACCAATTCAATGACCATTGCCTGATAAAAAAGATCCGTTCTTTTTATAATATATACATCCAAAAAGGGTTTAAAGTATCTTATTTTGTATCTTGTTATAGAAATTTACAATTATTCAGTACAAAATAACAGAACTATGAAACCCACATATAAATCTGTTTCGTTAGTTGATTCCAAATCTTTTCAAGTAGTCAGGCAGGACAATAGACAGGAATTTGATTTCCCCTGGCACTATCACCCCGAATTCGAATTAACCTACATACCCAATAGCCACGGTATCCGCTATGTTGGAAACAATATTGAAAATTTTAGTGAAAATGACCTTGTTTTATTGGGATCAAATCTTCCTCATTGCTGGATTAATACTGATGATGAATTTGAACCTTCAGGGGCCGTTGTTATTTATTTAAATAAGGACCTGGTAAAATGGCTTTGCAACGAGCAATTTGAATCAATCAATTTACTATTTGAGAAGTCAAACCAGGGAATTAAGTTTAGCAGAAGCGTCGCCTTGCAGTTTAAATCAAGGATCTATGATCTTTTAGATGCAAATTCTTTTGAAAAATATATCATCCTTTTGCAAATCCTGAATGACTTATCTTCTACAAGCGAATTTCGGCTTCTAAGCCAAATGGGGTTTGTTTATGAGCTTAATCAAACCAATAATGAGAGGATCAATGCCGTCTACCAATTTGTAAGGCAAAATTACCAGCGTAAAATTTTGTTAGGGGAAGTAGCGGCTCATGTATCCATGAGCGAGGAATATTTTTCGCGCTTTTTCAGTAAAAGCCTGAAAAAATCTTTTATCACGTTTTTGAACGAATATAGAATTAACAGGGCTTGTAAATTGCTGATCCAAACGGATAAACAGGTTAGCGAGATTTGCTACAACTCAGGTTTTGAAAGTATTCCTTTTTTTTACCGGCAATTTAAGAAGATCATGAAGAGCCCGCCACAGGCATACCGGATGCAATACCAGGGTGCCGTAAAATAGCAAATTGGAAATGTGTCGGTTCAATCAGTTGGCCAATACTCAATTGTATCTCTATGGCCACCTTTTCATAGAAGGTTTATTTCTTCATCCAGGTTTCAACAATATATTTCCCGAGTTCTTTACCCATCCGGATTCCTGTTTCATTGTCGGTACGAAAATGAATGCCTGCATAGAACCGCGAATCTGCACAATCCTGAGCCAGTTGTTGAAACTGTTTTGCGTCGGCAGGAAAAAAATATTCCAATACGGTGCCTGAGGTTGAAGAAGCTGCAGCATGACCAGATGGATAACCTGGAAAAGGCGGGGTTGATATGAGCGGTTTAAAAGTGCTGTCGTACTGATTTGGCCTGATTCCCCAATAAGCATATTTCGCGTCCATGATTACAATAGCAGCTTCATGGTAGGCTGCATGCAGTACTGTGTATATACGTGCAACTGCAGGTGCATCATCGGACATACGGTATTCAAACATTTTCTGGCTTGCCAGGTCGTTCCATAATTCAGTTCCGCCGTTTGCTGCCCAGTAATAGGCTTGACTTGCAGATTTAAATCCTTGCTTGAAATTCTTCAATTCCTTCATATCACTTTCAAAATCCGGGGGAGCCGGTGGCCTGAACTGGTCAGCTGAACGTATGATCATTGGTGAATATGAAGCGAGGGTTATACCAACAGGATAAGTACCCGTCCATTTTTTTGGATCTTTGGGCATTGAACCATTCCAAACTTTAGCTGACCCATCATTCTTTGCTTTCTCAATAATTTGTTTTGCAACCTCCTCACCAAGTTTCCAACCTGCTTCAACATCACTGGGAAATTGCACTCCTGCATCAATTCGCGATTGTGAAGCTGCACGTGCCAGTTGCAAAATTGAATCGGCTTTATCGGGCAAAAAATAGGCAAGCACATTTGCGGCAGCTGCGGCCGTAACAGAATGTTCGCATGGATAGGAGTAAGTCAGGGGAGCATTTATGGCAGGTTTTAGCGAAGGATCCAAAACCTGGGGACGTTTTCTTTTGTATTTGATCTTTTCTTTCCAGGCTAATATCGTTGCATCATAAATAGCCATATTCATCCACGCCGATGGCATACGTAATAAAACATCAAACCTCTGGGGCGAGATCAACTTCGGTGCAATTTGATTCCAGCGGTAAGAAGGAGCCCCCGCGTCCCAATATTTTATTTCCGATAATTTTTTTTCATCAAGCTTAGCCATTCTCTGTTTAATAGATTCCAATTCAGCTGTTGATTGAGCAATAGAAGGAGGAGCAGCAACCATTATTTGCTGTGGGTTATCTAATAACCATGTTTTCCAGTTGGCTGCCTCATAGCCTGCCTGTCCGGCAGGCAGGTTGGCTGACTGACGGGGTACATTCATTTGAGCCGTTGCAACTATTGAAGTAAAAGAAATCACAATTGAAAGAATGATCTGTTTCATAATAATAGATTTGATTGCCTTTAATATTTTAAACTGATTTTTATAATGCTTTAGGTATTTCTTATACAAGAATATCTAATTAATGAATGCTCTGAAAGCCTCCGTCAATAAACAGCGGATTATCGTAAACAAATAACGTAGTTAGGCCAATCTGGTGAGTAATGAATAGTGAATGGTCAATATCCGGGTGTAGCTTTCCAAATACTTTGGAACTTACAATCAATGAGGCCGTCTTATTCACCATTGACCATTCGCCATTCACCAACCTGATTGACTTTTTAACGTAATTGGTTTACCACAAAATCAATTCTATAGATTACAAAATGAAACGGGAAAGATTTGCCGATATTTATCTTCATAAATAGCGAGATGAAGAGATCATTCGATATAAAGCTGGTCAAATTTTATTTATGGGTAGGAGTCGGTTATTTTTTCCTGGGGCTGTTTAGTATTTTGGGAAGTTATCCCGGCAAATTTTTTCCTGTTGTGTTCAATAATATTTGGGCAGTTGTTTATGTTATTCCTCTCAATTTTATACTTTTTGAATATACCATTCCATTTGTACTGAGAAAAAGAAAAGCCATCATTTACAATATCCTTCTTGGAATCCTGCTCTTATGGGTTCATTTGATGTTTTATTCATACGGCTCGTATGCCTGGAGACAATTGGGAATACAATTACATATTTATACTGCGTTAAGAACATTCTCTTCATTAGATCATGCGCTGGAAACAAATATGGCATATAGTGCCGGATCGATTTTCTTTTTTGGAGTTATCAGGCATATTTATAATTATATAAAACTGAGACAGGCAGAACAACAGTTGCGCATAGAAAAGCAGGCGGCAGAATTGAACTATCTCCGGTCACAAACAAACCCGCATTTTTTATTTAATACATTAAATAATATCTATTCATTGGCAAGGGATAAAAGCGACCTGGCTCCTGAATCCATTTTGCGCCTGTCGAAAATATTGCGTTTTATGCTGTATGAAACCGGTGGTGAGTATATAGCTATTGAGCAGGAACTTAAAATCATCAGTGATTATATTGCCCTTGAAAAACTGCGTTACGATGAATCTTTACGTATCAATTTTAACTATGACATTGAAGATATGAAACAGGCTTTACCGCCGCTGTTGCTGATCCCATTAGTTGAGAATGCTTTCAAGCATGGTGTTTCTGAAACAAGAAATCGGCCTTTTGTCGACATTCATCTTTCAGTTAATAAGCGGCAGTTATCGTTTGTTGTGAAAAATTCTACGGAAGCCCTTTCTGAAGAACGAGGCGTAAAAGAAAACATCGGCCTTTCTAATCTTCGGCGCCAACTGGAATTGCTCTATAAAGATTTCAACCTGTCTGTTCAACAAGGCGAATCGGTGTTTACCACAACTTTAAAAATTAATCTTGCAAGCCATGTCTGATATAAAATGTATTATAGTAGAGGATGAACCGTTGGCAGTAAAAGTTTTAGCCGATTATATTTCGCAGGTACCGTTCCTTGATCTGCAAGAAACATTTAAGGATGCCATTCTTGCAACTGACTGGCTACGGCATAATAAAACCGACCTTATTTTTTTAGATATTCATCTGCCTAAATTAAAAGGGATGGCTTTTTTAAAAACGCTTATACATCCGCCCGCGGTAATTATTACAACCGCCTATCATCAATATGCAATTGAGGGGTTTGATCTAAATGTAACAGATTACCTTTTAAAGCCATTTGAATTTGAGCGATTTTTAATAGCAGTAACTAAGGTAAAAACAGCACAAGCGGACAAAAAGAAAACATATGAAAGCCAGGAGATAAAAGATTTTATATTTCTGAATGTGCAAAAGAAGAAGGTGAAAATTTTATTCTCGGAGATCGTTTATATAGAAAGTCAACGGGAATACATTAAGATCATTACAACAAAAAGAGAATACATTTCAAAAATGAGTACGCATGAAATTGAGGAACTTTTACCTGCACATCTCTTCAAACGGGTTCACCGGTCTTTCATAATTTCAGTAATCAAGATTGAATCATACACCGCCGAAATGGTCGAGGTTAACGGAGTATCTATTCCTATTGGCCGGGGCTACCGGGATATTATAGAGAATTTGTAGCTTTTGAAGT
>Ga0068860_100008312_pt1 | contig 10330 bp, 5 predicted proteins | sample KBSSwiS32_FD_66597 | JGI IMG/M metagenome (GOLD analysis project Ga0068860, IMG submission 66597) | Switchgrass rhizosphere microbial communities from Kellogg Biological Station, Michigan, USA - KBS Switchgrass S3-2 | ecosystem: Host-associated > Plants > Roots > Rhizosphere > Soil ...
TTGCCGATCGCAAATTCCTCATGGCGCTGATGGGTATATTTGCCGGGCTGGCTTTGGTGCTGACTGTTATCGGTCTGTACGGAGTAATTAGTTACCTGGTGAACCAACGAACCCAGGAGATCGGCATTCGGATGGCCCTCGGAGCGCAAATGAGCGACATCCTGCGCATGGTTTTAAAGCAGGGAATGTTTCTTGTTTTGGCAGGGATAACGATTGGGCTCGGAGCCAGTTGGCTTTTGACCCGTCTGATGACGCGCTTACTTTATAAAACAAGCGCGACAGATCCGGTCACATTCTCAGTCATCGCGGTGTTACTCATAGTAGTAGCTTTATTAGCTTGCTATATCCCTGCGCGACGGGCGACGAAAGTCGATCCGTTAAATGCGTTGCGTTATGAGTGAAAGCGGACGCGGCATGTAGCGTCCTGGGTGGTGGAAGCTGACTAGAATCTAACAGTCAGGAAGGTGGTTTACCCCGGCTGCCGACTAACAGTTGCTCGGTTTGTAACAAGCAGTAATCAAGTAGGCACTAGCGATGAATACACTGATCAAAGATCTTCAATACGCAATACGTGGTCTGCGTAAGCGACCGGGTTTTACGTTAATCGCCATCATTACTCTCGCCCTGGGAATTGGTGCAAATACATCTATTTTCAGTGTGGTCAATGCGGTGCTTCTGAAGCAGCTAAAGTTCAAGGAACCTGAACGCCTGGCGATCATCTGGGAAGAAGCAAGCTTTGCCGGTTTTCCGCAAAACACTCCTGCACCTGCAAACTACATCGACTGGAAAAATCAAAACCGCACCTTTGAGGACATGGCGGCGACTGCCAACGCCAGCTACAACCTCACCGGTGACGGTGAGCCGGAGCGGATCGCCGCACGGTCCGTTTCCGCAAACTTTTTCTCATTGTTAGGAGTGCAGCCGTTATTAGGTCGTTCTTTTGTTGCTGATGAGGATCGCCCCGGTGGTAACAAGGTCGCGATTCTAAGTTATCAGCTTTGGCAAACGCGTTACGGTGGACTGCCAAACGTCATCGGTCGCGAAATTTTGCTAAACGGCACGAAGTATTCAGTCGTGGGTGTAATGCCTGCCGGTTTCCAGTTTCTCGACAGCGAGATTCGTCTCTACGTTCCCCTCGCTCTCGATCAGGAGGAGATGAGAAATCGTGGTGGTCACTATTTGACGGTGGTTGGCAGATTACAACCGAACGTCAGCATGTCGCAGGCCCAGGCAGACATGTCCGTCCTCATGACCCATATCGCGAAGGACAATCCGGAAGAGACATTTCAAGGAAAGCTCGGCGCTGTGGTTGTTCCGCTGCGTGAGCAGTTAGTTGGAGACTCGCGCCGTCCGTTGATGGTGCTCCTGGTTGCTGTTGCCTTTGTTCTCCTGATTGCCTGCGCAAATGTGGCTGGCCTCTTGTTGGCTCGCGCCGTCGGACGTCGACGCGAAATCGCTCTTCGTGTCGCCTTGGGCGCCAGTCGTATCCGCGTAATTCGTCAACTGTTAACCGAGAGCTTGTTACTGTCGATAGTTGGTGGCCTGCTTGGGGCGGCCCTGGCGTTCTGGAGTTTTTCGTTTCTGCAAAAACTAATTCCCGACGCACTGGTCGTATCTACAAATCTACAACTCGATTTCAAAGTTCTGATTTTTGCATTTCTCATTTCCGTAGTGACGGGAATTGTTTTTGGTCTTGTGCCTGCAATCCAGGCCTCGCAAATTGATCTTAACGAAGCTCTCAAACAAAGCAGCGCCCGCACGACTTCAAGCGGCAAACTGCGAAGCAGCATGATCGTGTTTGAAGTGGCGCTGTCGATTGTCTTGTTGGTTGGCGCCGGTCTGCTGATTCAAACTCTTTATCGACTATTCAATCAGTACTCGGCATTGCAACCGGAAAAAGTCCTGACACTTCGCACCGTTCTCCCGCGAGCAAAATACGAGGACCTCGGTAAACGTATCGCTTTTTATGAAGGAGTTTTGGAACGCGTTCAGCATTTGCCCGGAGTTTCAGCTGCAGGCTACAGCACATCTGTCCCGCTCGCGTGGAAAGGTGGGACTAACGGTTTTTATCCCGAGGGAGTTAAAGAACCTGTACCCGGCATGTCGTACGATTCGAATCATAGACAAGTGAGTACGGATTACCTGAAGGCCATGCAGATTCCGTTGCTACAAGGTCGTTACTTCACTCGACAAGACAACGAAAAGTCGCTGCCGGTAGCGATTGTGAATGAAACGATGGCGCGTCAGTATTGGCCAGGCCAAGCGGCGGTCGGCAGGCGATTCAAGCTCGGCGATCCAAACGAAGATGTGCCGTGGCGAGAGATTGTTGGCGTGGTTGCTGATGTACGCCAGATGGGACTCGATGCTCCAGTCAAAGCTGAGATGTATTTCCCTTACCAGCAGATAACTACTGCGCCCTGGTTCATGCCGCGTGATTTGGTGGTCAGGACAACTGGTGAGCCCTTAAGCATTGTTGGAGCAATCCGCGAGTCAGTTCGCGAAGTTGATCCTGATCAGCCCATTTCAAATATCGCCACGATGTCGGAGTTGCTCGGTGAAGAAGCTGCGCAACGCCGGCTCGGCATGATCATGCTGGCCGCTTTCTCCGGTCTCGCACTCTTACTGGCTGCGATCGGAATTTATGGAGTGTTGGCCTACTTCGTTTCGCAACACACCAGCGAGATCGGTGTGCGCATGGCATTGGGTGCAACTCAACAAAACATCCTCGTCATGATCCTGAAGCGCGGAATGGGAATGACTCTTCTGGGTGTCGCGATTGGTCTGGCTTCAGCGCTGGCGCTGACACGCTTGATGAGTTCATTGCTCTTTGAAGTGAAAGCAGTCGATCCGTTGACGTTCGTGATCGTGCCAGTAGTACTTTCCGTGGCGGCGTTGTTGGCGAGCTTCATCCCGGCGCGCCGAGCAACGAAAGTCGATCCCCTGGTTGCGCTTAGATACGAATAAGAGAAGCGCTGGCAGAATTTCGAGACTTCGAAATCTTAGAAACGAGGAGTCTCAGATCACAATTATCAGATAGCAGAGATCTCCATTTTGAGGTCTGGATTTGGGATCTGAGATCAATAGTTATGCAAACTCTCCGCTATTCCTTCCGCATGTTGCTGAAGAATCCGGTAGTCACGATAGTGGCAATTGTCACTCTCGCACTGGGTATCGGTGCAAACACCGCAATCTTCAGCGTCGTCAATGGCGTTCTGTTCCAACCACTGAACTATCAGAATCCAGATAGAGTGGTGGCGCTCTGGGAAAATGTTCCTCAGCATGGACGTTGGCGTGTTTCACCGGCCAACTTCTTCGACTGGAAGAAACAGAACACTGTTTTTCAAGACGTATCTGCTTATGGCGGGTCAATGATGACGCTCACTGGTGACGGTGAGCCTGAGCAACTCCAGGGCACGAGCGTTAGCGCGGGATATTTTGGTGTGGTCGGTATCGAACCTATTCGCGGTCGCTCATTTCTACCCGAAGAGTATGAAATAGGAAAAGGCCAGGTGGTTGTGTTGGGCTACAACCTTTGGCAGAGACGTTACGGTGGTTCTGAGAATATTCTCAACAAGAGCATCACTCTCGATGGACGACCTTACACAGTTGTGGGCGTCATGGGCCAGGGAATCTACCCTGTGCGACCGACAACAACCGGTCATCTCGCTTTTGGCGAAGAGTTACAAGACTACTGGCAGCCAATGTCTTTTGACGCCGGTTGGGCAGCTGTTCGCTCTGCTCATGTACTAGGTGTGGTCGCCCGTTTAAAACCAAACGTCACACTCGCGCAGGCCACTGCAGAGATGAACACCATTGGTGCGCGACTCGAACAACAGTTTCCGGAAAACAAAGGCGAAGGAATCATCGTCAACGCGTTCATTAATGAACTCGTAGGCGACGTCAAACCAGCGTTGGTCACTTTGATGGTTGCTGTTGGTCTCGTCTTGCTAATAGCGTGTGCCAACATTGCTGGTCTTTTACTGGCCCAGCACGCTGCCCGAAGTAAGGAGATCGCGATTAGGGCCGCACTGGGTGCAAATCGCCTCAAATTGATTCGCCAGTTCCTGGTTGAAGGTCTACTGCTTTCCTTAATGGGGGCTGTTGCGGGAGTTGGCCTGGCGACTTTCGGCGTTCAACTGCTATTAAAACTGATACCGCAGGACATACCTCGTCTTAATCTCGTCAGGATCGACTGGCGAGTGCTTGCTTTTACTCTGGGCCTCTCATTGTTCACCTGTTTGATCTTTGCGCTCGTTCCCGCGTGGCAAACCTCAAGGCCGGATTTGCAAACTACTTTAGAGCAAGGTGGCCGAACGTTATCACCAGGTACCGGCAGACTGCGGTTTAGACAGTCGCTGGTGATTTTTCAAGTTAGTCTTGCCGTGATGCTGGTGATTGGCGCTGGTCTTTTGATCAAGAGCTACTGGTTGCTGCGCAAAGTTGATCCAGGATTTCAGCCGGCGCAGGTTCTATCAGTTGGTGTCACACTGCCGGCAAAATATTCCAAGCCTGACGACATCAATCGCTTCTTCGAACAACTCAATACAAACATCTCCAACTTACCCGGCGTGCAGTATGTGTCGATCGCTTACGATCATCCCCTCCAGACTAATTGGATCGACGCGTTTGAGATTGAAGGTCGAGTACAACCGAAGGGTGACCGTGGACTCAATGCGAATTTTAATCCGATTAGTCCTGACTATTTCTCCACCGTTGGGACTCGCTTGGTGAGTGGTAGAACATTTACGGCCCAGGACGATCACAGTCATCCAGGCGTGGCTATTATCAATGAGTCGTTTGTACGACACTACTTTCCCAATGAAAACGCGATCGGTAGGCACATCAAAGTGTTTCAGCCATCGCGTATTTGGAGAGATCAAAACCTGACCAGCTTCGAGATAGTTGGCGTTGTGCGTGATGTAAAGTCTTCAGGCTTACAGGCAGAGACCGACCCAACTTACTTCTTACCAGCGGCGCAGGCCCCTTTGCAGGATATGCTGTTGCTCGTTCGAACAACTGCAGATCCAACTTCGATTGTTCCGGCACTTCGAAAAGCCGTTCAGGAAGTAGATCCAAACCAACCAATTTCCAATATCAGCACCATGGATAAGATCGTGTCGGATAGCATTGCCCGGCCACGACTCAACATGATGCTGATGGGACTGTTTGGTGCCCTGGCGTTAATACTTGCCATGGTTGGTATCTACGGATTGCTGTCGTATGCAGTGGCGCAGCGGACTCAGGAGATGGGACTGCGCATGGCACTGGGGGCGCAGGTCGCTGATGTGTTGCGCTTAGTTTTGCGTCAGGGAATGACGCTCGCGCTTATTGGCGAAGCGATCGGATTGCTCGGTGCTTTTGCGTTGACTCGCGTATTGCAGAAACTTTTGTTTGGGGTTACCCCGACCGATGTTTCAATTTTTATCGCTGTAGTCGGCGTGTTGACTACCACTGCACTGCTGGCTTGTTACCTGCCGGCGCGACGCGCAGCGAAAGTCGATCCTTTGGTAGCGCTCAGATGCGACTGAGTACAGTAACGAGTCTGAACCACAATAGGAGAACTCTTCAGTGCAAACACTTTTTCAGGACCTTAAGTTTGCGGTCCGAATGTTGTTGAAGAACCCCGGCATCACCGCCATCGTGATCCTGGCGCTCGCGCTTGGAATCGGTGCTAATACGGCCATCTTCAGTGTGGTCAATTCTGTACTCTTGAGGCCGTTGCCTTACGATGAGTCGGATCGTCTGGTGTTTCTCAACGAGAAGAGTGCGGTGCTCGATGAGATGTCGATCTCCTATCCGAATTTCGAAGACTGGCGCGCGCAGAACCAATCATTTGAACACATTGGTGTCTATAACCGCGGCAGTTACAACCTGACTGGAACCGGCGAAGCAGAGCGCATCATCACGGGTCAGGTGTCGGCAGATCTCTTTACTGTTTTGCGTGCCAAAGCTGCTCTCGGGCGCGTCTTTACAAACGAAGAAGATAAACCCGGTGGCGCTCCAGTCGTTTTGATCAGTTATGGTCTCTGGCAACGACGCTTTGGTGGACAACAAAGCATTCTCAATCAACCGATTACCTTAAACACGAAGAGTTACACCGTCATCGGCATCATGCCACAGGACTATCAGTACCCAAGTCGCGTTGAAATGTGGGTACCGGTAGGTCAACTCTCAGATCAAGCTTCATGGAAGAGTCGGGGAAATCACCCGGGTTTGTATGGAGTCGCCCGGCTGAAACCCGGTGTGACGTTTGAACAGTCTGTGGCAGATATGGACCGCGTCGCCGCAAATCTTGAGAAACAATATTCAGATTCAAACGCCGGCAATGGCATTCGCATTCGACCGTTGTTGGAAATCTATGTCAGCGAAATTCGTCGCGCTCTCTGGGTCATTTTCGCTGCGGTGGCGTTCGTACTTTTAATCGCCTGCGCCAACATTGCGAATTTGCTACTTGCACGAGCCAGTGCTCGTAGAAAAGAGATGGCGATTCGTTCTGCGCTTGGCGCGGGCCGCTGGCGCATTGCCAGACAGTTGTTGACGGAAAGTATTTTGCTTTCGATCGTCGGGGGCAGCATTGGTCTATTGCTCGGTAGACTGGGAATTCAATTGATTCTCTATATGAGTCCCGATTCGATTCCGCGTTCACGCGAGATTGGTCTCGACTGGAAGGTACTAGGATTCACACTCGGCATTTCTTTCATGACAGGAATTCTGTTTGGACTCATTCCCGCAATGCAGGCAGGTGACGTTGATGTTCACGAAACCCTCAAAGACACGGGACGGGGAATGACAACCAAAAGTTGGTTGCGTAGCTCGCTGGTGGTCGTGGAGGTTGCAACTACACTCGTTCTGCTGATCGGCGCGGGACTAATGATTCGCAGTTTCTACATGCTACAAAAGGTTAACCCGGGTTTCTCGTACGATCACTTGACGAGTTTTAGTGTATCGCTGCCGGCAAAGAAATATGAGAACGACGACAGTCGTATGCACTTCTATGAAGCCCTGTTGACAAACCTGCGTGCCCAACCCGGTGTCGAATCAACGGCAGCCGCCTCCGGTTTGCCTTTAGGAAACAATGGGTGGCAAACATCGTTCACGATTGAGGGTCGGCCCGAACCGCCCCGTAATGAAACGCCACTGATGGAAGCTTGTCTCGTCACACCGGATTACTTCAAGGCGATGAACATTCCCGTTCTGCGTGGGCGGGTATTCAATGATCACGACGACAAGTCGCACCTGGCAGGTAAGGATCTAAGTAAGTTGACGGAAAACCAGAGATTTGTGGCCGGTGCAAACTCGATAGTTATCGATGAAGAATTTGCGCGTCGCTATTGGCCGAATGAGGATCCGGTAGGAAAGCGTGTCAGGTTAGGTGGTGGTCATGACTCCGATTCGCCGGTGCTCGAAATTCTCGGTGTGGTGGGCCGGGTAAAGATGGAGAGCCTAAGCCAGGACTCAAATCGCGTTCAGGGTTATTTTCCTTTTGCGCAAATGCCTCAAGGAAGTATGACGGTGATCGTGAAGGGAAGTGGCGATCCAAATCAACTCGTCGCCGCATCTCGTCAGCAAGTGAAGTCTTTGGATCCTGATCAACCAATTTACAGTCCGCGCACGATGGGCGACATTCGCGCAGAATCAGTTGCACCCGATCGACTGAATCTAACGTTGTTAAGTTTGTTCGCGGGAATCGCACTTGTTTTAGCGATTGTCGGTATCTACGGCGTGATGTCGTATTCAGTGACGCAGAGAACACATGAAATCGGAATTCGCATGGCGATTGGTGCGAGCCGAGCTGACGTGTTCAAGATGATTCTGGGTCACGGAATTAAGTTGACGCTGATTGGCGTAGGCATCGGGTTGATAGGCGCTTTTGCACTGACCCGCTTGATGGCCACGATGTTGTTTGGCGTTGCGCCGACTGACGCGACGACATTTGGAACTATCGCTGTATTGCTTGTCAGTGTGGCGCTGTTGGCTTGTTTCATTCCGGGGCGACGAGCGACGAAGGTGGAACCAACAATCTCGTTGCGTTATGAATGATTCAGGTGACACGTCGTTAAAAAGGAGGGAACTGTGTTGCTCAGGTTAACTACTTTGCTCGCTATTACTCTGCTCGCGAGTACCGCAGGGTTTGCTCAAGCAAACCCGGAAGAACCTGCCGTACGGGAAACGGTAAACAATTACCTGCACGGATTAAAATTTAACGACGTCGACAGTTTGAAGAAGGCTTTTTACCCGGAAGCAAAACTGTTCTTCGTCAAGCGCGATAACACGCTTGGTCAACTGACACAGGAGCAATGGTACAAGGGTTTTGCGCAGAGTGCCGGTCAGGAAGAAAAAGGCGATCTGTCGATTACAGCTGTGGATTTAACCGGAAACGCGGCGTCAGTAAAAGTGTTGGAAGTCTACGAGAAGTCGAAATACACAGACTATCTTTCGCTACTTAAGTTTTCTGACGGCTGGAAGATCGTGAACAAAATCTACGTTGCTCAACCCAAGTGAATCTCAGTTTTCTCACGGGATCTTTGGCCCACCTATTACAAGTTTGAGATTTCTGATGGGAGATTGCAGAATAGCTCTCTCAATCTGAAATCGAAAATCTGAAATCTGAAGTAACCCAGATGCCCCGTATCCTAATTGCCGATGATCAGGCAGATGTCCTTGCCGCTCTTAGCCTCTTACTAAAAGGCGAACGCTTTCAAATCGAGAGCACCTCTTCACCCGCTGGTGTGCTCCGGGCAATTGAGACACAGGAATTCGACGTGGTCCTGATTGATCTTAACTACGCGCGCGATACAACGTCGGGCAGCGAGGGTCTCGATCTACTCAACCGCATCCGTGCTACCGATCCAACTTTGCCGGTTGTAGTAATGACTGCGTGGGGAAGTGTCGATCTGGCTGTAGAAGCGATGCGTCGTGGCGCTCGCGATTTCATCCAGAAACCATGGGATAACGCGCGTCTGTTGGCCGTGTTGCGCACCCAGGTTGAACTTGCCGAGGCTCTGAGGCGTGGGCGTAAACTCGAGGCTGAAAACCTGGCTTTGCGCGACAGTGTTGCTGAGTCCACAGGCGATTTGCCTCAGGTGGTAGCTGAGTCGGCAGCGATGAAGGCGGTTTTGAATCTGGTTGAGCGCATTGGCCCAGCTGATGCCAACGTATTGATTACCGGTGAGAATGGCACTGGTAAGGAAGTCGTCACGCGTTTGTTGCACTCGATGTCTTCCCGCAGATCGAAACCCTTGATTTCTCTTAACGCTGGTGCGCTCGCTGAAGGCGTTTTCGAAAGCGAACTTTTCGGTCATGTGCGCGGCGCTTTTACTGACGCGAAAAGCGATCGCGTTGGTCGATTCGAACTTGCAGATGGGGGAACACTCTTCCTGGACGAGATTGGAAACGTGCCGTTGAATTTGCAGGCCAAGCTTCTGCGAGTTTTAGAGACAGGCGAGTTTGAAAGAGTGGGATCGTCAAAAACGCAAAAGGTCAACGTTCGTCTGCTATCTGCGACCAATGCTGATCTGAATGCCGAAGTGCAGCAGGGAAAGTTTCGTCAGGATTTACTGTTCCGTCTGAACACAGTGGAGATTCGTTTACCACCATTGCGAGATCGTCCCGAAGATATTCAACGACTGGCAGAACATTTCCTCCGCATGCATCGCGAACGTTATCGCCGGCCTATCATGGGATTTTCTTCAGAAGCAGTTGAGGCTCTGCGCCATCACCTTTGGCCGGGAAATGTTCGTGAGCTCGATCACGTGGTTGAACGCGCCGTCTTGATGAGCACGGGAACTGTGGTCACTGCTTTCGATCTCGCGCTGGAATCCACACCTGATGCGCGTTTGTCAGCGCGCCTCGAAGAGATGAGTCTTGAAGACGCGGAACGTTTGCTGATCAAAAAGGCGTTGGCCCGATTCGAAGGTAATGCTAACCGCGCCGCCGAAGCACTTGGTCTTAGTCGCAGCGCCTTGTACCGACGATTGCAGAAGTACGGATTGTCGTAGTGTCGCGCCCTTTACCAACTCCAACCTCCTTGGAGTGCGGTAACCTGTTACCGCTTTCCGCTTATGTAGATACAGTTCGCACTATGACAAAGCGGTAACAGGTTACCGCACTTCAAGGAGGTTGTATGATACCGGCGTGAGCACTCCCGTTAAGCCCTCAAAAAATGTCCAGACTCTAACGACTCTTGATCCTGAGTTTAAGCATGGCGGCCGGATCAAATTTGAGCGGCGCGTAACCCTTCTGGCTCTCGGGGCCGGTTTTCCAGCCGTAGGTCTTTGTGCCTTCCTCCTCTGGTACGACAACTATTCTGCCCAGGTTCAATGGACCGTCG
>Ga0068860_100008320_pt1 | contig 10327 bp, 8 predicted proteins | sample KBSSwiS32_FD_66597 | JGI IMG/M metagenome (GOLD analysis project Ga0068860, IMG submission 66597) | Switchgrass rhizosphere microbial communities from Kellogg Biological Station, Michigan, USA - KBS Switchgrass S3-2 | ecosystem: Host-associated > Plants > Roots > Rhizosphere > Soil ...
ATATCCATAGCGGTGGGGGCCATCGCGGTGGCAACCATCGCAACTTTCTGGCCGCCCGCACCGTGGGCTGTGCTGCGGGCCTCGCCCCTGCATATCAACAATGCAGGCCGTATGCTCTACTATGGCGTCGGACGAAGCGCGAGCGTCGTAGTCCTGGAACAAAACGGTGTGCTGGCGTTCCGGACCAACGGACTGCCTGAGGCCCTGGTTGAAATGACGGGTGCCGCGCCCAAGGTGAGCGGCGAAAAGTGGCTCGTGCCGTTGGCAATCCTGACGCGGCCGGACACGGGCAGTCTGCTGTTGATTGGATACGGAGGCGGTGTTGTCCTTGACGACATACCGGCAAGCGTCAAGCGCATCGACGTGATTGAAATAGAGTCCCGTGTAATCGACGCAAACATGGCGACCCGCAGCCTGCGTCGTCACGACCCACTGGGCGATCAGCGCCTCAACATCATCATCAACGACGCGCGCGCTTCTCTTAACCTCACTGATCGGCGATATGACGCCATCGTCTCGCAGCCGTCACACCCGTGGACGGCCGCTGCCTCCCATCTTTATACACGTGAGTTCCTGCTCCAGTCCCGGGCGCATCTGACTGACAACGGCGTGTTCGTCCAGTGGATGAACCTGAGCTTCATCGATGAATCGCTACTGCGAGCGTTCGCTGCGACCGTGCTGGACGTATTCGCAGACGCAAGGCTCTACCGCCCCGACCCTTTCACACTCGTCTTCGTCGCCGGCAAGGGACTCGATCGCAATCGCCCCCTGCCCGCGGAAGCATTTCCACGATTCGGCATCAATACCCCGGAAGATGTCTTTGTTGCGTTGGCTGCTGACGGGCACGCTTTGCGCCGGCTCTCAAAAGGTACCCCGCTCATCACCGATGACCGTAACCGCATGGCCACCGCCGGTGCCTGGCAAACGGGACAGTCAATGACCCCGGAGGCGGCCGACCGGTTGCTTGCGCCCTACGATCCTGTGCGGCTCGTGAGCAACCCGGCGCTCGGGTTGCAACCGGGCTACGTTGCCCGGCGGCTGGGAAGCCTGACCGCAACGCATGCGGGTGCGCGGGCCCGCCTGGATACTCTCGCGAGCGGACTCGACCTCTCCTCACCGGGCGGTTACGAAGCGAACGCCGAGCGGTTGATCGTGGACGGCGATCGCGATGCCACCCAGGACTTGCTCCAGCAAGGACTGGCCCGTTATCCGGACAGCGAGGAACTGCGGTTCGACTACATCAAGCCCTGGCTGACGCGCCTCGCCCGAGGAACAGCAACTAAGGAAGTGACGACGCAGGCAGCAAAGCTGACAGGCGCTGCCGACGCAGTCGTGCGCGGCACAGTGCTGGCATCACAACGTCGCTGGGCTGACGTTCAGGCGTTGGATGACTTGCTGGGTGAAGCGAAGTGGACCGACCCCTGGAAGCTCGATGCAATCGTATTGCAGGTTCAGTGGCGGTGCGAGGAAGCTGCCACCGCCGATGTTCGCCGCCAACGGGGCGACGAAGCGCTCGCCATGATCGACGCAGCCGTAGCCGCGCGGCCAACGCTCCTGCTATACGCGCTCAGGGTCCAAAGCGCGCTTGCCGCTCGCCGTACGGAGGCTATTATCGAATCCATCTGGGAGTATGGGCATGGTTTGTTTGCCGATGCGGCAGCGGAACAGCCTGAGCGCAGGCAGACGCAAGCTGCCTTGAAGGAGCTGCTGCAATTGTTGGATAAGCAAACCGGTATCGACCACGCGCGCGTCCAGGAAGTGCGGGCAAGGCTGCTCAATGATCTTCGCAATCTCTCCTGAGTACTCGCTGTGAGCTCCGCCTATGACCGCCTGCCCCTGAATGCCCTGCGCGTTTTCGAAGCGGTGGCGAGCCGGCTGAATTTCAGCGAGGCAGCCGAGGCACTGCACGTCACCCCTGCGGCCGTCAGTCAGCAGATCAAATCGTTGGAGGACTACCTGCAGACTCCGCTCTTCAGGCGGGATGGCCGCAGAGTTCAACTCACCCCTGAGGGCGCGCAGCTATTGCCGGGCATACGGAACGGCCTCGATGAGCTCGAAGCGACCCTGCAGCGGGTGCGCCAGGAGCGGCAGACCGGCAGGATCAACGTCAGCACACTGGCGTCGTTCCTGCAGCGATGGTTGATGCCGCGGCTCGGCGACTTGCGCGCGAAGCATCCGGAAATAGACCTGCGATTGCACACATCGCCCGCGGCCGTCGATTTTGCGCGCACCGACTTCCACGCCGCCCTGCGATTTGGACTGGGTCGATATGGTGATCTGCGCACGGAGAAGTTCCTGAGCGACTGGTTGGTGGCCGTCGCCACGCCGCGGTTGGTAGAGAAACACGGACCCCTTCCAAGCACGGGTGATCTCGCACAATACCCGCTACTCCACGGCGACGATCTGGACTGGGCCGACTGGTCTACCGGTGATACCCGGTCCGCGAGTGCGCTGCGTGGCGCGTTCATAGACGACTCGGTCAGCCTCCTGAGCGCCACCATCGAGGGGCTGGGATTCGGGCTGCTGCGCTGGACCCTTGCGGCCGATGAGGTGAAAGCGGGTCGCGTTGTGCTCGCGAGCGAGCACATTGTGCCGCACCGATTCAGTTACTACTTTGTCTGCCCACAGGACTACGCGAGCTTTCCGAAAGTCGCGGCCCTGCGTGAATGGCTCCTGCAACAGGGGCGCGAGTTCGAGCCGCCACCGCTGCCCAAAAGCGCACCTGCGAGACGCAGGCGGTAGGTACAGTTCTTGCGGTCTTAGCGGCTCGAAATGCCACCGAAGAATTGCACAGCATGAATTCCAGGAATGTCACTGACAGGGAGCTGGCAAACGACACATTCGCAGTCGTGCTGGCTGGTGGCAACGGTACTCGACTCGGTGAGCTCACGCGCTGGCAGTGCAAACCCGCCATTGCGTTTGCCGGACACTTCCGCAACATAGACTTCACACTGTCAAATTGCGTCAACTCGGGTCTACGCCGCATCGCGGTGCTCACCCAGTACAAAGCGCAGACGCTGATCACTCACATCACAGCGGGCTGGAATTTTCTCGCCAAGCCTCTCGGAGAGTTTGTAGAGGTGTGGCCTGCGCAGCAACGACTGCACAAGGCGTGGTACGCCGGGACTGCTGATGCCGTGCATCAGAATCTCGATCTCGTACTCGCACAACGTAGTCGTTACACGTTGGTGCTCGCAGGCGATCACATTTACAAGATGGACTACCACAAACTCATCGAGCGGCATGCCCGGAGTGGCGCCGACGTAACGGTGGCCTGCGTTCCGGTACCCGTGGAGGAGGCCAGCTCGTACGGTGTGTTGGGCGTCGCCACAGACCATCGGGTGCGCGGCTTCATCGAGAAGCCGGCGCCTGAGAGCTTGGGACCCTCACAGGAAACTGTGCTCGCTTCGATGGGTGTCTATGTGTTTACGACCGAGTATCTTGCCGATCGCCTGCGTACCGATGCGTCAAACCCGGACTCGTTCCACGACTTTGGTCGCGACATTCTGCCAGCCGCAGTGCGTGAGAATCATGTTGTTGCGCATCCATTCACCGATGCCCATGGCCGGCCTGGCTACTGGCGCGACGTCGGTACCCTGCATGCCTATTGGAAAGCGCACATGGAACTGCTCATCCCTGAGCCGCCCATCGATCTTTATGATCCGGCCTGGCCCATCTTGACTTTACCTGAGACGTTGCCGCCTGCCCGTCTGTTGTTCGATTCCGCGCGTCAAGGCTCAGTGGCCAACTCCCTGCTGGCGGGCGGCGTGGTCATCCGCGGTGCGGCGGTAACCAACAGCGTGCTGTCAAGCAACGTGCGGATTGGCGAAGGCTCGAGCCTTGACGAAGCTGTTGTGTTGCCGGGCGCGCGCATTGGGGCCAACTGCTGCCTGCGCCGAGTGATCATCGACGCGGATACGCAGATCCCCGACGGCACCGCCGTGGGCACGGGTGACGCGGGCGAGGAGCTCACTGTGGCCCTCCTCACCCGTAACTCATTCCTGACTCCGGCGGAAGCAGGCGATCTGCGCTCCGTGGCTTAGGACGCGCGCCGCTCCTCCAGCCATCCCTGCAGCTTATCGAACGGCTCGACGAATTTGCGCACGGCCTCCTTCTCCAACTCCTGCGCCACCTCTTCCAGGTCGATGCCGAGCTTGTTGAGTCCGTCGCGGATGCGGCTGGAATCGGACAGATGGCGCTTCAGGCTCTCCTGCGGGTGGCCCGTCTGCCGATAGGCATTGATGGTGTCCAGGGGCGCCGTGTTCACGGTCTCTGGAGCAATCAGCTCTTCCACGTACTTGATGGGACTGTAGCTCTTGTCCTTGGTCGAAGTGGATGCCCACAGCAGCCGCTGCGGCCGGGCACCGGCCGCAGCCAGAGCCTGCCAGCGTGGCGAAGCGCTGAGCTCTGCGTAGATCTGGTAGGCATGCGCGGCATTCGCGATGGCCGCCTGGCCGCGTAGCGCCTTCGCGGCCGACTGCCCACCGGCGGCCAGCTTGTCCAACTTTGGATCCACATTGCTGTCGATCCGGCTGAGGAAGAAGCTGGCAACCGAGGCCACGCGATCAATGGCCTTCTTCGCGGCGAGCCGTGCCTCCAACCCCGCACAATAGGCCTGCGCCACGGCTCGGTAGCGCTCGGGAGAAAACAACAGTGTCACATTGACATTGATGCCGTCGGTAATCAGCTGGCGAATGGCGGCGATGCCCGGCTCGGTGCCTGGAATCTTGATGAATGCATTGACGCGGTCCAGCCGGCCCCACAGCCGCCGTCCCTCCTCGATGCTCCCGGCGGTGTCATAGGCAAGGTGCGGTGAAACCTCCAGGCTCACGAAACCGTCACGGCCCTCTACCGAGTCGTACAGCGGCCGGAACAGATCGGCCGCGCCCCGCAGATCGTCGATCGCCAACGCTTCGTACAGGGCCATGCTGCTCGAGACCTTCGGCAGCAGTTCCTTGATTGCCTGGGCGTACTGGGGATCGCTGGTGATGGAATTCGCCAGGATCGCCGGATTGGAGGTCACACCGGCCACCGCATCCTCCCGGATCAGCCTTGCGAGGCTGCCGTCGGCCAGCATCCTGCGGCCAATATCATCAAGCCAGATGCTCTGACCCAGTCTGTGCAGCTCCACGAGCGGATTCGTTGCCACGGTATTCACCTGCGATTTTAACGACGATTCAGAGCCCGGATTGTCCACCTTGGGCATTGCAGATGCGAGACTCCTTTGGGGGGAGTCCCGCCGGGCGGGTGATTACGTCGCGCCACTTTCGTCACGTGCCTCCTGCCTGCCATACCCAGTCCCGCACCTCTGGCATGTCCTCGCCGCGCTGGACGATGTAGCGCTTGTGGTCGGTGAGCTTTCCGCGCATGAGCTGGCGCAGGTGGGCGGCCCGATAGCCCAGCTTCGGAACACGGTCCACGACGTCCATGACCAGATGGAAGCGATCCAGGTCGTTGCGCACGACCATGTCAAAAGGAGTGGTTGTCGTCCCCTCCTCCTTGTAGCCCCGCACGTGCAGATTGTCGTGGTTCCTGCGGCGATACGTGAGCCTATGGATGAGCCAGGGATAACCGTGGAATGCAAAGATAACCGGCTTGTCCGTCGTGAACAGCGCATCGAACTCACCATTGGTCAGTCCGTGCGGGTGCTCTTCCCGCGGCTGCAGGGTCATCAGATCGACGACATTGACTACTCGCACCTTCAGCTCCGGAGCGTGTTGCCTCAACAGGCTCACGGCGGCCAGCACCTCCATGGTTGGAACATCGCCGGCACAGGACATCACGACGTCCGGGTCGCCGTCGGCGTCGCTGCTCGCCCACTCGAAGATACCAATGCCCACGGCGCAGTGTTTGTAAGCTGAATCCAGGTCCAGCCACTGCGCTTCGGGCTGTTTGCCGGCGACGATCACATTCACGAGGTCGCGGCTGCGCAGACATTGATCAGCGACGCACAGCAGCGTATTGGCATCGGGAGGCAGATAGACACGAACGATGTCCGCCTTCTTGTTACACACGACATCGATGAAACCCGGATCCTGGTGCGAGAAGCCGTTGTGATCCTGGCGCCAGACGTGCGATGTCAGCAGGATGTTGAGCGAAGCCACGCTGCGGCGCCAGGGAATACGCTTGCAGGCTTCCAACCACTTCGCGTGCTGGTTGAACATCGAGTCCACGATGTGGATGAAGGCCTCGTAGCAATTGAACAGCCCGTGCCGCCCCGAGAGCAGGTAGCCCTCGAGCCAACCCTGACATTGGTGCTCGGACAGAACCTCCATGACACGTCCGTCCACCGCGAGATGTGTGTCATCGGACTCGAGCTCCGCCATCCACGTGCGTTGCGTCACTTCAAACACCGCATCCAGCCGGTTTGAGCTCGTCTCGTCGGGCCCCCACATGCGGAAGTTGCTCGCCTGTGCATTGAGCCGGAACACGTCGCGCAACCACGCGCCGAGGAGCTTGGTGGACTCGGCCGTATCGGCGCCCGGGCGCGTCACCCGGGTGGCATATTCGCGAATGTCCGGCAGGTTCAGGTCGCGCAGCAGCACGCCGCCATTCGCGTGCGGATTCGCTCCCATGCGCCGCGCTCCCACAGGGCTCGATTCGCGTACAAGGGGCATTGGCGCGCCCTCGTCATCGAACAGCTCCTCGGGGTGATAGCTGCGCAGCCATTGCTCCAACATCCGCAAATGGTCCGGGTTGGCCTTTAGACCTGCCAGGGGTACCTGGTGCGCACGCCACGTGCCCTCGATCTTCTGGCCGTCCACGACTTTCGGCCCTGTCCAACCTTTCGGGCTCTCGAGAACGATCATCGGCCAGCGTGGACGGGCGAGCTTCGCCCCGGACGAGCGGGCTTCGCGTTGAATACGCTCGATCCGCTCGAGGACGCGGTCCAGGGCACCCGCCATCTGCTGGTGCATGGAGTCGGGCTCGTGACCGGCGACGAAACAAGGCTCCCAACCATAGCCGCTCAGCAGGCTCTCGAGCTCGCTGCGTGGAATTCGCGCCAACACGGTTGGGTTGGCGATCTTGTAGCCATTCAGGTGCAGGATGGGCAACACGGCGCCATCGCGCGCCGGGTTCAGAAACTTGTTTGAATGCCAGGCGGTGGCGAGTGGCCCGGTCTCGGCCTCACCATCGCCGATGATGCACGCGACCAGCAGGTCCGGGTTGTCGAAGGCGGCGCCAAAGGCATGCGAGAGCGAATATCCGAGCTCGCCCCCTTCGTTGATCGAGCCGGGTACATCCGGTGCACAGTGGCTGGGAATTCCGCCCGGAAACGAGAACTGCTTGAACAGGCGCTGCAGCCCCTGAGCGTTCTGGCGGATGTCCGGGTACATCTCGGTGTAGCTGCCCTCGAGATAGGTGTTGGCCACGAGGGCGGGCCCGCCATGCCCGGGACCGATGATTGCGAGTACATTGCGGTCGCGGGCTACAATGATTCTATTCAGATGCGCGTAGACGAAATTGATTCCTGGAGTTGTTCCCCAGTGCCCGAGCAGCCTCGGTTTCACGTGCTCGAGTGTCAGCGGCTCGCGCAGGAGCGGATTGTCGAGCAGGTAGATCTGCCCGGCCGCCACGTAGTTGGCCGCGCGCCACCAGGCGTGGATACGTTTCAGCTCGGCGGCGGACAACGGTCCGGTATGGTCAGCACTTGCGGGAGACATCGCGGATCCTTCGTGAATTGCTCGGCACAAGCAAGGAACCGTGGTGGGTAGCACGAAACATTCCGATCAGTCCTGCATCGTCGTGACGGTCAATAGCGGCAGCACTTCGGTGAAACTCGCCGCCTTCGAGGCCCGCTCGCAGGACGATGTCACACAAATTTCACACGAACACGTGTCGGGCGAGAACCTCGTCCCACGCGAGGTGCTGACCAGATTCCTCGCGGCCCTGCGCGCGGCGCCCACTGCCATGGCGCATCGCGTGGTCCACGGCGGCACGCGGTTCACGGCTCCGGTCAGGATCGACTCGAGCGTATCGGCAGCCATCCGCGAGCTGTCCGACCTCGCGCCGCTGCACAATCCGAAAGCCCTCGAGTGGATCGAAGCAGCCTGCTGTGTTGCCGGGCCGGACGTTGCGCAGGTTGCAGTCTTCGACACGGCGTTCTTCGCTTCTCTGCCCCGCGTGGCTGCGGAATACGCTATTGCCAGCCGGTATGGTGTCGATCAGGGCGTACGGCGGTATGGGTTTCATGGGCTCGCTCACGAGGCACTTTGGAGGCGCTGGTCGCAGCTGCATCCCGACCTGCCGCTCGGCGGGCGAGTGATCACTCTGCAGATGGGTGGAGGGGTTTCCGCTGCAGCGATAGAGCGCGGCAAGCCCTTGGACACTTCCATGGGCTTCTCCCCATTGGAAGGTTTCGTGATGGGCACAAGGTCAGGTGACATTGACCCGGCAGTGGTGCCCTACATGGAAAAACGCCTACGGAAGACCTCCGATGAGATTATCGCGCTGCTGAATCGCGAATCAGGAGTCTCCGGCCTGTCAGGCGGAGTCACTGACCTGGGCAAGTTGGCTGCGGACCCTGCGGCGCACGCGCAATTTGCCGTGGATCTGTACTGCTACCGGGCCCGCAAGTACATCGGCGCCTATCTTGCCGTCTTGGGCGGCTGCGATGGGATCGTCTTCGGCGGAGGCGTGGGCGAACACGTTCCTGCCGTCCGACAGCGTATCCTTACAGGCATGGGCTGGGCGGGAGTCGAAATAGACGCCACGGCGAATGATGCCGCGCGGGGCCAGGAGGCCCGCATCGATACATCGAGACTGCCTGTCAGGGTGCACGTGGTCCCTGTGGAAGAAGAAGGGGTTCTGGCCAGAGCAGCCTTGGCCCAAATCAGCCAATAGGATCACCGAGTAGAATCACGCATGGACAGCTTATTCGGGAACGATGCTTGCCCTCAGGACTTACGTGTATACCGATTACCAGGAGCGCTGAAATGACCGAGCTCAATGTTGGCCGACTCGCTGATGACCTGCAGTCCCTCGTCAGCGATGCCGAAGAATTGTTGCGCGCCACGGCAGGCGTCGCGGGCGAAAAGGCATCCGAAGCGCGTGACCGTGCCGAGGAATCCCTGCGCGCAGTGCGCAGCCGACTGAAATCCGTCGAGCGCGACCTGACGGGGCGCGCCCGAGTCGTCGGCGAATACGTGGAAGACAACCCCTGGAAGGCCATCGCCGTCGTCGGCGGAATCGCCTTGGCCGTCGGGCTCCTCATGGGACGCAAATGACCGAAGGAGCCGCCAGCGATCACGGGACAGAACAGCAGCCCCCATCAGGTCACTCCGGGTACACCGGTGTGTTCCGCGGCTTGTTCGATAGCGTGATCGAGGCGGCTCGGACTCGACTGGACCTCGCGGCGGTCGAGGCCGAGATCTTTCTCCTGCGAACGATCCGGATGCTGCTGTGGGCTCTCGCAGCTTTGGCGTGCGCTTTGCTCGCGCTTGCTTTCGCGGTGGTGGCCGTAGTCGCCGCGCTGTGGGATACCCATCGATTGGTCGGGGTCCTGGGCGGCGCCGGGCTGTTTGTCGTACTGGCCGCCATGTGCGGTTATATCGCCAGCCGCACTCTCAAAGGGCGGCCCTCCATGCTGGCCGGCACGCTGCAGCAGCTCGAGACCGACCAACACCGGGTGAGCGGAAAATCATGAGCAGCCGCCTGGAGGTGTTGGAAGCGCGGCGCCACTATCTGCTCAACAAGTGTGAGGAGCAGCGGCTCGAGCTGGCGTATCGCGTGGCGCAGATCAGACCCGCCGAGCAAATCACCGCATGGACGCGGCGCTCCGCGGCCGGCCGCGGGCAGAGCCCCCTCACCTGGATCGCGGGTTTGGTTGGTTTGTTATTGATGCTGCGCCGGCGCCGGGTTCTGTCTGGCGTGGGCTGGATGACGGGACTCGTTGCACTCGCGTCGCGTGCAACGACTGTGTTGCGGGTGATTGCACAGTTGCGCGCTGTCTATCGCAGCCTGAAAACAAGCCAGCGCCCCTAGTACATTGGAAAAATGCCCTGCGGGCTGGGCGCCCCCGGCATTTTTCGGACAGTACTCTCCGTGGATCGCCGGCAAAAAGCGCGGTTTTTGCCGGCTGCGCCGCACGGTCAGCGCAAGTCCGACGGGCTGCTAGGTGCGGGGCGCGGACTGGACTGCGGCGACGGGCGCCGGCGCAGCTGGCGTCACCGCTGCAGGCGGCGGCGTTGCGTCAGGGGCCGGGGGCGGTTGGTCAAGCTGAGCCTGCAGACCGACTACCGCGGGCATTCCATTCGCGGCCTGCAGCGTCTGGCGCGCCAGGTCCCAATGTATTGCGGCCGTATCCTGGCCTAAGGCCTTATCCAAT
>Ga0068860_100008322_pt1 | contig 10326 bp, 7 predicted proteins | sample KBSSwiS32_FD_66597 | JGI IMG/M metagenome (GOLD analysis project Ga0068860, IMG submission 66597) | Switchgrass rhizosphere microbial communities from Kellogg Biological Station, Michigan, USA - KBS Switchgrass S3-2 | ecosystem: Host-associated > Plants > Roots > Rhizosphere > Soil ...
CGATTCGCGCTCGGCATCGGTGAAGCTGGAAACTTTCCTGCGTCAATCAAAACAGTGGCCGAATGGTTCCCGCGAAAAGAGCGTGCATTGGCTACGGGAATCTTTAATGCAGGAACAAACGTCGGAATACTCTTTGCAGCCGCTATCGTCCCTCCCATCACTGCTAACTACGGCTGGCGCTGGGCTTTTATCGTAACTGGACTTATCGGCTTCGTTTGGCTTGCGTGTTGGCTTTGGCTCTATCGCAGGCCCGAAGAACATCCGCAATTATCCAAATCCGAGCTGGCATATATCCAGAGTGATCCTTCCGAATCAGTCACCCCAATCCCCTGGTCACGACTCTTGCATCACAAACAAACATGGGCTTTTTCTATTGGTAAATTCATGACGGATCCTATTTGGTGGATCTATTTGTTCTGGTTACCCGATTTTCTACATAAGAACTACCAGATCGATTTAAAGAACATTGGTCTACCTTTGATAGTCGTGTATTTGATCGCTGACGTGGGTAGCGTTGCCGGTGGATGGCTTTCTTCATCCATGATCAAACGTGGTGTTTCAGTTAATCGCTCGCGAAAGACAGCAATGCTTATCTGTGCTATTGCTGTCCTTCCCGTCGTGTTCGCAGCTCGGGCCTCCAATGTTTGGGTTGCGGTTCTATTGGTAGGACTCGCAGCCGCCGCACACCAGGGTTGGTCAGCGAACCTCTTTACTACTACTTCGGACATGTTCCCCCGTCGGGCTATTGGCTCCATTGTCGGCATCGGAGGGATGGCGGGCGCTGTTGGAGGAATGCTGATCTCGAAGATCGTCGGCTACATTCTGCAATGGAGTGGCAGCTATGTTCCTATCTTCTTCATGGCTGCCTCCGCTTATCTGGCTGCCTGGGTAGTTTTTCAACTACTGGCGCCGAAACTCGAACCTGCTCATTTAGAAGAAGTGTAAACAGCTAAGCACATGTTTGGCTCCTTAAATATAAAACTGAAAGAACAATGTCGTTGGGATATCGTCAGCCTTGGCGAAGTCATGTTGCGACTCGATCCCGCTGAAGGTCGAGTTCATACCACTCGTAATTTCCAGGTCTGGGAAGGCGGTGGTGAATACAACGTTGCGCGAGGTTTGAAACGTTGCTTTGGTCTCGACGCAGCGGTGGTAACCGCACTGGCAGATAACGCAGTCGGACGTTTGGTCCAGGATCTGATTTACCAGGGTGGCGTTGATCAGTCGCACCTGAAGTGGGTGAAGTATGACGGCGTAGGACGCACCGTTCGCAACGGTCTAAATTTCACCGAACGTGGTTTCGGAGTGCGCGCCGCCGCTGGTTGTTCTGATCGCGGGCACACTGCTGTCTCGCAACTTAAGCCCGGCGACATCGATTGGGATCAGATCTTCGGCAATGAAGGCGCTCGTTGGTTTCACACAGGTGGGATTTTCTGTGCCCTATCCGAGACAACGCCAGCGGTGGCGCGTGAAGCGATGATCGCGGCAAAGAAGCATGGAACAATTGTTTCGTACGACTTGAACTACCGCGACTCCCTCTGGAAGGCGATAGGCGGCCAGCAAAAGGCTGTCTCCGTCAATCGAGAGTTAGCGCCATTTGTCGACGTGATGATTGGTAACGAAGAAGACTTCACTGCAGCGTTGGGTTTTGAAGTCGAGGGTATGGATGAACATCATTCCAAACTCGACGTACAAAACTTTCGCCGCATGATCGAACGTGCAACCAGCGAGTTTCCAAACTTTCAGGTTGTTGCTACTACTTTACGAAACGCCAAGACCGCAACCATCAACGACTGGGGCGCCGTCTGTTTTTCAAATGGTGAGTTATTCCAGGCGGCGGTTCGCGAGAATCTCGAGATATTTGATCGAGTTGGAGGTGGTGATTCGTTTGCCTCAGGACTGATTTACGGTTTTCTCACTGAACGTGGACCACAATGGGCCGTCGAGTGTGGCGCGGCGCATGGTGCTCTTGCGATGACCACTCCCGGCGACACCACGATGGCTACACTTTCCGAAGTTGAGCGGGTAATGAAAGGCGGCACCGCAAGAGTCGCGAGATAAAACTACCCTGTCCTTTTTGAGATCATGAACAAAGCAGCTGTCACTCAACAAATCCGAGACATTGGCCTTATACCCGTTGTCCGCGCGACGTCCGCGGATGAGGCGATGCGAGCAATTGATGCAATTCGCGAAGGCGGTGTTTCAGTACTCGAGATCACGATGACGGTCCCCGGGGCCATTGGGGTTATCGAACAGGTAGCTCGCAATTATGGCAACGACGTGTTGGTTGGGGCCGGCACCGTTCTCGATGCGGAAACTGCCAGAGCGTGTATTTTGAATGGCGCTCAATTCGTAGTTAGTCCGGCACTGAATGTCGAAACCATCGAGTGTTGTCGGCGGTATGGGGTAGCTGTCATGCCGGGTGCGTTGACTCCTACGGAAGTTGTGCAGGCATGGACTGCTGGAGCTGACTTTGTGAAAGTGTTTCCGGCCGGCGCGCTGGGAGGTGCAAGCTATCTCAAAGCGTTGAAGGCGCCATTGCCACAAATTGAACTGGTGCCAACAGGTGGAGTCTCACTAAAGACCGCTGCCGACTTCATTAAGGCTGGCGCAAGCGCACTCGGTGTCGGTGCAGATCTCGTGGACATAAAGGCGATCCGTGATGGACAAGCGAACGTCATCACCGATCGCGCCAAACAGTATGTCGAGATAGTTCGCGAGGCTCGCGCATCACTTTAGTAGCAGCGTCAATACCTTCACGATTCTCGGAATTGTTTTTTTAAAACGATTAGGGTTCGAAACGGAACCAGTCGAAATCGGCAGCACCGGGACGTTGGGCCTGAGTTAGCGACACTGCAAACAGACCCACTTTCGCGCCAATCCATCTTCCTTCTCGGGCTTTGAACGACTCACCTAACTCGGTGAAGCGAACTCCATCTTTGCTGTAACTAAATTGAGACACCGCGTCTGGTCCCACCGTAATTCGCAAATAAACTAGACCGTTGTCTAAGTCGACTCCCGCCTCTGCCGTCTCTTCATTCCCTTTTGGCGCATCAACACAAAGAGTGCGCTCAAGCCGAAATCCTTCATCGGTCTTAACCACGGCGATGTAGGAATAATCCATTCCCATCATCACGAGACCAGCCGCTTCATTCGGCATCAAACCGCTCGCATCGATCTTAGTAGTTGCCGAAAAGGTTGGCGCAGGCAATTTCTGCAACAAAAGATTTGGCACTCCCCAAAGATTCACCGCGTCGACCGGTAACGGAATTGAATTAAGTCGCAACCAACCACTGCGCGAATCCAGCGTTGACCATTGCTTCAATGGATTTGCATGCCACTGCCATTGCAGGCCAAGACTGCGTACCAAAAACTCATCACTGGTTTGCGGATTGTCGACGCGAACCGACGCTCCGACTCTCGGCTTTTTATATACAGCGACCGGCTCACCTTTGCCGTCGCCATCGTTATCAACTCCAATAACCGGCCAATCATTTACCCAACGCAGCGGTTGCAAATGAACGATGCGTCCGTAAGCACCGCGGTCCTGAAAGTGAATGAACCACGATTCTCCGGAGCGAAGCTCAACCCACGCGCCCTGGTGTGGACCATTGATCTGAGTTTGACCCTGGTCCATAACGATCTTGTCTTCATAAGGACCGTAGATACTTTTTGAGCGCAAGACAGTTTGCCAACCAGTAGGCACACCGCCCGCCGGGGCAAAGATGTAGTAATAACCGTTTCGCTTGTAGAGCTTTGGTCCTTCGATTGTGGGATGATGCTCGCGCCCGTCAAAAACCATTCGGCCTTCATCGAGCACACGCGTACCATCGCTACTCATCTTGTTGACGTGCAGAACACTCTTGATTCCCGCGCGACTGTTTGCAAACGCATGAACGAGATAAGCGTTGCCGTCGTCGTCCCAAAACGGACAGGGATCAATCCAACCTTTTGCGCTCTTGATCAAAAGCGGCGCACTCCATGGACCAGCCGGATTACGAGTCTTGACCATGTAGATTCCGTAATCAGGATCGGGATAGAAAATATAGAAGTAGTTATTGTGGTACCTGATAGCCGGCGCCCACACACCATTGCCGTGCTGTGGTTTCGCAAACACGTTGACGGGCGTTTGATACTCCAGGGCGTGACCGATGATGCGCCAGTTAACAAGATCTTTGGAGTGAAGGATGGGCAAACCGGGAACGGCGTTAAAGCTCGAGGCGGTCAAATAAAAGTCACTGCCAACCCTGATTACATCCGGGTCGGAGTAGTCTGCGTAAATGATCGGGTTTTTATAAGTACCGTTGCGATTGTCAGGTTGCCAGATAGCTTGAGCGGAAAGGGTCTGAATGGAAAATAGAAGCAATAAGATTGATAAGAAAGTTTCGGATCTCAAGTTCACGTTCGTTATGGAAGCGGCCCCAATCAGCATTTAGCAATCAAAAATCAGCAATTCCTTAATACTGTTCTTCTTCTTCCTGCGCTTTCTGGGCAAGCATCAAGTGATCACGCATCGCATCGCGAGCTGAGTCAGCGCTGCGATCGCGAATCGCACGATAGATTGCGCGATGCATCTCGGCCGACTCTTTCAAATCTCGGGCGCGTTTCACAGTCTTGCTGCGCGTTTCAAATAAGATGGTAGCCACCATGTTCATCAGTGCCGTCAGGATTCTGTTTCCAGAGGCTGCCGCAACGGTCTGATGAAATCTCATGTCGTGAACCAGAAACTGTTCCGGACTATCTAAAGACGCAAACATTCCGGTGACTTCTTCTGACATTGAAGCCATTTGATCACCGGTCGCCCTTTCTGCCGCCAGCCCGGCAATCGCCATCTCGAGTGAACGACGAGCTTCAAACATTTCTGCGGGAGTGAAGCGTTGCAATGATGCCATCAAACGCAATGGACTACTGTCCAACGCAGGTGAACCCTCTGCCTCAACCACAAAAGTTCCTGCACCACGTCGCGGCTGCAAGACACCAACGGCAGCCAGCGAACTTATTCCCGCACGCAGCGTTGGCCGACTGACACCCAGTTGTTTGGCTAAGTCTCGTTCCGGTGGTAAACGATCGCCCGGTCGCAACTCACCCTTGTGAATCATCTCGCGCAACTGGGCCACCACTTCTTCAGACGTAGTGCCACGTCTTTCAGCATCAATCGTCTTAAACATCACCGTCCTTGAGTCGCTCATGGTTTTGTTAATCGCCCCGGTTTATCTCTTTCGCGTTTGCTGGATCAACCACAAGGCAAGATCAGTTGCGGCTTTGAAGTTGTCGTAGTCGGAAGGGAGTTTACGACCATCTGTGTATTCGTTGTATAGCCAGGGATCACCCACGGCAAACACGGTACCCTTACCATACCTGGCTACCGCCATTATCGTGTCGCCCTTGTCTTCATAAATTGCGCGTGCTGGTTCTTTGGTTTTGATCGTTGAAACTTCCTTTAGATAAAGATTGCGCGCAGTTTTGAAAATCGGATGAGGCGGCGTCACAACTAACCGGCCCATCGTGAAATCATTGCCGGGAACTTTGTTTCTACTGTCCTTATTAAACTCGATCCCAAAAGCAGCTGCGAGTTGATTGAAATGATCAAACTCGGCGTTGCCGACATCGTTGCCCATCAACACCAGGACGCCACCAGCTTTGACCCAATCGGAGACCGCTTTCACATCCCTGGTCTCCACATAGTTTGGTTTCTCTGTTTCAGTTGGCGTATCGGGGTCGACGATGATGTAGATGTCTGCACCTTTCAAGTTCGCCGCGGTTGGGGCAGCAGACAGTGTTTCCGTTTTCACACCATAACTGCGAAACACATTTCCCCAAAGTGAAAAACCACCGTTTGCGAGTTCGTCCCACTTGTAGTGCCACGAGATCAACTGACCAGTCGCATCTTTCTTTGTTTCGTTATTGAAGTAGGAGTCGAGTTTAACGGTCTTTCCATTTCCAACAGCCTGCTTCACCGCGATCTCCATTTCATTACTCGCCAACAGAAATGCGCCCACCCCCTTAGGATCATTCGTTACCACTTTCTCACTCAGATAGTATTGATAGCTGCCATCTCGATATGGATTCCCTCCCAGACCCGCGACGCTAACCGTGCCATCAAGATTTGTCTGACCAGCAGAATCAGTCTTAACAAAATGATCGAGTAGTCCCTGATAACCGCGCCTGGCTACTGGTAGATATGATGTCGCCAGATACCCATTACGAACTCCTTTGGCGAGTGCATAAACAAACATGCTGGAACCTGAAGCCTCGAGGTAGTTTCCTTTTTCAGTTCCCTTGTCTAACACCTGATACCAAAGGCCTGACTTGGCATCCTGGTATTTCGCAACTGACTTTGCCAGGCGGTTCAAGATAGCTATCAACTCTGCGCGTTGCGGATGTTGCTGCGGGAAATAGTCGAGCACATCGACGAGGGCCATGCCATACCAACCCATGGCTCGATCCCAAAAGTTTGGCGACGTTCCGGTAGTCGGGTTGGCCCAACGCTGTTGCTTGGATTCATCCCAGCCGTGATAGAGCAAACCTGTTTTCGGGTCACGCGCGTGGCGTTCCATCAACACAAACTGTTTTGCAATGTCGTCGAAATCAGAATCTTCGTGAAATGTCGCTGCGTATTCGGCATAGAAAGGTTCAGCCATGTATAAGCCGTCAAGCCACATCTGTGAGGGATAGATCTTCTTGTGCCAAAAGCCGCCGTCGGAAGTTCGCGGATGCGTTTTCAATTGCTCGCGTAGCAGTGCAGCCGCCTTACGATATTTTTCCTGGCCCGTGACTTTGTACAAAAGCAACAAGTTCTTTCCGCAATTTATGTTATCGAGATTGTAGTCGGCCGCGTTGTACGTGCGGATGGTTCCATCGGCATTGACGAAATTGTCCATGCCTTTTTGAATGAAACTAAAATACTTTCCTTCTCCAGTGCTCAGCCAAACTCCTTCGACACCCTTCAGCACCACGCCGAATTCATAAGTCCACCTGCCGGGAACGCCTGTCTCGTTTCTAGCCGCGTCACGCCAGAGAGAATTCATCGCGGTCGCGGCGATTTGCTGGGAAACGAGTTTGTCTTGCGCGAGAGTTAAACTCGCGATCAGAAAGATCAGCGAGAGGGATAAGATAAAGTTGACTTTTTTCATACTCGTTCTGATTTGTACTTTATTGCAGCTGCGTGATCACATTCCCATTAACTTTCACATTGTCTAACGTCAGCCCCTGCACATTTCTCACGATGCTTGGGTCGCTGGCGTTTTCAAACGTGCAGTTTGTCAACCGCAGATTAAATATCGGGGCATTCGTTAGTCCTTGCACGTCGGCAACATGCTTGCTCTTTCCGCTAACCAAGCGTTCCACCGAGTAGTTGCGCATGACCGGCGTGAAATTACCTTTTGCGCCTTCTTCGTAGTTGAAGTCGATAGTGATTACGGCATGCGCGACCTGTCCTACTTCAAGGTCGCGAAAGTAGAAGTTCTCCAACAAGCCACCCCGCGCCGCGTTGTTCTTCACACGCAGAGCATGATCCAGGTTTTGACTATCGAGGGTGCATTTTTCACCAAACAGATTTCTCACACCGCCCGATATTTCACTGCCTACCGTAATTCCTCCATGTCCATCTCGCATGCGACAACCACGAACGATAATGTTTTGCGTCGGCACATTCAGGCGGCGTCCGTCGGCATTGCGACCAGACTTGATCGCGATGCAATCATCACCCGTGTTGAAGTCGCAATTCTCGATCAAAACATCAGCACACGACTCCGGATCACAACCGTCATTATTTGGACCATGGCTATTGATCTTCACACCACGCACAGTCACATTCGTACAAAGCACCGGGTGTATTTCCCACATCGGAGAATTGATTATCTGAACACCTTCAATCAAAACGTTTTGACAACGATATGGTTGAATGAATTGCGGCCTTAGATAGTGACCCGCGCCAAACACTCTTTGACTAACCGGAACACCCTGCTCTGCCATTTGTTGCAGCGCTGCACGATCGGTCCTTTGATTTGGATCCCCAGTCTTCCAACCGTAATTGGCACGACCATTCCATGGCCACCAGGAGTCGTTGCCGCTTTGACCGTCGAGTGTGCCTTCACCGGTAACAGCGATGTTCTTTTGTTCAAACGCGTAGATGAAAGGCGAGTAGTTCATTAACTCAGTGCCTTCCCAACGCGTAAAGACCACGGGGAGATAATCTCCGGGGTTCTTGCTGAATTTGATCGTTGCGTCTTTTGTTACGTGGAGATTGACGTTGCTTTTCAGGTGGAGGGCGCCAGTAAGAAAAACGCCGCGCGGCACCACCACTCTTCCACCACCCGCCTTGTTACAAGCACTGATCGCTTTTTCGAAAGCCTCGGTGCAGTCAGTTTCACCATTCGGTTTAGCGCCAAATTTTGTGATAACGAAGTCGCGCTTCGGAAAGACCGGCGGTTTAATGCGCGCGAGAATCCCGGGCATCACACTCTGCCAGGGGTCGTCATCGACGAGCGACATTCCAAACAATTCGGCTCGCAGGACTGCCGGCGCAACTGTCAGTGCGGCGCCACCGGCAATCACACTCTTGATAAAGTCACGTCTCGATGTCATAGGAATCCAATCTCAAAATGTGGATGCGTGGTGAGCATGAGTCTTTAGCCACTGCGGATAATCCTTGCTTAACAAATCAGCAGCACTGCTCACATACCACGAGTAACCATTTCTTCGTTCGTCTTCGATTTCTGCCACGTCGTACTTAACCACCCCATCACGACCAACGAATATCGGTCGATTCGTTGTGATGTCGTAGAACCTTGCCCACAAGGGACCTGCTGATGAATCCTTTACAACTACTCGATCAAACCCATGCAGTTTTGTGGCATCGGGTTTTGAAACCCATTTGATCCCGTCGAGCTTTGATTTTTCGAACCAGGCTACCGCAGCATCGATCGCCTCGATTACTGCGGGAGATGGTTTCTCAATCGACATGAGAAACCGGACGATACCGACACTCTCGCCGCCACTAAGCGAGGGAAGTTCATACGTTCGCGCCGGTGCCGGAGCCATCGTGATTTCATCATGTTGCGCGCACCAGACGGTGCGTTTTCCATTTATCACGATCTGTGTTTTCAGAATGCACGCGATTCCTTTTTGTACTGCGGCCCTGCACTTGTCTCGACGAGTGTCATCTACAAATGAGTAGTCAGCTCCCTTTGCGGCAACGTCGCGCAACAACTCCATGACACCGATCATTGCGTCGTCGTTGTAGGTAATGTGCTTGTAGTATCCGGTTAGGTCTGGATAGTACTGCGGCCATCCTCCATTCGAATACTGAGCCTTAAGCAAGTAGTCGATACCATTCAAGAACGCCACTCGATACTTCTTCTGCTGCGTTGCTTTTGTTACACGCGCTAGAAAGACAAGCTGGCTGTAGGTAGCGCCGTTGTCGATCGTGGAATCGATGTCGCGCTTTTGAGCTTGTAACCTGGCAATGTCAGCAGTCGACAGGGGCGATGCCATGTCGATGTTTTTGGGCCAGCCGCCACTCGCTCTTTGATAGAGCAGAACGTTGTCGGCCACTTGGATCGCTTCAGATGTCGAGTACCAGGCAACTGGCTGTTTAAGAGCGTCCTTCCAATGAGTTTCCGACGAGGACACATGGTGCAACCCGAACAAAACCATGAGCAGAACCAAAACGTGCTTGGTCATACCACTTCCGCCTTTTCGTTCGGGACTGTAGTGTCGGCCCTCACCGCGCTGAACGAGTACTTGTAATCAGTTTTTTGCTTGTAATTCTTTGGCTTGAAGTCAGTGGATTCTGGCCTAGTCAATGACGGACTGTCAAGAGGTGGAGCTGACCAATTGTTAAGAGGGGAAGTCAACGGGTAAGACCAATTTAAAGATTGGCATCTAAGATCGTTTGCAAGCAGGCGGGGACGCCTGCGCTCCCAGTACTGATGTTCGTGTCTTTGAAACTAGATTTATCTTCCCATCCAGCCACCGTCAACGAGCAGCACGTGTCCGTTCACATAATCACTTGCCGCCGAAGATAAGAAGAGTGCTGCGCCCGCAATATCACTTGCTTCGCCCCAACGGCCAGCGGGAATTCGCTCGAGGATCTGACGGTTGCGAGTCTCATCAGCCTGAAGCGCGGCGGTGTTGGTCGTGCGCATGTAACCAGGTGCGATGGCGTTCACGTTGATTTTATACTTCGCCCACTCATTCGCGAGCGCTTTGGTGAGTTGTGCGACACCACCTTTGGAAGCGGCGTAAGCGGGAACTGTGATGCCACCCTGAAACGAAAGTAAAGAAGCGATGTTGACAATTTTGCCGCCACGATCTTTTTCGATC
>Ga0068860_100008325_pt1 | contig 10324 bp, 10 predicted proteins | sample KBSSwiS32_FD_66597 | JGI IMG/M metagenome (GOLD analysis project Ga0068860, IMG submission 66597) | Switchgrass rhizosphere microbial communities from Kellogg Biological Station, Michigan, USA - KBS Switchgrass S3-2 | ecosystem: Host-associated > Plants > Roots > Rhizosphere > Soil ...
CCAGCGCGGCGGCCTTCACCCAGTCGGACCTATCGGTTTTTCGAAGCGCCAACTCAAAGTCATCGATCGACCGACCAGCCGTGAGGCCACTGCTGACGACGTGTAGGGCGATAAGCAGCTCACGCGCCGGGGTTCCCAGAACTGGTACTCGAACCCCACTCACTTCGACGGACTCGGACGACTCCATCACTTCCCGCCAGACCTGCGCCGGCTCCGCGGCGGCACCCTTCAGCGAATCATGCAGGTCCACCGGCAAACTGTCGCTGTCTTTGAACCAAGTGGAGGCCACCGGTTCCGTCACCACGCATCGGTACCCTTGCTCGCGCAGCAGTTCTCTCATGAGACGCATGGAGCTTCGGGGACACAGAATATCGATGTCCCGCGATACTCGGTCGGCATCCCTCCCTAGCCAGCGATCGAACCCCACGCCCTTAAGAAAAAGATGTGGGACTTGCGCCTCACTCAGAAGGGACTGCCAATGGAGCACTTCAGACTGGAATCGGAGCTGAGCGAGGGCCAACCCGACGTCTGCGGGGAACGAAGCCCGAGCGGTGGAAGTCACCTCGTGAGCCGCCCGCGTCCGTAGCCCGCCGTCGTGATGACAAGTCCGACGAAAATCATCGCCGCCGCCTGCAGTGGCCTTGCCGATCTCTGAGCGGAAGCCTCCTTTACTGAAACCTGGGCACTACGGGCCAAGGTGCCCAGGTATCTCACCTCGGGGTCGAGCGCCGCCCGGCGCGACGGCCCGGCGTTTGAGACGGCAAAGGTCGACACGATCGCTTTAGACCGACCCTCGGCGTAGCACCGTTGGAGGAAATATTTCCGAGTCAGCCTTCGTGCCGGTACATAGTGCTCGACTCGCGCCCCTTCAACCATCACGATACGTCCACCACCACGGTTCACCCGGATGCCAAGCTCGGTCTCCTCGCAGCCCGAAGGAATGCTCCCTACTCGACCAAGACTGTGATGAAAGCCGCCAGCTCGCAGTAGCTCGCCACGTCGAAATGCCATGTTGCAGCCGATTGGATTTCTAACGTCTCCGGTCTGCTGCCCCGTATAGCTGCAACCGATTACCCAGTCGAATTCGGACGGAAACCAAGACGGTCTGCTGACCTCGAATCGGGGGACCGCCGAGCCACCAACGCCGGCGACCGACTCGTCCTCAAACGGACGAACGAGTTCGCTAAGCCACCCGTCAGCGGCAGTCGCGTCGTCATCCAGAAACACAACCACATCGCCGGCTGCGACGTTTAGCCCGGTGTTGCGGGCCCCGGATAAGCCGGGCCGCTCGGCATTGTCAACCACCTTCACCCCGCGCCAGTTCGTCACCTCATCATGCAACTCGGGGCAGTGGTCAACAACAACGACGACCTCCGCGGGCGCGGGACGCTGGGCTTGGACCGACTCGACACATGCTTTTAGAAGCGGCAGCCGGTCACAGGTGTAGGAGCAGATCACAACGGAGATCGAGTTGGCCATCTGTAGTCGCCTCCAACGGCTCTGTAACGAGGAAGAGGCCCACGCCCAAGCGCAGGCCTCTTCCTTCAATGAGTGGCTGGGCCACACATGTCAGATCGGAACGATGCTGCCGACGATAGTGACCGGGCCTGTACCCGTGTACACGTCGGCCGTATGACCGGTCTTGTTGAATTCTTGGAGCGTCATCGAGTGCACCGTTCCAAGCGTTGTAAATGATGGTGTCTCATAGCGTTGCTTCATCCAGTCTCCTCTGCAGGTAGTGGCCGAAGCCATGCGTGGCGGGGATGCCCTCGCTTAACGTAAGGCAATCGCCACGATGATACAACCGCCACGCAGAGGCTTCATTGACCGGAAATGGAACGTTGCATCTGCAGCTACGCGCCGCCGTTGTCACTCTGTGCAGCCACGGATCACCGAGCATGACACAACGGCCACATGGCGCAGCACTTTCGAAACAAAAGGAAAGCCCCGAAATCCGCTGTGACCTAGTACCGACTTCTCCGCTTCAAGGAGCGTTAACGCGCTGAAGGTTGACCGCGGCAGAACGGTGAAACAAACTGGGCCGGCAACGTTCGCTCGACAGCTTTGGAAAGTGGCCATGCCCTCACAACTCGAGCACACTCATGCAACCAGCCGCGCAACGCTAGATCTCACTCACAGTGCGGTCGGTGTCGATCTTCGCGATTCCCCAACACCGTCCGTCACCGCGGTGATTCCTACGCTCAACGAAGCGGAAAACATCCCATGGGTCCTATCCCGGCTTCCCTCGTGGGTCGAAGACATCGTGGTTGTCGACGGATATTCAACCGACGCCACGCCCGAAGTGGTTCGGCGGCATCGCCCCGACGCCCGCGTCATTCACCAAACCCGTAAGGGGAAAGGCAACGCACTCCGCTGCGGATTTGAAGCCGCGCGCGGCGACATCATCGTGATGCTCGACGCCGACGGATCCACCGATCCAGCCGAGATTCCCCGGTTCGTGGCCGCGCTGCGGACCGGTGCCGACTTTGCAAAGGGCACCCGGTACATGACCGGAGGAGGATCAGCGGACATCACCACCGCTCGCTCATTGGGCAACAAGCTTTTCACTCGCACGGTCAACAGTTTTTGGGGCTCCAATTTCACCGACCTGTGCTACGGCTACAACGCCTTCTGGCGTCACTGCCTGCCGGCGCTCAATCCCGACGCCAACGGCTTCGAAATCGAGACGCTCATGGCGATTCGAGCCGTGCGAATGGAGCTGAAGGTTGTCGAAGTGCCCAGCTACGAGAGTAGTCGGATGAGCGGCTCGAGTAATCTCAGCGCCCGAAAGGACGGCATCCGAGTGCTCCGTACCATCATGGCGGAGCGGCTGCGCCCGTAGCGGACGGCTGAGCTCACTCAGCCGTCAGTATTGAGCGGAGCCTGCCTGTCTTTGGGCTGCCGAACCTGGTTGGGGTCGACGAACAGCTTGTTAGCGAGCAGTTGCACGAGCTCGTCAGTGCCGATTCCAGCCAGCTCCGCGTACTCTTCGGAAAGCTGGGCGAGCAGGTTCAAGGTAGCAACGCAGAAGACGTCGAGCTCAGCCGACGGTATGTCGCAACTTCCGCACTCGAGCAGATCACCAAGGGCCGCTAGGACCGTCGGCGCCGCTCGAATGACCTGGTCCGCTGATGGTCCTTCAGTCCGCCCCACATATTTAACCGTATGGCCTGCGTGGGGGTGCCGCAAGCCACCTTGACCAGAAGGCAATAGATATTACCCAATGGCGCCCACCGGGCCCGGGAATGCCAGGTCGGTGACACTGCGGGGGGAGGAAGAGGGGCTCCCGCTAGTTCGGCGCGGCACTGAGAAATTGATGACACCATCCTGCGAAATGCGTTACAAGAGAATCAGAAGCCGGTACGGTAACTGTTGAACGCGTTGCGGCATCGGAACCTGACCGCCGCGCGCAGCCCATTCCTCAACGCAGGCCTAGCCACGCGGAGACGATTCTTGGAGCAGCAAAGAATGACTCTGGTCCATCCCAGCCGGGCCGAGGAAGATCTATCGATTTTCGACGAGATGGAGGCCGACGAGGCCACTCCCACCGTCAGTGCGATCATTCCAGCAGTAGGCGACACAGAGTGTTTGCCCTGGGTTCTGGCGCGCCTACCGCGGTGGGTAACCGAGGTCGTAGTGGTCAGCAATGGCCTCAATGAACTAGCCCCGCTCGTACACACGCATCATCCCTACGCACGAGTCGTCGTGCAATCGGGAAACGGAAAGTGCAACGCGTTGCGCTGCGGCTTTGATGCCACGTCGGGCGAGATCATCGTGATGCTCGACGCAGACGGGTCAACGGATCCGCTCGAGATACCGCGCTTCGTCGCCGCGCTACGCACCGGTGCCGACTTCGCGAAAGGCACGCGCTTCGTCGCCGGCGGAGGCTCCGTTGACGCGAGGGCGAACCGCTACAGCAATAGAGCATTAACCGGCCTCACCAACCGTATGTGGAAAACCTCCTTCAGCGACGTGTGCTACGGCTACAACGCGTTCTGGCGCCGTTGCCTCCCTCAGCTGAGTCCCGACAGTTACGGCTTCGGATTCGAAACCGTACTTCCTCTGCGCGCTCTGCGCGGCGGCCTCAATGTGGTCGAGGTGCCGAGCTTCGAAAGCAACCCATCGAGCCTCCCGGATGGGATCACGCGCCGAAGCGAATCGATCCGGGTGCTACGAACGATCGTGGCGGAGCGGCTCCGCCCGTAATCCAAGCGCTACTCCGCCGCCTCGGCCAGCGCCTCGCTGAGCGCGGGGTGCACCAGGAGCGAGTCGACGATGTCGCCCACGCGCAGATTGGCAGTGACGGCGAGGGCAATCACACTGATCAACTCGGCGGCGTGGCGACCAACGATCGAACCGCCCAATACTTCACCGGTGGCCGGATCGGACAGTATCTTCACGAAGCCGCGGGGATCGTTGTTGATCCACGCTTTGGCACTCGCAGCAAACGGGACCTTGGTCACTCGAATCTTGCGGCCCATGGCGAACGCATCGGCCTCGGCCAGGCCCACGTCGGCAATCTCGGGCTCGGTGAAGATGGCGGCCGCCGCCTTGTCGTAATCGAGATGGCGGTGATCGAGAGTGTGTAGGCCCATCACGTGCTCGGCCACCTTGCGCCCTTGCATCGATGCCACCGATGACAGCGGCAGCTTGCCCGACACGTCTCCGGCCGCGTACACGTGGGCCACATTCGATTGGCAGTGGTGATTGATCGGGATGTAGCCGCCGGGATCGAGCTGAACGCCGGCGGTCTCCAACCCCAGCTCGTCGGTATTGGGCACCGAGCCGATCGCCAACAGCACGTGGGAGCCCAACACAACGCGACCATCGTCACAACTCACCTTCACGCCGTCGCCGGTGCGCTCCACCGCGCTGGCCCGGGCCCCTTTGAGCAAGGTGACACCGCGCTGCAAGAAGTCGGCCTCGAGCACCGCCGCCACTTCGGCATCCTTGCCCGGCAGTACCTGCTGGCGACTCACGATCAGGGTGACCTTCGATCCCAACGAGGAGAACATGTGCACGAACTCCACGCCGGTGACGCCGGAGCCCACGATCACCAGATGGTCGGGAATGGCCGGCGGTGGATAGCACTGGCGGGTGGTGAGAATCCGGTCGCCGTCCGGTTGGCAAAAGTCGGGGATGCGGGGGCGCGACCCGCTGGCGATCAGGATGGCGTCGGCCGGGATTTCCTCGAAGCCCTCGGCGGTTTCGACCGCCACGCTGTTCGGGCCGCAGAGCCGGGCGCTGCCCATGATCATCCGCACCTTCTGACTCGACAGGAGCGAGGTGACGCCCCCCTCGAGACGCTCGGTGATGGTGGTGACCCGCTTGCGCAGACCCTCGGTGTCCACGGCGGCAACCGATGAATCGAGACCCATGCCGGTCATCCGGCGAGAAAACGCGATGGCGCCACCGGTGGCGATCATGGTCTTCGACGGGATGCAATCCCACAGATGGGCCGCCCCGCCGATCACATCGCGCTCGATCAGCGTTACCTCGGCCCCCAGCCGCGCTGCGTAAGTAGCAGCCTGATTGCCGGCGGGTCCGCCGCCAATGATCACCAAGCGATGGGCCATCACGTCACCCTAGTCGGGAGGTCAACCACGGTATTTGAGGCGAATGGCACACTCGGTGACCGCGTCAACCCTCGGCAACTCCGGCAGCAACGAACCCAGAACGTGCAGAACTGCAGGAGTTGCCCGGCCCGGCGACCGAGCCCCCGCCGGAACCACCTCGGTGACACACCGGCGCGGCCACTACCGTCGGGCCGACATGTCCGAACAGCCCGGCACTGCCGACCCCGAGAGTCCCGATGACGAGCTCACCCCCGGCCGGCTCGCGGCCGAGAAGGAGCGACGCTTGGCCAAACTTCGGGAGCTGACCGACGAGGGTGTGGACCCCTACCCGTATCGGTTCGAGCGTTCCGCCACTTTGGCGGAGCTCCGAGCCGAGTTCGGTCACCTCGAGCCCGGCACCGAAACCGACCAGACCGCGGCGGTGGCCGGCCGCCTGCTGCTCATTCGGCGCCAAGGCAAGCTCATCTTCGCCACCTTGCGCGACCGCGATGGCGAAGTGCAGCTGTTCGTATCGTTGGCGGTGGTCGGGCAAGACGGATTCGACCGCTTCGCCACTCTTGACCTCGGCGATTGGGTGGGCGCACGAGGCAACGTGATGACCACTCGCAAGGGTGAGCTGTCCGTGAAGGTGAGCGAGTTCGAGCTCCTAGCCAAGGCGTTGCGTCCACTGCCCGACAAATGGAAGGGCCTCACCGACACCGACACCCGCTATCGCCAACGCTACGTGGACCTGATCGTGAACCCCGAGGCCCGCCGGGTGTTCGAGATCCGCCATGCCACCATCTCATCGATCCGGCGCACCATGGGCGAGCGCGGCTTCATCGAGGTGGAGGGTCCGATCCTTCAAATCGAAGCGGGCGGCGCCCACGCTCGACCCTTCGTCACGCACCACAACACCCTCGATCTCGATATGTACCTGCGCATTGCGTTGGAGCTCCACCTCAAGCGACTCATCGTGGGCGGGCTCGAGCGGGTGTTCGAAATCGGGCGCGTGTTTCGCAACGAGGGCATCTCCACGCGCCACAACCCAGAGTTCACGATGCTGGAGAGCTATCAGGCATTCGCCGACGTCTACGACGTGATGGAGCTCACCGAGGCCATCATCGCCAACGCGGCCCGAGACTCGTTGGGTACCACGGTGATCGACATCGACGGTCACTCGGTAGACCTGGCCAAGCCGTTCCGGCGGGTCAGCATGCTCGACCTCATCCACGAACACGCCGGTGTGTCCGTTCATCCCTCGATGGCCGTCGAACAGGTGCGGTCGATCGCCGAGTCGCTCGGTGTCGAATCGCTCCCGCACTGGGGGCCGGGCAAGATCATTGCCGAGCTCTACGAGGCAACCTGCGAGAAGCAGTTGGTAGAGCCCACCTTCGTGGTGGGCTATCCGGTCGAAGTGTCTCCTCTGGCCCGCCTGGATCGCAACGATCCATACCTCACCGAGCGCTTCGAACTCATCGTGGGCGGGCGCGAGCTGGCCAATGCCTACAGCGAGCTCAACGACCCGTTGGTGCAGCGGGAGCGATTCGAGGAGGAGCAGAAGGCCAAGGAGGCCGGCGATGTTGAGGCCGGCACCGTTGACGAGGACTACCTGCGGGCGCTGGAGTACGGAATGCCTCCCACCGGAGGCTTGGGCATCGGGTTGGACCGCCTCGTGATGTTGCTGGCGAACGAGCCGTCGATCAAGGAAGTGATCCTGTTTCCCACCCTGCGGCCGGAGGCTTGAGAAACCACCTTCAAGGTGCGGTCAAAAATCGATAACAACTTTGCCTGTTCCTTTGACGCCGGCTCGCTGGGCTTTTAGGTTTCTTCAAACCCTAGGCGGGGGGAGGGCGCTCGTGGGAGTACGTACCCATATCAGTGCCGCAGCGTGGTTCCCCGCCATTGCCATGAACGCAACGACGGTGCGTGCTCAGCCCAACCGTCTCAGTGGTCCGGCCCAACAAGCTGCGTCGCGCTGCGTATCAGGAACCACCGTTTCACGCTCCTGCCCGCCAGTGGGACGACCCTGCATCCGAGGTCGGCAACATCTCTCAAGCCGAGACCGTGTACAAGGAGGTGAATTGTGAACGCAGAACCAAAGGTGTGGTCCGCTCCCGTCATCGACGAAGTGGGAAGCCTGGTCGAGTTGACCGAGGGCGCTACCAACTGGTCCAACTACCAGAATCCCGACTGATTCCGAGGGGTGGCCGCACCAGACGGCCACCCCCGGACTTTCCTCGTACGACTGAGTGTGGAAGCCCGTGGTTGCCTTTCTGTTCGCCACAATCGATCTGCAGAGCATTATCGAGCTGCCGGTGCGCGCGCTGCGCCGCGTCGGCGCCGAGACCTTCACGTCCTCCAACTCGGAGCTGTACCTCGCCGTTCTCCTTCCGCAATTGGCCGTTCTGGCTCTTTACACGCTTTACCGTCGACGTGGTTCCGACCGAGCACCAGACCCGCTCTTCGGTCGGCAGGTGTTGCGCCAACGCTCCAGCGTCATTGACGTCCTGCTGATGACCATGAACATCGCGCTGGTGGACCTTCTGGCCCGGCTGGCTCTGACCAGCTTCGCCGTGAGCAGCGCCGACCGTTTGCTCCCCAGTGCGCAAGTGCTGTCTGGGCTTTCGGATCAGCATCGGGCCTTGGCGGTGACGCTGATGGCCGTGGTGGGGTTCGTGGCGGTCGACGTGGCGATGTTCGTCGTCCATATCGGCTTCCATCGCATCGGAGTGTTGTGGCCGTTTCATTCGATCCACCACGAAGCGCCCACCTTGACTCCTCTCACGGCGTTTCGGGTCCACCCCGTGGAGCGTGGCCTGTCGGTCGTCGGAGAATCGCTGATCACCGGGGTGATCATCGGAACCTGGCTCAACCTCGGAGTTCGCGAGCTGGCCACGCCGCTCTTGCTCGGCACCGCGGCGGTGGGCCTGGTGTTTCGCGCCGCGTTCGCCAGCGCCCGTCACTCGTCGGTTCCGATCTCGTTCGGACCGCTGGATCGGATCTTCGTGTCACCGGCCATGCATCAGCTTCACCATTCGCTGGCGCCGGAGCATTTCGAACGGAACTACGGGGCGATGCTCTCGGTGTGGGACCGGTTACTGCGCTGCCGCGTGATTCCGGCCCCGGCCTCGGCCTTCCGGTTCGGGGTGGCGCAGCGGTCGGGTAGTTCGATCACCGAATCACTGTTTCGGCCGTTCGCCGACTCGGCCAAGGTGATCGCGACCGGCGCGCGCCGGATCATCCGTCCAACGTCCCGCCTCCAGAGCGCGAAGGCGACTCAACCCGCGCTGATCAAGGCCGAGTCAAGGGTTCCGAACAACACTCTTCGATCCTTTGACGGTGACTCATGAGCCTCCTACGGTTCGTCCACCGTCCAATGAGCGGAACGTCAGCAAGAGCTTTCGCCCGCACGGTCGCGGTGCGAGGCACTGGCGGGGCCCCATCCCGAGGAGGACCGACATGGCCATCAATATGACCACCGCTGTCCGCCCCATGGATCATGTGTTCGCCGAGCAGATCGGTGACGAACTGATCTTGCTCGACAGTGAGACAGAGAAGTACCTCTCGATTGATGCCATCGGCGCCGCGATCTGGGGTCAACTCAAAAGCCGCAGCACTATCGGCGAGGTGGTCGAGCAACTCACCACGGAATACGCCGCTGACCGCACGGTCATCGAGCGCGACGTCCTGGCGTTCGTGGACCGCCTGGCGGACCTCGGTCTGGTAGCGCTGCAGCCGGGAGAACAACCGAGTGCGCACTGACGTCATGGCCCGGCGGTGCCGTCAAGTGCCGGTCGCCGCGCGCTCGGCGGTCCTGTGTCTTCGATTCAAACGAGTACTCCAACAGCAGGGTTACACCGCCGGCAAGCAACTGTCCGAGCAACTATCGCAGCGCGGGGGCAGTCAGTCCGCCACGCTCGAGCCGGACCAGATCGGACACGTGGTGCACCGGGTGGCCGGCCTACCGCTGATCAATGCCACCTGCCTGCCCCGCTCGCTCACGCTGTACACCCTGCTTCGACGGGCCGGCTACGAGCCGGTGCTGCGAATCGGTGCCCAACCTCGCGAGCAGGCGCGCCAGCAACAAACCCAGATGGCCCACGCCTGGGTAGAGGTGGAGGGCACCGCCGTAGCCGAACGGGTGGAACCGTTCGTGACCTTCCGATCCGATCGGGCGGAGACGCCATGACGGTACGGCCATGAGCAGAGCCTGGTTCGCGCACGAGGTCGTGGAAACCGCCCTTGATCTCCCGGAGCTCGAGCCGGCTCCCGAACACCTGGACCCGGTGGCCAGGGTGCGCATGCGTACCGGTGAGGCCCCTGCGGCCACGTCGGACTGGACGGCAGACGCACTGAGACGCGACGGCCTGACGATGGAGCTGGAGGAGGTCGCTACCTTCCATATCCACCCGAATCTCGTCGACATCGATCTCTATCCGCACCCGGATTCCGCGCCCGCCGTGTTGCGCCACGTGATCCTGGAGCACGCCCTGCCGCGGCGGCTGGCCCTGTCGGGCCGCACCGTGATCCACGCCACCGCGGTGGCCATCGGCGGCCGAACCATCGGCATGATGGCGCCGTCGGGCACCGGAAAATCCACCTTGGCCGCGGCACTGGTGGCGCGCGGTGGCCAGTGGGTGGCCGACGATTGTCTGCTCATCGACATGGGTCCGAACGGCCCCACCGCCGTGCCGACCTTTTCGGGAACCCGGCTGCTTCCCGATTCATCCGACGCGCTCGGTCTCCCTCGGGGCCTCGGCGAGGAG
>Ga0068860_100008326_pt1 | contig 10323 bp, 7 predicted proteins | sample KBSSwiS32_FD_66597 | JGI IMG/M metagenome (GOLD analysis project Ga0068860, IMG submission 66597) | Switchgrass rhizosphere microbial communities from Kellogg Biological Station, Michigan, USA - KBS Switchgrass S3-2 | ecosystem: Host-associated > Plants > Roots > Rhizosphere > Soil ...
GTTTGCGCCGACAAACGGATTCGTCGGGGGAATCAAATACGGATTTGGCGAACCGTTAGGTACATTGACATCTATGCGAAGCATCTTTCCCAGGAGAACGGCTCTATTCTGAGCATTATTCGGAGGATCATTTCCCGAACCGCCGTCGCCCGTCCCCATGTACAAATACCCGTCGGGCCCAAATTCGATCATGCCGCCGTTATGATTTGGAGCAGCAGAATGAGGGATGATCAGCAGGATTCGCTCAGTTGTCACATCGCCCTGATTTGGATCACCAGTAACTCTAAATTCGGAAATGGTGATCGCACCATCACTCGATCGATTGTAATAGACGTAAAACTTTCCGTTCGACGAGAAGCTAGGATGAAAAGTCATCCCTAGGAGGCCCCGCTCGTCGCCGGCAAACAGGATCTTTGAAGTCAGATTGATGAATGTCGCAGGTACCGTCGAACCCGGCTGCAGCACCTTTATCAACCCTGATTGCTGGACGATGAAAAGGCGCTTGCTGCCATCCTTCGCATTTCGGATCAGGATCGGATTGCTAAGTCCCGTCAAAAATGTCCGGAGCCGCATCTTGTACGGTGAAACGAATGACTGGCCTAAGACGTTCAGCGCAAAAAATCCTATGGCAGCAACACCGCAGATACTAAGAATCCGTTTTTTCATTGCAAAACCCCCCGTGATGTTTTTAAGTTGGACCACAGCCTATGGCGCCTCAAAATTCGATACGATCAAGCTTAATAAAGTAAGAGCGGAAATATGTCGTTAACGTCAGCAAGCGAAACAACTAGGGGATGCGAGATCAGTTTCGTTCGCTGAAACCTTCACAGAGGCTTTTCAAAATTGTAGCGATTTGCTGCTTCCCAAAGCAAGAAACTTTTATAGGCGGTATCGGACGCGCTTTCTCTTAAGCTCCGCGTCTTCGTTATCAAAGTTTTGAAGCCTCATCGTAATGTCAGCCGTCATATTGGGGCCGCTCGCTTCTCCACGCTTCAAGTGGCGATAGCCGGCGGCGGCGATCATTGCCGCGTTATCGGTCGATAAACGTTTCGAGGGAAAGTAAATTGGCAGGCAAAGTTCCCGGCCCATGGCTTTCGCGGCGGAAATGAGTGCTTGATTACACGCAACGCCGCCGGCGACAATCAGAGTTTTGGGCTGATGGTCGATCGCGGCTTTTTTCATCGTCCCGATGAGCATCCTTACTACAGTGTGTTGGAAACTCGCGGCCAGATCTTTTAGCTGTTTCGATTCGGGTCGCCAAGGAACCGGATTCTCGCGAACATATCTGGCAACGGCAGTTTTCAGCCCGCTGAAACTGAAATCCGGCCGGCCATCGGAGATTTTGGGTAGCGTGAACTTGACCTTCTTTTCATCACCGCCAATCGCGAGGCTTTCGATGATCGGACCTCCCGGATATCCAAGGCCCAGCATTTTCGCAACCTTATCGAATGCCTCGCCGGCCGCGTCGTCGCGGGTGCGGGAAATGACCTTGTACTTCCCTTCTTCCGGGACGTGAAAAAGGTTCGTATGTCCGCCCGATACGATCAATGCCAATGCTGGATATTTGATCTCAGCGTTCTCGAAAACCACCGAATAAACGTGCCCTTCAATGTGATTAACGCCAATACAAGGGATGTTAAGTCCGAAGGCGAGAGCCTTTGCATAGCAAACGCCGACGAGAAGCGACCCGATGAGCCCAGGTCCCTGCGTTACGGCGACGGCCTCAATCTCGGTAAGCCTAACTCTAGCTTTTGAAAGCGCTTCAGTGACTATCGGCTCAATTTTTGCGAGGTGCTCACGCGAGGCGAGTTCGGGAACCACGCCGCCGTAAGGAGTATGCATGTCGATCTGGGAAGCAATCACTGACGACAAGATCAGTCTTCCGTCCCTTACCACCGCCGCGGCAGTTTCGTCACATGAACTTTCTATCCCTAAGATCAACACTATTCAAGATTAGTGTTCCCCATGACCAACACGCAAGTTTGTTGAATCTAGAAGAAGTTACGGTGCGGCCTCGGTCGCCGGCTTCTCGGGCGTGTCATTGTAACCGTTTGACAGGTTCAATTTAAGGATTCCGGCCAGAAACAGTAGTCCTGTGATTATTATCATCATTAGGAGCGTGAACCATGCCCAGTGAAAGCCCCGATACGATTTCGCGGCGTCCTCATCGCCTATTGGTTCTCCGTTTCCAAAGGTAAGTGTATGTTTTTGCATCGCATCCTCCAAGATGATCGTTTTTGCTCAAGTTAATTAATTTGTCGCAACTGTCATGCCGCATTACGGTGTACGATTTTCGTTCGGCGTAAAGTTTTCTTGACCTTCCCGGTGATTTGGGTTTACAAAGAAGGCAGGGCTTTAATCAATTCAAAAACCGGAGGACGCGTGATGGGACGAAAGGTATTAGCGGTTGTCGTTGCAATGATAACTGCAGTGGCGATCATTTGGGTCGGTTGGATGGTAAGCACGATGATCGCTTTTAACACCCCAAAGAATCTTGAGTATGCATCGGCCCAGGATATAAAAAACTATACCCAAAACGTCCCGATCGGAACCTGGATAGCCGCGCTTGTCGGATATGCTCTGGCGGCTTTTGCTGGCGGTTTTATTGCTACAAAAATGGGCCGCCGGTGGAGCAACGGAATGTCGCTCGCCTTGCTCGTCGGTGCTCTGTTGACGCTTGGTTCTCTAATGACCGCCTTCGTTTGGCCGCAACCAGTCTGGGTAGTTATTGTCGGCCTTCTGCTCTTTATTCCCGTATCGCTTGTTGGTTATAAGGTCGCGTACCGGGCGGTCTAAGACTAATTCAGCGAATAGTAACGCCAATTCGGCGAATAATCCTTCGTCAGTTTCTGCCTGGTCAGGGTCGCTCGAACCATCTCAACAGGTATTGGCCCTTCCTTTAGGATCGCGTCGTGAAATTCGCGATTCGTCATTTTTCTTGTGTCGACCAACTCGTGATGGAGGCTGTAAAATTGCAGGCCGCCCATCATATATGCGATCTGGTAGAGTGGGCCGTAGTCACCCGAAAATGAACGCCGGACCTCCGCGGCTGCATTGTCGCGTTCGTGCCCTACGCGCTCAACAAGGAAATCAACACATTCCTGCGGCGTCATTTTTTCAAGGTGGAAATTTAGGGAAAAGATAATACGAGCGCAGCGGTGCATCCGCCAGAATAGAGCGCCAACACGATCCTCCGGCGTTTTATCAAAGCCCATGTCCCACATTAGAAACTCCCAGTAGAGAGCCCAGCCTTCGACTGAGAATGGCGTACGGAAATCATCCCGGTAAGGCCTGTAACGGCGGTTCATGTATCCCTGCAGATGATGCCCCGGGATCAGTTCGTGAAAAACGGTCGCGTGCGAAAAATAGGGATTGTTTCCCCGCATCGACATCATTTTCTGTTCGTGTGTCATGCCGTCAGTCGGATAGGAAACAAGGATAGTCTCGCCACCAAGGAAGAAAGGAGCAATGAGTTGCCGCTCAGGTGTCATCATCTCCATCCGCCACCCGTCGCGAGCCAGTTTCGGAATGGTTACGAGATCATTCTTTTCAACGAAATCTATTGCCTGATACGCGAGATCACGGATCAATGCCGGCTGCTTGCCCGGCTCAACGTATTTTTGTTTGACGGCCTCCAAAGCTTTTTTCCAGTCGTCGCCGTAGCCCATCGCACGCGATGCCTTTTTCATTTCGTTCTCGCACCAAGCGAATTCCTTGTTAGCGATAGCAACCAATTCCTCCGGAGTGTACGGAATCATCTCGTACTTTAATTCGTCAATCAGAGCCCCTCGTCCGATAGGATCGCCGATTATTGTTACCTTGTCGTCCGGCTTGATACCGACAAGCTTTTCCGTAATGTAGGCTGAATATTTGGCTAGGGCATCATCTGCTGCTTTGTACGGCGATTGGCACCACCAGGTAAACATTGGATCGTATGCATTGTAGAAGGTGTACCAACCCCGGAGGGTACGCCGAAGATTATCAACGGTCCTTGCCGCCCTATTAGCAACGGTTCGCTTCAGTTTTGGCGTCGAACCGTCCTCAAGTGACTTTTGCGTGGAAGCGATCTGTTTCGCAAGATCATTGAGCACTGTGGCGGCTTTCGCCTGATCCAGATCTTTTAACGTGCGACGCGTGTCTTCGAGACCGTTTATTGTAGCCGCGAAAGGTGTCAGCGGAGCCATCTCAGCAAGCTGAGTATCCACCCTGCTTTGCTCCTTTAATTCGTGGTCGAGATAATTCTTGAAAAGAACATAATCGACCTGCTCATCGTGATTGAGCGAATCGAAATTCAAGCCCTCAAGAAGCGAGAGTTCGTCAAAGTAAAGCTGTTTGATCCTTGCAGATCGGATAGGCGATGTCGTTGCTGAATTGAAACGGTTCAGTATTCCGTAATCCTCGTCAAACTTTTCGATCACGCCGCGAAGACGCGACGGTGGATCGTTATATTTCGAAAGATCGGTCGTTGCCTGTGCGATAAGAATATTAGGAATATACGCTATCAAGACAGCCGTAAATACAACTTTCGCTCTTTTCATATTGTTCGATTTTTAGCTGGAAAATTCGGGACAGTGTACAACGAAAAGGCCGCAAAAAACAGTTCGCCTTGCTGAACAAAAACCGCAAGGTCCTGCGCATCACATCATTTATGATTTCGCGTCTATATCTGGATTAGAAAGCTCACACCGTCCCGCAATTGGAGATCAAAGTTTTGTGCGATCGTTTGACCGATGTCCGAAAGCGATTGCCGCGTACCGAGATCGACTCCGGGTCTTGCTGATCTGCCATAAACGAGAAGCAGGGCGTATTCGCGAGTGTGATCGCTGCCCGGAGCGGTTGGGTCATTGCCATGATCCGCAGTTAGAATAAGCAGATCGTCATCGCGCATGGAAGAGAATATCTCCGGCAGACGGCCATCGAAGTGTTCGAGAGCTTTTGCGTAACCCTCGGTGTCGCGACGATGTCCATAGAGCATGTCGAAATCGACTAGGTTACTGAAGATCAATCCACGCGAATCGGCCTTCAACGCATTTATTGTTTGATCGATCGCCTGGTCGTTATTCTTCGCTGTCAGGTCTTCAGTCACGCCAACTGAGTCATAAATGGACGCGATCTTGCCAATGCAGACTACATCCAGCCCAGCATCTTTTAGCATCGGAAGAAGGTTAGCCGAGGGCGGGGGAACGGCATAGTCATGCCGATTTTCAGTACGTTTGAAGTCAGCGGCCGTTTTACCTAAAAACGGTCGTGCGATCACGCGCCCGACCTTATCTTCACCGTCGAGGATCTTCCGGGCGATCTCGCACATCTCATATAAACGTTCAACCGGAATGACCTCCTCATGCGCAGCGATCTGAAATACGGAATCTGCTGATGTATAGACGATCGGTTTGCCCGTTCGAACATGTTCCTCGCCGAGTTCCTTGATTATTTCCGTGCCGCTTGCGGGATAATTGCCTAGCACACCCGGAACTTCTGCGTTTGCGACGAATCTATCAATTATTCTAGGGGGGAAACCCTGCGGAAATGTCGGAAACGCCTTTTTCAGAATGATCCCTGCCATTTCCCAGTGACCTGTCGTCGTATCCTTTCCGTTTGACTTGAGGGTACATTTTCCGTAGGAACCGATCGGACTATCAATTGACGGCAATCCCACAAGAGTTCGAATATTGCCAAGCCCGAGCTTTTGCAAGTTCGGCATCGCGACGCTCCGCGATTCGAGAATATGGCCGATAGTATCAGCTCCGGCATCACCCCAATCAGCAGCATCCGGCATTTCACCAATACCGGCGGAGTCAAGAACCATTAGACAAATCCTATTGAACTTAAACGGCATAAAGAGATTTTGCGACAAAGGACTCGGTTAACACGAATCTCACAATCGGAGCAACTCTGAGCTTTAATTTAATTTACAGGCGCCGTGTAACCCTCGCGCGAACGGATCTGGGATCCTGGCGAAAGTCCCTTCATTTCAACAGTTATCTTTCGATAGGTCCCATCGCGTTTCTCGTTTGAGGGATAGTAGCCGAGACTGTACTTGGTCCCGATCTCATTCGCGACACTCTTGAACGCATTCCTCGCTTCATTGAGATCCCCGACGGGAAATACCTTTCCGCCCGAAGTTTTCGCAAGTTCAGACATTTCGCCATTAGCGAGCTCGTAGAGTTTTTTGCTGATCTCGAGTCGCTCAAAATCGCCCAACTGACAAAAGCTCGAGGCCTTTTCCATTTTTGCGCCAGCACCAAAGGTCGCATAGTATCGTCGTATTTGAGCCTGGGAGAATTGAGTTGCCAATTCGCAATTTCCAAGCAGGTTCTCCTCGAACGAGGAACGTGTGTCAACCTGAATAAAATAGACGATTATGCCCTCGGCCTGCAGTTTCTCCCTTGCGGCGGCAAAATCAGCAGCGCTGGTCGAGTCGACCCCGTCAGTCAAAGCTACGAGTGCACGTCGGCCGCGAAACTCTTCCGCCGGTTTATTGTGAAAGATCTTGTCGGCAACAGCTATCAGCGTGTCGTAGTACGGCGTTCCGTTGCTGGTTTTAACCGCATCGAGCGCAGTTACCAGGGATTTCCGGTCGTCGGTAAGAGGACTCACAACGTCCGGAATTGGAAACGCGGTTTTACCGGATCGATCTGTTGCAAAGGAGACAAGCGAGACCCTGTCCCCCGGACGGAGAGATGCGATAAACTGTTGCGCGGCGCTTTGGATCAGCTGAAGATCGGGCCGCGTTGATCCTGACGTGTCGAGCAGCAGGGCTACCTCAAAAGGAGCGCTTGTCGCAGAAAAATCAGAAAGCTCCTGTTTTTTGCCATCTTCGTAAACTGTGAAATTGTCTCGTTTCAAGTTCAGTACCGGCTTGCCAGCTTTGTCTATCACAACCACAGGCACGTCGATCAGCTGCGTATCCACCTTTACAACATCATCCTGTCCTGGCTTCGAATTCTTTTCCTGTGAGAATACAGAGAAAGCGTTCAGCGCCAGAACTAGCGTCGAAGCTAATACTACGGTTTTGGGATACCGCCAACTCATCGTATGAGATAATTCTATCAGAAAAAGCTCCGTTTGACTGAAGAAGGAGGAGGGCTCGAGGATTCCCGGCAACCGCCGGGCGTGAAGCACATAATGCCTTAAATCAGAGCTTCATCAATGTGCGTAACATAAGGAATTAAGAGCTCCATCATACTGCCGCAAAAAGTAGGCACGAGCCATAAAATTCTGGAAAGTCATGGCAATTTCATGTTTTTAACTTACCAATTGACAGTCTATTTGTGGTAAGATTTCTCGTCTAAACATCAGTTCGAAAGACCCTGACGTCGTTCAATCAAAGTTTGATGTAAGCCCCTTCCACAAATATGAGGTGGACTGCGGTTCGTGCGAGCTAGTTGCGCAACTTTTTCGCTTTAGGAGAAACCGATGAAGAAATTTAGAAGACTTGTTAGCGTAGTGACCTTGTCCACCTTGTGCGTGGTTTATCTCGCCGCCGGGATCCTTTCCCGTGCACAGGCAGAGAATCTGAGGCCCGAAATCCTTAATTCCCCGAAATCAGCCCCGCTTCTATTCGCAAGCGGTGGTCTTGCCGGGCTCTCCGTTTTCGAGTCGATCATTAGTGTCCTGGGTCCGAACTTCTCGTCGCCGACGACAGACGTATCGGAAGTCTCGGCTGCGTTCACCCCCGGAGACCTGGTCATATATCGCGTCGGTAGCGGCTCAGCAGCCCTCTCGGCCAATGCCACGGCAGTATTCCTTGATGAATATACGCCGGCAGGGACCTTAGTGCAGTCCATAGCGATGCCAACATCGGTCAGCGGCTCGAACAAGCGCCTCACGGCCTCGGGCACCGCAACCTCAGAAGGTTTTGTAACACGTTCCACCGATGGAAATTATCTTGTACTAGCGGGTTACGACGCGGATACGGGTACTGCCAGCATCACCACTTCGACTTCAACGACGGTCAATAGGGTAATAGGACGAGTAAACTCCGGCGGAACAGTGGATACAACAACGGCCCTTACGGATGCCATCAGCGGGGGAAATCCCCGCGGAGCAGCGAGCACCGATGGATCGAGCCTTTGGATCTCGGGAACAAGTTCGGCCGGTGGAATTCGCTCTACCGTTTTTGGGTCCACGGCATCAACCTCTCTTGCAACAAGCCCCACGAACTTGCGCGTACCTGGCATTTTCGGCGGCCAGTTATACCTGTCCGCGAATACCGGTTCAACTCGATTGGCGACAGTCGGCACGGGCTCTCCGACCACTTCCGGACAAACCATAACGAACCTTCCCGGATATCCGACCACCGGAGCTCCTTATAGCTTTTTCCTGGCCGATCTGGACGTTGGAGTAGCAGGGCCAGACACTCTTTATGTCGCCGATGATACGCCAGGCACGGTCAACAAATATTCACTTGTTGCAGGCAGTTGGGTTGCCAACGGCTCGATCAGTGTCACGACCGCCCGCGGCTTGACGGGATCGGTTTCCGGCTCCAGTGTAACGCTCTTCGTAACGAACGGAACTTCTCTTCAAACCCTGACTGATAGCGCCGGATACAATGCGACCATTAGCGGAACTGCAACTTCTCTTGCAACAGCCGGAACGAATACTGCATTCCGCGGCGTGGCCTTTGCACCGGTGTCGGGAGCTCCAACTCCGACACCTACACCGAGCGGGTCGCCCACTCCTCAGCAGGTCGTACAAGATCCGGGTTTTGAGGCTGGAAATCCCTGGACCGCGTGGACGATTCAAACTTCTACCAATTTTGACACCCCAATCTGTGATGAGAGCTTCTGTGGTACGGGCAGTTCAGTTTTTCCGTTCGCTGGTACGAATTGGGTATGGTTTGGAGGAACTCAAAACCAGTCTCCAGAGGTGGCAACCTTGGGTCAGGATGTCACTATCCCGCCCGGCACTGCCACACTCTCGTTTCAGTTGGACGCTTCGCTGACAGTACCGCCGTTTAACGACACGCTCGCGGTCACGATCGATGGTGACGAGATCCATTTGTTCAATGAGCCATCGACGCCTGAATCGGGTTACACCCTGCGTTCTTTTGACGTTAGCCAGTATGCCGACGGCGGAACACATACGCTGCAATTCACCTTTAACCATGCGGCCAATGAAGACGTAAGTTCATTCTTCCTATTGGATGATGTGAAGGTTACGGTGGTCGCGGGAGGACCGACTCCAACACCGACTCCAACACCGACGCCGACACCAACACCGACGCCGACACCGACGCCGACACCAACGCCACGGGTTCTTCGTGCCAACGTTGATATGGACGGCGACGGATCTTCGGACTTCGTGCAGGTTGCGGGCACTGTTAATCCAGGTGGATTGGTAGGATTTGCCAACACATCAAATATTGGAGGCCTTACGAAGAGAGTGCCTTACCGGACCGGCAGACTTGCGGCCAAGGCGACGTCTTCCAGCGATCTGACCAGTGCGTTTGGCTCGATCCTCTGGTACGTGCGGTATAACCCGGATCTTAACCGGCAATTTGGATTGTTCGAATGGGGACAGACCCAGACAGATTTTCTGACGCCGGCAGACTTTGATGGCGACAAAAAGGCTGATATAGCCATTTGGAGAGCGTCGTCAACTCCCGGAGAATCGGCTTTCTTTATTATCAACAGCTCCTCCGGCACAGTTAGCCACATACCGTTCGGCGAAAGCACGGATTCCCCGACGGCCGTTGCAGACTACGACGGTGATCACATCGACGATCCGGCTGTCTATCATTGCCCGACAACTCCTGGCCCTTGCTTGTTCGAATACATCGGCAGCCTGAATAACCCGGGAGGGTCTGTCACCTCGGTCGAATGGGGCTTTGGCGACGTGTCTTCGGTATTCCCTGTACCGGGCGATTATGACGGCGATGGAAAAGCGGATTTTTGTGTTTATGCGGAAATACCAGGAGGTGGCGGCCAGGCAGCATTCTGGATCCATAAATCTGGCGGAACGCCTGACGAAGTCGTGCAATGGGGTGCATTCAACCAAAGCATAGTCGTGCCGGGTGACTTTGATGGCGATGGCAAATCAGACCTTGTCGCTGTCGAAGTCTCTAATGGGTTCCTTATTCACTACGTACTAACCAGAAAGGGACAGGTATTCGTCTATCAGTGGGGAACGTCTGATGCCATTCCAACACCGGGAGATTACGACGGCGACGGAAAAGACGATGTGGCGGTATGGGACCCAAGCGGACTCTTCTACGTTCTTAAATCAAGCAGCGGACAGGTCCAAGTCCAGGACTGGGGCAGCTGCGCTAGCAGCCCATGCCCCTATTTCCCTGCGGCTGCATGGCAGGTCCTCTTCTAGGAA
>Ga0068860_100008332_pt1 | contig 10318 bp, 9 predicted proteins | sample KBSSwiS32_FD_66597 | JGI IMG/M metagenome (GOLD analysis project Ga0068860, IMG submission 66597) | Switchgrass rhizosphere microbial communities from Kellogg Biological Station, Michigan, USA - KBS Switchgrass S3-2 | ecosystem: Host-associated > Plants > Roots > Rhizosphere > Soil ...
AACCGAACTGTGCTTCGATAAATCCAAAATCTGAAGGAGACACAATGGGATCTCCATTCCCTTTTTTTACGTTATTGGCAACTAATACTGCGTAAGTGCTTGCAGATATGAAGTTCGGAAAGGTTTGTGTTGCAACATTTGGGTTATAGTTAATACTTCCGCTCCCGGTAATTTGCGGCAATGCTGAGGCCGTAACTTCTTTGTTGGTTTGCCTCTGTATTTTTATATCAAGTAATGCATTTTTTACCTGGGTAGCATTTTGCAATGCATATTCGACGGCCTGCTTAGCGCTGAATGCATTGATTTGAGGTACATTAGTTTTCTGTGCATTTGCTGTAAAACACATACTACCCAGCCAAAAGCCAACAATAATTTCAAAAATTTTTTTTCTTTTCATTGTAGTCCGTTTTTGTTCGTCCGATAACTATCGAATCTTTCTTTTTGATATTTTGTGATTAATTTGTAACCTTTCAGGCTGGCAATTCCAAACAGAAAATATTCACTTAATTCTTGTTGAACTATTGTCAAGGAAAATCTATTTTTCGGGAATAATTCTTCATTAAATGGAAGCAACATTGTTTCGAGGCGGATTTTAGCAACGACATCCGTACTAACATCGGGCCGGTATAGTTCTTCTTTTTTACCACGCTCAATATTTTCCTTCACCATTTTTAAAAGAAAATTATACTTATACTCTTTAAATTTTGCGAAAGTTGCCGGATAATTCCTTTCAATGTCAAAAAGTATTGAAGGATTCATATTGTCAAACATGGCACGTAACATTTCCATCGCCAGATAAACTTCATCGATTGCATTTAGCGATTTTTGCCTGGCGCTTTGACAATATTGCCGGTTGTCATCAAGCATGTCGGCAATTACCGCGTCAACTAGTTCATTCTTGTCAGAAAATGAATGGTAAATGGTTTTTTTGGAAACTCCGAGCTGGGAGGCGATCTCGTCCATCGTGACAGATTTTATCCCATACCTGCGGTAAAGTTCATCAGCTTTTTGTTTTATTCTGTCTCTTACTTCCATCGGGCCGCAAAACTACGGAAACTTTTTATGTTACCAAAGTTTCCTACAATTTTTTTATTAAGCTGTAAATTTTCAGGATGAGCGGTACAACGCTTACCTTTAAATTTAATTTTATTGTCAAATGCAGAAATCTGTACGTTATCAAAAAATAATCCAATATTTTTTACAGGGATTATTGATTCTGGGCCCTGTTTCTATTACTATTTATTTTATCTATGTAATTTTTGATAAAATTGACAACATTCTGAGACCTGTAATTAATATACCGGGAATAGGGTTTGTCATCATTATCGCTTTTATTATTCTTACCGGCTACTTAAGTTCCTTTTTTGTAATGAGCCGTATTTTATCCGTGATGGATAAATACCTGGAAAGAACGCCCGGTGTAAAGCTTTTTTACTCATTTGTAAGAGATTTCTTTGAAGCCTTTGCAGGGAATAAAAAAAAATTTACCAAAAGTGTGCTGGCAAATGTTGATGATACTGATGTATGGCGTGTCGGTTTTATCACCCAGGACGATATGAGCAGCTTTGGTATGGAAAATTATGTAGCTGTTTATTTGCCCATGGCTTATTCAGTAGCCGGAAATGTTTATATTATTCCCAAAGAACGGGTAAGACCCATTACCAGCATCAGCGCTACACAATCCATGAAGTTTGCAGTAAGTGGTGGAGTAACTGAAATGATCAATGAATCTCCCAACGATCCTTTATCTGAAGCTATTGCTCATTAATATCAATCCCGGTTATTGAAAAAAATACTCCTGATCACTTGCCTGATTGCCATAACCTCCCGAAGTTATTGTTGGGGTTTTTTTGCCCATAAAAAAATAAATTATTATGCTGTTTTTTTACTGCCCCCGCAAATGCTTGTTTTATATAAGCCCAATATTCAGTTTTTAAGTGAACATGCCACAGACCCGGATAAAAGAAGGTATGCAGTAGCGCCGGAAGGGCCAAGGCATTATATAGACATTGATCATTATGGAAAATATCCTTATAGTGAACTGCCTCACAACTGGAAGGAAGCTGTTGCAAAATTCGGAGAGGATTCTTTAACTGCCAATGGAATTGTTCCATGGCATATACAAATAATGCTCAACAGGTTAACAAATGCTTTCAGGGAAAAAAATTTCGCTTCGATAATGAAAAACAGTGCTGACATAGGGCACTATATTGCAGATGCGCATGTGCCGTTACATGCAAGCAGCAATCATAACGGCCAGCTAACCAATCAAAAAGGGATTCATGGCTTTTGGGAAAGTCGTGTTCCGGAACTGCTTGCCGAAAGCCAATTCAATTTTTTTATCGGCAGGGCGGCCTACATCAAAAATCCACCTGCATTTATCTGGAGCAGGGTTTTGGAAAGTGGCAACGCAGCCGATTCGGTATTGACTTTTGAAAAAGAATTATCCCTTCAATTTCGTGGGGATAAAAAATATGCTTTTGAACGAAGAAATAATATCACTATCCGGCAATATTCCTCCAATTATACCCGGGCATTTAATAATAAACTGAATGGCATGGTAGAGCGAAGAATGCGGCAATCTATATTCGCTGTGGCGTCATTCTGGTACACTGCATGGGTAAATGCAGGGCAGCCCGATCTTTCAGCTTTAGCTGGCCGGTCATTTTCAGAAAGTGACCTTAAAGAATTTGAGGAGCTGAATGAAAAGTGGATGGGTGGTAAAATTAACGGAAGGGAAGAAGAAACGCCTTAGCCGAAGGGTTAAATTTTCCTACATTTGCAGCTAATTTTTTAAACATGAGCATACTTTCACAGGATATTTTAGTCAAAAATAAACTGGTACATAATTTTAACGGCGGCCCGTCCATTCTTCCAAAAGTCGTGTTTGAAGAGGCATCCAGGGCTGTATTGAATTATAATAATACGGGGTTATCTATACTGGAAATGGGTCACCGCACCGGGGAGTTCATGGCCATAATGGAGGAAGCAAGATTACTGGTAAAAGAACTGATGAACCTCGATGACGATCATGAGGTTTTGTTCCTGCATGGTGGCGCTTCAACCCAGTTTATGCAGGTACCCATGAACCTGTTGAATGAAAAAGAAACAGCAGCATATGCAGATACGGGGGTTTGGAGTTCCAAGGCCATTAAAGAAGCAAAACTTTTTGGAAATGTGGAAATTGTTTGCAGTTCAAAAGAAGCAGGATACAATTTTATTCCCCGGGATTTTGCGGTTCCGAATGATGCAAAATATTTTCATATCACTACCAATAATACTATTTATGGTACGCAGTGGCAATCCATTCCTGATGTAAGCATTCCGTTAGTGGCTGATATGTGCAGTGACATTTTCAGCAGGCGACGGGATTTCAATTCATTCGGGCTTATATATGCCGGGGCTCAAAAAAACATGGGGCCGGCAGGGGTAAATCTTGTTGTAGTGGATAAAAAAATTTTAGGGAAGGTAAAGCGCCCCCTGCCGGTAATAATGGACTACCGCAATCATATAAAAGAGGGCAGCATACTCAATACCCCCCCTGTGTTTGCTGTCTATGTGTCCTTGCTTACGCTCCGCTGGCTAAAGGGAATGGGCGGTATTGATGCAATAGAAAAAATCAATAATGAAAAAGCAGCAATTCTTTATGATGCTATCGATAAAAGTGCCCTTTACAGATCAAATGTAGTAAAGGAAGACAGGAGTAAAATGAATGTCTGCTTTGTTATGAATAACACGGCCCTGGAAAAACCATTCCTTGAATTTGCAGAACAAAAGGGAATATATGGTATCAAAGGTCACCGGGCTACAGGTGGTTTCAGGGCGTCTATCTATAACGCAATGCCAATGAGCAGTGTTCTTTACCTAATTGATATAATGGATGAATTTGAGAAGAGGTTCACATAAATTGGTTACAAAACCGTTAGCATAGATTCTATATATTTGCAATCCTTTCAAAATTATCATCCATCAGGCCGCAATTAATATACAATGATCTCCATTTTTCCGTTCAAGGCGCTAAGACCTGAGCCTCAATTCGCAAAACAGGTAGCCTCACGCCCTTATGATGTATTGAGTAGTAAGGAAGCTAAAGTGGAAGCTGAAGGAAATCCATTTTCCTTTTTGCATATTACTAAAAGTGAAATTGACCTTCCCGCAAATATTGACGTGCATAGTATGGAAGTATATTCCAAAGCGAAAGAGAATCTTGATGCGTTTATTAGCCGCCATGTACTATTTTCCGAGAGCAAACCCTGTTATTATATCTATAAACTGGTAATGAATGAAAAAAGCCAGACAGGCCTTGTATGCTGCAGTTCAGTAAATGACTATGAAGAAGGATTGATTAAAAAACACGAGCATACAAGACCGGAAAAAGAACTCGATCGCATCAATCATATTAAGGTTACCTATGCGCACACGGGTAATGTATTTCTTACTTACAGGGATGTAAAAGAGGTGAACGAAATTATTGCAAAATGGGAAGCCGGTAAGGGCCCTATTTATAATTTTATCGCCGAAGATAATGTTCAACATTCTATATGGGTTATAAGTGATGAAGACATTATTGACAAGATCACAGAATTATTTAAAACAGAGGTTCCCTGCACCTATATTGCTGACGGTCATCACCGGGCGGCTTCGGCGGCTAAAATAAAATACTACCTGGCTGATGCGGCCGAAGCGGGATACTTTCTTACCACTTTATTTCCGGCTGAACAATTGCAGATAATGGATTATAACAGGGTTGTTACAGATTTAAACGGGTTGTCTATTGAAGAATTTTTAGACAGGGTAAGCAAAAATTTTTCCTTCGAGCATTTAAAAGAATCTTATGCTCCTAAAGAACCGCATAATTTCGGAATGTACCTTGATGGCAAATGGTACAGGCTTACGGCATTGGAGGGTACTTACGCTACTGACCCTATTGGTATACTCGATATTACTATACTGCAAAATAATTTGCTAGAACCAATACTCGGAATCGGGGACCAGCGTACTGATAAAAGGATTGATTTTGTGGGAGGGATAAGGGGTTTAAGTGAGCTGGAAAAAAAAGTGAATTCTAAAGAAATGGCAGTTGCATTCAGTTTACATCCCGTTAGTATCGGACAATTATTTGACATTGCAGATAGCGGGAACATAATGCCTCCTAAAAGTACATGGTTCGAACCGAAATTAAGAGATGGGTTGCTTACCCATCTTATTGCCTGAAAGGCTTATTCAGGGCCATGATGATTTCTATTTTCACAGAAATCCATTCGTGAAACTATTTTTTATCTTTATCTAATGAAAAAAATTCTGCTGGCCTCGGGTTTTTGTTTTTTATCGGTATTCGTATTCGCTCAATCTGAAGACGCTGAAAAACTTCATGAAAATGCAAAAGCCTTCATGCGGCAGGGGGATTACGCCAATGCTTCCCTGATTTTAGCAAGGGCACTCATACAAGCGCCTGGAAACCTGGGAATTATCAAAGATCTAGCTTTTGATTATTATCTTCAAAAGGAAAATGCAAAAGCTCTGGAAACTATTAAGCCCTCATTGGAAAATGATAATGCTGATGACCAGGCGTACCAGATAGGCGGTACCATTTACAGGGCCTTGGGTCAACAAAAAGAAGCTGAAAAGTTATATAAAAAGGCAATTAAAATTTTTCCTAAAAGCGGTTCACTGTATAACGATTATGGGGAGATGCTCTGGGTCGGACACGATTTCAGCGCCATAAAGCAATGGGAAGATGGTATTAAACAGGATCCCGCTTTTGCAGGTAACTATTATAACGCAAGCAAGTATTATTTTCTCACCACTGATAAAATCTGGTGCCTGGTATATGGCGAAATTTTTATAAATCTTGAATCATTTACCTCGCGCACTGCAGAAATAAAAAATATTTTGCTAGATGGCTACAAGAAGCTATTTGCCGATCCGGATTTGTTGTCAAATACAAAAGATAAAAATAGTTTTGAAGTCGCTTATCTGACCACCATGAATAAGCAAAACAATGTGGTTATAAACGGGCTAAATGCTGAAACACTTACTATGCTGAGAACAAGATTCATTCTTGATTGGGATCAAACTTATGCAAAAAAATTTCCTTTCAGGCTTTTTGAACGACAGGAGCAATACTTACAGGATGGCTTGTTTCCTGCATACAATCAATGGATTTTTGGGGCAAGTCAAAATCTTGCCGGTTACCAAAACTGGATAAGTACACACGCTGAGGAGTATGCTGCATTCAATAAATTTCAGCAGGTAAGAATTTTTAAAGTCCCTGACGGGCAATATTATCATTGATTTTTACGTCTCAGGTTTATTCTTTCACGTGGGGGATTATGTATTTTGCAGAATAGCAATTAGATAAAGAGCCCCAAAGGTTTACTATGCTTTTATATCTGTTATTTGTTTAATTTAGAATCTTGTCTTAAATAAGGCAATGTGAATTTGGCAGGGATAAAATTTAAAATATGATGGAGCCCACACGATTGTTTGATTGCCTCGAATTGCATTTACAGACTTCCGCTTCCCGTATAATGATGGCTGCAAAGGAAAATGGTACCTGGAAAGAATACACAACACAGGAAGTGGCCGCTATTGTCGACAACCTCGCCGCTGGTCTATTGCAAATGGGTATTGGAAGTGGAGATAACACACCTGAAGGAAGGGACAAAATCGCTGTAATTTCCAGGAACCGGCCTGAGTGGCTGATGCTGGATCTTGCGGTTCAAAAAATAGGGGCGGTACTTACACCTATCTATCCCACCATTAATGTAAACGAGTTGGAATTTGTTTTAAACGACGCCACTGTAAAAATCGTTTTTGTCAATGATATTGATTTATTCAATAAAGTAAACGGGATCAGGCCCAATCTTCCCAGCCTGAAAGAAATTTATTCCTTTGATAAGATAGAAAAAATACATCATTGGAAAGAGATTTTATCATTTGAAAATGAAAATCTTATCGCTCAATTAAAAACGATCTCCGGTAAAATTAAATATGAAGACCTTGCTACCATAATTTATACATCGGGTACAACCGGCAGGCCCAAAGGGGTGATGTTATCTCATAAGAATATTTTGAGTAATGTGCTGGACAGCATGCCATGTTTTCCTCCTGGCGATAATATGAAAGCACTCAGCTTTTTACCACTCAATCATATTTTTGAACGTATGGTAAGCTATCTCTATCTCTTCAGGGGGACTTCCATTTATTTTGCCGAGAGCCTGGAAAAGATTGGCGACAATTTGAAAGAAGTAAAGCCCCAAATGTTTACGACTGTACCAAGGCCGCTCGAAAAAGTCTATGAAAAAATAATGCAGAAGGGAAAAGAATTGCGGGGAATAAAAAGAAAATTATTTTTCTGGGCACATGACCTTGCCGCCAGGTTTGAAATAAATGAAAACCAGGGATTGCTTTATTATTTACAACTATCCATCGCCAATAAAATCGTTTTTAGTAAATGGCGGGAAGGGCTGGGCGGCGAGGTAAAGTATGTTATCAGTGGAGGGGCTGCCTGCCAGGTAAGATTAATAAGGATATTTACGGCTGCCCGAATTATCGTAATGGAAGGTTACGGATTAACAGAAACCTCGCCTGTTATAAGTGTGAACCGTTATGAAGAAGAAGGAAGAATGTTTGGAACTGTAGGTCCCCTGATAAAAAATGTGCAGGTGAAAATTGCAGAAGACGGGGAAATTTTATGTAAGGGCCCTAATGTAATGATGGGATATTATAAGCGCCCCGATCTCACAGCAGAATCAATGGAAGATGGCTGGTATAAAACAGGCGATATCGGGATAATGATTAATAATAAATTTCTCAAAATAACCGACCGTAAAAAGGAGATGTTTAAGACGAGCGGCGGCAAATATGTTGCGCCGGCTGTGATTGAAAATAAGTTAAAAGAATCCCCCTATATAGAAAATATAATGGTAATAGGTGCAGGAGAAAAATATGCGGGTGCTTTAATTGTACCTTCATTCATTGATTTAAAGCAATGGGCGAAACAGCATGCTTTTGGATATACCACTAATGAAGAAATGATAAAAAATCCGCAGGTGGAGGAACTGTATAAAAAAGAGGTCGAGCATTATAACCAGCAATTCAATCCTGTCGAACAAATCAAAAAATTTGAATTGCTGGCCCGCGAATGGAGCATCGAAACCGGTGAAATGACTCCCAAATTAAGCCTTAAAAGAAAAGTGATTATGGAAAAATATAAAGATAACGTTAAAAGAATTTATGAATAAGACTGTGAGCTGTGAACATGAACACTTAAAGCCCGGCTCACTACTGACTAGTCACTACTAACTGCTTAATCCTGGAAAATCTGTTGTTCGTCTCTTTCCTCAACCTGGATCTTTCTAATAAAATCATCGTAGCCATCATCGGCATGATCGCTGTAAACCCCATAAGCATCCAGGCTATAACCAATAAGACCATCTTTAGCTTCTATTAAATAGATAATTGAAGAATCGGAAGGGTCAGACTCACCTTCAAAACGGTACGTGCGAATAATTTTCAGATCTTCCGGCTGATAATATTTATTATTGCCAGGTGTGAATCCTTCAGGCGTCATCCGAAACTCATTATCATGTTTTTTAATACGGAGTTTTTCCAAAACAGTACTCACGGTTGTCATCGGAATTTTTTGATCTATCATACCTTTACATTTATGGGTGAGATTTAATTATGAGTTACAGGCAAATTCTGTACCCTTTTATAAAGATATATGGGGAAAGCAGAGGAATGAATGTTAAAGCGACTGGTAAATTTTTATTTTATTATAAAGGGTTTTCCGGTCTATTTTCAAAATTTCTGCCGCACGGGTTTTATTAAAATTTACTTCTTTGAGTACATTCATAATAGTATCATACTCTGCCTTGGCAGCGGCATCTTTAAGATCCAGGTCTTTGGTTATCATGGGTTCTGCATTGGATTTTGAAAATGCTTCATGTGCCTGCACCTGATGATTACTATTGGTGATTTCCCATGGCAATACTTTAGAATTAATTTTCCCGGAGGATGTAAGTAATACTGCCCTCCGCACCACATTTCTGAATTCCCTTAAATTCCCCGGCCATTTATAATTGATGAACATTTCCAGAACGTCATCTTCATAGCCATCAATGGTTTTGCTAAGCTCCTGGTTGGTCTTATCGAGGAAAAAATCTGCAAACAGCGGGATATCACCTTTTCTCTCACGCAAGGGTGGGAGATTAATTGAAAATTCATTAAAACGATGGTAAAGATCCTCCCTGAATTTGCCTTTTTTATATGCCTCCTGGAGGTTTTCATTAGAAGCAACAATAATTCTTACGTCCACATCCATTTCCTTTGTGCCGCCTACTCTTTTAAACTTTCTTTCCTGGATTACCCTTAGCAGGGCAGCCTGGATTTCGGGAGAAAGGTTAACGACTTCATCCAAAAATAATGTTCCGCCATTGGCGAGCTCAAAATGACCTTCTTTATCAGTGACGGCCCCTGTAAATGCACCTCTTACATGCCCAAAAAGCTCACTGCCTGCCAGCTCCTTTGAAAGCGTTCCACAATCCATTGCAACAAAGGGTTTGTTCTTTCTGTTACTGGTCTCGTGGATGGTTTTTGCGATTACTTCCTTCCCGGTACCGCTTTCGCCATATAATATAATACTATAATTAGTTCCTGCAACTATTTCAATTTGCTTATATACCTGGGCTGTTTCACCGTCCTGGCCCACAAGGAATTCCTTATTAGCCGAAATTACATACTGCCTTTTATTTTTGGGAACTTTCGCATTTACAGCAGGCGTAATGAGTTCGGTTGAAGGCGCAGCCAGTGCTTTTTCAATAACGTTTATGACCTCGTCAGGAATAAGTGGCTTTGTTATATAATCAAAAGCCCCCATTTTAATAACATCTACGGCAGTTTTGATATCAGAATAACCGGTTATGATAATAACAATGGTTTCGGGCCTTATCTCTTTTATTTTGAGTAGAACATCCCTGCCATCTTTGTCTCCAAGTCTGAAGTCGCAAAGCACGATGTCAAAAAGCTCTTCATTAAATCTTGCAAGACCCTTTGTACCATTATGAGCTACCTCCGGTTCAAATCCCTTTTTATTCAGAAACCGGCTTAGCAAAGAACACATATCAAGGTCATCGTCAATAATCAGTATTTTTTTCTTCATAATAGTTCTTTAGACTTTTAGGAATGCAAAGTTAACTTAAATCTTTGTTTTTGAGTTGAGAATCCGGTGACCGTTTTTGTGCGGTTATTATCCATTCAGCATATTCATTTGGCTGAATTTTCCTGCCATATAAATTCGCATGTACTTTAGTAA
>Ga0068860_100008333_pt1 | contig 10317 bp, 9 predicted proteins | sample KBSSwiS32_FD_66597 | JGI IMG/M metagenome (GOLD analysis project Ga0068860, IMG submission 66597) | Switchgrass rhizosphere microbial communities from Kellogg Biological Station, Michigan, USA - KBS Switchgrass S3-2 | ecosystem: Host-associated > Plants > Roots > Rhizosphere > Soil ...
AGAGACACGGTATTTGCCGGGAACGCAACGCTGGGCCTGGCGAATCTCTTCAATCCACGGGATCGCGATGAGAATGGCGTCATCGACGAGATCGATTTGACTCTGCCGATTAGCGAGCGCTTTTTCTCCGGCGGTTCGACGACCTTGCGTGGGTTCAGTTTTGAAGAAGCTGGACCACGTGAAGTCGTAATTCCCCTCGGACAGTTCAGAGATCAGGACAAGAACGTGGTGTTTCTTAATCCGTTCACGGTGCCCGTGGGTGGTAACGCGCTGGCAATCCTGAATCTGGAGGCACGTGTTCCGGTAACACGCTCGGTGCAGGTGGTGCCTTTCTACGACGGCGGTAATGTTTTTCGGCGGGTTGGCGACTTGTTTGGGAAAGAGGATACGACGCCGGTGCCGCCTGGAGATCTGATCGCGGCAATCAACAAGGCGAACTTGCGTGCGCACTGGACCAACACGGTTGGTTTGGGATTCCGTTTGCAAACGCCATTCGGCGGCGCGCTCGCCGTTGACTATGGCTTTCTCTTGAATCCGCCGGAGTTTCTGATTCCACAGCGCGGCTCTGGAGTTCTTTTTGACGGCACGCCGGCGGTGTTTCGGTTGCATCGCGGGGCTTTGCATTTCCGTATTACGCAGACGTTCTAGGAACCACGGATGACACGGATATTAAAACCGATTTTTGCGGCGATGGTGGGGGCGTTGCTTTCTGCTTTCGCGCCTGTGTGTACGGCGCAGCAGGTTGTCGACAAAATGGTGGCGACGGTTAATGCTGGGGTAAGAACGGATCTGATCACATACTCCGACTTGCTTTGGCAGTTGGCATTGCAGCCCAACACGCCGCTCGACAATCCGAATTCGCAGGATCTTAATCGAGCACTACGACTCTTGATCGATCAGCGGCTGATTCTTCAGGAGGCTGAAAGGATTCCGACGATCGTTCCGACGCAGAAAGAGATCACGGACGCGCGTGATGAACTGGCGCGCAACTTTAGTTCAGCGGTCGAGTTTCAACAGCGTCTTCAGCGCGTGGGGTTAACCAGTGAAAAGCTGGATGAAATCGTCGAGCAGCGCCTGAAGATGGAAAAATACCTGGATTTTCGATTTAGAAATTTCGTAGTAATAAGCCAGAAGGAGATTGCTGATTACTACCGTGATGTTTACGTGCCTCGTTTCAAAGCGCGTGCTGCCGGACGAATCGTGCCGCCGCTGGAAGAAGTTCGCGCGGAGATTGAGAGGACACTGACGGAGTCGAAGATTGAATCCGAAACCGATACGTTTCTGGATACGTTACGTGAGCGTGCGGAGGTCGTGACCCTGAATCCGGTATGATCTTCCATGATTTACAGGATTGCACAGGATTTACATGATATCTGCATCAAATCCAAAAATCGGCCTTGCCCTTTCCGGCGGTGCTGCGCGTGGCCTGGCCCACGTGGGCGTGTTGCGAGCCCTGTTGGAGAATGGCATTCGTATCGACTGCGTTGCGGGCACTTCCGCTGGATCGATTGTGGCCGGCGCATTTGCTGCCGGGCTGTCGGTTAACGAGATTGAGGACTTCGGTCGCAAGCTCCGCTGGCGTGATATCGGACGCGTGACGATGTCGCGGCTGGGTGTGCAAAGCAATGAACGCCTCGAGATCTACATGCGCGAACGTTTGCCGGTGACCAGATTCGAGGAGCTGCGGATGCCGTTTGCGGCAGTTGCTACTGACTTGAAGACAGGCACTGGGGTGATCCTGCGCGATGAAGGCGACGTGCCGTTCGCGATTCGGGCAAGTTGCACGATTCCGGGCTGGTATGTGCCGGTAATAGATAAGCAGGGCCGGCAACTGGTGGATGGCGGTCTCGTGATGGTCGTGCCGTCGTCAGTTGCGCGCGCTCTCGGTGCTGACGTCGTGATTGCGGTCGATGTGAATCGCGATGGAGCAACGTTCATCGGATCTTCCGGTTCGGTGATTGGCGTGCTGTTGCAATCGATAATGGTGGTTCAAAAGACTGCGTCGAGTTATCAGCTCGAGCGATCCGATCTCGTAATCAGCCCGAAGGTCGGACACATTCGCTGGGACGAAATACGGCGCGGTGAAGAGTTGATCGCGGCCGGATACGAAGCCGGTCTCGCCAGCATTCCCAAAATTAAAGCATTGCTCGAGGCCATCGACGATAGAGAAGCGCAAGTGTTGGTTTAGATTTATGGTCTTCCCCACCCATTAATCATTTATACAATTCACAAGAAACTGAGAAGCACTGAAGGGTTCGGAAGGGGTTCCGATGGGCGGAAGTCTGCGCCGTTCGGCCATGGTCATCGAGGCTACATCTCTGCCCGATCCGTCTCGGATCGTCCACAAGCGTCGTTTGATTCGGCTGGGGTTGGTCATTTTACTGATCGCGTTAGCCATTCCGGCTGACGCGCTGGTGCGTTCTTATCAATACTACTCACAAATCATCGATGCTCGACTCGCAAGTGGTTACTTAACCAGCCGGCCTGGGTTGTACGCGGCTCCTCGTGTTCTGCAGGCCGGACAGAAGTTATCTCGGGAACAACTCGTCAATGCACTGCGTCGCGCGGGTTACGTCGAGTCGCAGGGCAGCAACGTTTGGAGCGGAAGTTTTGTTGTGCGCGACTCGGCAGTCGAGATCCGCTCGGTACGGTCTAAACAGCCGGAAACTGTGCACGTCCTGTTTGACGGCGAACGGATCGCTGAACTGCGTGGCGATGGCGGATCACTCGGATCATTCACGCTGGAGCCGGAGATCCTGTCGACCGATATTTCAGCGAAAGCGGGCAGACGAGAAGTTTTGAGTTACGGCGAGATTCCGGCGGTGATGGTGCATGCAATCCTGGCGATTGAAGATCGACGATTCTTCGAACATTGGGGCGTTGACGTTAATGGCCTCGCGCGCGCGGTATTGAGAAACGTCGCCGACGAGCGATTTGGGCAGGGCGGTTCAACTATAACCCAGCAGCTTGTTAAGAACACCTACCTCACGCCCGAGAAGACTTTTGAGCGCAAGTATTCGGAGGCGATGTTGTCGATTGCGCTCGAACGGCGGCTCTCGAAGAACGATATCTTTGCGCTCTACTGCAACGAGATATACCTGGGCCAACGTGGTGCGGTTGCGATTCGCGGTGTTAAAGAAGCGGCGAAGGTTTTCTATGGAAAAGAGCTCCGCGACATCTCGCTGGCGGATGCGGCGACGCTTGCGGGCATGATTCAGAGCCCGGCACGTTACTCACCGGTGAGGCATCCGGATGAAGCGCGGCTGCGGCGCAACGTCGTGCTGGCTGCAATGCATGCAAATGGATGGATTAGTGCGGAACAGAGTGCAACTGCCGGTGCCGAGCCGGTGTCGGTGGCGCCTGCCCCAGCGATCGATGATTCGCTGGCGCCTTATTTTGTCGACTATGTGAATCGTCTTGCTGAGTCAGAGTTGGAGACGTCAGCAAACAATCAGCGAATCTACACGACGATCGATCTCGAGCTGCAACGAGCAGCGGAACAGGCGCTGAAAGGGCAGTTGGACCGGCTTGATGCTGTTTACGCCAATCGTGGTTTGAAACCGCAGGCGGCGTTGGTGGCGCTGGACCCGCACACCGGCAATGTGCTGGCGATGGTTGGTGGGCGGAGTTATGCCGAGTCGCAACTGAACCGGGCCACTGATGCATGGCGACAGCCTGGTTCTACGTTCAAGCCTTTCGTCTATGCGGCGGCGCTGGAAGATGGCATTTCAGAAGTGCAGATGTTCATGGACGCGCCGCGCGAGTTTGTGTACGACCGGGACAAGCTTTACCGCCCTGCCAACTACGGTGGTGGTTATTCGATGCGTGAGGTGACGATGCGAACCGGACTCGTCAAGTCGTTGAATGTGGTCTCGGTCGACGTTGCGTTACAAACCGGACTGGCGCGCATCGCAAACCTGGCGACGCGTTTTGGACTGCCGAAGCCTGAACGGTATCCGTCGCTTGCGTTGGGCACGAAGGAAGTGACGCCGCTTCAGTTGGCGTCGGCGTATGCGGCTTTTGTGAGTGACGGCAGACGCGTGGAGCCGAGAGCAATCACGAGTGTCGGCGAACCGCCTGCGACTCATGCGGCGCCCACGATGGACGATCAGGTTGTGAGTCCAACCACGGCTTACATGATTACCAACATGCTTTCCGCCGTGATCGATCATGGCACTGCGCGTAAAGCTCGTGGAGCGGTTCCGGGCACTGCAATTGCGGGCAAGACGGGAACGTCGCGCGATGGCTGGTTTGTTGGTTATTCTCCGAACCTTGTTTGCGCGGTATGGATTGGTTTTGACGATAACAAGCAGCTTGGGTTGACTGGTGCTGAGGCGGCACTACCGGCCTGGGTTGATTTCATGAATGCCGCGGTTGGGTTGCGTCCTGACTTGGGGGGCGCAAACTTCGAATGTCCGGAAGGGATCAAGTTCGTTGAGATCGATTCGATGACCGGATTGCGCTCGACAGTGAGTTGTCCGGTTCGTGAGTTGATTGCTGTTACTGACCGGATGTCACCAAGTCTCGAGTGCTACTTGCATGGAAATCTGCCGGTACTGAGTAGTCCGTTCGCGGAGGATAGCGAAACGGCGACTACTGAGCGGGTAGCTATGCGGAAACAGGAGCCGATAATTATTGGTTCCACGCGTGTTGATGTAGATCGAAATGGCCGGCGATCGCTCGTGAACGACTTGCGGTAGAGGTGAACAAGATTTACAAGATCGTTCAGGATACACAAGATAAATCCTGCCAATCCTGAAAAATCTTGTAAATCTTGTTAGCCCAACTATCATCATTATAATCCACGCTCCAGAATCACTTGTGCGATCGCGTGCTCGCTCGTGTGCGAGATGGAGAGATGAGTCGCCGTAGCGCTGAACGTCTTATAAACCTCCAGCACCTGGCCGGTGAAGATTAAGTAGGGCGCGCCACTCTCTCGCGCCGCAACTTCCACGTCCTGCCAACTGATTCCCCCACGCCATCCGGTCTGTAATGCTTTGAGCGCTGCTTCTTTTGCCGCAAAGCGGGCCGCATAATGCTGTGCGGCGACGACGCCACGCGTGTCGCAATACTTGCGCTCAGCCGCAGTAAAAACACGTTCCGCGAATCGTGGTGTGCGCAAGAGCACTTCGCGAATTCGCGCAACTTCGATAATGTCTATACCGATGGAAATGATCACAAGCGACGACCAACTAACCGAAGCCGGATTTTACTGGCGTGAAATCGACGGTGTACGCGCCCTCATCTGCGCGCCGCTCGAGCAAGACGGTTTTGTAAACGGCTTTTCAACTCGTCTCGGCGGCGTCAGCGACATGCCTGCGAAGTCACTCAATCTCGCCGGTTTCAACGAAGACGCAGCGGAGAACATTCTGGAGAATCGCCGCCGGTTTCTCAAGCTTTTTCCGGCACAGTGGGCGTTTGCCGGTTGTTGGCAGGTCCACGGAGCCGACGTGCGCGTGGTGCCAACAGCCGAGGATGCGAAGCCTGCCGAGAACCAGCGTGGCGAGACGATCTTCTGTGACGTGATCGTTAGCAATGCTGAGGGAGTGCTCGCCGGCGTTAAGACTGCTGACTGCGTTCCGATACTGATGGGCGATAGTCGCACGGGTGCGTTTGCGGCAGTGCATGCCGGTTGGCGCGGAACGCTTGCAGGAGCGGCAGTCGTCGGAGCCGAGCGATTAGCGAAGGAATACGACACGAGACCTCAGGATTTACGTGTGGCCATTGGCGCGTCGGCTGGCCCATGCTGTTATGAGGTCGGCAGCGAAGTGATTGATGCTTTTACGGCTAAGTTCATAGATGGAGAGAGACTCTTCATTCCCACGCGCGAAGGTCATGCACGCGTGGACTTACTGAAATCCAACCGCGATCAATTGCTGGCAATTGGAGTGCAGCCGGAACGAATTCACACTGCGCCGATCTGTACGATGTGCCGCACAGATTTATTCTTCTCTTACCGTAAAGAGAAGAGTGTCCACGGAAAAGTTGGACGATTGCTGTCCGTTGTCGGGAGATAGACTGTACGAAAGGCTTCATTCGACGTTGATCCACATCTTCACTTCGCGCGTTATGGGCGGGAAACACGATTCGTCATTACAAGCCTGGAACCTGAGCTTGCCTTTGATCTCTCCCGATCCACCTGAATAATTTGCTGGCACGATGACATTGAACCGAACCACCGCTCGTCCTTCATAGACGGCAACGTTCCCTTTGGAAAACTTAAGCTTGCGCATCACCGCACGCGGATAAGTGATTGGCCCAACCTGCAGTCCCGAAGGCGTTTCAACGTCCAGCTTGGTCGCCACCAGGAACTTATCCAGCGGTTTGTTGGATTGCACGTGAAGTCCTGAAGGAATATCCATCACCACGCTCGCGCGCGTGACGCGGCCCTTTTTCACCTTGTCCGGAGCTATTGAGCCGCTGACGTTCACGTCTGCTGCGGACTGGGCGGCAGCGCTGGAATAAAAGATAACGGGAATGGTTAGCACGACGAACAACGAGAAGACGTGGCGAAGTTTGCTCATTAAGTGTTAGCTCCGACTAAGTTGGATTCGATCCGATTGATAAGTGTGTTTTGACGAGCTGCCAGTTGTCCGCACGCCGCGAAAATGTCCCTACCACGCGGACGCCGTACATAGGTGTGAATCCCTTTTGCTTCGAGAGTGTTTTTGAACCGGTTTACTGTGGTCTCGCTCGAAGGCTGATAGGGGAGCGGATCCGCTGGATTGTGCGGGATCAAGTTGACTTTGGCTTTGATGCTGTGGCGGTTAAGCAGATTCGCGAGTTGTCGTGCGCGCTCCTCCGAATCGTTGACGCCGTCGAGCATTACGTACTCGAAAGTGAGTCGTTCCCCCGGCTTCAGCGTCTTTTCAAAGACCTTGCACGCGCTCAGCAAATCATCGAGCGGCCATCTCTTGTTTATTGGCATCAGCTCATCGCGCAATTCGTCTGTTGGCGCAGCCAATGAGATTGCGAGGTGCGGGCGATCGGACGTCTTTGCCAGATCGAGAATGCGCGGCACCACGCCAGCGGTCGAAACCGTAACTCGATTAGGCACGATGTGCAGACCTTGCGGATCGGCCATCACGCGCAAAGCTTTCAACAGTTCGTCCAGATTGAGTAGCGGCTCACCGGCTCCCATCGCTACGAGATTCGTTCCGCGCGGAGGCTTCACGCCGCTGCCGTAAGCATCATTCAAAGCGACGTGGATTTGCTCGACGATTTCGCCGGCCGTTAATGAACGCAAAAGGCCGAGTTGTGCCGTCAGGCAGAACGTACACTGAAGCGGACAGCCCGATTGCGATGAAAAGCAGATCGTGTCGCGGCGTTCTTCGGGAATGAAGACTGTCTCGACCGGCAGTCCGTCATGAGTTTTCATCAGATAACGGCGAGTGCCATCGCTGGAAACGTAACGTGATTCGACCTTGAGCGTGGCCGCCCGAGCGAACTGACTCAAACGTGCGCGCAACTCCTTTGGGATAACGGTTATTTCGTCGAAACTGCGCAAGCGGCGGTGCTGCAAAGCCGCAAAGAGCTGACGTCCGCGATAGGCAGGTTCGCCCAGCGTTTCGACGAATGATACTAATTCCGGCTGACTGAGCCCGGTCAACTGAACCGCGTTATCCATACGAGAAACAATCTTAGCACTTGAGACCTGCCGGTCTCATCCGCGCAGCAGCTACGCCTTGGAGTGCGCCGACACGATCACCCCGGCGCGGCTGCCGCGCTGGGGACCCCGATTGGCGGCGCTTTGGCCAAAGCGGTGCCAAGCCACCGCACTCCAAAGCGAAACCTCCGATGTGCCGCTTATCGTAGTAGTCCTTCGTGTTTACTACCCGAAAAATCTTCAGCAGGGAGCGTCTGATTGGCGTGGCGGTGTCGCTCGTGCTCGGATGCGCCGCGTTCGTGTACGGGTTGCGCTGGCTCGAATCGTTGATGACCTTTCGTCCCGAACACATATCGGCGAGAGAGTGGAAGTCGACGCCAAATGGTGCGACGAGTGTCTGGTTTAATTCGGCTGACGGTACCCGTTTGAACGGTTGGTTTTTCGAATCTCAATCGAAACCGGCGACGGCTACCATCGTCTTTTTCCACGGAAACAGTGGAAACGTTTCCAGCGTGGGATGGATGGGCCAGCGGTTTGCCAGGCATGGATTCAATGTTTTGGTTTTTGATTATCGCGGCTATGGTGCGAGCGACGGAGTTGCCGGCAACGAAGCGGACCTCTACGCTGACGGCGATGCGGCTGTTGCTTTTGTGATGAAAGACAAGAATGTGAGTCCAAACCAGATTGTGCTTTATGGTCATTCGCTGGGAACGACCGTCGTCGCTGATGTCGCCTCACGAGGAAAGTTTGGCGCGGTCGTGATGGAGTCAGGGCTTAGTTCGGCAAGTTCGGTTGCGTCGTCTGCGTTACCGTGGCTGCCCCGTTTTTTGCATTTTCTCGGGAAGAATCGTTTTGAATCGGCTCACAAGCTGGCCAGCGTCCGATCTCCGATTCTGATCGCGCACGGCGATCCGGATCTTACGATTCCAACTAGTGAAGCGCGCATCCTCTATGCTGCTGCAAACGAGCCGAAGCAGTTACTGATTGTTCCCGGCGCGGGTCATGTAGTGTTCGGCTCGGCAGGTGAGCCGTACTTGAATCAGGTCGAGCAGTTCATGCGCGACGCATTGTCTATGGGACGATTGTAAAAGTCGCCGACGGCGAGATTGTTTCGCCTGACACGTGATCGCGAATGCGAATTTGAATCTGATACTCACCGGGTTCCAGTGAGCGGCTGTCCAACAAGCGTGAAAGGGTTAACCGTTGGCCCGCGTCGTTCATTTCGCGCCAGTCTTCGGCCTCTTTACTTAGCTCTTTACCGTTCTTCAGCAGAACATACTCCGCATCAACAGCCGGTCGAAGGGTGGTTTGGTCGATGGCCGCATTGTAGATTTGCACGTATACGCCGACGGGTTGGTTACGTTTGAAGACCCCGGAAATGTTTGGGATGACCTTCATTGGGCCAATCATAAATTGTCCGGCATTTGGACCCGTTTGATTCTTTTCGAGTTTTGCTGCCAGGACGACGCTCGAAGCGGAAAGTCGATCGGGAGGAAAGTCCGGTACGACAAAGCCCACCTGTTTCATCCCAGTGGCTCCCGATTCCATGTCGCGTACCATCACGTCAACTCTATAACGTCCGGGGGCGAGGGCAAATGCTCGACCGTATGCCGATTTGCGATTGCGCGCGCTACTCAACTCCGCCACGGTGGCGGTGGTTGTTACTGCATCTTCAAATTTTCCCGCCGCTCGGTTAGCAAAGGTGATCACGCGGCCAAAAATATTCAAACGGGCCGTTTGTATTCCGCCACGGTCTATAAACGAGAGTTGATCGTTTCCGGCCTGAACGGTGAGAAATACGATCGCTCGATTGTCTGATTGCTTGAAATAGTTGAGCTGAGTTTCGAAGTCAATCGAGTTGTAATCTGCGATCGGTGTGGGGACTCTGGTGCCGATGAAATCTCTTTCGAACGGCAGATCACGATCGAGACTAGCGAACAGATCCATCACCTCAAATGGTGAATCCTGCGCTCGTGTGTAGTTCACACGGCCAAAGCCCCCAAGATTCGCGATTCGATTAGCGCGGTCATCAAGTCCGGAGAGTTCGGCAATCGTCGGGGCTGCACCCGGAATGTGAATCAGCGCATCCTTCTCGTCAGGGTTTCTCGCCAACCGATACTCGCCTGATCCCGTTGGGTCAACGAACTCAAGCTCCACTCCGCTTCTGACGTTTGGCAAGTATCGATAGAACCACTTCTCGAATGGATAAGTTGAAGTTGATCCGCCGCCTTCATCTGGCGACCGGTTGTAGAGACCGCCCGCCGGGTGCGATTCAATCTCATCGGGCTTGCCGAATTTGATATAGATGCGCCCGCGATCGGCTAGACGGCCTGGTTTTCCGGAGGAGAAATGCTCGTTCGCATAAGCAACTCGTTCGAAATATTGATCCTTGAATTCGTTCTCTTCTGTGTCTGGATCGGGGTCGCGGCTGTTCCAGAAGTCTTCGATAAACTTCTCGCGCTCGTCGTCGGTCGCGAGCTTCTTGAAGGCGTCACGTTCGGCTTGGGTGAGAATCGGATCGACGTCGCCCAGCCAATCGACGTACGCCTTTTTTAATTCGCGGTGAATTTTGCGTGGCTGGTCCTCGGGACTACGCTGTTTTTGTTGAGCTGAAACCGAGAGCGTTGCAAAAGACAAAAGGAGAAGAGAGGTAATGAGTCGTCGGGCCAACGAGACAGTCATATGCGGCGCCTTTCAGTGAAGCTTCAGTG
>Ga0068860_100008338_pt1 | contig 10315 bp, 6 predicted proteins | sample KBSSwiS32_FD_66597 | JGI IMG/M metagenome (GOLD analysis project Ga0068860, IMG submission 66597) | Switchgrass rhizosphere microbial communities from Kellogg Biological Station, Michigan, USA - KBS Switchgrass S3-2 | ecosystem: Host-associated > Plants > Roots > Rhizosphere > Soil ...
GCCGCAAGAGAGCGTCGGCACCAACTCCCCGACGCTCGAAGCCGGGATCTCCGATCGCCCGGTGCGGCTCGAGATGGCGGAAGGCCGCACGGTCGCCGATCTCGCGGTGATCGGCGAAAGCACGGACGACGACGACCGGGTTTGGCCGGTCCGCGCGACCAACGATCCGATCGCCTGGGCGAAGGAGGTCCTCGCGAAGAACGCCGGCGATTGGGGGATTCGGGTGGACGACGGCGCGCCGCTTACGCTGGCCGGCAAGCTCACCCGCTTCCGGGTGATCGAGAGCAACAAGGCCCTCGGCTCGACCTACAACGCGGAAGCGCAGTTCAGTTTCCAATTGCGTGATCGCAAGGGGAGCGTGCTCTGGGAAGGGACCGGCGCGGGCGACGCGACCCGCTACGGCAGGGACCGGAGCGAGGACAACGTCAACGAGGTTTTCTCCGACGCGACGCAGGAGGCCTTCGCCGCTGCGCTCGCCGAAACCAAGCTGCAGGAAGCATGGTTGGGCAAGAGCGGTCCGATCGCCGCCCCCGCGACGCAGGCCGTCTCCAGCGAGCGGAAATCCGGCGACGTCCTCACGCCGGAGGCGATGCTCGACGAGCTGGTGAGACTGAAGAAGAAGGGGTTCGACGCCGATCTGCTGGTCGGTTTCGTCGATCAGAAAGGGCTCTCCCGCTCGCTCACGTCCGACGACCTGCTCGCCTGGAAGAACGCCGGAATGCCGGATGCGGTGATCAAGGCCGCGCTGGCGAAGGGGAAGTAGGCTAGCCGCCCGCGACAATCGGCAGCCGCGCCGACCCGGCCGATGCAAGGCCGAGCCGGCCGGCTCCCGAATAGACGTTGAACCGGTCGCCGCGCAGGAATCCGACCAGCGTGACGGCGAAACGGCTCGCCAGCTCGACCGCCAGGCTGCTCGGTGCCGAGACCGAGCAGATGATCCGCACGCCCGCGGCGAGCGACTTCTGCAGGATCTCGTAGCTCGACCGGCCCGAGACCAGGACGATCCGCTCGCTCCACGGCAGCTCGCTTGCGCGCAGCGAAGCGCCCACCAGTTTGTCGAGCGCGTTGTGGCGGCCGACGTCCTCGCGCACCGCGAGCAGCCGGCCTTCCGGATCGAACAGAGCCGCGGCGTGGAGCCCGCCCGTGGCGTCGAACAGACCTTGCGCCGCCCGCAACCGGTCGGGCAGCGCGGCGATCACCTCGCGGTCGACGAACGGTCCCGGGCCGGACGGGCGATCGAAACGCAGCGCCAGCCCGTCGAACGCCGCCTTGCCGCAAACCCCGCAGGCGCTGCTGGAGAAGAAATGGCGCTCCAGCGGCGCCAGATCGGGCTCGATCCCGGGCGCCAGGGTGATCTCGACGACGTTCGGCTCGGCGTCCAACTCACCCGATCCGTCCCCTGCGCTCACGGCCACGACGTCCGCGGAACTCCCGATCACCCCTTCGGCGAACAGGAAGCCGAGAGAGAGCTCCGTATCCGCCCCCGGCGTGCGCATGGTGACCGCTGCGGTCGCCTTCCTGTCCGCTCCCCACAGCAGACGGATTTCCAACGGCTCTTCGGTCGCGAGCGCGTCGTCGGAGCTTTCGGATTTCGCTCCGTCGACGCGGACCAGCTCGGCGGGCGTGGTGGATCGGGAGGCGCGCAGGTTCATCGTTCCGGAGCTTGCCACAGAAGTTACGAGCCGTGCGGCTCGCCGGCCATCACCGCGGGGAGCCGCGCGCTTTCCGTCGATTCGATCCAGGTCTTCAACAGCGTCGCGGTCAGGATCACCGCGCCCCCGGCGAGCGACAAGGCGCTCGGTTGTTCATGGTGGACCAGCCAGGCCCAGATGGGATTGAGCACCGGTTCGAGGAACAGCAGCAGCGACGTTTCGAACGCCGGTACGTGGCGGATCGCCTTGGTCATGAAGACATAGGCAAGGCCGATCTGAAAGATTCCGAGGTAGGAGACGACCGCGAGGTCGACCGGGCCGATCCCGTTCGACGCCAGAGGCAGCGCGAACGGCAGACAGGCGAGGCAGGCGAGCGCGTTGGCCCAGAGGGTGGCCGCAGCGGGCGAGCCTTCGGCTCCTCCGTCCGCGGTCTGGCTGAGCGAGCGGAGGCCCATCACCGTGAGCCCCCAAAACAGCCCGGCGGCGAGCGCCAGGACGTTGCCCAGGAACGGACGCGGCGCGGTCGCCGAGGCCGGGTCGAGGCCGATGAACATGAGGCTCAAGCCCACGGCCACCAGGACGATGAAATAGAGGTCGCGCCGCTTCACCCGTTCGTGCAAGAGCCAGGGGCCGAGCAGCAGTACGTAGAGCGGCGCGGTCGATTGCAGGAAGATCGAGCTTGCCGCCGTGGTCAGCTTGTTGGAGAGGACGAACAGGATCATCGTGATCGCGTGCCCGACCGCCACCAGCAGGGTCCGCCGGGAGGGCCTCCGGCGCGCTGCGGGCAGCATCAGGTAGAGCGCCACGGCGGCGATCCCGGCGCGGAAACAGGCGACCTGCCAGCCGGAGAGCGAAGCGGACTTGACCGCGGCGCCGCCGGTCGAAAAGAGCGCCGCCGCGGCGAGGATTCCAAGCCGGCCGGCGAGGGCGGCGCGTTGGGGAGAGATGGAGGATTTCGACATCGCGCGGCATTGTAGACCGGCGGGAGACAACCCCAACTTCAAGGGTGTGATTCGGAAGCCTTCTCCTTCTCCGGAGCCTGGCGCACGTACAGCCCGTCGAACTCGGGCGTCCAGGTCTTTCCCTGGTCGCCCGACCGTTCGATGAGCTGGCGCACGCGGTCCGGACCTTCGGGCGTGTAGGTCATGCGGATCCGGGCCGGTTTGCCGTCCGGGCCTTGGCCCTCGCGCAGGAAGCGAACGGACGCCCCCTCGGCCTGGCCCGTCCATTCCTGCACTTCCCCTCTGCTGTCGACGTAGCGTTGCGACCACTGTTTCGTGGCGGCGGACCAGGCGCTCAAGCTCTGTCCGGCGTAGGCGCCGTCGTTCTGGGTGAAATCCTCGTGGATCGCGCAGCCGTGCAAGATCGAAGTGATGCGGCTGGTCGCGACGGCCGTACCCACCGGCACCTGCACCTCCCAAAGACCGACCCAGAACGCGAGCTGGCCGTACTCGGGCGCGACGGAGCAGGGATCGACCTTCTTCTTCACCTCCAGCACCAAGCTCGCGAAGCGCGGGTCGGAACGGATCGGCTCGAAGTCCGGATCCTTCTCCATCACTTCGAGGCGGGTGAGGCCGAGCTTCACGGCTTTGGAAAGCTCCGCGATCGCGTCGTCTTTCTTACCCCATCGGGAGAGAACCCGCGACAGGCGCGTGGCGACGGCCACGGGCGAATAGCCCGCGTCACCTGCCTGGGTATAGGTCTCGAATGCCTGTTCCCATTGCCCCAAAGCCTGATACGAGGCGCCCAGGTTGAACCAGGCCTGCGCGTTGCCCGGCCGAGCGTGGGCGATCGCGTCATAGGCCTCGATCGCGCCCGCCCAGTCTTTCGCGGCGAACAGCGCGGCGGCTTTCGCTTCCGGATCGCTCGGCGGCGCGGCCGGCTCCTGCGCCGCGAAGGCCTGGCTCCACGCCAACGAAAGGAGTACACCGAGCAACCCGAGCCGCAGACTCCGCATCCAACGTCCTTGGGTACCGACCATCGAGAACCTCCCGGAAAGACGACCGATCCGGCGCGAAGGGTATCAAACCGAACGCTCGAAAAGCGCGCCTCAGAATCCCTCCTTCGGCGCCCCGGGAAGGTCGAGACGAATCCGCCCGTCGCGGCCGAACCGGAGGCGAATCTCGCCGTCGCGATCGGTGCGCAGGACGTGAAGGTTCCGCGCCGCCAAACGCTCCAGCACCTCGGGCGAGGGATGGTAATAAGGATTCTTCGGCCCGACCGAGATCAACGCCCATCGCGGTTCGACCGCATCGAGCAGAAACCCGGCGGACGAAGTGCGGCTGCCGTGATGCGCCACTTTGAGCACGTCCGCTCGCAGCCGCTCTTGCGGCTGGTCGAGCAGATGGATCTCCCCCACTCGCTCCACGTCTCCGGTGAGCAGCACCCGCCGGCCGAACACCGCGGCGGAAAGAATCAACGAACGTTCGTTCTCGGGAGATTTCCCGCGCGCCACCTCCTCGCGCGACGGTCCGAGCACCTCCAGCCGCCATCGGCCGACGTGGCCATGAGCTCCCGCGACGAACGCGCGGACCCGCGCGCCGGGGATCGCGAACAGCTCGCCCGCGCAGCCTTCGGCCGGCCATCCCGACGCGGTCCAGATCTCCCCCACGTCCAAATACGACGAGAGATCGACGAGCCCCTGGCAATGATCGGTATCCGGATGCGTCATCACGACCGCATCGAGCCGCCTTACCCCCTCGGCGAGCAGGGCGGGCAGCAGCACCCGCCCGCCGAGATCGCCATGGCGCCACCCGCCTCCGTCGATCAGGATCGCCCGCGCTCGATCGCGCAACAGAATCGAATCGCCCTGGCCGACGTCGAGCAGCGCGAGCGTCGGCTCGGTTCCGGCCGGGCGATGCGAACCGACCGCGAACCCCCCGAGCGCCAGAGCGGCGGAGAGCGCCAAGCCAGCTCGCTGGCCACGACGCAGCCGGCGATCGGGCACAAGAGCGAGCAGTCCGAGCCCCGTGGCGAGCAGCAGCGCGGTGCCGAGCCCGGCGGCGATCGGAACCGCCGGCCGCCAATGGCCGGGAATCCGCGCCGGCCAACCGAGCGGCGCCGCGAGAGCATCGAGCCATGGCAGAGCCTGCCCCGCTAAATTCGGAGCGATGCAGGCGAGACCCAGCCAGGCGAAGCAGGCGGCGAGCGCCACGGCGGCCCACGGGATCGCGATCAGGTTGAAGAGGAACGAAGCGGGCGTCAGCAGATGAAACGCCGGTAAAGCCCAAGGAAGGGTGGCGACCTCCGCCCCCGCGCTCGCCGCAAGGGCACGCAGTAGCCAGGGGCTTGCCGAGAGCGGCCGGCGATTCCAAGCCAGTTCGAACCGGGGCGCCACGACGAGCAGACCGACGGTCGCGGACATCGAGAGCTGGAACGACAGATCGACCACCAGATCCGGCCGGCTCGCGACGCCGAGCAGCAGCGCGAGCCCGAGGCCGTTCCGCGCCACCGGAGGACGTTCGAACGCGAGAGCCGCCACGGCCAGCAGGCCCATCACGGCGGCGCGCACCAGGGCAGGGAGGGGACCGGCGACCATCAAGTACGCCGCGACCGCCCCGGCCGCGAGCAGCAGCCGCACCCCGCGCGGCAGCCATCCGCCGAGCAGGCCGCCGAACAGGAAGACGAGCGCCGCGGCGAGCCCCACGTGGACGCCGGAGACCGAGAGCAGATGAAACAACCCGGTCCAGCGCAAGCCGCGTTTCCACGCCGGCTCGATCCTCGACGCATCGCCCAACACGAACGCGCGGACGAGCGCCTTACCCGCGCTCTCCGGCCCGGCCGCCCCGATCCGGCGTTCGAGCGCCCGTCGCCATCGGGCGGAGAGACGGGCGAGCGCACCCGCGGGCTGTTCGACCTCGAGAAATACCCGACTCTTGAGCGAGATCCGCCAGCCGCCGGGCTCGCTCGGACCGGCGTTGGCAAACGGCGCGGAACGTCTCAAATACCCTTCGACCCGCACGCGCGAGCCGAACTCCGGCGGTTCTTTCTCCCCCGGAATCCGCAACCGAGCCACGAACCGGGCCGACTCGGACCGGCCGCCCTGCACGAAGCGATCGACCTGGAACGGCGCCTCCCAGCCGTCCTCGTCCGGCGTCCCGTCCGCAATCCAATGCCCGGCGATCGTGCCGGAAAGGACCACGGGCCGTTCCGCATCGACCCCGACTTCGGACAGGCCGGGAAGCGAGTAAAAGAGAGTCGCGACCAAAGCCCCCGCGCCGACCGCGGCGACCAGGACTCCGAATCTCCGCCGCAGGGCAAGTCCCGCGGCGATCAGGTCGACGAGAAGAGGAACCGACAGGCGAACCGAGAAGAGCGCGAACAGAGCCCCCGCGGTCAACGCGAGGGCCGGGGCGAACAGAGGGGCGGGCGGGGTGGATCGGTCGTTGGGTTTCATGCCCCCCTAAGACGCGATCGGGGGGCTTTGACCTTGCAGTTCGGGAAATCTTCTTTCGAGTCTCGATCAATCCGGCCGCAGCGCCCACAGCTCCGTGCCGGTCTCCTCCGTCGTCCAAGGATAGAAAGCCCGCTCTCCCGCGACGACGGGAAGGGGTGCCTGCGCCGCCGAGCCGGTCTCAAGCTCGATCGCCGTTCCTTCCGGCGTGCCGTCGGTCGACCAGACGCGGGAGCCTCCGGCGAGCAGGAGCCGGCTCCCGAAGGCGGTCGCGGTCCGGGGCTGATCGAAAGCGGAGGCCGTTTCGAGCAGAGGGCGCGTGCCTTCGGGGGTTCCGTCGGTCGCCCAGAGGGCCGGATGCGAGGGGTCCTCAAGCCGCGAGGCGCTGAAGACGAATCGGCCGCCGACCGCCTGGAGCCGCACGAGGTCGGAGCGCAGAGCCAGATCTGTGGCGACCGGATGGGTGCCGGCGCTGGTTCCGTCGGAGAGGTAGATCGCTTGGGTTTCGAACGAGGCTCCGGCGCGAAACAGGAAACGCCCACCCGAGGCCGAAAAGTCGCTCAGGAACGCCAGACCGCCGAGTACGAGATGCGTTCCGGCCTCAGTGCCGTCGGTGGCCCAGATCTCGGCGTGGCTCGATGGGTCGTTCTTCTGGAACAGCGCGATCCCTTGCGTTTCGACGTCGAGCAGCCGCGCGCCCAAGAGGAACGGAAACGCTTCGATCAGCGGCTGGGTCCCCGACTCGGTTCCGTCGCTCGCATACAGAACTAGATTGCCCTCGACCCGGGCCTCGAAAACCAGATGGCCGACGAAGGAAGTAAACCGGTCCGGCTGCGAGCCCGGCGGACCGGGATCGACGTCGGCGACCAGCCGAGTGCCGGACCGGGTCCCATCGGTCACCCACAGCTCCTCGCCGAGGTCGGAATCCTCCGCGGTGAAGTAACCGACGTCGCCGAATACCTGAACCGCCTGCGAGGTCTCGATCCGGAATCCGGGGGGCGTGATCGGAAACGTGCCCGCCGCGGTGCCGTCCGTCCGCCAGAGGTCGTAGACGCCGTTTTCGATCTCATAGAAGTAGGTGACGCGGTCGCCGGTCGATGCGCCCGAAAGGATGAACGGCGAGGTCGGGCCGCTCGCGGCGACGATTTCCCGGGTTCCGGATTCCGTCCCATCGCTCGCCCAGAGGCCCGTCCCGCCTCCGGCGTCGGCCAAGAAGACCACGTGCGATCCCGTCCGGCTTAGCGCCTGAGGCGACGAGCTGCCGGGATGGTTCGCGGCCAGATCGGCAACCAGCTGCGTCCCCGGGCGGGAGCCGTCGGTGCGCCAAAGCTCGCGTCCCCGCACTGCATCCAATCCGTCGAACAGGAAGAACCGGCCCGCCCCCGCTCCCGAATAGCGCTCTCCGGGCGCCGGCGAATCCGGGAAATCGGAGAGCCTCAAAGTGCCGGAAGCGGTGCCGTCCGTACGCCAGACCTGGTTGCGAAGGCCGCCGAATGCGCCGAAGTAGAGCTTGCCGCTCGCGCTGCCGATCGGGTACGGATCGCCCGAGCAGGCGCCGCGGCAGGCGTCCAAGAGCAGGCGGGTTCCGGCCGCCGTGCCGTCCGTGGTCCACAACTCGATGCCGCGTTTGCGGGTGGTCGCCGAGAACAAAACTCGACCGCGAAACGTAACGGCTCGGCCGGACTCGACCCAGCCCGAGCAAGTCCCCGAGCAGATGTCCTTCAGCCTGTGGGTGCCGGCCGCCGTGCCGTCCGAGGTCCAGGGCTCGCGACCGTGGGTACTATCGGTAGCCGCGAAAAGCAGCCCTCCTGTCGCCGGTTGAGGCGGAAAACTCCCTTCCGTAGAGCTCGCCGAACCCGAAAAGTGGGTCAAACGCCGGGTCCCCGCCGAGGTGCCGTCCGAGACCCAGAGCTGTCGGCTGCCGGTTCCATCCAGAACAACGAAGAAGAGCCGCCCCTGGCGGGCGATCGCGTCGCTAAGAGCGGTCACCGCCTGCTCGCCGGCCGCGGCGGGAGCGAACCGCTTGATGCGAACCGCGCCGCGCGCGCTGCCGTTGCTTGTCCACAGGGTCCAGCCGTCGGGCTCGCGGACGAAGAAGTAAAGCCGAGATCCGACGACGGTGAGAAACCAAGCGCCTCCCGTTTGCCGGCCGACCGAATCGGGATCCTCGGCCCGAGTGCCGGCGGCCGTTCCGTCGCTCGACCAGAGGGAGAATCCGCGGCCGTCGTCCGCAACGAAGAACACCCGGCCCCGAAAGAGGGTCAGCTCGTGGGGTGCCGAGCCGTGAGGTCCCGCGACCAAGTCGATCACCTCGGTCCCCTCAGGCGTAGCGTCGCTGGTCCAAAGCTCCAAGCCGTGCCTCGCATCTTCGGCGGTGAAGAAAATCCGGTCGGTGCCCGGGAGGACGAGCTGCGTGTGCCTCCGAGCATTCCCGCCGACGTGGAGCGGGTCGGTGGTGAGCTGCCGGGTCCCTCCTTCGGTGCCGTCGGTCGCCCAAAGCTGGAATCCGGAAGGATCGTCCGCCAGGACGTAGGCGACGCTTTCCGCCACCGCCAACGCCCCGGGCGCAAACGTCTCGCCCGTCAACCGGACCGTTCCCGCTCCCTCGCCGTCGCTCGACCAGAGCTCGCGCTGCTCGGTAAAGAAAATCGCCAGCGGCCCGAGGCTTGCGAACCCCATCGGCTTCGAGCCCAGCCCAAGGCCGGAGGGATCGATGTCCTTGACCAAGTACGGCGTAGCCGCCCCGGCCGGTGACACGACAAGCAGGACGCTCAAGATCCAGGCGCGCTTCGGCATGCAGGCTTCCTCTTGGGAACAGAAGAAAGATCTATGCGCGGATTGTAACGCTCAAAACTCCCCGAGCGGATCGATCGTTCCGAAGTGGATCGAGAATCGGCCGATCGATCGCACGGGCAGTCCATCGCGGAAGGCCGGCCGGAAGCGCCAGCGCGTCGCGACGGATTCGACCGCTTTGCTGAGCCCCATCGGCAAGTGGGTGACGCGGGCGCAGATCACTTCGCCGGTCGCCGCGACGACCACTTCGACGTCCACCGTACCGACAAGCCTCGCGCGCTTCGCGAGTTCCGTGTACTCGGGAAGCGGACGCGCGACCGAGCGGCCATAGAAGCGGCCCGGCGATTCGCGCACCAGGTCGGCCGCCGCGAAATCGACCGGCTCGCCGACGCAGACGGGATCGCTCCAGGTGCCGGTCCGATAGATCGCCGTCGCCAGCTCGGCCCGAGGCGCATAGACGCCGCTCACCGCTCCCAGGTACGGAACGAGATCTCGCTTCGGCACGATCGGCTCGCCGGTTGCAAGGTCGATCTCGACCGTCCGCAGGCGGTCGCCGATCGAGAGCGTGAACGTGAGCCGATCGAGAGCGTCGTCCAGCGTCGGCTCTCCGAGATGCGGTCCAGTCCTTTGCATCTGTTCGAGATCGCCCGGAGTGAGCAGATCTTCGCGTGAAAGCCTGCGAATCTCCGTGCCGTCGGAGCGCAAGAGAACCAACGCGTCGCCGTTGCCGAGTCCCATCCACAGCCAGATGTCGTAAGCGACCAGGAAGCGGCCGTCGTCGGTGACGAAGAACTTGTTCCGAACTGTATTGGAATCGAACTTGAATCGCGACCTGAGCGCGTCGTGCCCGTCCTTGAGACGCTCGAACAGGGCTCCGTAGTCTCCTTCCTCCTCCCCGTGAACGGCGCGCAGATAGCGAGACCGAGAACCGGGATCGATCGGCGGCAGCTCGAAAACGAACCGATCGTGCGCCGAGGAGTAGCGAGTCGGCCGGCAGGATTCCTCCAAGCCGAAGGCCTCGGCAAGGACATCGCTAATGGAGTCTTCGACGTCGGAAACGGTCACGGCGTCTTCATACTGAGCCCGGATCGACCTCTGGATCAGCCAGTCCGCTTCGTCGCGCGCGCCAAAGCCCGATTCGCCACGGGGTGAGAGGACGGCGAACAGCTCGTCGAGCTCGGCGATCACGTCGAGATGGAGATCGCGCCCGCCCGGATCGATTTTCACTCCTCTCTCCCCCAGAGCCTTCGCGGCCGCCGCGAGGAGTCGGCGTTCGAGACCGACCTTCGGCTCGGGAAACCGAACGGAGTCGTCGATCCTGACCGTCAGAGCCACCGAAGGGACGCATTGCAGAGGAAACGAGATTGGGTCCGCCGCCGCGCTGCCTGCCAGCGCCGGAAATCCGCTCGCGCAAGTCACCAGAACCGTCCCGATCGCGATCAAATTAACCCCTCGCATTGTGCCGGCCCTCCAGAGA
>Ga0068860_100008340_pt1 | contig 10314 bp, 9 predicted proteins | sample KBSSwiS32_FD_66597 | JGI IMG/M metagenome (GOLD analysis project Ga0068860, IMG submission 66597) | Switchgrass rhizosphere microbial communities from Kellogg Biological Station, Michigan, USA - KBS Switchgrass S3-2 | ecosystem: Host-associated > Plants > Roots > Rhizosphere > Soil ...
TGATGGAGACGTTGTCGGAAAGCTGAAAGGTGTTTTCGATGTTTAAATTGGGATCGCCTCCGCCGAGTCCGGCGAATTGGGCTTGCGTGTTAATCGCGCCGGAAAAGTTAAACGCGATACTGGGAAAGCTCTGCACGGGGAACGGAAACAGCGTTATGTTGTTCTTGCGAGCGAAATCGGCGCCTGAAGGCCCGAGGCCGGCGAAGCTGCCGTTTTGACGCGTATAGCCGGCCCGAACCTCATTGACGATTGCAGGAGTGAAAATATGGGTATCGCTGAGGGTGGAGTTAATCGCGTTACGGATGTTGGCGCCACCACCGCCAATGAATCCGTCAAAGCTGCCCGGATTTGGATCGTTGGCCTTGCTGCGCGAATAGCGGCCGAAGAGGGTGTTCTTGTCGCTCAAGCGATGATCGATCCTGATGTCGTATTGATTGTTCTCGAACGGATTCGACGCAGTGCGAATAAAATTGCGGGTGTCGGCGCCGGCGGGTCCAAAATTCGGCGCCGGCAGCAATCCCATTACCGCCGCCGCGCCGGGATGAATCTGCGCCGTTGGAATCTTGTTGCCGGGAAATGGAGTCGAGATCACCTGCCCGTTCGGTCCGATCCTCCGGGCGCGGGGATCGAAGATCAGTGGTTTGTACCGCGAGAAATCGCCCGTGCGGTAGTCGACGGGCGGAATATCGAGAGTCGACGAATTCGCGGAAGTGCGCCGCCGGAGCCCTTCATAATCGACAAAGAAAAATGTCTTATTCTTGCCGTTGTAAAGCTTGGGGATCAAGATGGGACCGCCGGCGGTGAATCCGAACTGATTTTGCTTAAACGGTTGGCGCTTCAGGCTCGCCGCGTTCGAGAAGAAATTATTAGCATCCATCTTCTCGTTGCGGAGAAAGTCCCAGGCGCTCAGGTGCAGATCGTTGCTGCCGCTCCGCGTGGTGGCCGAGATGATCGCGCCCGCTGAGCGCCCGAACTCGGCGCTGAAGTTATTCGTCTTGACCTTGAACTCGGCGACCGCGTCCACGCTCGGCGTATAGTTGATCCCGTTGCGTCCAATGGCGTTCGCGTTCACCGACGTGTTGTTATCGATTCCGTCGAGCATCACGTCGTTGGTCGAAAAGCGTCCACCACCGGCGACAAAGGGAAGATTGGTCCCCATGCCGCTGACCGGTATCGTATTTCCGGCGAGCAATCCGAGGGCAAATGCATTCCGCCCGTTGAGCGGCAATTCGACGATCTTCTTATTCTCGATAACCTGCCCGATGGAAGATGTCGTCGACTCGACGAGCGGCGTCGTGGCGGTCACTTCGATCGATTCCGACACCGCCCCGATCTCCAACTCCACCGGAAGGTTCACGGTCTGATCCACGCGAATCGTGATCGGCGTAATGGTCTTGGTCTTGAAGCCATTGACTGTGGCGCTCACCGAATAATCGCCGGTTCGCAGAAATGGCGCGTTGAATTCGCCTCGCTCGTTGGCAGTGGCTTCGCGAGAATCGCCGGTTGAGAGATGCCGGATGGTCAGCTTGGTACTCGGAAGGGCTGCCCCGGAAGGATCGGTGACGGTACCCACCAGCGTGCCTGTGGACACTTGTCCGAAGGCCCAAGGTGACATCAAGAGCATCGAGACGATCAGTTTCATTTTGAAACTCCTTTCTGAATTGAGGGCCTCATTTTACTGTTGAAGAGATTGTATATCATCTAGGGTCAAACAAGGTGACTCACATGTTCGCCCATTGCAAATGGCTTTTTGTAATGTTGCTGGCCCTGCCGGCGCTGGCTCAGGATCGGCGAAAAGCGGTGTTTACGACCGCTCCGTATGGGGGGTTCGACCTGGCTACCGCACCTGTAGTGAATTGTAGTGTTTTGGGCTTCGAGCAACCACACAATTGACTGCAACGGAAGGAAAACTCTAAGCCATAATCGTCGGCGAACGTTTGAAACACAGCTTACTCATTCTGTAACCTCCACTCCAAGCAGAATTTGTAGCGACGATTTTCGGCCTTCCGCGCTGGCCCGCCTGTTGCTTTGGCCAGCTTGATCGCCCAAGCCTGTACGTTGCTATTTCGATGCACTTTTCATAAAAACAGAACTCGAAGTTAATGTTTGAAACGATCTGAGGGATATGCGTGCAGTCGAGTTTTCCCGCGAACAGCACGGAATCTCCGAGCACGGTCTGTAGTTCCGATAAAAACGATCCCAAACCCAGCGCGGGTTTCTTGCTTCCGCTTGCTTGCGTCGCAGTCGTTTAGATCACGACGCCGTCGCTGCGCAGTGGTCGCTTTGTCAGAGTGAAGGGGGGAATAGCTCGCGCCTGAAAGTTTGGGGTATCTCCCCGCCAGAAGCTCAGAAAATCTCTCTTTTCCCCGGTGCGATAGTAGTGGGACAGGTACGCCATGTCGCACGCCGTGTAATCCGATAGCCATTGATCGACATCGGTTATGCCGAGGTCGTGAAACAGACGCAGCGCATAGCGGGCGGCTTGCTTTTCATACTCCATGAGCGCGGGTAGAGCGTCCTCCCTCACCGGAGGTTGGCGCGGCTGGCCGAGGTCGAACGTATCCGGACTCACGTTCCACTGAACGGTGTGACCGAACAAATGCGCGAGCAGGAAGAGGCGCTGCTCGGGAGTCACGGCGTAATCGATGTGAATCTCCGCGCCGTTCAAGTCGCCGGTTAGGGGATCGGGGACATCCCGGGTGATCACGCGGATGCCGTAGGCGTCCTCTATGTGGGCCTTCACCCTCTCACAGTATTCCGCGAACGGTATCATGCGAATCGGCCTAAACGCTTCTATTGTAGTCGGTTGCCGCTCTGGAACGACTTCATTCCATTCTTCGTAGTAGTAGAATGAGTCGTCAGGAAGGAGATTTCCTTGATTCTGGGAAAGTTCTGGAGTGCGTTTCGCGCGCAAGTGAACAAGATCGCCAACATCTTCTGGGAGGCCGATCCGATCGCCCAGATGCAATACGAACATGATGCCGCGGTCGAGCAGCTCAAAGAAGGCCGCAAGGGCCTGGAGACCTATCGCGGACTAGTCGAGCGGGTGACGCGGCAGGTGGCCGGCGCCCGGGACCACACACAAAAGCTGGAGGCGCAGACCAAGGCCTACCTTAAGTCCGGCCAGCGCGATGAAGCCGCCAAATTCGCCCTCGAGCTGCAGAAAGCCAAGAAGGATTTGGCGGCCTATGAAGAGCAGCTTCGCATGCATGAAGAGGCCTACGAGAATAATCTCAAAAAGATCCAGCACGCCGCCAAGAAACTGGGCGAGGTTCGCGAGAAGATCCAGAAGTACGACGCCGAACTGAAGATGAGCTCCGCCGAGGCAGAGGTTGCTGCTCTGGCGCAATCGTTCAACATGGACGTCACCACCGATTTCGGCCAACTGGAGCAGATAATCCAAGGCAAGATCGACAAGAATCGCGGCAAGGCTCGCGTGGCTGCGGATTTGTCACAAGAAGGACTAGCCTCCATCCAGGCCGAAGAAAAAATGGAGAAGGTGATGGCCGAGGAAGCGCTCACGCAGTTTGAGGTCGAGTTGGGGCTGCGCTCACCGGAAACCACGAAACTCGCCGATTCCACCAAGGATCTTGGTCCTGCGGTGACCGAGAAGGCGACGCAGACTACCAACAATTGACAGCGGTTGAAATCGTAATGGGCGGACAAAGGAGGGTATTTCACTATGCCTGCGGGCAGTCCTAAGCCGGCGTTCTTTTTTGCGGTTCTATTGGTCGTCGTGGGGCTGGTTGGACTCGGGCTCTGGCGATTCGGAGCGTTACCGGGCTCGAAATCCGGCACCATCAGCAAAGAGGAAATGGCGGGTACCGAAGCGCCGGATACGGCCGGTATCACTACGGCCAAAGAGTATAAATATGTTCCCGAGGCCAAGCTTCCGCCGGTTCAGGGGATTTCGAGCTACAAGCCTCTTGCCGATCGGACCGTGCGCTTCGCGATCAACGTTTGGGCCGGATGGGCGCCGATTATCTATGCCAACAATGGCTTCAAGCCCGGCAAAGTCTGGAAGACGCCCGGCGGCAAGGATTTCAAAGTCGAATTGACACTCATCGACGATCCCGTGGCGATGCGGGATGCCTACGCCGCAGGTAACGTCCACATCGGTTGGGGTACGCTCGACATGGTTCCGCTCTTCATGGAAGCCCTACGGAAGGACTCGCGCGTAATGCCGCGCATCTATCAGCAGATCGACTGGTCGAATGGAGGCGACGGAATCGTGGTTCGCGAAAGTGTGAAAACGGTTGCCGACCTGCGGGGTAAAACAATCGTTCTGGCTCAGAACTCGCCTTCCCACTTTTTCGCGCTGAACGCTTTAATCAACGGCGGCGTGCAGCCCTCGGAAGTGAATTTCAAGTTCACCCAGGATGCTTTTCAGGCCGCCGCGGCGTTCAATGCCGACAAGAAAACCGCGGGAGTCGTCAGTTGGTCCCCTGACATTTACAACCTCGCTAAGGTTAAGGGGAATCGCATGCTGGTCAATACCGGCACGGCGAACAAGCTGATCGCCGACGTTTGGTTTGCGCGCGCCGATTTCGCCAAGGACAATCCCGACATTATAGAAGGCCTGATGCGCGGCATTTTCGATGGCATGGAAGCGCTGAAGGAGCAACCCAACAAAGCCGCTGCCGCGAAACTGATGGCCGCCGGCTATTCGATTCCTGAATCCGATGCTCTCAGCATGCAGGGTGATGCGCACTCCACCAACTGGGCCGAAAACCAGGAGTTTTTTCTCAACCAGAACAACCCGACCAACTTTGAACGCACCTGGAATACCGCTTATTACCTCTATAAGCGCATCGGCGCAGTCTCCGAGAAGACCGAGTTCGATCAGGTGATGGATTTCAGTGTCCTCAAGAAGCTTGGCAACGACGCCAAGTATTCCAGCCAGAAAAACGAATACGACGTCCAGTTCGCACCCGCCACGGCGGCTGCTATTCAAGGCGAATCCGACGAGATCCTCACCAAGACTGTCGTGATTCACTTCTCCTCGAACTCCTGGGATCTGACCAAGAAGACTTCGGAAACGATCAACGGCAAAGTCGTCGAGAACCTCTACGATCCAAATGCGCCCTTCGTAGTGGAGGAGATAGGAAAGATGGCCGGACAATTTGGAGCCGCTCGTATCGTTATCGAAGGGCACACCGATTCATCTATGAAGGGCCGTGTGCCCGAAGACGCCGTGCAGGAGCTTTCCGCGAATCGCGCCAACGCTGTGAAGGAAGCAATCCTGAAGAAATTCCCAACACTTCAGCCGAACCAGTTCACTGCGTCCGGTCTGGGGTGGGCTCGACCAGCGGATCCAGGTGACCCCATGAACCAGGCCAAGAATCGCCGGGTCGAGGTAAAGGTTTATCCACTGGAGACGCCCAAATAGTTTCGGGCCGCATTTCGAAACGTGGACGCGAAACAACCAGGTCTCTTCGACCTCCGAATTCCACCGTCTCCGCTCATAGGGCGGCTTCTTGGGGTAGGCGCAGTTGCGCTCATTCTGGCCGCATGGTTCCTGGCCACCCGCGGCGCGACGCCGGAACAGCGATTGATTTCGCCGGTGATTCTGCCGTCACCGCTCGAGGTCGCGCGCAGCTTCAACGCACTTTGGAACGAACGAGCCTTGGCCGCCAGCATCGTAGCGACGCTCCGGCGTGTCCTCATCGGATTCGGCCTGGCAATCTTGGTGGGCGTGCCGTTGGGGATTGTCGCTGGTTCCTGGCGCGTGCTGGAATCGGCGGCCATGCCGGTGGCGCTGTTCTCGCGAAATATTCCAGTTGCCGCGCTCATTCCGCTGACCATTCTGTGGTTCGGTATCGAAGAAACGCAGAAGGTGATGTTCATCTTCATCGCCTGCGTTCCCTTCGTTTATTCCGACGCTGTGCGGGCGATCACCTCGGTGCCGGACCGGTACGTCGAACCGGCTGCCACGCTGGGTGCTTCCCAAAGCCAGATCATCGGCAAGGTGCTGGTTCCGCTCGCGATGCCCGACATATACAAGAGCCTCCGAGCGCTATTCGGCATGGCCTTCGGATATATCATGCTGGCAGAGCTGATCAATGCCGAGCATGGCCTGGGCTATCTGCTCAGCACCAGCCAGCGGCGTGGCTTATCGGAACACATCATTCTGATCCTGATCGTGATCGGCGCTTTGGCGTGGAGCATCGATCGCTTTCTGGGATGGGTTCAGCACGGTCTGTTTCCTTATCGCGAAGAGGCGGACTGAGCGCATGGCAGAACAGGCCGAGAAATTAATTGTTGAGTTCGACAACGTCACCAAGACCTACGACAATCACGGCGCTACCGCCATCCGCGATATATCCTTCAAGGTTCATGATCAGTCGGGCTGCGGCGAATTCATTTCACTCTTGGGGCCATCCGGCTGCGGGAAGTCGACCATCCTGCGTTTGATTGCAGGCCTGCGTCCGCAGTTTCCCGCGACGAAGGGCACAGTCAATGTCATGGGCAAGCCCGTAGAAGGTCCAGGCCCCGACCGCGGGATGGTTTTCCAGGACTACACGTCCTTCGACAATCGCACGGTTCTCGATAATATTGCGTTCGGCCTGGAATGCTCCGGGGTGGCCAGCAAAGAACGCGAGGAGCAGGCCCGCGAATGGATCGGCAAAGTTGGCCTGAATCCCAAGCAGGACGCCGGCAAGTTTCCGCACCAGCTATCCGGAGGTATGCGCCAGCGCGTCGCGATCGCGCGCACGCTGATCCTGAAGCCTCGCATCATTCTGATGGACGAACCGTTCGGAGCGCTCGACCCGGTGACGCGCCTCAATATGCAAGATCTCCTGGTCAGCCTGTGGCGCCAGCAAGAAGCCACCGTTTTCTTCGTCACTCACTCGGTCGAAGAGGCCGTCTACCTCGGCGATCGCGTCTATATTCTGTCCAGGGCTCCCGGCACTATCATTAAGGAAATGGAATTGCCCGGTCCTGATCGTCCGGCGCGCGAGATGCAGCGCGAGGCTAAATTCAACGAGATCGTTTTCTCGATCCGCGACGTCGTCGAAAAGTTGGAAGCCGAAAAGCTGGAGACTGAGGCTCGTCCATGATGGTGGGGAGCGCCGGAGTCAAGGAGTATCTCAAGCGAGCTTTTCTGTATCGCTGGAATTTGCTTCTGTTCTTAGGCGGCGTAGTGGCGGCTGTGCTCACGCCGTGGCCTAGCGGTGTTCTGCCGCTTGTGATGGCAGCGGAAGCCTTGTATCTCGGCGGTCTCGTATCGGCGCCGAAGTTCCGAGATGCGATCGACGCTCAGGTCTACAAGGAATCGCAACAGCCTCGCGTGCCCCAAGGTGCAGCCGGAGAAACGCTGGTTGGAATCGTCAATACTCTTACGCCGGAGGCTCGCCGCCGTTTTGAGACCCTGCGGTCGCGCTGCCTGGAGATGCGATCCATAGCGCGAAGCGTGGGCGGCCAGAGCGGTTCTCCGGCGGAGGATTTGAGTACTCCGGCGCTCGACCGCCTGCTCTGGGTCTTCCTGCGATTGCTGGCCTCCCAACAGGCCTTGGACCGGTTTCTTCGCTCCACCAGCGACTCCGATATTGGTGCTCGCATCGAAGAAGCGAAGAAGAGATTGGACGGCGCCCCACAGGACGAGCGGTTCAAGCGGTCCCTGCAGGACAGCGTGGCCGCACAAGAACTACGCTTGCAGAATTACAAGAAAGCTGGCGACAACGCCGAGTTCGTGCGGCTAGAACTGGATCGGATCGAGGCCAAGATTCAGGCGCTGGCCGAATCGAGCGTCAACCGGCAGGACCCCGACGCGCTATCGAGCCAGATCGAGGGCGTCACCGAGAGTGTGCAGTCTACCGAAACGGCGATGCGGGAGTTGCAGCAGATCACCGGCATTGTCGATCAGATGCAAGAGCCGCCTGCGATTCTCGAGGCCGATTTGCGCCGGGTTGCTCAATGAAGGCAGGAACCCGCGTCCCCGAGTGGTTTCCGGCGTGGGCCGCTGAGCTTTCCGAACTGTACTTCTCCGGCTCGACGTCCCTATTCCTCCTGCATGGCAACGTGCACGACTTTGTGCCTCTCTCCGAAGACGGCGGTTCCTACGGCAGCCTTCCCGACTTCCTTGCCGAGCAGGTCTTCGGGCGGTGGGACTTGGTGTTGTACTACGATCTGGCGCGCGGTCTGCGTGCGTTCGCCGGACGCGATGGAGCACGTCTCAAAGAGATGGTGGTGCGCGCGAACGAGAAGGTCGGCGACCTGGCGGCGGCGCGTAAGGATCCATCCACTGCATTCGCTCTGCTCGACCGCTTCGTGCAAAACAACATCATGGCCGGCGATGAGAGCGTCAGCGCGGCTATTCTCATCGACTACGCATCTTTTCTGATTCCCAGCGGCGAGCCGGGCCGCCTGAGTCCCGCGGCCTCGCAGCAAGTGGTCACGTTGCTCAACTGGGCCGCCAGCCCGCATGTGAAGCGGCTCAACATGGCCGTGGTGCTGATCGACGAAAGCGCTGCTGCGCTCAGTGAGCGGGTCACCTCGAACCCCTACGTCGCCGACGTCGAGGTGGCCATGCCGGATCAGCCGTCTCGGCAACGCTTCCTGCAACATGCCGTCAACGCGCGTGACTTCGCCGCCGTATCCGACTACACCGAAGGCGAGCTCGCGGGCCTCACTGCCGGGATTTCCTTCGTGGATATCAACGTCATGGTTCAATCCGCCCTGGAATCGGGGCATCGCCTGGACGCTAAGCAGATGCGGGTGCTGAAGAAGGAGCTGATCGAACGCCAGTGCCGGGACTTACTCGAATTCATCGAGCCCAAGTGGACCATGGATGTTCTAGTGGGGCATGCGCCGGTCAAGCAGCGTTTGCGGGAAGACGCGCAACTGCTCAAGCGCGGCGACACCGAGACCCTGCCGATGGGCTATCTGGTCTGTGGTCCCGTGGGTACGGGTAAAACATTTCTGGCGCAATGCATGGCGGGCGAGATGGGCGTGCCCTGCGTCATGCTAAAGAATTTCCGTTCTAAGTACGTTGGCGAAACCGAGGGGAACCTTGAACGCGTTTTAGGCGTATTGCGTGCTATGGGGCCAGTGGTAGTGGTGATCGACGAGGCCGACGCCGCGCTGGGCGACCGCGAAGATGAAGGCGATTCGGGCACTTCCAGCCGCGTCTTCTCGATGATTGCCTCGCAGATGGGCGACACGCGCTTTCGCGGCAAGATTCTCTGGATGTTACTCACCTGCCGCCCCGATCTGCTGCCCATCGACTTGAAACGCCAGGGCCGCGCCGAGATCCATATCCCCTTGTTTTATCCCTCCGAGCCCGAGGAGCTGCGCTTAATGTTCGCCGCGATGGCCCGCAAGGCAGGCATCGCTCTTGCGCCCGAGGACATCCCCGACATCCAGTTGGCCGGAAGGCTTTCGGGCGCCGACATCGAGGGTATCGTTACGCGCGCGGCCCGCCGAAGCCGCGTGAACGGCGAATCGGCACTGGGCAAAGCTGCACTGGCCCAGGAGCTCGCGGGCTTTCTGCCGTCGCTGGAAGGCTTGGAAAAAGAGATGCAGGAGATAGCCGCGATGCTCGAATGCACAGATGTCGAGTTCCTGCCGGAGGCCTTGCGGTTGAAGGTGAAAGAGGCCGGAGGCCGTGAACGGTTGCAGCATCGTTTTTATGAACTGCGGAATCACATGCGATAAGGAGAAGTTGCTATGGCGAGGATCGATTGGTTAGACGACAAAACAAATGTGCCTGTGATCGAAGAGCAGGTTCAAAGGTTGACCACGTTCGTCGAAGCGATGGCCGATGGTGTCATCGAGAAGGCGGAGCTTGAAAAGCAACAGTCGAGCGTGGTGCAGGCAATGAAGGCTGTTCAGGGCGAACTGAACGACGCCCAGCACGAGAAGGTCACGCGACTGCTGGTTGAGCTGAGCGCTTACAATATCATGCGGCTGCTACATGAGTTACAACAGACTCGACTGCAGCGCGCTTTCGTGAAGACATGAGAAATTCCCAACTGCGCACAAGGTCTTAGGTCCGTTGAGGCGAAGTAGGGGAATCGGATTGAGCGGCGGCCCGCGCGAGCCGGTCAATGAGTTGTGCTCCGCAAAAAACTGAATCCTTAAGGGACGTTACAGATTCCAGAAGCGTTTTCGTACTGGGATGCTGAAGTTTCATATCACTTATCGATCTGGTTGAGAGCTTTCCGGCATTGTCGTGGCCGCCAAAGTCACGCACCGACCTAGTGGCTGAGAGCCTATTCAGCAACTTGCGATGTTCCAGAAGCGTAATCAGGGAAAGTTGTCGTATGCTCAGATGAACGAAATTCGGGGGAGGTCACTCTACTCAATGGCGCT
>Ga0068860_100008348_pt1 | contig 10311 bp, 10 predicted proteins | sample KBSSwiS32_FD_66597 | JGI IMG/M metagenome (GOLD analysis project Ga0068860, IMG submission 66597) | Switchgrass rhizosphere microbial communities from Kellogg Biological Station, Michigan, USA - KBS Switchgrass S3-2 | ecosystem: Host-associated > Plants > Roots > Rhizosphere > Soil ...
CCCCCCGAGCGCAGACGAAACGGCCCCGGCATCGCGCCGGGGCCGTTTCGATTCTCGGCCGGACCCCGGAGGAGACGGGGATCCGGCGATGGGCGGATGCGCGAGTCGGTTGCGCCCGGCGGGTCGCGCTCAGGCGCTCGAGACGAGGACGGGGGTGAACGGGCGCGCGTCGTAGCGGATGCCCGCGGCACGCTCGTGGGAGCGGGACGCGGCCACGGCGAGCGCGACGCGGTATGCGGCATCGGTCTCCGGGAGCGGCGTGACCGCGAGCTCGGAACGGAGGATGACGCACAGGCGGCGATATTGGCGGACGACCTGCGACCGGGATCCCGATCGGCCGTAGGCGGCGATCAGGACGGCGTGGGCTTCCTCGCGCAGCGGGTCGCGGACCAGGAGATCGGTCGCGGCGCGGCGCGCCCCGAGGGTGTCGCCGCGGTCGAGCCGGTGCTGGGCGACCGTCGCGAGCAGGTCCTCGTAGAGATCCGAGAGCCGCTCGCGATCCGCGGCGAAGCATTCGTGACCGAGCCCCTCGAGGAGGTCGCCCGCGTACATCCGGAGGGCGCGCTCGTGGTCCTCCGGGGCATCGCTCGCCGCGAGTCGCTCGAAGCGGTCGACGTCGAGCTCGACGATGGCGTCGCGGTGGAGGCCGATCGTGTCCTGGTCGGATTCGAGCCACGCATCGGAGTCGATCCCGGCCGCGCTGAGGCTCGAGCGGATGAGCCACAGGGCCTGGCGTAGACTGGCCGCCGAGGGAACGCCTGCCTCGGGCCACAGCTCGGCCGCAAGCGTGTCGCGGAGACGCGCCCGCGGGCGCAGCACGAGCAGGGCCATCAGGGCCTGGGCGTGGCGGCCACCGATCCGGACCGGGACGTCATCGGCGAGGACGTCGAGACGGCCGAGCAGTCGGATGGCGAGCGTGCTGCCAGGGCTCATGAGTCCCCTCTGCTTCGACGGCTGCGCCCGGCGTTCCCCCCAGAGGCCGGGCGCTGCCGTCGAGCGGACCACCGGACCCCCCAGGACCCGGTTGTCCCTGCTACCCCCGGGACGGGCAACCCCTCGTCCGTCCCCTTCGGTCTGTGTTCCCCCCGGGACACGCCACCGATGAGCAGATGCTCGTCGTCCGCGAGACTCGCCGGTGAGCGCGGCGACGACAGTCGACGTGTCGGCCAGTTGACAGTCAGGGAGTGAACGAATCGCGATTCGGCTCGCGCGGGCGTCGCCGGCACCACGCCGGCGCAGCGCCGGTACACTGACCCGCATCGTGCCGACCGCCGTCCTCGCGTTCGACTTCGACCCGTTGCTGCACCTCGGGGACGGCGCGGTCCGCTGGGAGACGGTGGCGATCGCGGTGGCGATCTTCGTCTCGATCGTGCTTGCCGGCGTCGCCGCCCTGGCATCCGGTCTGCGTGTCGACGACCTCCTCTTCGTCATCCTCGGCATCGTGCCGGGTGCGGTCGTCGGCGGCCGCCTCGGCTACGTCCTGCTCCACCCGGCATTCTTTACCGAGACGCCGGGCCGGATCCTCGATCCGGGCCTGGGCAGCCTCGAGCTGACGGTCGGCGTCGTCGGCGGAGCGCTCACGGGGACGCTGGTCGCGATGCTCCTCGACGGCCGGCCCGGGCCATGGCTGCGGGCCGCGACGCTTCCAACGCTCCTCGTGCTCGCGGCGGGCAAGCTCGCGAACGTGCTCGGCGGGACCGGTCAGGGCGTGCCGACGAGCGGTGATCCGGCGACTGCCTACCTCGGCCCCGGGCCGTGGGGTTCGCTGGGCCCGGCGATCCCCTCGGTCCCGTCGCAGGCCCTCGAGGCGCTGGCGACCACGATCGTCCTGGTCGTGATCCTCCTGCTCTCGCTGGTGCCGTCATTGCGGCGGCCGGACGGCCGGCTGTTCCTGGTGGCCCTCGCCGCCTGGGCGGTCGGCCGCGCGATCGTGGCATCGACCTGGCGCGACCCCGTCGTCGTGGGTCCGTTCCGCGCGGAGCAGGCGATCGACGTCGCGGTCGCCCTCGGCTCGATCGGACTGGTGATCCTGCTCGTCGCAACGCACCGGGCGGGCGCGGACGCGAACGACCGGACGGTCGATCCCGGCCGCCAGGAGACGGGCGACCCGGACGTCGAGCTGCCCTAGCGTCGGTCGAGACCCGGAGCGGTCAGGGCCTGTCGATCCCCGTCCCCGTCAGTCGGCGGCCGCGCGGGGCGAACGCACCTCGTCGTCATCCTGTTCGTCGTTGCCACCCTCGTCGGCCTGGGCGGCGATCCGCGACGAACGAGCGGCCGCCATCGCCATGGACAGGCGATGCTCGGCGCGCTCGACCGCGTCCTCGACCGGTTCGTCGAGGACGGTGGCAGTCGCGACCGCCAGGCGAAGCGGCAGGTCCGCCGCCTCGAGGCGCGGCTCGATCGCGGCCCGGATCCGTCGAAGATAGGCCCGCGCCGCGAGTTCACCGGTCGACGCGAGCACGACCCGGTAGCAACCGCGATCGAGGATCGTCACGACGTCGGATCCGCGCGCGGCGCCGCGGAGCGTGCGCTCGACCATCGCCAGCGCGTCGCCGACGGGTCCGGTCGAGGCACCGGGCTCACCTGGCGCGAGATCCGGCAGGCCGTCGACGGCGACGACCGCAACGGTCGTCGCGCCGGCCGGCGGAGCGGTCGAACCTGCCGCGGCCGCGTCGTCCGGGCCCGGCTCGATTCCGCCGAGGAAGGACTCGATCGATCGGCTGACGCGCTCGTGGTCCTCGTCGAGCGGCGGCAGGGAGAAGCGACGACGGCTCCGGCGCGGTTCGGTCGAACGCCTGTCGGAGGTCGTCGCGGAGGCACGCGGCTCGGCGGAAGCCCGATCACCCTGTGGCTCCTCGCTCGAGGTCTTCGCTTTCCTCGTCGTGGCATGTTGGCGCTTCGGCCGGGCGGCCGGCTTCGGATCGACCGGCGCCGTGCCGGGATCGACGCCGGATGGCGCGTCGGGCACGACGGCTGCGGCTGGCGCGGCGGGCTCGACGCTCATCGCCTGGTCCGCAACGTCCGCCGCGGAACGGGATGCCGCGGCGGCAGGAGCGTTCTCTGCGGAACGCGCGCCCGGCGCGGAACGAGGTGCCGCCGCGGGACGGGCATCCGCCGCCGAACGGCCGCCCGCCGCGGAACGCGCGCCCGCCGCGGAGCGCGCGTCGGCGGCGCGACCCGCGGCCACGCCGGGCCGCTGAGCGGGTGGCAATCCACCGCCGCCCGCCGGCCCGCGTGACCCGTCCCGACGATCGGGACCGAACTGGCCGCGCCGCAGCCCACGGATCGCCACGGCGACGAGGAATGCGTTCGCGAGGAGCGTCAGGACGAACAGCGGCAGCAGGGAGTTGGCGGGCAAGGGCGGTCTCTCAGTCAGGACCTGGAGGTCCTCCCGAGTCTAGCCCGGATCGCCGCAATCGACCCTCGCTGGCCCGCCCGGCGCGTCGGGCGGACGCTCAGTCGGGAATGGCCCGGATCTCGATCGCGAGTCCCGGGCTGCCCGGGATCTGCCGGGCCACCGCGATCGCATCGTCCCGGTCCGCGCACTCGACGATGTAGAAGCCGCCGAGCTGCTCCTTCGTCTCGAGGAATGGCCCGTCGGTCGCCGACGGCGCACGGCCACGCACGACGATCCCCTCGCGCGACGGCCCCAGTGGCTCGCCGGTCACCGGCCTGCCGGCCTCCTGCAGCCCGCGCAGAAATGCGCCGTGGGCGACCACGATCGCGTGCCGCTCGGCGTCGCTGAGGGCCAGCTCGGCTGCCTCGTCACCCCAAAGCAGGAACAGGTAGCGCATCGCCACACCTCCGACCATCGACCGGCCGCGGCCGATCCGCGTCGACCGGTCTCAGCGGGACGACGAGCCACCCCGCGCAGGATCGACATTTCCGGCTCACGACCCGATCCCGGCCTCGAGGGGCCGGCGGCGGACGACGAGCAGGGTGAGGTCGTCCGACGGCTCGGCGCGCCCGCGGAACGCCGCGACGTCGCGATCGATCGCCTGGACGATCTCGCCGGCGGAGGCGCCCGCGAGCGCGACCAGGCGCTCCCGGAACCGGTCCTCGCCGTAGAACGAGCCGTCTTCGGATCGGGCCTCGGTCACGCCATCCGTGTGCCCGACGAACGCGTCGCCGGGCTCCAGCGATACCTCGACCGATGTCGCGGCCAGGTCGGCGACCATCCCGATCAGGCGACCCGGGGGCGTGAGGATCTCCAGCCGGCCGTCGGCCCGGAGCACGTGGACGGGATCGTGGCCGGCCCGGGCCAGGATCAGGCGTCCGGTCGCCGGATCGAGAACCGCATGGACCACGGTCACGAAGAGCCCGCTCGCCCGCTCGTCGACGAGGATCCGGTTGACCCGGGCCAGCGTCTCGGCCGGGTCGCCGCTCTGGTCGGCGGCCGCATGGATGAGGCCACGCGCGTCGGCCATGAGGATCGCCGCCGGGATGCCCTTGCCGGTGACGTCGGCCACGACGAGGCCGATGCAGTCGCCCCGGTCGCGCAGCCGGAAGACGTCGTAGAAGTCGCCCCCGACCTCGCGGGCCGGCTCGTACGCGCTCGCGATCTCCCAGCCGTCGATCGTCGGGAAGCGGCGCGGCATCAGCGAGATCTGGATCCGCCGACCGATCGCCAGCTCCTGGTCGAGTGCCTGCCGCTCGACGACCTGGCGCTGGAGCCCCGTTCGCTCGATCGCGACGGCGGCTTGGCCGGCAACCGAGGCGAGGAGCTGGCGATCGCCCGCGGTGAACGGCGCGGACCCGCTCGGCCGGCCGAGAACGATCGTGCCGTGGTGACCGCGCGCCGTTCGCAGGAACGCCCCCAGGATCGTCCCGAACCGCTCGTCGCTCGGGGTCTCCACCTCGGCGCACGAGCCGATCGACGGGTCCTCGCCGCGAAGGCGGGCGATCAACGAGCCGGCATCCGCGTGGAGCCGGGCGACGTCGTCGGCGGACCCGCTCGTGGCGACGACGGCGTCGTCGGGGCCGAGCACCAGCCCGACGGACGGACCGAGCGGGCGGGAAACGGTCGAGAGGACGCAGCCGGCGATGTCGGCCGGATCGACCGCCGACGCGAGGGTGTCCGAGAGCCTGGACAGGAGCGCGAGCTCGCGCAGGTCGTCGATCGCGGCGGCTGTGACGGCTCGGCGGGCGCGAACCTCGGTTGCCGCGAGCTCGATCGCCCGGCCGAGCAGGTCACCGACCGCCCGCGCGGTCCTCTCGTCGCCTGCCCGGATCTCGAGCGTTCCGATCGGAGCCCCATCGACGGCGACCGGCCGCCTGACGTTCACCGAGGCGGTCCTCGTCGGTGGTGGATGGATCGCCGCGATCTCGGTCCCGTCCGGATCGAGCAGTCGCGCGCCCAGCTCGGGCGAGACCGCGACGGCGGCCGCGAGCAGCCCGTCGAGACTCGCCCGGTCGATCAGCCGACCGAGCTTCGGCGCCGGCATCGGGGTCGATCGGCGCCGATCGGGAGCCGGTCAGGCGGTCGCGACGGCCGCAACCGCCGACGCGCGATCGGCGTGGACCGGGAAGAGGCCGAGCATGCCGCTCCGATCGAGGACCCGCTCGATCGAGGGTGGCGGGCCGGCCAGGACGACGCCCGGCTCGCCATCGGCCGCGGCCGCGGTGCCCAGGTCGTGGATCGACTGCCAGCCGTCCTCGGGCGAGGTCGGCTCCTGGCCGCGCATCAGGAGAGCGATCGAGTGGAGGGCGACGAGCCCCGAGCTGCCCATGTAGGTCAGGCCCGACAGGTCGATCACGACCCGCCGGGCGCCCCCGTCGCGGGCGGCCCGGCCGGCATCGATGACCTGCTCGAAGTTCGACCCGTCGAGCTCGCCCGTCAGGCCGATCACCGCGACGTCAGGGCTCGGACGCTCGGTCGTGATGTCCATCGGTTGCCTCTCCCGTGCTCGGTCCCGTGCTCGGCCGCCGCCGCTTGCGGACCGTGACCTCGTTGCCGCCTGTGGGCAGGATACGGTGGTCGAACCCGTCCGTCAGCGTCCGGGCGAGGTGCACGCCCATGCCGCCGAGCCGGCGCTCGCCGAGCGGCAGGTCGAGCGGCGGCTCGGGAACGGAGCGCGGATCGAACGGCGGCGCATCGTCGCGGATCCGGAAGCCGATCTCGTCGGGGGTCTCGAGGAACGCGATCTCGATCGAGCCGGGCCGGCCCGCGTAGCCGTGGCCGACGACGTTGCAGACGAGCTCGTCGACGGCCTGGACGAGATCGGTCGTGGTCGTGTCGTCGCCACCCGCCGCCGCGACCTGGGCCCGGACGAACGCCCGGACGCCGGCCAGCTGGTCGACCCCGGCCGTGATCGTGATGGTCGGAAGGGCCTCCGCGGCGTGGAGCTCCGCCATCGTGTCCGTCGCGCTCAGCTGATCCGGGCGTGGTCGGCCGGGGCCCGCTTGAGAAACCGGCCGTGGCCCTTCTTCCCGGTGAACGCGCCGTCGCGGACGATCACGGACCCGCGGCTCAGGACGATGTCCGAGCGGCCGCGGACCGAGCGACCCTCGTAGCACGAGTAGTCGACGTCCATGTGGTGGGTCTTCGCGCTGATCGTCCGTGTCGCGGTCGGGTCGTAGACGACGAGATCGGCATCCGAGCCGACGGCGATCGTGCCCTTCTGCGGGAACATCCCGAACAGCTTCGCCGGCGCAGTGGAGATGATCTCGACCCAGCGCTCCTTCGTGATCCGGCCGTCGGCGACGCCCCCGTCGTGGAGCAGGTCGACCCGGTCCTCGACGCCGGGCAAGCCGTTCGGGACCTTCCGGAAGTCGCCCTTGCCGAGATCCTTCTGGCCTTCGAAGTCGAACGGGCAGTGGTCTGTCGACACGAGCTGGAGATCGTCCTTGATCAGGCCCGTCCACAGCTCGGCCTGGTGGTCGGCCGGGCGGAGCGGCGGGGAACACACGAACTTGGCACCGTTGAACCCGCCCTTCATGTCGTCGAGCGAGAGGAACAGGTACTGCGGGCACGTCTCGGCAAAGGCCTTGGTCCCACGATCCCGAGCGCCGCGGACCGCGTCGAGCGCCTCGCGTGCCGACAGGTGGACGATGTAGACCGGCACGCCTGCCGCCTCGGCCAGGCGGATCACCCGGTTCGTCGCCTCGCCCTCGAAGATCGGGTAGCGGGCGACACCGTGGTAGTAGGGGTCGGTGTGGCCCGCGGCGACCTCGTCGGCGGCGACGACGTCGATGGCCATCCCGTTCTCGGCGTGCATCATGATCAGCCCGCCGTTCTTCGCGGTTCGCTGCATCGCTCGGAAGATCGCCCCGTCGTCGCTGTAGAAGACCCCGGGATAGGCGGTGAAGAGCTTGAAGTCCGGGATCCCCTCGTCGACGAGGGTGTCCATCTCGGCGAGCGTGTCGTCGTTGACGTCGCTCATGATCATGTGGAAGCCGTAGTCGGCGACGGCGTTGCCCTCGGCCTTGGCGTGCCATGTGTCGAGGCCGTCGCGCAGGCTCTTGCCGCGGCTCTGAACGGCGAAGTCGACGATCGTCGTCGTGCCCCCGAAGGCCGCCGCGCGGGTGCCCGTCTCGAACGTGTCCTTCGCGAACGTCCCGCCGAACGGCAGCTCCATGTGGGTGTGGACGTCGATCGCGCCGGGGATCAGCCAGCGGCCCGCGGCATCGATCGTCTCGTCCGCGGTGACCCCGCTGGCGGCGAGGTCGGACCCGATCCGGGCGACGGTCTCGCCGTCGATGAGGATGTCGGCTGCGGTCGATCCGTCGGCGGTGACGATCGTCCCGTTGGTGATCAGCGTGCGCATCGATCCTCCTCCAGGCCCGGGGCCGCCCGGATCGGCGAGCGGGGCAGGGGAGGAGGATAACGAAGCGGCGGGCGGCCGCGTTGCTCCGCCCGCGTTGGGCGGCCGACGCCGGCACGCGGCGCGGTCAGATCGCCGGGCGGCAGGCGATCACCGGCGTCGGGTTCGGCCGGCCGGCAGGTCAGGGTCTGCGACGTCGGCGAAGGACGGGCAGGACGGCGAGCAGTCCGAGAGCGGTCGTGGCCAGGATGGCGGCCAGCCCGCCGTCCGAGGGCTGCGCCGCGGTCGACAACGGATCGGTCGAGGTCGGCGGGATCGTGATCTGCGGGTTGCCGCCCGGGATGCCCGGAGCGCCACCGCCGGTGCCGGGCGTGCGGCCCGGTGCGCCCGGAGGCGAGGTCGGGCGCGGCGTGGGCGCGAGGGCGAAGGGCGGAAGCTCGCCGACGATCGCGCTCGGCGAGATCGACCGATCCTGGTTCTTGTTGCCGGAGCCATCGAGCTGAAGGGTGCGCATGTGCCACGGCGATCCGGAGACCATTGCCGCGCCGTCGCTCGGGCCGCCGTTGAGTCGGTTCCAGTAGGCCGACTGGCCGAGATGCCCGCCCCACGCGAGGAGGACGGCGCTGCCCGCGGCCTTGAACCGGACCACCATGTCGCCGCTGCTGTTGCCGCTGACCGGCCCGCTGTGGGTCGGAGCGGCAATCGACAGGAGCGTCCCGCCCCAGATCGTCAGCCGGCGCGGCGCGCCGGAGTAGACCTGGGCGCCGTGGATCGACAGGCCGTCCATCACGTACGGATCGTTCGGGAACGCCATCGACGACGAGGCCGGCAGGGTCGGGCACATCGAGGAGATCCCGCCGCCGGACGTGGCGCACGACTTGCCCATTGCGTTGGTGACGTTCCAGGTCGCGAGAAAGTCGTACGCCTTGTGGCCGCCGGCCGTGACGTCGTAGTTGATGTGGATGGTGTGCGTGCCGGTCGACAGGCCTTCCATCGCCAATCGGAACGGGACGATCCCGCCTTCCGGATAGCGCGAGTTGTTGCCGTTGAGATTGCCGTTCTGCCACGCCAGGTCGGTGCTCGCCCACTGGTCGAGGTTGACGGTGGTCGCGGCGACAGCGGTCCCGACGCCGACCGATCCGAGCAGGCCGATCAGGCCGATGCCGGCCGCGACGCGCAGGATGCGATCGCGCGGGCGCCCGCCTCGGTGAAACGATGACACGCGGCCCTCGGCCCTGATCGATCGCACGTGGTCCCTCCGGTGACGCTGCGCTCTCGGCGGCAGTGTCAGATCGGCAGGGGTCCCGTTGTCGAGAGAGACGGCTGGGCTATCGACCTGCCCGGACCGCACCCGACCGGTCCACAGGATCACGCCCCGGTGCGATCACGGTGCGGCGCGACACCGAATGGCCATCGCGGGCCGAAGGACGGTCCGCGCGCTCGTGATTGCGTGTGGTGCGATGCGCGCCCCGGAACGCGTCAGCCCGGGGCGCCACTGAACGAGATCAGTCGCGGCTGACCTGGCGGACGCGGGCGAGGGCGAGGATGGCCGCGGACCCGAGCAGACCGAGGAGGGCGGCGGCCATGACCGGCCGGCCTTCGCCGCGGATGACGAAGTCCGCATCGAACGACGGCACGTGGGTCGCGACGAACACGAGGGCGGCCAGGACGAGGAACCAGACCGCCCAGCGGATGACGCGTCGCTTGGTCCGGAGGCGTTGCACGCCGGCTCCGTCCATGTCCCAGTACGGATCGTGGCGGCGCGAGGCGATGGACAGGCGAGTCACGGGACAGATCCTCCGGTTGATCCTTGGGGTAGGTCGATCGTGACCGACCGGACGCGCGGCCGCCAGTCCCCCGATCCGGCCAGGGACCCTCCTCCAACTGCACCAGATCGAACCACGGGCACGAGGCGGCGGTGCGACCGCGCACCGGACCGGCACGGTCAGGAGATGGCGGCCGTTCGCCCCTGGATCGCGGGGATGATCTCGCGCCCGTAGACCTCGAGGACCGACTCCTCGTCGCCGTTCATCAGGTAGATGTTGAACTGGTCGACGCCGGCATCGGCGAGGCGCTCGAGCTTGGCGACGTGATCCTCGACCGAGCCGAGCACGCAGAAGCGGTCCGTCACCTCGTCGCCGACGAAGCCCGCATTCGACGACCCGACCTCGGCGTGGTGGAGGTAGTCGTAGCCCTCGCGATCGCGGATGTAGCCCGTCAGCGTCTCCGGCAGCTGCTCGCGGGGGTATTTGTTCACGAGGTCGACGATGTGGTTGCTCACGAGCGCCGGGAACCAGCGCGTCCGATCTCGACAGAGCGCGAGGTCGCCGACATGGGCCGGGGCCGCGGCCTGGACCTTGACCGACCCGGCCGGTCGGCCGGCGGCGGTCTCGGCGTCACGGATCTGGCCGACGAACCAGGCGATCAGGTCCGGGTCGGCCAGCTGGAGGATCACCCCGTCGGCGACCCGACCGGTCATCGCGAGGGCCATCGGCCCGTAGCCGGCGACCCAGACCGGGAGGTCCCAGCCCGTCGTCCACGGAAAGTG
>Ga0068860_100008349_pt1 | contig 10310 bp, 7 predicted proteins | sample KBSSwiS32_FD_66597 | JGI IMG/M metagenome (GOLD analysis project Ga0068860, IMG submission 66597) | Switchgrass rhizosphere microbial communities from Kellogg Biological Station, Michigan, USA - KBS Switchgrass S3-2 | ecosystem: Host-associated > Plants > Roots > Rhizosphere > Soil ...
GAGCTCGCCGGTGCAGATGGCCATGATGGCGTCGCCGTCCACCACCTGGCCCTTCTCGTCCACCACGATCAGCCGGTCCGCGTCGCCGTCCAGCGCCAGGCCGACCTGGGCGCCGTGCTTGACCACCGCCTTGGCCAGGTTCTCCGGGTAGAGCGCGCCGCACTTGTTGTTGATGTTCTTCCCGTCCGGGGACACGCCCAGCGGGATGACCTTGGCGCCCAGCTCCTCCAGCACCGCCGGCGCCACCCGGTACGCCGCGCCGTTGGCGCAGTCCACCGCGATGGTCAGCCCCTCCAGCGTCAGCTCGCGCGGGAAGGTGTTCTTGAGGAAGACGATGTAGCGGCCGCGGGCGTCCTCCAGGCGCACCGCCCGGCCGATCTTGGTGGCGGTGGGGCGGATCTGGTCCATCGACCCGGAGGAGACCAGGTCCTCGATCTTCGCCTCCGCCTCGTCCGGGAGCTTGAACCCGTCGCGCCAGAAGAACTTGATGCCGTTGTCCTGGTAGGGGTTGTGCGAGGCGGAGATCACCGCCCCCGCGTCCGCGCGCATGGAGGTGGTGAGGTTGGCGATGGCCGGCGTCGGCATCGGCCCCACCATCGCCACGTCCACGCCCATGGAGTTGATGCCGGCCGCCAGCGCCTGCTCCAGCATGTAGCCGGACAGCCGCGTGTCCTTGCCGATCACCACCCGGTGGCGGTGGTTGCCGTTGCGGATCAGGTGCGCGAGCGCCCGCCCCAGCTGCATCGCCACCTCGGCGGTCATCGGGTAGACGTTGGCCACCCCGCGCACGCCGTCCGTGCCGAACAGCCTCTCCCCGCCTTCCCGTGGAATCGCGCTCATCCTGTACGCCATTCTGCCTCCGCCTCCCGGCCCGTGTCGGCCCCCATGAGCGGGGTCTCAAAGTAGGGACAGGCCCAGGCTCCTGCAACCGCTAGGCCCTGGGCGGCGTTCCGAAGGCGTCACCGGCCTCGGTCGCCTGCCGGACGGCGTCCGCCACCGCCAGTGCGTCCCGCGCCTCGGCCGCGTCGTGGACGCGCACCACGTCCGCCCCGCCCAGCGCCGCCACCGCGGCGACCGAGCCCAGCGTGGCCCAGAGGCGCTCGGCGGCCGGCTTGCCCCCACCGAGCGTGCCGAGGAAGGACTTCCGGCTGGTCCCCACCAGCACCGGGTGGCCGAGCTGGCGGAGGTCGGCCAACCGCCGCAGGAGCGCCAGGTTGTGCCCGGCGGTCTTCCCGAAGCCGATGCCGGGGTCCACCAGCACCTGGTCGGGCGACAGGCCCGCCGCCACCGCCCGCCCGGCCGCGCCGTGCAGGAAGGCCAGCACCTCCTCCACCACGTCCTGGTAGCGCGGGGCCGCCTGCATGGTCTGCGGGGTGCCCTGCATGTGCATCACGCAGAGCGCGGCCTTCGCCTTCGCCACCACGGCCAGAAGGCCCGGATCGGCGCTCAGGCCGCTGATGTCGTTGACCAGCGACGCGCCGGCGGCCAGCGCCTCCTCGGCCACCGCGGCCTTGGTGGTGTCGATGGAGATGGGGGCGGAGGTGGACGCGCGCAGGCGCTTCACCACGGGGAGGACCCGCCGCAGCTCCTCGCCCGGGCCCACGGGCGCCGCGCCGGGCCGGCTGGACTCGCCCCCCACGTCCAGGAGGTCCGCCCCCGCGCGCGCCAGCGCCTCGCCCTGCGCGACGGCCTGGTCGGCGTCCAGGAACTTCCCCCCGTCCGAGAAGGAGTCCGGGGTGACGTTCACCACGCCCATCACCAGGGTGCGCTGACCCAGCGCGAAGACCTTGCCGCCGGCGCGCAGGACGCGCTCGCCCGGGACGGCCAGCACCCGGCCCAGCGCGGCCTCCAGCTCGCGCAGCTCCGGCTCCTTGGCGGCGGCCTCCCGCGCGCGCTCCAGCTGGTCGCGCCGGCCGCTGAGCAGCGCCGTCCCAGGCCGCTTGGCCTGGTCGCCGGCGACGTAGGCGGGGAACTCCTCCCTTCCCGGCGCCGAGGAGAGCTCGGACAGCGCGCGCAGGAAGCGCCCCTCCACCCTGGTCAGGCCGGTGAGGAGCACCTGCGCATGGGGGATCTTCTCGAACAGGTATTCGCGCGCCGGGCGAGGCAACCCCAGGCGCGCGAAGGCGAGGTCGAGATCTTCGGGGCGGTCCTGGCAGATGGAGCGGGCGACGATCATCGCCGCGCTCCATACCAGAGAGCCGCTCGCCAGGGCCTACGCCTTGTTCGGCTCCATCTTGGGGAGCCCCTCGAGCGCGTCGAGGATCTTCCGCTTGTCCTTCTTCTCCTGCTTGGGCGGCGCGGTGACCCGCGGCGGCGGCCGCTCGCGGGTGATGACCCCGCCCTGGACGAGGACGTTCACGTCCTCCGCCTCCAGCGTCTCGTACTCCAGGAGCGCCTCGGCGATCCGCTTGAGGACGTCGCCGTTCTCGCGGAGCAGCTTCTTGGCGCGCTCGTACTGCTCGACGACGATGGCGCGGACCTCGGCGTCGATCTGGCGGGCCACGTCCTCGGAGTAGTCCGGACGGGTGGCGAAGTCGCGGCCGAGGAACACCTCGCCCTCGCGGTTGCCGAAGGCCAGGGGCCCCAGCTTCTCGCTCATGCCCCAGCGGCAGACCATGGCGCGCGCGAGCTGGGTGGCGTGTTCGATGTCCTGCGCCGCGCCGGAGCTCATCTCGCCGAAGGTCAGCTCTTCGGCGATGCGGCCGCCCATGGCCATGGCGATCTGGTCGAGCGCGTTCTTCTTGTAGAAGTTGACCTTGTCCTCGGTGGGCAGGGTGAAGGTCACGCCCAGCGCGGGGCCGCGCGGGATGATGGTCACCTTGTGCAGCGGGTCGCAGCCGGGGAGGAGCTTGGCCACCAGGGTGTGGCCCGCCTCGTGGAAGGCGGTGTTCCGCTTCTCCTTCTCGGTCATGATCATGGACTTCCGCTCGGGGCCCATGAGGACCTTGTCCTTGGCCGCCTCGAAGTCCGTCATGTCCACCCGCTCCTTGTTCTGGCGAGCGGCGAAGAGGGCGGCCTCGTTGACCAGGTTCTCGATGTCCGCGCCGGTCATGCCGGGCGTGCCGCGGGCGATCACGTCCAGGTCCACCTCGGGCGCCAGCGGCACCCGCTTGGTGTGCACCTTGAGCACGCCGTTGCGGCCCTTGAGGTCCGGGCGCGGGACGACGATCCGCCGGTCGAAGCGGCCGGGGCGCTGGAGCGCCGGGTCCAGCACGTCCGGGCGGTTGGTGGCGGCGATCAGGATCACGCCTTCGTTGGACTCGAAGCCGTCCATCTCCACCAGCAGCTGGTTGAGCGTCTGCTCGCGCTCGTCGTGACCGCCGCCCAGGCCGGCGCCGCGGTGGCGGCCGACGGCGTCGATCTCGTCGATGAAGATGATGCAGGGGGCGTTCTTCTTGCCCTGCTCGAAGAGGTCGCGGACGCGGCTGGCGCCCACGCCCACGAACATCTCCACGAAGTCGGAGCCGGAGATGGAGAAGAAGGGCACGCCCGCCTCGCCGGCCACGGCCTTGGCCAGGAGCGTCTTGCCGGTGCCCGGCGGGCCCATCATCAGCACGCCCTTGGGGATGCGGCCGCCCAGCTTGGTGAACTTCTTGGGGTCCTTGAGGAAGGCGATGATCTCCTCCAGCTCCTCCTTGCACTCGTCGATCCCCGCCACGTCGGCGAAGGTCACCTTGTTGTGGCTCTCCGAGAGCAGCTTGGCCTTCGACTTGCCGAAGGTCATCGCCTTGCCGCCGGTCCCCTGCAGCTGGCGCATGAAGAAGATGAAGAAGAGGAAGAGCAGGATGATGGGCACCCACTGCGAGAGGAGCGCGAGCAACAGCCCGTTCCCCTCCTCCGGGAGCACCTTCACGTCGACACCCTGGGCGCTCAACTTCTCGAGCAGCGCCACGTCCGGCTGAGGGCCGGTGGCGCGGAACTCGGTGTTGGAGTCCGTGAAGGTGCCGGTGTACTCGCTGCCTTTGATCTGCAGCGACTTGACCTTGTGCTCCTCGACCTTGTGCTGCAGCGAGGTGAAGGTCAGCTCCTGGACCTCTTTGCCGGTGTTCGAGAAGAACTGATAGAACGCGACGAAGAGGATGATCAGGATCACCCAGAGACCGATCGTCTTGTAGCTGGAACGCACTTGCGAATGCCCCCGACCGTCGACTGACGGCAGCGGATCCTGGAACGGCGGAACCCCTGCCAACTATTCGGTCTCTATAACCGACAAGGCCGTCCCTTGCTCGGCTCCCCTGGATTCTAGAGCGCTCTGGCCGAGAGGTACCACTCCGAGCGAGCGTCCCCGGCTTTTCTCGGCCAATACCCGACGATCCAGACCACGTCTCCCCCAGCCTCCGCCACCAGGGGGACCAGGTCCCGCCGCTCCCCTGGAACCTTGAGGTCGACCAGGGCGTCCTGCAGCTTGCGCCGCCGCCCGCCCGAGGCGACCCGGTCCCCCGGACGGCGGGTGCGCAGCTCCAGCGGGCGGTCCGGGAGCCGCTCCAGGGGGAGCAGGGCGGAGGCGCCCTGGAGCGGCGCCCGGTCCAGCGCCACCAGCTGCCCGGACTCCGGGTGCGACACCGGGCGGCCCGGCTCCAGGAGGGCGGAGAATGGGGGCCCCCCGGCGCCGCTCGCCCCCACCAGGCGCAAGGCCCCGCCGGCCACCTTCACCTGCCGCCGCCGCCCCAGGTCCGCGGGCCGCCCCGTCCTCAGCGCCTGCTCCAGCCGCTCCAGCCGGGCGGCGTCCACGGAGAGTCCGACCTCGCGGAGCCACCCCGCGAGTGCCCGGCGCCGGACGGCCGGGTGGAGCCCCAGGAGCCCCGCCGCGTCCAGGCTCCCGGGCGCCCCGGGCAGCCGCAGGCGGGCGAGCGCGTCGGCGGCCAGGCCGGCCAGCAGGGCCTCGTCCTCGGCGGCGAAGGCGGCGAAGCGGGCGAGGCGTCCCACCACCTCGCCCGGGTCCTCCTGGGCGGCGGCGGCCAGCGCCGGCAGCACCCCCTCCCGCACCCGGGTGCGCAGGAAGGTGGGGTCGCGGTTCATGGGGTCGTCCGCCAAGCCCTGGCCAGCGCCGCGCTCCTGGAGGAAGGCCATCACCTGGGCGCGGGTGACGCCCAGCATGGGCCGGAGGACGGCGCCGCGGGCGGCGTGGATGCCGCGCGCGCCGGCCACCGAGGTCCCGCGGAGCAGCCGCATGACCAGGGTCTCCGCCTGGTCGGAGGCGGTGTGCGCGGTGGCGATCCAGCGGCAGCGCCGCTCGGCGCGGGCCCGCTCGAGCGCCTCGTAGCGCGTCGCCCGCGCCCGCGCCTCCGCCCCCGGGCCCCGGGCGACCGGCGCGGCGATGGCGTGGAACGGGAGGCCAAGCGTGGCGGCCAGCGCCCCTACCCCGCGCACCTCCCCCTGCGACTCGGGCCTCAGTCCGTGATCCACGCATGCCACCTCCGGCTGGAGGTGGAGCGCGGCGGCGACCTCCGCGGTACCCAGGAGCAGCGCCACGGAGTCCGGGCCCCCGGAGACCGCCAGCAACACAGGGCCATCCGAAGCACCCAGCCGGGCGTAGGAGTCGCGCAGCGCACGCACGAAGGATCCAAGGGTGGCTGGGGAGTGTCCGGTGCGCGTCGTGGGAGGGCCTGGTCGGTGCTGGTGGTTTTTACTTGACACTCGGCCTGTTGAAGGCGTGGGTGGGGCGGCTTATCATGCTGGATCGAGATCGGCCGCCGAGCGTGCGGGGGAGAGGAAGCCAGTAACTCTTCTGCAGGCACGGAATAGTGCTTGTCGGCGCTCGTGTTGAGAAGGCGAATGTAAGGATAGTTGGGCCTAGGGGTCCCCCCCCTCCCCCTCTGGGCCCACGGGGTCGTCGGGCAACCGAAGACCCCTCTTTCAGCGCCCCGCGGATGTTCGCGGGGCGTTTTTTTTTGGCCGCGACCCAGGGATGTGCCCGGCCGGGCGGCCGGGAAAACATTGACCGGCACCCTACTCTGTCGGATAACCACAGCCGGTTTCTTCAGATCGAGCCTCTCTCGTCACCTCCTCCCCAGGAGCCCACCAAGTATGGCTGGCACCGACAAGCGCAAGCAGTCACTGTATTTCCCCGAGGAGATGCTGAAGGAGATCCAGGAAGAGGCGAACCGGCAGGATCGCTCGCTCTCCTGGGTGGTCCAGCAGGCGTGGAAGATCGCGCGGGAGCGCATCAAGGCCTTCCCCGCGGTGAACGACGTCACCGGCGAAGAGTCGCTCCCGGATCGCCGCGAGGAGACGTAGATGTCTGGCACGGACAACCGCAAGCAGTCGCTGTACTTCCCCGAGGACATGCTCGAGGAGATCCAGAAGGAGGCCACGCGCCAGGACCGGTCCATCTCGTGGATCGTCCAGCAGGCGTGGAAGGTGGCCCGGACGGACATCCGGAAGATGCCGTCGGTGAACGACGTCATCGCGCCCCGTCCGGCCGCGCCGCCCCCGGCCCCTCCCGGCACCGGCGGTCCGCCCAAGACGTAGACCGGGTCGAGCCGGCCTGATGGTCTAATTGGTCGGCGGTCCCGGCGTCGCGCAGCCCACCAGGTCGATCCGGTTGTCCACCGAGAGCGACGGGAAGGTCTGTCCCTGCGGCGGCAGGTAGTGCGCCTTGAAGTGGCGCTCGACGATCCGGGCGTCGCTCAGCTCGAAGGTGTGCACGTCCCGGCTGGCCAGGCCCCCGCTCAGGTTGGCGAAGACGTCCGAGGTGCCGGTCCCGGAGAAGACGTTGAAGTCGGTGATCGCCAGTCGCACCGCCGCCCCCGGCAGCAGCACGTCCTCCCCGCCCACCGTCAGCTGCGTCACCCGCGCGGTCGCCGGGTTGGCGCAGTTGATCTGCATGGTGCCGCCGGCGATGTGGAGGAACTCGCCCGGCGGGTTGACGATGGGGAGGCCGGCGGGCGTGAGGCGGGCGGCGCTGGCCTCCATCAGCGCCCGCAGCTCCTCGCGGGTCACGTCCAGCGACAGGAGCCGGTTCTCGAAGAGCATGATCTCGTGCAGCACCCCGCTCTTGAGGGCGCCGGCGGGGAGGATGGTGCGCGGGACGCACAACCCCTCCCCTCGCAGCCCGCCGCCGTTGATCACCGCGAACCGGCTGGTCTTCACGCCGGGCTCGGTGGCGGCGAGGAAGGCCTCCGCCGCGCCCTGGCCGATGGCGTTGTTGGCGTGCCGGGCGTTCGGCTTGTCCATGTAGACGACGCCGGCGAGGGAGGCGACGGGCTCGTTGGGGTTGTCCGCCACGCCCGAGCAGGGCTCGTTGTAGGCGATGCAGGCGCTCAGGGCGACGGGAGCGGCGGCGAGGAGGAGGCGCATGGGGGGCGTGGTCAGTAGGCGGCCGAGAGGGAAGCGTAGATGGTCCGGCCGCCGCGCGGGATGCCGCCCGGGGTGCGGTCCATGCGGGCCGCGTCGTCCACCCGCTCCTCGTCGAGCGCGTTGCGGAGGGTGAGCGCGGCGGTGAACCGGTCGGCCAGGGTCTGGGTGCGCAGCTGCGCCACGGCGGAGGAGTAGGCCGGAATGCGCCAGCGGTGGAGGATCTCCAGGCCGGTGCGCGCGTCGCTCCGCCGCTCGGACCCGACCTCCAGGAGCAGGTCCAGGTCGAGGAGGTCCCAGACGGGCAGGCTGAGGCCGGCGTTGAAGCGGACCTGGGGCAGCTCGGTGAGGAGCTGGAAGGCGGGCGGCGTGGCGACGTCGACGGCGCGGAACCAGCTGGTGTTGGCCCAGCCGGAGAAGCGAGCGCCGGTGTCCACCCGCGCCTCCGCCTCGGCGCCGAAGACGCGCACGCCCAGGCGGTTGGTGAAGGGCGCCAGGTCGCCGGTGGTGTCCAGGGCGACGATGGGGCTGGAGAAGTTGTCGAAGAAGCCGGTGGCGCGCAGGCGGACCCGCGCGTCGCCCTGGGCGTGGAGCCACTCGGCGCTCAGCTCCACCGCGTCCAGGCTGGAGGGCTGCAGGAGCGGGTTGCCCACGAAGCGGCCCAGGTAGATCTGCACGTGCGGGAGGCTGGCGGACAGCTCGGCGATGGTCGGCGGGCGGAGGTCGCGCGCGTAGCTGGCGGAGAGCGCCAGCGCGGGGATGGGCGTGAGCTGCACCGCGATGTGCGGGGCGACCGCCGCCGCCAGCGACAGCCCGGTCTGTCCCGCGGCGAGGGCGGAGGCCTCGGGGAGCGTGACCACCCCGGCGGAGAGGCCGGTGAACACGGTGAGCTGCGGCAGGAGCGCCCAGGTGTCCTGCGCAAAGAGCCTCGCTTCGGTGCGTCCCCAGACGCCGGGCCCGCCCAGCGTGGGCCAGGGGCCGCCCGACTCCGCGGTGGCGGCGACGGAGGCCAGGTCGAGGTCGAAGTTGGTCTGGAAGGCGTGGCCGTAGACGAGGGTGCGGGTGGCGCGCGCGCCCGCCTGGAGGGAGTTGCCGGCGGCGAGCTGGAAGGTGACGAAGGCTTCGCCGGAGAGGTCGAAGGCGGAGAACCGCTGCAGCTCCTGCATCCCGGCGGCGAAGACGTGCCCGGCCGCGCAGCCGCCCAAGGGGAGCGCCTGGCTGCAGAAGGTGGAGGGGTTGGTGGCGGTGTCGTCGCCTCGCATCGGCGGGCTGAGGAGGAAGTTCCGGTCGGTGCGGTGGTCGCCGGCGCGGGCGCGGACGGTGAGCTGCGCGAAGGAGCCCAGCGAGCGCTCGTAGACGGCCTCGCCGAGGATGGACCGCCAGGTGAGCCAGGAGCCGCGGCCCAGCGTGTCGAAGGAGCCGATCAGCGCGTTGCGGCCCTCGAGGAGGAGGCGGGCGGAGCCGGTGAGCTTCCCCAGGCCGGCTTCGGTGTACGCGGCGGAGAGGCCGGCGTTGAGCAGGAGCAGCGAGTCCTGGGTGCTGCCGACGGGGTCGGACGGGTCGGAGCGGTAGCCCTGCGCGTCGCGCTGCCGGTCCAGCGAGTCGTGCGGGACGGGGGCGGAGACGCCGTCCGTCAGCCCGAGGTCGAGGTCGCCGGAGAGGCGGAAGACGCCCACGGACCAGGCGCCGGAGGCGTGGCCGTCGATGGTGGTGGAGGACCCGCCGGTGACCGTGCCGCGGACGCCGTCTCGGGCGTCGGTGACGAGGTTGACGGTGGCGATGAAGCCGCCCGCGCCCGGGCCGCGGGTGAGCTCGACGCGGTCGAGGTTGAAGGCGGGGAGCTCCAGCATCGCCCGGCCGTCGTAGGGGTCGTTGATGGGTTGGCCGTTGATCTGGACGAGGACCTCGGGGTCGGCGCGGACGCCGCGGATGCCCGGGCGGTAGAAGCCGGCGATGTCGCGGGTGATGGTGACGCCCGGGAGCTGGTCCAGCACGTCGGCGACGGTGCGGGCGCCGCTGGAGCGGATCTGGTCGCGGGTGAGGATGGTGCGGAGGTCGGGGCCCTGGCCCTGGCGCGCGGCCGCCTCCTCGCGGACGGCCACCGCCCCGCGGTCCTCGGCGCTGTAGAGGGCGAGGTCTTCTTCGAGCTCGGGGGTGGATTTGCGAGGGGGTGGGGGTTCCTCGGCGGGCGGTGGTGGTGGTGGCGCGGCTTCGGTGATCGGCGGGGAGGTGTCAGGGGGCGGCGCGTGTTCTTCGGTGACTGGAGGTGGGGGCGGGAGCGGCGCCGGTGGCGGCGCGTCCTTCTGCGTGGCTTCGCCGGTCACCTTGATGCGGGTGGGCTTCTTCTCGCTCTGGTAGAGGAGGACGGACTTGCCGTCGAAGGTGGCGCCCTGGATGTAGTACTCGAGGGCGGGCGGTTCGACCCACTTGCCGGGGATGACGCCGCGGTAGACCTCGCCGTACTGCACCTCCATCTCGACGGTGCGGTAGGCCCCCTTCGGGGCGCGGAAGTGGAGGAAGACCTTGTCGACGCGCTTGCCGTCGATGAGGAGGCCCTCGATGGAGAGGGGCTCCTGCGCCGGCACCTGCCGCGCGGGGGTGTGGAAGAGGACGGCCTTGCCCTCCTCGGCGAGGGCCGCCGCCCCCCAGATCGCGAGCAGGAGCGGCAGGAGGCGCTTCACGGCGGGGCATCGTCCGGTCCGGGGAGGGATCAGTCAAGGAACGGAGCGCACGCGCGCGGTACGAGGTTCCCCAAAGCGCGGGGTCGCGGGTTCGATTCCCGTCCGCCGCTCTCCTGGACCCAGAGGCGGGAGAGGTTGGCACCATGACCGTCCTGTCCATAGAATGTGTCCATGGACAGGAAGGTCGTTCCCGCCGGCCAGTTCAAGCAGGGGTGCCTTGCTCTGCTCGACGAGGTGGAAAGCCAGCACACCGAGATCGTGATCACGAAACGAGGGCGGCCCGTCGCTCGGCTGGTGCCCATGCTGTCCGGCTCCGAGCGTGAAGCCGAGATC
>Ga0068860_100008351_pt1 | contig 10309 bp, 11 predicted proteins | sample KBSSwiS32_FD_66597 | JGI IMG/M metagenome (GOLD analysis project Ga0068860, IMG submission 66597) | Switchgrass rhizosphere microbial communities from Kellogg Biological Station, Michigan, USA - KBS Switchgrass S3-2 | ecosystem: Host-associated > Plants > Roots > Rhizosphere > Soil ...
AATCCCACCGACCGCAGTCGGTGGATGTTTCATACCCAGCCTACTGCACAGCAATGTAAGTCTTTCGAATCCCACCGACCGCAGTCGGTGGATGCTTCATACCCAGCCTACTGCACAGCAATGTAAGTCTTTCGAATCCCACCGACCGCAGTCGGTGGATGCTTCATACAGAGTCATTGAAACGAGGCCAGATATGAACGATCCACCGACTGCGGTCGGTGGGATTTCTATATTTGGTGACAACTCTTTGGTAGGTTGGGTATGAACGATCCACCGACTGCGGTCGGTGGGATTCGAACGGGACACTCTAATCTGAATACTTCGCAATAATTGCTTGTCTGATCTGCTCCGGCGTTAGCTTCTCTTCCTTCTGTAATCGGTAAGCTAACAACGCCTCTTCAATACACACCGCACAGTGCGATGCGTGATCATCTTCAAAGCAACTATGCAGGCTCTTGTGTCCCATTGATTGATCACAATGGCAGTAACAAGGGAGCTGGGCAATTATTTCAGGAATTGCTTTCGCCGCTTCATACCCTTCGCGCGCTTTTCCTACAAACGTGGCGGGCGCCATTGTGGGCGCCAAACTCTGAGCACTAACAGCTGACTGGTACGCTGGCACGCGAGCAGGCGCTGAAGAAACTGGTGCCTCGGTTGCCGCAACATGATTGTGCTGTTGCCTCGGCGGCACTGAATTCCAAACCATCAAGGTGGCGCCGAGCACCAGCAAAACAATTCCTGCAATTAGTAGTTTGTGGTTCATTCCTGCTTTCCTCTGGAACGGTTAGAGAAACCAATCTTATCATCGTTTATCACGTTGGCATGATTCGTATTTTCCCAGTCTGTCATACAATCAGCCCATCCGAACGAACACACAGGCAGTTTATCGCTGCGTTCTGATTCTGCATTCCAATCAAATTTGTACTCAGTAGTCATGAAAAACCCGAGGAGAGTGCATGCCTGCTCAAGACCTCAAACAACTTTTAGAACGAATTCATACTCGTCTTGATGAGAGTTTCGTAGGTATCGGTCAGGTGGTTGGCGATTTGAATGTTGCCGACCTGGCTGAATTGATCAACCAGCTAACTTTGGCGGAAGCGTCAACTGTCTTGTCGATGATTCCAGTTTCAAGAGCAATTGAGATCTGCAATCACGCCACCATGCGGAGGCGCGCCGCAATTCTTGAACGACTCGAGCCACCCCGCGTGGCTGAGATTCTCGCCGGACTCTCGGCCGACGAACGCACTGACATTGTTCAGAAGATGCGGCTGCACGAACGACACCGGGTTGTGCCAAAACTGAGTGACGAACTGCGTCGCGAACTCGAAGGACTCCTGCAATATCCGGCTCACACAGCCGGAGGCATCATGACCACCGAGTTTGTCGAGCTTGATCCGAAGATGAACGTGGCGGAAGCGCTCAAGCACATCCGCGCGGTGGCTAAAGAAAAAGAGTCGATCTACGCCTGCTATGTGATGGAGCCCGGCACCAAGCAACTACTCGGCGCGGTGTCTTTGCGCGACCTGGTAATGGCTGATCTGACATCACCTTTGACGTCGGTTATGAGAGCTAGACCGATAACTGTAGATGTGGCTGACGATCAGGAAGTAGTGGCCCATAAGATAGCGAAGTACAACCTGCTGGCTGTACCGGTCCTTGAAAAGGACAAGAGTGTCGTCGGCTTTGTGACGGTAGACGACGTAATCGACGTGATGGTTGAAGAAGGCACGGAAGATATTCTCCGCATGGCTGCCGTGGAACCCGGCGCCCTGGATAAGCCTTACATGCAGGTGCCGCTGCCTTTGATGATTCGGAAGCGAGCCGGCTGGTTAGTGATTCTGTTTCTAGGTGAAATGCTAACTGCCACTGCGATGGGCTTCTTCGAAAAGCAGATTGAGAAGGCAGTAGTCCTGGCTCTCTTTGTGCCATTGATTATTTCTTCCGGTGGCAATTCCGGATCGCAGGCATCCACCCTTGTGATCCGTGCACTTGCTTTGAGCGAGGTAACGCTTCGCGACTGGTGGCGTGTGATGCAGCGAGAAATTCTATCCGGACTGGGATTGGGTTTGATTCTTGGCGTAATCGGATTTCTACGAATTACTGTCTGGTCAGGATTTTCAAATATTTATGGACCACATTGGCTGCTGGTCGCCTTCACTGTTGGCATAGCGCTGATTGGAATTGTGTTGTGGGGAACGTTGGCAGGTTCTATGTTGCCGTTTGCTTTGCGAAAGTTTGGATTCGATCCCGCAACGTCTTCGGCGCCGTTTGTGGCAACTCTGGTAGACGTCACCGGTCTCGTGATCTACTTCAGCGTTGCAGTCATTGTCTTGCGCGGTACATTACTTTGATCCCACGCACAGCTCTCCAGTTTAAAAGTCATATGCAAAACCCAGATGCGCTCCAGCTTTGGGACTGGCCGAGTACTGGCCACCAAGTAGCCCGAACGACAGCGTGAACTTCTTAGTCAGTGCGTAGTCACCACCGACCTGTGCAGTCAACTGGCCACGATTGAGTTTGAGATTACTCGTGACAGCGCCAAAAATTTCTGCGCCAAGTGTTAAGCGATCCGTAAAATTACGCACCAACGATGCGTTACCGGTGAAGATACGACCGCGCGAGGTTTCAATTCCGATCAGACCGGTACTCTCGTTACCACTAAATAAGATCCCACCATTCAAGCGCCCTTTGATTTTCTTTGTCAGGGATTTTTGAATGACGCCATAAAGCCAATAATCGACTAACCCGGAGCCAAACTGCTTTTCAACATTCCCTGTGGGCAACTCTGTATAGAACACAACCGCCAGCGCCGGCATTCTTGATCCCTCCCGTTCGGCAAGAAAGTTGTACTTGAGACCAATCTGTGTGTCACCGATACCGGAAAGATTGCGTCGTTCAACAATTCGCGAATTGTGAAAGGTGATGTAAGGCGCGTTCACACCAAGCTCGAGCTTGTCAGTCACTCCGTAGTCGAGCGTGAAGACAACCGTGTTTTGCCGCTTCGTTGGATAAGCCGAGCTTTGGAGTAGATCGTGTTCGTTGTAAATCTCGATGTGGAATTTCTTTTTCGGAGTGGTATCCGCGTCGTCAGTATAAAAGGGGAGTTGAGCATGTCCGGCGATACTGCTACCGGTGAACGCGATAATGATCACAACTAGCCGAAACAAGCGCTGCATCGGGGCGAAAGATTAGCACAGAAAAAGTGTGATCGCGGTCGCTCGTTTTTCTTTGCTGTTTTGTTCGAAGGAGTGCGTTGCTTCTAAACTAGTGCAAGTCTATTTAGTAGCTTTGATGTGCAACGTCATCACGACCTCATCGCGAATCGCGTTGTCCGCCATTCCGGTGTAAGTAATTCCGAAGTCTTTTCGGTTTATTGAAAAAGTGCTCTCCACCGAAACTCCATCCGGAGCGACTGTAATCGTGGCGGGAAAACTGATGAGCTTCGTAACGCCGTGCAATTGAAAGTTTCCGCTGATTGTGTGCGATGCGCCTTTATCTCCACCAGCCTTAACTTCCGTTGAAGTAAAGGTTGATTGAGGAAACTTTGCCACGTCAAAGAAATCCGGAGTCTTGAGATGTTGGGTCAGACCTTCCGCATCGGTCTCAACAGATCCCATATTGATCGTTACGTTCACGCGGCTAGTTTCCGGCTTGCCCGTGTAATCGATCTCACCTGAAAAATCTTTGAACGATCCACTTTGACTGCCGACAACTTTGGACGCCACAAATTCGATCTTGGAATTCTGAGGAGTTATTCGATACTTCTCGCCCTGGCTCGTAGTCGGTGATGTTGGTGCAGTCGCACTGCTGGTCACCGCCTTGGACTTGTCAGCAGCTGGATCAGAACAAGCCACCATCAGTAACAAGCTCACGAGAACAGTAGCGAGTATCATTAGACGCATCTCTTGTTTCCTCCAAAGATTTTCGCGCAACCATAACACGAGGAAACAAGACCGACAACGTTCCATTTTTTCGTTCATTAGACCACTACTCGCGACAAAATAATGTAGCTAAAGTCGAGGCTCTGGCGTTGGGTGGTAAGGGCGAGACCGTCGCTTTATAGATCCGCCATCCCTGTCGTGTCTGGCCGTCTTCCGGACGCAGGTTTGATTTGCGCATCACATAACAGCCGGCGAACAATCGCTCCACTCCATTGGCTCGCTGACTGACCAGGAGGGTCGAGATGTTTGCGTATGAGCTACCAGCTGCTCCCTGAATCTCGGGTACGGGATCGATCAGTAATTTGACAGTGCTCGTATCGGCAAAACCATTGATGAACTGGTCCAGGCCCTGCTGCGGAGTTTCCCAGTACTGATATGCACGTTCAAAGTTTTTCGAATTGATCGCCTGGTAATACGACCTGAGAGCGTCTTCTGGCTGGTCTTCCGTTGGCTGATCATTCACGGCCGCTTTATCGTTTGCCAGGTTGAGCGCGCTGCGACCAGCCTCGTAATAAATAGTTAGACCACGTCCTACCAACCTGAACCGATTGGCCGATTCCAGGGCAGCAAAGTATTCCGACTCCTGACGATTCGCTTCGGTATCAACACAAGCCCGACGAGTGCTGAAAACCTGACTAAATCTTATGCGGTCACCCTGAACGCTGTAGTTTCCGCCGAACGTGTTGCAACCTCCTGAACCGTTCACGCGGGCGTCGTTTGTAAACTTCAACGTCACACGCGTGTTGCTTTTCACTATCGACTCGGCTCCCACGCGGCCCAGCGAGATTAATCGCCATTCGGTTCCGGCAAGCGCTTGCTGTCCCGTCGTGAGATTTCGATTTTGTTGGGCGAGGCAAATGACAATAGCCGATGGCAGGAACAACAACAGGAACAAGGCATTGATTCGCTTTGGCATACGCACCACCTCATTTTGAGAATTTGGTTCATTCAACCGCAGACTGTTGGCGAAAGAATGTCACAAGAGTCATTGACGAACACGCTACAATCACCGCTGTGAAAGACGAAGCGTTCGATGTAGCAGTTATTGGCGCCGGCGTGTTCGGCTCCTGGACTGCTTATTTGCTGCGACGAGCCGGCGCCAAAGTAATTCTGATTGATGCGTACGGTGCGGGAAATAGTCGCTCAAGTTCGGGCGGCGAATCCAGGATTATTCGGATGGGCTATGGCCCCGACGAAATTTATACAAGATCAGCAATTCATTCATTGGTCCAATGGAAAGAACTCTTTGAATTAATAGAACCGCAGAGTAGTTCCGAGGATCAAAGACACTTCCGCAAAACTGGGGTCTTGTGGCTTGCACATTCTGAAGATGCTTATTGCGAAGCCACTCTCAACGTTCTTCGCAGTTTGGCTGTTCCCGTCGACCTCCTCACCAACGAAGACCTGCAAAAGCGTTATCCGCAATTTGATCTTACTGATGTTGCGTGGGGCATTTTAGAAACTGAGAGTGGTGCTCTGATGGCCCGTCGTGCAGTTCAGTCAGTCGTCACGCGGGCACAAGCAGACGGTGTCGTTTTCAGGTCTGAGCATGTTCGCGCGCCAAATGCGGATAGCAGTTTTGGTTCACTTGAAACGGCATCTGGTCACAAGATACACGCTGGTAAGTTTGTCTTCGCGTGTGGTCCATGGTTGCCGAAACTTTTCCCCGCTCTGCTCACTAGTAAGATTTATGTGACGCGACAGGAAATCAACTTCTTTGGTACGCCGCCGGGAGATGAAAGTTACGGTGCCCCACAAATGCCGATCTGGGTCGACTTCAACGACCTTGTCTATGCAATTCCCAATCTGGAGAACCGCGGCTTTAAACTCGCTATCGATGCTCATGGACCAGAGTTTGATCCTGACTTTGGGAGTCGCGTGGTGACTGCCGCCGGAATTGAGGCAGCGAGGTTGTATTTGCAGAAAAGAGTGCCGCGCCTGGCAGAGGCACCCATACTTGAAAGTCGCGTTTGTCAGTATGAGAACACTTCAAACGGAGATTTCTTGATCGACCGACATCCGGAGGTTGAAAATGTTTGGCTCGTGGGAGGCGGATCAGGTCACGGCTTCAAACATGGACCAGCCGTAGCTGAGTATGTGGTCTCGCTGTTATCAGGCACTGGGCAGGTTGAGCCCAGATTTACACTGGCGACAAAACAAAGCGTGCAGCAACGGCAGGTCTACTAAAGGTTGAACCAAGCATTACTCAGATAACGAGAGCCAGGCTCAGTGCCTGGCTCTAAGTATTTCCAATTGGTCTAAACGCTCAGGGCTTAGTTGACTGATAATCCTCCAACAACTTTTGCGCCCGAATACTCGGACTTATCAACGCTAATTTTTGCGACCAGTCGTACCCACTGAAAACCCCCACCACTTCCGCCTTCGAGTTATAGACAGGACTCCCGGAGAAACCGTCGCGGCTATCAATCTTTACCGACCAATATTCCTGATTGCCCAACATGTAGTTGCCATAGAAACTTCCATGACTGACAACCTTGTCTCCATGCGGTCGCGCAATCAAGACCAACTTGTCGTCCTTCGTCGGTGCGGTCTGAAAGGTTGGTGCTTTAGCATCCTTGGAGTTCCGACACATCTCCAGTAACGCCAGGTCGGCTTCCTTATCGACCTTAATCACCCTCGCCCGACAACCCTCGGCAAATACTTTTACACTGAGTTCATCCTCAGGTCTGAACCCCAACATGATCTTCTTCGTGTTACTGAGATTTCCCGAAATCACGTGATACGCAGTCATCACCAACCCGTTTCCTACCAGGAAACCTGTGGCGTATCCGTTGGGACCAACATCGAAGAGTACTGAGATGGCGTGTTCGAGCGGGTTCTGCTCTTTCTTCGTGAACTCCAACTCAAGCGAGAGTGTGTAGCGCTCCTGCTGCTTCAACATCCGGGCGTAATTTGATTCTGCCAAACAAACCGGAGAGAGCAACAACGTCCCGAGCGCCATGCATAGAAGACTGGCTAGCTTACGTTTCATCCGGGCCTCCGTGGGTTCGAAATATTCGCGAGTACTGAACCGGCGAGCGCCGATTCCGCCAAGGAAATCAAAACCGTCTAATTAGGCCGAGGGGGAAGGCTTCTAGAAAAGACCAGATTATTTATTGAATTATGCAACCGGGAAATGGGACTGGGGGCATTTTAGGGTGATGCCCCGTGTTAAGCAAATATTTTTCGGTTGTGAGGGCGAATATTTGGATAGACGTGTGACGGGGGTAATCGCAAAAAGGCGGATCTATTTTGCGGAAGCACCGCGTTGCTTCGCTTCGGTAAGTCGGCCATAGTCTGGATGGACGTAGACCACTCGACCCGCGACGATGGTGGCTACTGCGGCACCCTGCATCGAACGGCCATGAAAAGGCGTGTTTCTGCTCTTTGATTTAGATTGGCTAACGTCAAAGGTCCATTGGTACTGTGGGTCGAGAATCGTCACGTCAGCGTGGCAGTTTGTTTTTAGTGAACCGCGTTCAAGAAGGCCAAATAATCGAGCTGGATTGGTCGAACACATTGTTACGAGTCGCTCCAGATCGATCACTCCGCTGTGAACGAGATCGAAAGCCAGGCCAATGGCAGTCTCTAGTCCAGTAATTCCAAATGGCGCTTGATCAAACTCCAGGCCTTTCTCGTCGTAGTGATGCGGCGCATGGTCTGTGGCGATCGCGTCGATCGTGCCGTCTTTGATCCCCTCGATAATCGCGTCGACGTGGTCACGACTTCGCAATGGTGGACTCATCTTGGTGTTGGTGTCGTATTCGGCAACTGCTTCATCAGTCAATGTCCAGTGATGTGGTGTAACTTCACAACTAACCTGGACGCCCTCGGCTTTGGCGGCGCGAATGGCTTCTAACGCACCCATAGTTGAGACGTGTGCGATATGCACTTTCGCGCTCGTGAGCTTGGCTAGCACACAGTCGCGCACGACATCCACATCCTCAGCAGCAGCTGGCATTCCCTTCAACCCCAAAATTAATGACCAGCGTCCTTCGTGCATCACCCCGCCAGCACTCAACGAAGCATCCTGACAATGATCAACTACAGTTAGATCAAACCCGCGCGCGTATTCCATTGCGCGACGCATGATCGATGCAGTGGGTACCGGTCTGCCATCATCCGAAACGGCTACGATGCCGGCATTTTTCATTTCGCCCATTTCCGCCAACTCTTTACCGCCACTCCCCTTGGTGATTGCGCCGATAGGAAAGACGTTTGCAAGTTTGGCCGCTTGTCCTTGTTCGATCATGAAACGCGTTAACGCAGGATTGTCGTTGATTGGATCAGTATTGGGCATCGCACAAACGCTGGTCCAACCACCGGCAACCGCAGCTGCGACTCCACTGGCAATTGTTTCTTTGTACTCCTGTCCCGGCTCACGCAAATGAGTGTGTAGATCGATAAAACCCGGCGCCACGATTAAACCGGTGGCATCGACGATCTGCGCGTCTTCGGGTAAGGGTTCAGCTCTAGCAAGCAGGTCAACCACACGACCGTCTTCGATTAGCAAGTTCCGGCCAGCGTTCATCTCCTGCGCTGGATCAATTACGTAGCCATTTGCGATCACTAACTTCATGCTTTGCTCACCTTGCGTTCGCGCTTCTGTTTTTTGACTGGTTCAGATGTTTCTGCCTCCGCGTGACTGCCGCCGGCAAGTAGATAAAGCACAGCCATGCGCACAGCTACTCCGTTTGTCACCTGGTCAAGAATCAACGACTTGCTGCCGTCTGCGATTTCAGACGATAGCTCCACGCCACGATTCATCGGACCAGGATGCATCACGATGGCATCGGGCGCGGCTCGTTGCAGATGCTTGAGATTGAGTCCGTAATGCACCGCGTATTCACGCATTGACGGAAAGAATGCGGCGTCCTGTCTTTCACGTTGTATACGAAGAATCATCACAACATCGGCGCCGTCGATTGCATCTTCCATCCGTTTTTCGATCTTGAGTCCAGTTTCTACCAACTCGGAGAACTCGCGCGGCACTAAAGTTCCGGGTCCACTAACGCTGACGTTCGCACCCAACTTGGTCAATAGATAGATATTTGAGCGAGCCACGCGCGAATGAAGGATATCGCCGAGGATTGCCACTTTCAGTCCTTCAATCTTTCCTTTGAACTCGCGAATTGTAAGCGCGTCCAGTAATGCCTGCGTTGGATGTTCATGCGAGCCATCACCGGCGTTCACAATCGGCGCATTGCACATGCGGGCCAGATGCTGTGGAGCACCCGCCATTGAGTGACGAATCACGATGCAGTCAGGCGACATTGCTTCGAGATTTCGCGCGGTATCGAGCAATGTTTCGCCTTTGGTAACACTGGATGTGGATACGCTCACGTTGACCGCATCAGCAGACAGACGCTTTGCAGCAATTTCAAATGAGGTGCGTGTCCGCGTGGAAGCCTCGAAAAAGAGATTGATTACGGTTCGACCACGCAGAGCTGGCACCTTTTTTATATCGCGTTTGGAAACGTCGCGGAAGGTTTCAGCCGTATCGAGAAGATAATTTATCTCTCCGGCGTCGAGTTCACGAATACCAAGCAAATTGCGGCGGGTGAAGGTGGTTTGCATTTCGTTCTTCTCTTTATTTATTCACCAGCGGTGCGTGTCGCATTATCCCAAAAAAAAAGCGGCCAACTGGCCGCTTCACTTACGCCGTCTCGGACGGCCGTTCGACAATAACCACTCCTTCTTCTTCATCAAAGTCCTGGAGCATAACTTTGATTATCTCGCTTTTTTTCGTGGGCACGAGCTTCCCAATGTAATCCGCCTGAATTGGCAGTTCGCGATGTTCTTTCCCGCGATCAACCAGGACGGCAAGTTGCACGCGTCGCGGTCGTCCAAAATCGATCAGTTGATCCAGGGCCGCTCGAATGGTGCGTCCGGTGTAGAGCACATCGTCGATCAACACGATATTTCTGTTTTCAATGTCTCCCGGAAGTTCAGTGCGATTAACAACAGGCTTCGCACCCACCGTTGAAAGGTCATCGCGGTAAAGCGTGATGTCCAAAACGCCGACGGGAGGACGTGAACCCTCGAGATCTGCAATCTTGTCGGCCATCCGTTCGGCGAGTGGAACCCCGCGGCGGCGAATCCCTACAAGAAAAAGATCACCAGCGCCGTGATTTTCTTCGACGATTTCTGAGGACAAGCGGGCGAGGGCGCGATTGATTCGCGGCCCATCCATGATGCGAGCTTTCTCGACGAAATCCATGCGTGCGGATACTAGCAAGAAGGTTGTTGACGTGACAAGCAACGCGAGCAGAAGTGTGTCGTACTATCCTGAATTTTCTCTGCACAATGTCCTCGCACTCGACGTCTTACCGATATTTATTGCCGAAGGTAAAGTTCGCTAAGACTTT